>ERZ857750.4343-NODE-4343-length-10684-cov-2.444915_pt1 | contig 10684 bp, 10 predicted proteins | sample MGYA00519915_ERZ857750 | MGnify/ENA primary metagenome ERZ857750 (study PRJEB31778, sample SAMEA3449358) | human gut metagenome | biome: human gut; feature: human-associated habitat; material: faeces | place: United Kingdom | collected 2010/2012 ... | reverse complement strand
TGCTCTATGAGAGTATAAAAAATAAGATGAACTGAGCGAAAGTGTTTTCGCAGATCGCTTTTGCCTGTGAGTTTTTCTGCGGCGGAAGCAGATTTCATACAAAACGGAAGGGAGAACCGGGGTCATAAAAATGACTCCGGTTCTCCCTTCCGTTTTGTATCGTCTGATCGCTGTGTTATGCAGCATTTTACTTTTTACGCGGTCCTGCACCGGCGTAAGAGCGCATTTTTCTTATGCACATATGGGACACTCTGTTGCGCGTTTTTTTGATTATTTCAGCAATTCCGCTTTGTCTGTTCTCTCCCAAGGGACATCGATATCCGTGCGGCCGAAATGACCGTAAGCGGCTACCTGGCGGTAGATCGGTCTTCTCAGATCCAGATCGCGGATGATCGCAGCAGGGCGAAGATCGAAATTATTGCTCACCCTTTCTTCGATTTCGGCTTCCGGAATCTTTGCTGTACCGAAAGTGTCTACTAAAACGGATACCGGTTTCGCTACGCCTATCGCATATGCGATCTGGATTTCGCATTTATCCGCGAGACCTGCCGCGACGATATTTTTCGCCACGTATCTCGCTGCATAAGCGGCAGAACGGTCAACCTTTGTAGGATCTTTGCCGGAAAATGCGCCTCCGCCGTGACGCGCATAACCGCCGTAGGTGTCGACGATGATTTTTCTTCCCGTCAGACCGGCATCGCCATGAGGGCCGCCGATGACGAATCTGCCCGTCGGATTGACGAAATACTTGGTTTTGTCGTCTAAAAGATCTGCAGGCAGTACCGGAGTGATCACGTGTTTGAGAAGATCTGCTCTGATCTGTTCCAGTGTAGCTGCCGGATCGTGCTGCGTGGAGATGAGAACCGTGTCGATTCTGATAATTCTGCCCTCTTCGTCGTATTCTACGGTCACCTGTGTCTTGCCGTCGGGTCTGAGGTAAGGCAGCGTACCGTCTTTTCTCACGTCAGTCAGCCTCTTCGCCAGCTTGTGAGCGAAGATAATCGGCGCCGGCATCAGTTCATCCGTTTCGTTGCAGGCATAGCCGAAAACCAGTCCCTGGTCACCGGCGCCAGTGGCTTCGATGATATCTTCTTCTGTCTGCGCCAGCTCGCCTGTCTTGTATTCCAGCGCTTCGTCAACCCCCTGCGCGATGTCCGAGGACTGTTCGTCGATGGCAGTCAGGACATTGCAGGTATTTCCGTCAAAGCCGTATTCACCTTTTGTGTAACCGATGTCATTTATGACGTTTCTCACGGTTTTCGGAATATCCACATAACAATTGGTAGTGATCTCTCCGATGACGAGTGCCATGCCCGTAGTTACAGTGGTCTCCGCGGCAACACGGCCGTTGGGATCTTTTTCGAGAATGGCGTCGAGGATCGCGTCGGAAATCTGATCACAGATTTTGTCGGGATGTCCTTCGGTCACCGATTCTGAGGTAAATAATTTTCTCATCTGATGCTCCTTTTCTGTTTCGCGGCGGCGCCGCACGCGGATGTTTCAAAATATCTGGAAGCATTTTGTACATCCTGCTTTATCGTGAAATATGTTTCAGGAAAATTTCCGGGAAATGGTCTTCTGATGCTTTCGGGATATAAAAAAACCTCTTCGCTGCGAAGAGGTGTGTCATCCTTCAAGCGTGCACCTCATCTTCCAGAAAAAATCTGCAGGAATTAGCACCTTCGCGCATCTACGCTTAAGGATGCGATGGTTGCCGGGCTTCACAGGGCCTGTTCCCTCAGCCGCTCTTGATAAGGTTTCTTACATTAGAATTCTACACGAAAGGCGAGGAATGTCAATATGCATTTTTTTGTAAACATCTCGTAATTTCCTCCGCATTGTTCTGCCGGCGCCTGTATGGTACAATAAAAACAGAAAAGGCGGGGATCCGCCTTCTTCTGCATGGCAACAGTTTTTATCAGTGAGAAACAGGATCGAAAGGGGATTAGACAATGAAGAAAATTATTTCAGCTATCGTTTCATGTGTCCTTGTCATGACGATGGGAGCTGCCGCTTCTTTTGCGGCGGAAAAACAGGATGGGCCTGCAGCGGCGCAGTTTTCCGACGTCGCCGGCACACCGTATGAAAAAGCGGTCGTATATCTGACGGAAAAAGGCGTGATCGACGGATTTGAAGACGGCACGTTCCGCCCGCAGGGGATTGTGACCCGTGCGCAGGCGTGCAAGATGATCGTGCAGATGCTGGGAGCTGCGGAAGATGAACTGAAAGCGGCCGCGGAGTCCGCAGCGAAATCTTTCAGCGATATAGAGGCGTCCGACTGGGCCGCACCTTATATCGGTTACTGTGTAGAAAAGGGGATTGCCGCCGGTTATCCGGATCAGTCCTTTAAGGGATCTAAGCAGATCACCCTCGCAGAGTACGCTGCGCTTCTGTGCAGAGCCGACGGTGACAGCGACAGTTCTTTAGGCGGCGCGTGGCCGGATAATTATATGGAAAGCGCGAAAGATAAGGGATTTTTAGAAAATCTGGTCGATTGTGATCCGGCAGCGGATGCGCAGAAATCCCTGACGCGAGGAAACACCGCGGTCATGACTTATAACTGTATGACTGCGCAGGATTCTGAGGATCCGGATTCCGGCAAAGACGACGGAGACGATCAGAAGCCGGCGGACAGATTGGACGATTTCAGCGGCCGGGCGTTCGGCATTATCCTGGAAACGGGATCGACCCTGAATAAGAAAGATGAAATCGTCGGCAGCATTACTTTTCTGATGGGAGACGGCGTCCACGAAGTGCTGACAAACACCGGACTGAAGAATTTGGTGAATCAGTATAGCGGCGATAACGCCCTCGTCTATCTGCAGATGTCCAACGGTGTGGTGAAAAAGATCGTTCCGGTGGATGAAAGAGTAGAAACCTCTGACGGTGTACAGTGCATTCTCACCGCTGTTTCAGACGATTCTTCGCCTCTTTTCTCAAAAGTGGAGCGCAGATCGGACAGCCTGGTCCGCTATTACACGGGAACCGATTCTGAAACGAAGCACTTCCTCGCCGCGGAAGATCAGTGTATTGTATATACCTGCTCTCCTGACGGAAATGAACTCGTTTACGAGACGGGAACTCTCAGCGATGTCTACGAGGGCTGCTATGTCATCGCTTACACTATTGACGATGAGACGGAAGGCGCCGCTAATGTGCTGATCGTTATCGACGAAAGCGATGCGGAGGATCTTCTGAATGTTGAAGGAAATAGTCCGGCGACATGGGGAGGTACATCGAACTAAGTCAAAGAAAAGAGCAGAAGTGAATATCTATCCGGAGCATATCGGGCTGCCGGGCGGGCCGACACTGTCAGCGGACCGGGGCAGATCGGCTGACGGAGTGAACTTCCGTCCCGATAATTTCGGATGCATTCTTCTGTGTACCGCAGGGATGCATCCGGCGATTCTGAAAAAATAAAAAATATTCCAGCGGTTTATTGTGACACACGCTGGTATCCTACGTGAATGATTCACGGAGGATACCAGCGTGTTTTTTTATTTATTAAATGGAAAAAATGTAAAAATTTGTTTAAAGACATTTGTATTTCATACTTTGGAGGAGATTTAAAAAGAAAACCGGCTTTGAAATGGAGTTTTTTGGATAATAAATAGATATATGAAAAAATAAGAAGCAAAATTTATCAAATTATCAATATATTGTGGTTATTTTGTCGAAACTTGTAAAAGCTCAGCAGATATTGCCGGAGGAATTTCGTTGTCCGGACGTATGGACAGGCTTTAAGATAGAGAGGAAAGCAAAATGTTGGTAATCGCGGGATTTGAGGCGGCGCAGTGGTTGGCGCCGCCTGAACCGCACAGATGAAGAGGAGTGATCGATATGAATTTGAAGATGAGAGAAAACAGAAGAAGATATGGTATCACACTGAAGGATATCGCCAATAAAACATTTGTTCCGCTGGATACGCTGAGAGCATGGGAAGACGGCGACTGCCTGCCGAGAGATCGAGCTGCGGCATGTCGTGTGGCCGAAATGATCAAATGCGATGTAGCCGATCTGTATTCGGCGTAACATTGAGGAGTTGAGAGCACAGGTTCTTTGTGCATTTGTACAGAATCATCTTACATACTTTATACATGACCGATTTTCTTGAAAATGATAATTGTTGTAGATATAATATATATAAGCATAATTTTGTCTGCACCAGGCGCCGTGAAATAATGAGGGGCGATTATCTGCGGACGGAGTTTTGTATTATGCCGGTGTCAGGGAAAGGAGAAGAGGTTATGCCTTACGTTTCAGTCGAGAAAAAGAATGCTGTCGCTGTTGTTACGATCGACCGCCCGGAAGCTCTTAATGCTCTGAATTCAGAGGTTCTGGAGGCTCTGGAGAGAGCGGTGGACGCTGTTCTCAGTGATGAATCCATCCGGGTGATTATCTTTACCGGGGCGGGGCGAGCCTTTGTAGCCGGAGCGGACATCGGAGAAATGGCAGATCTCGGTATGAAGGAGGGCAGAGCCTTTGGCAGAAGAGGCCAGATCCTTTTTCGTAGGATCGAGCGGGCGGAGAAGCCGACGATTGCAGCCGTCAACGGATTTGCTCTCGGAGGGGGCTGCGAGCTGGCGATGGCCTGCGATATGAGAATCGCTTCCGAATATGCCGTATTCGGTCAGCCGGAAGTGGGACTGGGCATTACACCGGGATTTTCGGGGACGCAGCGTCTGACCGCTATCGTCGGAAAGGCAAAGGCTGCGGAAATAATTCTGTCCGCAGCAAATATCGATGCCGTGACGGCGGAAAAACTGGGGCTGGTCAACCGTATGGTTCCCGCGGACAAATTGATGGAGGAAGCGGAGGCTCTGGCAGTGAAGATCGCTTCCAATGCACCGCTTGCAGTGAAATGGGCGAATTCGGCTATCAAGAGAGGGCTGGAGACAGACATCGACACGGGTATCTCCATCGAGGCGGATCTGTTCGGTATGTGCTTTGCCACGCAGGATCAGAAGGAAGGAATGAAAGCTTTCCTGGAGCATAGAAAGCCGGAGTTTAAAGGCAGATAGTCGTAAGGAGGTTATTTTATGAAAATCGGTATTTTGGGTGCATCGACAATGGGAATCGGCCTGATTCAGATATGTGCACAGCACGGTTTTGAGGTCGTTTATCGTGCGAGAAGACAGGAGTCGGTAAATGCGGCAAAGGATAAAGTGTTGGGAAATTATGAGTTTATGATCTCCAACGGCTGGCTTACGCCGGAAGAGCGCGATGCGAGTATGGCCAGAATTACAGGGTCTACAGACATCGAACTTCTGAAGGATGCGGATTTCGTCATCGAGGCGGCTTCGGAAAATATGGGAACGAAGAAAGAATTGTTCCGTCAATTAGATGAAATGTGCAGACCGGAAGTAATCCTTGCGACGAATACATCGTCTCTTTCCGTGACAGAAATCGCCTCTGTGACAAAGAGGGATGACAAAGTCATCGGTATGCATTTCTTTAACCCGGCGCCGGTCATGAAATTAGTGGAAATGATTCCGGGATACAACACATCTCAGGAGACGATTGACTTCGCCGTTGACATGGCAAAGAAACTGCAGAAGACACCGATTCTCGTGACGGAAGCCCCTGGTTTTGTGGTAAACCGAATGCTGGTTCCTATGATCAACGAGGCGGTATCCGTATTAGCGGAAGGGCTGGCGAAAGCGGAAGATATCGACCAGGCGATGAAACTGGGAGCGAATCATCCGATGGGACCTCTCGCTTTGGCGGATCTGGTGGGTCTGGATATCTGCCTTTCGATCATGGACGTATTATATGAAGAGTTCAGAGAGCCGAAATACAGAGCCTGCACTCTTCTCAGAAAAATGGTCAGAGCCGGAAAACTGGGACAGAAAACCGGAGAAGGATTCTATAAATATAAATAAATTCTAAAGAATCATAACGGCCGACTCGTTCGGCCGTTTTTTTTGTTGCGCTGTCAGAAAAATAAGTATATGATTAAGTATCGAGATAGAAGGGAAAGAATATTCATAGCAATAGGAAAAGTTAGAAGGGAAAACGACAGGAAATTGAGATGGCTAAAAGTTTTGTAAAAGTATTTCTAATTTGTTTGGTTCTGTTTACGCTGATTCTCATACCGGTGGTCAAGCTCGTATCAAATATTCAAATCTTTGATAACTCCGACGGCGTCAGCGGGGGCATCGAAGATGAAATCGATGTTTTGGTAGATCCGAACAGTCCGTTTTTTGAGGCATTTGCAGACGCGAAGCGGGTTAATCTGCTGGCGGTGGGTGTAAACGACGGTCTTTCTGATGTATTGATGCTGGTCAGCTGGGATATGGATTCCAATAAAGTAGATCTGATTTCGATACCGCGTGATACTTATTATGAAAGAGACGGCTATACGTCTCCTTCTCAGAAAAAAATAAATGCTGCGTATGCCAGCGATAAAGGAGTTATCGCTACTGCGAATGCGGTCAGCGACGTTCTGATGGGTATTCCGATCAATTATTACGCGATCATAGATTACGATGCGGTAGAATCGATTGTAGACGGTGTCGGAGGAGTACCGATCGATGTGCCAAAAGCGATGAAATATGACGATCCGTATGACGATCCACCGCTTCACATACGTATTCCGGCAGGTCAGCAGACGCTGGACGGAGAGCATGCGGTGCAGTATCTCAGATTCCGAAAGGGTTACAGCAACGGGGATATCGGCCGTGTGGAAGCACAGCAGGTATTTATGAAGTCTCTTTTTAAACAGTGTGTCGAACACGGTATCGTGGATTCCGCAAAACTGATCACGTCAAATGTCAAATCTGACGTGACGCTGGGAGCGGCGTCCAAATACGCCCTGAAAGCCATGGGGCTCGAGAGCAATGCGATCACCACATACACACTGCCGGGCGAGGGCCAGTATATCGGCGCGACGTCCTATTATATCCAGGACGAAGCCAAGACGGAGGAAATGTTGCTGGAAATTTATCAGGTAGCAACCGGCGATAGTACCGGATCCGACAGTACAAATGAATAATCTGAATCTTTAGAAACAGCAGAAATAATCGAAACGAGGCTGTGTCGAGTCAACTTTGTTTTACGACGGGAGTTGACGGCAGCCGGAATCTGGAAACCGATGTGACTTTGAAGGAGATATTTTAAGATGACTACAGGAAATGAATCGACGAAGGTAATGGACAGAGACCTGGGACTGGAACTGGCGCGTGTAACCGAAACGGCAGCCATCGCGTCGGTCAAGTGGATGGGCCGCGGGGATAAGAATGCCGCGGATCAGGCGGCGGTTACAGGTATGAGAAATATGTTCGATACGGTAAATATCGACGGTGTAGTCGTCATCGGCGAAGGCGAAAAGGATGAAGCGCCGATGCTGTATATCGGTGAAGAGATCGGTATCGGCGCTTCATCCTTTTCGCCTTCGCCGATGACGAAAAGGATGAAGAGATCGGTATCGGCGGTACCGATGCGACAAAGGTTGATATCGCGGTAGACCCGCTGGATGGTACGACTTCCACCGCAAAGGGACTTTCTAACGCTATCGCGGTGATCTCCATCGCTCCGAGAGGATGTCTGTATAATACGAAGAATTTCTATATGGAAAAATTGGCAGTAGGGCCGAAGGCAAAAGGCGCTATCGATTTGGAAAAGCCGCTGAAGGAAAATCTGCTCAATATTGCGAAGGCTCTTGACAAGAATATCGAGGATCTTACCGTTACGATTCTCGAGAGAGACCGGCACAAGGATATCATGGCGCAGTGCCGCCAGTTGGGCTGCCGGATCAAGCTTTTTACTGACGGGGACGTGGGAGCGGCGATCGCTACCTGCTTTGAGGACAGCGGTGTAGATGTGCTCGCCGGCATCGGAGGATGTCCGGAGGGAGTACTGGCAGCTTCCGCGCTCAAGTGTCTCGGGGGTGAAATCCAGGGAAGACTGGTGGCTCATACGTCGGAGGAAATCAAAAGAGCGCAGACAGATCCGTCCTACTATAAGGTAATGACCACTGACGACCTGGCAGCCGGTAACGATGTTCTGTTTATCGCCACCGGAGTCAGCGACGGGGATATGCTGCGAGGCGTAAGATTCCTTCCGAATAATAAGGTGAAAACGCATACGGTGGTGATGAGAAGCGCGACGGGAACCGTGCGCTTTATCGAAGCGGTTCACGATATGAACCAAAAACCGACTTATGCGAAGGTAAAATAGTAAAATGACTCAAAAGGTGCGGATCTGACCTGATTTTTCGGTACGGATCCGCATGTTTTGCAATGGGGGACTTATTTAATATGACAAACGTAGACGCAAATGACGTGAAATCTATGAAAGTAGATCAATTGCGTGAACTTGCGCGGCAATTCGGTATTGAAAATCCGGGACAAATGAGAAAACCGGAGCTGAAAGAGGCGCTGATTGCCCGGCTGAAAGCGAACCTGCTGATTGATGGAACGAAACGAGAGCAGGGGACATTCCGCACAGAAAATACGGCATTTGAGAAAAAGAAAGAGATGGAAACCGGAGACGCTGGAAAAAAGGCAGGAGCAGGACAATCTCCGGAGATTGAAGAAGGCGTTTCCGCTTCAGCGGTGGAAAAGAGCTCTGCAAAAATGGAAAACGACAGTGATACGGAGCCATCGGAGATACCAGCTGTAAAATCGGGGTCAGAGGGGAATCAGTCCAGTCGGATGCAGAATACCTCAGAACCGGCGGATGCGTCTGCAGAAGACAGGGGAAAAATGGAAGAACAGGGGCACAGAGGATCTCAGAAGCGCAAGGATTTTTCTGATTTCCGGCAGAATCGTCCGCGTTATCAGGAACACTCTCCCTATCCGTCCCATTGTCCGGAAGGAAGCAGCGGGGAGAATCCTGACAGCGAAGACAGAACCGGCAGCGGTGAAAACGCGATGGGAAACAGCGGGAACTTCAGCAGCGCAGGCCAGGATTCCGCAGGTCAGTTAGACAGCGCCCGGGAGACAGATTCCGTATCTGCGAGTCCGCACCGGGAGAAAAATTACAGAAACGAACTGCGCGAAAAAACGGAAAAGAGCGAGAAACGTCAGTATACCGCGGAAGAGCGGCCGCCAGTAGACGGCATCCTCGATATCGCGGAGGGCGGGTTCGGTTTTTTAAGATTTCATAATTTTCTTACAAGCGATAAAGACATCTATGTATCTCCAACGCAGATCCGGCGTTTTAATCTGAAAACAGGCGATAAAATCAAGGGAATTTCAAGAAGACCGAATGAAGGCGAACGGTTTGGCGCATTGCTGTATGTCAATACGGTAAATGACGACGAACCGGGAGTTTCTATGCGCCGTCCGAACTTTGAGGACTTGACTCCGATTTTTCCGTATGAGCGGATCAGTCTGGAAAACGGAAAGGCGGATCTCTCGATGCGTCTTATCGATCTGGTGGCTCCGATCGGGAAAGGTCAGCGCGGTTTGATCGTCGCGCCTCCGAAAGCGGGAAAGACGGTTCTGCTGAAAAATATCGCGGCAACTATCGAGGAAAAACATCCGGAGATGCATGTGATCGTGCTGCTCATCGATGAGCGTCCGGAAGAAGTGACTGATATGCAGCGCTCCATCAAGGGCGACGTCATCTATTCCACTTTTGACGAGCAGCCGGAACATCATGTCAGGGTGGCGGAAATGGTGCTGGCTCACGCTCAGCGCATGGTTGAGCATCGCAAAGATGTAGTGATTCTGCTGGACAGTATCACGCGTCTCGCCAGAGCTTATAATATGGTAGTCCCGTCTTCGGGGAAGACACTTTCCGGCGGTATCGATCCCGGGGCTCTTCACAAACCGAAGAAATTTTTCGGAGCGGCGAGAAAGCTGGAGGAAGGCGGAAGCATTACCATTCTGGCTACGGCTCTTATAGAGACCGGAAGCAGAATGGACGATGTGATTTTCGAGGAATTCAAAGGCACCGGCAATATGGAGCTCCATCTCGATAGAAAACTATCGGAAAAGCGAATTTTTCCAGCGATCAATCTCAATAAGTCGGGAACCCGGAGGGAAGACCTTCTTCTGTCCGGAGAAGAACTGGAAGCGATCTGGAAAGTGCGCCGGGCCATGTCGAATCAGGGAGTTCAGGACGTTACCGAATCTATTATCGACAATCTGGCTCATACGAAAAGCAATGCGGATTTCATAAATATAGTGAACAGGACAAAGGTATTTGGTTAAGGGGTAAAAGCAATGGATTTCAGCAAGATATTTATAAAAGACGCCAATCCCACCAAAATGGGCGGGCAGGCTGTCATGGAAGGTATTATGATGAAGGGAGCGGATCGTTCCGCTATCGCAGTCAGAAGGGCAGACGGTTCGATTAATGTGAAGGAAGAACCGCTTCCGCCGAAAAAAGCGTGGATGAAATGGCCGGTTCTCAGAGGCGTTTTGGCGTTTGTGGATTCTCTGGTGACAGGGACAAAGACTCTCATGTACTCCGCCGGGGTGGTGGAAGAGGATATCGAGGAAGAGGACAGTGAATCGGAGCCGGGCAGGTTCGAAAGATGGTTCGGTGAAAAATTCGGTGAAAAAGCGCTGTTTAATTTTCTCCTCTATGGATCGGTCATCGTAGCCCTGGCCGTGTCGGTCGGGATCTTTGTTCTTCTGCCTACCTGGGTAGTGGGTCTGTGCAGATCGTTTACCGACAGTTCGATTTTGCTGAATCTCATCGAGGGTGTGCTTCGAATCGCTATGTTTATCGT
>ERZ857750.4338-NODE-4338-length-10689-cov-4.070623_pt1 | contig 10689 bp, 7 predicted proteins | sample MGYA00519915_ERZ857750 | MGnify/ENA primary metagenome ERZ857750 (study PRJEB31778, sample SAMEA3449358) | human gut metagenome | biome: human gut; feature: human-associated habitat; material: faeces | place: United Kingdom | collected 2010/2012 ... | reverse complement strand
TAAAAGTACTGGGCATACAGGTGGGTGATATCATTGCTATGGATCCCCGCACGGTTGTAACTCCAAGCGGTTACATAAAAAGTCGTTTTCTGGATGATAAACTTTCTGCTGCTATCCTGCTCGGTATTGCAAAAGAAGTGGCTGAGAAAACAATTACTTTGAATCGCAAAGTTTCCTTATTATTTACTGTTTATGAGGAAGTCGGACACGGTGGAAGCTCCATCCCGGCAGATACCGAAGAAATGATCTGCGTGGATATGGGCTGTGTCGGTGATGATCTGGGTTGTACCGAGCGCATGGTATCCATCTGTGCAAAGGATTCCGGTGGACCTTACAACTATGATCTGGTAACAGAGCTGTCCGAACTTGCAAAAGCAAACGGTCTTGACTATGCGATCGACGTATATCCGCATTATGGCTCTGACGTAGAAGCCAGCCTGCGCGGCGGCTTTGATATCCGCCACGGACTCATCGGACCGGGTGTCTATGCATCCCACAACTATGAGCGCTCTCATATAGACGGAGTCAGAAATACGATTGCACTGTTAAAGGCATATTTAGGTAAATAACCAGCTGACAGAAAAATAAAAAAATCGCAGGGTGATGAATTTCTCAGCATCCTGCGGTTTTCTTTAATCCTGAAGTACACTTAAATCAAGTGTGTAGATATAATCCTCCGGAACCGTTCTCTTTTCCAAAAATCCTGCCATATAAATCGGACAGTAAAAAATCTGATCTTTCACTTCTATATTTTCATTACAAAATACAATGGCATTCTGAATATGATAATTTGGACTTTCCAACACATGATTTAATGCACGGTGTTTTGTATAATCCTTTCCGGATTTTACTTCAAGTGGCAATGCCTCCCCCTCAAACTCAATAACAAAATCCAGTTCCCCCTGTTTTTTGTTATTAAAGTAATATACCTCAAATCCATGTGCACACAGTTCCTGTGCAACTGCATTTTCATAAACCGATCCAAAATTAATATTGTTTTCTTTATTTAATATCCTGATCTGCAAACCATCTGCGTACATTGCTGCAAGCAGTCCCACATCAGAAAGGAATAATTTGAACAAATTTGTTGCTTTTGACAGAAGCAACGGAACCTGTGGCTCCTGAACACAATAAACCGGCAGTGCCACCCCGGCTTCTTTCAGCCAGATGAAGCTATGCTCATATCTTGAAAATTTGAAGTTCTCATTTAAGTTTTTTAAAATAAAGCGTTTGTTTTTACTGTTCAGTTCACTTGGAATCAGCTGGAAAATCTCCTCCAGATAGAGTTTATGCTCCGGATCATACCTGGCAATATCTTTTTTGTACAGCTGGATGATCCCTTTCTGAACCTGCATCACTTCATTCAGATTATTTGTATCCAGATATCGCTGTACAGCCGCCGGCATACCGCCAACGATCAGATACAATCGAAACAGATCCATCATTCTGTCATGAATCAGACCATCCACAGGGATCTTTTCTTCAAAACAGTTTTTTAATTTGTCCAGAACCTTTTCCGATACACGGTTTGCCTTGCAAAATTCAAAAAAATCCATGGGGAACATCTCATAAATCGACATGTAACCAACCGGAACCGATCGTATATCCTTTAATTCCACTCCAAGCAACGACCCACTGAGAATATAGCGATAACTGCCTTCTTCGACTAAAAATTTAATAGCAGTCACGATTTCCCTGCATTCCTGGACTTCATCAAAAAATATCATTGTCCGGTCTTTTTCCATGGGAATGTCTGTCAATGCGGAGATTCTCATTAATATATCATCACTTCCGGTAGCATTTTCAAACAAAGCAACCGCCTGTGGCATCTCAAGAAAATTAATCTCGATCACATATTTGAAATGCTGCTTTGCGTACTCCCGGATACAGTACGTTTTTCCTACCTGCCGGGCCCCTGTAACCATCAGAGCCGCTTTCTTTTCTTTTTCAAAAAATTGTTCGATTCGCTCTGTTATGCTTCGATACAGCATGTTACACCTCCTGCTTTTTACAGTTTTCCCTGTTATATCCTTAGTATGCCATGTTTTTTCTTATCCCGCAAGTATGTTTGTCCGTTTTTCCAACATTTTTTTGACTGCTTTTGTCCGTTTTTCCAATACTTTTTCGACTGCTTTTGTCCGTTTTTCCAACACTTTTTTGACTGCTTTTGTCCGTTTTTCCCAAAAGAACGAAAAAAAATGTACCGAAACAGCGTGTTGTATTGCTCTTCCGGTACACAGGTGTCTGATCCTTGATTATAATCCGCTATTCTTCATCTGCCATGCTGACCCGCTCGATGTGCATAGCCAGATAGCCGATCTCCAATTCCTCGAGCGGCTTATGTAATGCATGGCTGAGATGATCACATACGGTGGTTGCCAGTTCAAAAGCATCCGGAAAATTGTGCTGTACATAGTCATTCATATTGACTTTCAGAGATTCCCCTTTCAATACACGGGCAACCATATATTTCACATGGTTCATCAGCCGGTTATAACTCAATGACATGACATTGATGCGGATGCCCCGCTCCTCTTCGATCACGGAAACGCAGTCCCGCACAGCACGCGCCATCTGCATCGAGACAGATACGGATTCTTTTTCCAGTGCGGAATGAATATGCAACGCCACATATCCGATCTCATCCTCGTCAATGTCGATCTGCTTTTCCTCTTTCAGAATCGTCTGTATCATAGAGGCCACCTTAAATTCTGAATGGAACAGCGTCTTGATATCTTCAGTCAGCGGATTGGAGATCTTCTCTCCCTTCTGCAGACGCTGGACGGCAAATGCGATATGATCTGCCATCGGAAACAAAATACTCCGGTCGATTTTTCCAAAATGCCGCTCCGCTTCATTCAAAATCCGATTCGCCATCTGAAAATATTCCGGCTGGATGGATTTGATCAATTCCGCCGCGTCTCCTCTTGAAGAGGTCTCCTGTAAAGAATACACCGTACAGTCTGCAGGCTGTTCAAAACGCTCCCCAGGCTTTTTTCCAAATCCGACGCCTTTTCCCAGCAGGACATATTCTTTGCTGTCATTCATATCAAGGGCAATCACCCCGTTATGGTTTAGTACTTTACATATACGATACACGATTCGCTTCCTTCTCCCACAATAAATAGTTTGTAATACAACTGTAATACTATTATTTTAACACAGAAATTTTCATTTTCATACCCACAAAAATCAATTCTGTGAAAACCAAAACTCAACTCTGCCAGGGAGCACACAACGGTGTATGTACACAACTCTGTATAGAACTATGTATAGAAAAACAGACAGCCGCACATTCTTTTCGAATATACGGCTGCCCGTTTTCTATATTTCAGTCCGAAATCACTGTTCCATTCACTAATTTGCAGTATATTCCCGGATGTTTTTGCGAACTTTCAGCACCATGGATGGAGCTACAGAAAGTTCATCTACTCCCATCTCCATAAATGCATCTGTCAGTTCCAGATCTGCGCCAAGTTCTCCGCAGATACCGGCCCATTTTCCACATTTGTGTGCATTTTCCACAACCATACGGATCATGCGCAAAATCGCTTTGTGATGCGCGTTGTAAAAATCATCCAGTTTTGCATTCTGACGGTCAATCGCCAGTGTATACTGTGTCAGGTCGTTGGTTCCGATACTGAAGAAATCCACCATCTCTGCCAGTTCATCGCTGATCATCACAGCTGCCGGTGTCTCGATCATGACACCCTGCTCCGGCATTTTATACGGGATTCCCGCTGCATCCAGCTCAGCCCGTACTTCTTCTACAATGGCAAAAATCTGCTCCACTTCCTCTGTGGAAGTGATCATCGGATACATCACAGACAGATTTCCATATACCGCTGCACGAAGTAACGCACGCAGCTGTGTCTTGAAAATCTCCGGCTGCTTCAGACAGATACGGATAGCACGATAGCCCATGGCCGGATTATCCTCCTGACCGAGGTTAAAATAATCCACCTGTTTGTCTGCACCGATGTCCAGTGTCCGGATGATCACTTTTTTGCCTGCCATCAGCTGCAGCGCCTGTTTATATGCATTGAACTGCTCTTCCTCTGTCGGAAAATCCGTTTTTCCAAGATACAGGAATTCACTTCGGAACAGGCCAATACCTTCCGCATCATTATCCAGTACACTTGCGATGTCAGACACGCTGCCGATATTTGCGTACAGATGCACCTGTCTGCCGTCCTTCGTCACCGTTTCCTGCCCTTTCATCTGCTGCAGCAGCTGCTGTTTCTCAGCCTCTTCTGCCATGCGGGCTTTTGTCTGTTCACACACTTCTTTGGAAGGCTCTACGACAAAAGTACCTGCAAACCCATCTACAACTGCCTGCATCCCATTCTGCAGGGTATCCAGTTCCACCGGCACGCCGATCAGAGCCGGAATGTTCATCATACGCGCAAGGATCGCCGTATGAGAATTGGTAGATCCGTGTACTGTGACAAAACCGAGGATCTTGTCCTTGTCCATCTGAACAGTCTCACTCGGAGACAGATCATCCGCCACAATGATCGATGGCTCCATATCATTCATATCCACCGGTGCATGACCGGACAGATTCTGAACGAGACGGTTGGAAATATCACGGATATCTGCGGATCTCGCCTGCATATAATCATCATCCATGCTGGCAAACATCTCGGCAAAATTATCACCGGTCACTGCAACCGCATACTCTGCATTCACCATTTCATTGCGGATCATATTGCAGATGGCATCCTGATAATCCTCATCTTCCAGCATCATCTGATGCACCTCAAAAATCGCTGCGCTGGCTTCACCAACTTCTTTCACTGCCTTATCATACAGTTTCTGCAGCTGTTCCTGCGATGCACTGACCGCATCCTGCATACGGGCGATCTCACCTTCTGCATCTGCGATTTTTTCGCGTTTTACCTGGACATCATTCTTTTGGAACACTACGACCGGTCCCAGTGCAATTCCCTTATAAACAGATTTTCCTTTGTATTCCTGTGTCATATTACGCTTCCTCTTCATATACATCTACTGCAAACAGCGGATCTCCGGCTTTTACCTCACCCTCTGCCAGCAGTCTGACCTTCTGGTTATCCTCCAATTCGGTGCACAGAATCGGAGAACACAGTGACGGTGCATTGGCTGTCAGATAATCAATGTCGATTTCCAGCAGTTTGTCACCCTTCTTCACGCTCTGTCCGTTTTTCACAAAACAGGTAAAGCCTTTGCCTTCCAGATTAACTGTGTCGATACCGATGTGCAGCAGCATGGATAAACCGCTGTCTGTCAGAAATCCGATCGCATGTTTTGTATCAAATACGAAGATGACCTGTCCATCTTCCGGTGCTACGATGGTTGCTGCTGTCGGAGTCACGACTGCTCCGTCACCCATCATTCTGCCTGCAAACGCATCATCCGGTGCAGTTGCCAGATCTGCTGCGATACCTGTGATCGGGCTTGATACAATAATGGTCTCTTTTACCACTTCTTTTGCTTCCTGTGTTTCTGCGACAGTCTCTGTCGGTACGGTATCTGCAGCATCAGAAGCTGTTTCGTCTGTATGGAGTTCCTCATTCGGAGCTTTCTCCAGATAATCCTCAAAATTTGATTTAATAACGGTTACTTTCGGTCCGTAGATGATCTGAACACCGTTTCCTTTGTGAACCACACCAGAAGCGCCGGTTGCTTTCAGTAGCGCATCGTTGACCAGTTCCGGTTTGAATACCGTACAACGCAGTCTTGTGGCACAACAGTCCACATCAGAAATATTCTTCTTGCCGCCAAGTCCCTGTAAAATTCCCTCGGAAACCGGATCCTCACTTGCGGCACCTGTGTTTTCACCTTCTTTTCTCGCGTTGACATCCGCTCTTGTGTACAGTTTTACTTCTTCTGTGTCATCACGGCCCGGTGTCTTCAGGTTCAGTTTTTTGATCAGGAAGCTGAATAGGAAGTAATATACAATGAAGTAGATCACACCGATGATCACTACCCATACCCAGCTTGTTTTCTTGTTGCCCTGCATGATACCGAACAGGAACAGATCGATAAATCCGCCAGAGAATGTCATTCCGACACCTACGTTACAGATATGCATCAGCATATAAGCCAGACCTGCAAATACGCAGTGGATACCGTACAGCAGCGGTGCCACAAACAGGAAGGTAAACTCCAGAGGCTCTGTGATACCTGTCAGCATGGAAGTCAGTGCTGCGGAAAGGAGCAGACCACCGACCGCTTTTCTTTTTTCCGGTTTCGCTGTGCGGTACATTGCCAGTGCGGCTCCCGGAAGACCAAAGATCATCAGCGGGAATTTACCGGACATAAATCTGGTTGCAGATACTGCAAAATGTTTTACTGTCGGATCAGACAGCTGTGCAAAGAAAATATTCTGTGCGCCTTCGATGAGTTTTCCACCGACTTCCAGTGTTCCGCCCACACCGGTCTGCCAGAACGGCAGATAAAATACGTGATGCAGACCAAACGGAAGCAGTAAACGCTTCAGAAATCCGTATACCCAGGTTCCTGCATAACCGGATTTCAGAACCAGATCACCAAGTGCGTAAATACCGGACTGGATCACCGGCCATACAAAGAACATCAGGATTCCGACACCCACAAACACGATACCGGAAATGATCGGTACAAAACGGGTTCCTCCGAAGAAGGATAATACCTGCGGAAGCTCAATCTTGTAAAAACGGTTGTGCAGTGCCGCAACACCCAGACCAACGATGATACCTCCAAATACACCCATCTGAAGGGATGTGATACCACATACATCTGTGACAGAACCGGACAGCATCGTGTCCGCACCGCCCTTGATGTTGATCAGTGCCCCGATTGAAGCATGCATGATGAAAAATGCGATAACAGCTGCCAGCGCTGCTACTTCTTTTTCCTTTTTCGCCATACCGATTGCTACACCCATTGCAAATATAATCGGCAGATTCGTAAAAATAATGTTACCGGCAGCGTTCATAACCTGCAGGATCTGATTCAGTACGGTTCCCGGTCCCATAACGCCCAGCAAACCGTAAGTTTCCAACATTGTTTCGTTCGTAAAAGATCCGCCGATTCCCAGCAGCAGACCTGCGACCGGCAGAATAGCGATCGGCAGCATAAAGGAACGGCCAACCCTCTGCAAAATTCCAAAAATTTTGTCTTTCATAGTTCTCCTCACTCTCACTCATAGACAGTATTTGTTATAGTGTACCCATTTTTTGAATTCACATAGCAGGAAGTAACTTTTTTCATGTCGGCCGAACCACAAAAAAGGCACTAACCCTACATAAATATCAAAAAAATATCTATGCACGGTTAATGCCTGCGTAATCAGTAACACACCATGTATGTATTATTTATATCACATTGATACTTTTCTGTCAATGTGATCACACATCTGCTCTTGTTTCTTTTCCGATACAAAAAAAGACTGCCTGTCAAATTTCTTCCCTCAGCATATAAATGGAAAATCTTTGCTTTTATTCTTTCCTCTCCGCATCCGATGTTTCTTCCGAATCATCATCCTCGTACTTCCGGTTCAGTACTGCTGCAAGAACCTGAAGCACGATTGCCAGCCCGATGACACATTTCAGCACCGTCTTTCCTGAGCCGACAGTGATCGTCTGGACAATGCCCCCCACTTTCGGTATGGAACGTACCATCTTTCCCACATACTGCTCATAAGTCACCGGATTCATATCATTTTCCGCGTTGGCATCGCCTTTTGTAATAAACTCTCCCATCGCATTACTGTTAGATACCACGCGATGTGTGATGATGGATCCCTGGGCATCCGAGCCGTAAAAAGCGATAATATCGCCCGTCTCAATGTCTCCCGGTTCCACATATTTGATATATACCAGGCTTCCTGTGGGAACCGCCGGTTCCATACTGCCGCTGACAACAGTATAGAGCTGATATCCCATAGTCTTCGGTACGATCAGCGGGACACATATCGCAATGATGGTTGAGCAGTTCTTCCTTCTGTTTTGTGTCTGCACAGTTCTGCGCTTCTTCATAAAGCTCCTGGAATTTTCTCGCATCCACAATGGTAGGAACCGGCGCATTCCATCTGTAAACACCTTTTTTGATGACGATATAGTCATATTCCGGAAGTCCCGCATCTATGATCATTTTTTTCAGGCGGTGTGCTGTCACACGCAGATTGTTCGCCGCATCTGCCAGTTCTTCTCTCACATACAGTGCATTTAACAACTTTTCACGCGCAATGCCCTGTTCGCCATAATAAATAAGAATCTGGAGCAGTTTCATCGCTTTTGTCGTCGTGTTTTTTCCGAATGACACCTGACGCCCATCATATGTAATAGAAAAATCCCCAAGCATCCGAACATTCAGTATTGCTGTTTTTTCATTCATTCGTTTTTCCTCGTTTCCCTTTAACGATTTCTCCTTGTCTGTTTTATTTTAAAATCAGTCTAATGATTTGTCAATGACAATTTCCGTTCCATTTCATGAAGCATTTCCTGCGATTCGTTTTGCTTCTGCCTGTCAGATATGCTATACTTACGATTACACAAAGCATTAAATGCCACATTTTTTCAGGCAACAGAGAGGGGGCATCTGATTTCGTGGATTTTTACAACTCTATATCGTATCGGCCAGACCGCTTTCTTCGGAACAAATTGCTTCTGTTGTTTCTGTGTATGCTGTGTATCTGCATCGCACTGACCGGCTGTTCTTCTCCGGATAGCCATGATTCTGATTCCGGTGCGGATTCTTCCGTACAGACCGCACAGGCGGACGGCACACGGGATGCTACGGCACAGGTGCTGGTTCCACAGGCGGACGGGATCGTGACTTACGGCAGTGACATCGTATCTGTGGATGCTTCGCACACCTCGGACGGCTATGTCATGCTGCGCTACACCGGCAGTAATGAAAAGGTTAAGCTGCAGGTGACACTGCCGGATGGCACGGAATACACCTATCCGGTGACAGATTCTGATACGGATTCCGTCTATCCGCTGCCCGGCGGGAGCGGTTCTTACAAGATCACGCTGCTGGAATCTGTGTCTGTGGAGAACAACCTCTACGCGATTTCTTTTACCCAGGATCTGGATGTGACCATCCGTGATGATTTTTCCCCTTTCCTGTATCCGAATTTCTATGTGAACTTCACACAGGATTCGGCCTGCGTGGCAAAAGGCGAAGCGCTGGCGGAGGGATGTTCCTCGGATCTGGATGTCGTTACCAATATTTATAATTTTGTGATCAAGCATATTACTTACGACCAGGAGAAAGCGGACGCGGTTCCCTACGGATATGTCCCGGTACCGGATGATACTCTGGCCACCGGGAAAGGCATCTGCTTTGACTATGCCTCTCTGATGTCGGCCATGCTGCGTTCCCAGCGTATCCCCACCAAACTGGATGTCGGCTATTCCGGGGATGTCTACCACGCATGGATCAGCTGCTATGTGGATGAAGTCGGCTGGGTGGACGGTATCATCAAGTTCGACGGCAGGCACTGGTCCCTGATGGATCCGACGCTGGCTGCCAGCAACAGTGCGGCAAATGTAAAGAAATATGTCGGCGACGGTTCCAACTATACGACAAAGTATACGTACTGATCCCGGACACCGGTCCGTACACCTTTGCTGCATTTCAGATGCACTCATAAATGCACTTATATCACTATATATAATAAGGAAATTTCACAGTTATTCCATAGGAAAACCTGCTCATAAAGAAACAGCTATGTATAACTTTTGATCTCATTTTCCTTACATTTGTAGATTATGATTTCAGAAATGATAAAAGAACGGAGGCACACAGAATGGAACATTTACAGCAAAAATCGCTGTCTTACCCGGAACTCGCATCTTTTTGCGGTGAGATGGGTATGATCCTGCGATCCGGCATTTCAGCTCTGGAGGGGCTGGAACTGCTGATGGAAGATACCCAAAACGATGCGGAAAAGACTCTGCTGGACACCATGTATCAGTCCATGCAATCCGGCGACACCTTCGCAGATGCGCTGAGCCGGACAGGGGTATTTCCCTCTTATCTGATTCATATGACTGCCATCGGAGAAGAAACCGGGCGGCTTGACGATGTCATGGAATCTCTGTCCGCACACTATCAGCGGGAAGAAAGTCTGAGCCGGAGCATCCGCAGTTCCCTGTCCTACCCACTGATCATGATCATCCTGATGCTGGTAGTCATTGTAATCCTGATTACAAAAGTCATGCCGGTCTTTCAGCAGGTGTTTGTACAGCTTGGCACCGAGATGACCGGTCTCTCCAAAGGGATCCTGCTGCTTGGCAGCGTTCTGTCACGCTATGCCCTGGTATTTGTCATCCTGATTGCAGCTGTAATTGCAGCCGGTATCGTGCTGACCCGTACCGAAAAAGGCCGTCATCTGGCCGGAAAGCTCGGACACCGTTTCCGCCATTTCCGTGAGATCGCGGATTGTTCCGACAGCTGCCGCTTCGCCGGTGCCATGGCACTGGCTTTGAAAAGTGGACTGACACCGGAACGTGGTCTGGAATTTTCCAGAAATCTGATTGAGAATCCCTTCTACCTGGAACGGATCGATCAGTGCTGTGCCGAAATCGAACAGGGTACAGAGTTTTCCGGTGCACTTGTAAAAACAAAGGTTTTCACCGGTGTCTACGCCCGTATGACTGCCATCGCCGGGAAATCCGGCATGATGGATGAAGTGATGGAGCAGATTGCGGACCG
>ERZ857750.4323-NODE-4323-length-10709-cov-3.880514_pt1 | contig 10709 bp, 8 predicted proteins | sample MGYA00519915_ERZ857750 | MGnify/ENA primary metagenome ERZ857750 (study PRJEB31778, sample SAMEA3449358) | human gut metagenome | biome: human gut; feature: human-associated habitat; material: faeces | place: United Kingdom | collected 2010/2012 ... | reverse complement strand
CCGCAGCCGTCACGGCCCGTTGCGCCGCCGAGCAGCACAATGATATCGCCGGGCTTCGGCTCGAAGCGCTTGACGTTCGCCTTCGGAGATGCGCCGATAACCGCGCCGATCTCCATGCGCTTTGCAACATAACCGGGGTCATAAAGCTCCGTGACCTGACCGGTCGCAAGGCCGATCTGGTTGCCGTAGGAGGAATAGCCCGCCGCAGCGCCGGTGGTAATCTTTCTTGTGGGCAGCTTGCCCTTCATCGTATCCTTAAACGGAACAGTCGGGTCACCGCTGCCGGTAACGCGCATCGCCTGATAAACATACGCTCTGCCGGAGAGCGGGTCGCGAATCGCGCCGCCAAGGCATGTTGCCGCGCCGCCGAACGGCTCAATCTCCGTCGGGTGGTTGTGGGTCTCATTCTTGAACTGCACGAGCCACTGCTCGGTCTTACCGTCGATCGTGACCGGCACTTCAATGGAACAGGCGTTGATCTCGTCGCTTTCGTCCAGATCGTCTACCATGCCGTGCTTTTTGAGGTATTTCGCGCCGATGACCGCCATGTCCATGAGAGAAACGGGCTTGTCCTTGCCCTTATACAGCTCTTCGCGGGCTGCAAAATACTCGCCGAGTGCCTTTTCGATGGCGCCGCTCAGCTTGCCCTTTTCGATCTCGATGTTGTTGAGACGCGTAAGGAATGTGGTGTGGCGGCAGTGGTCGCTCCAGTAGGTATCAATCACGCGCAGCTCCGTCACGCTCGGGTCACGGTGCTCTTCGTCGCGGAAATAATCGCGGCAGAACGCGAGGTCTTCAAACGTCATGGCAAAGCCCATGGTGCCGTAATATTTTCTAAGCTCCTCGTCGCTCCAGGAGATCATGCCCGTGACGCGCTTAACGTCTGCCGGCACGTCGATCTTCATGTCAAGCGTCTCCGGCTTTTCCATCGATGCCAAACGGGATTCGACCGGGTTCACGATATAGTTCTTAATCTTCTCCATTTCCTCTTCGGAAAGGTCGCCCTTAACGGCGATCACTTTTGCATAAGCGACCTGCGGGCGCTCGCCCTGCGTCAAGAGCTGTACGCACTGGGAAGCGGAATCCGCACGCTGGTCGTACTGACCGGGCAAAAACTCCGTTGCGAAGACGTGATATTCGCTGCTGATCTTGTAGTTTTCGTCGTACACGTTGTCCACATTCGGCTCGGAAAGGATCGTGCGGGCTGCCGCCTCGAACTCCTCGCCGGAAAGACCGGAAACATCATAGCGGTTCAAAATACGCAGGTCCTCAATAGCCTTGAGGCCGAGATTCTGACGAAGATCCGCCATCATGTGGCGTGCTTCAACATCGAATCCCTTTCTTTTCTCCACAAATACGCGTGTGACCATGTTTGTGACCATTCCTTTCTTCTGGGGAAAAATCAGGATTTGTACTGCCGCAAAAAACGGCACTTGTGACAAAGTAATCTCTTACTATTTTATCACAGGTGCCGTTTATAAGCAAATATAGATTATAGCAAATCACGCCCTGTTTTTGAGTGCAATTTTGTGCTATTTTTTGGTAGTGTCGTTCAGGTCTTCCACACTAAGCGCCACTTTGTGCTGAATGGGCTTCCATTCAATGTTCGTAAACACCGCGTAAACCATTGCAATCGCATAGGTGAAAATAAACAGCGGGAACAACAGCCAACCGAAGAACATCGCTTTTTTCGATGCACGGATGCGCTTTCTCTGCGTGATGCACGTAATGCCGCCGACGAACCACAGCGTCAGTATAGAACCGAAAATGCCGCTGCACACGGAAAGCACACAAACGCCCATATCCGGCGTGCGCGTCACAATGCCCGCCGCGACCATAATCGCGTTAAACACGATTGAAGCGCAGGTCAAGACAAGGCACGGAATGTTGTTCATAATCATATCGAAGCAGGCAAAGCTGCCATCCACAACGGTTTTTTTCAGCATTTTGAAGCCGTATCGGCTGAAAACCTGCAAATAGCCCTTAATCCAGCGGGCACGTTGTGTAAAGGACTGCCCAAGCCGCGTGGGCTGCTCGTCATAAATAATGGCGTTTTCGCAGTAACCGACCGTGTCGTCCTTTAAAATGCGGTCCACGGTGAACTCAAAGTCCTCCGTCAGCAGGAAATGCTTCCAACCACCGTTTTCGCGTGCAATCTCGCTGCTGAACAAAAAGCCGGTGCCGGAAACGCAGCTGCTGGTACCGAACATCATACGGGCGCGATTGAGCTGCGTCGCTTCGCGCAGGAAGAAAATGGAGTAGCCCGCGCTGATCCAGTTGTCGCCAAAGTTTTTCGAGTTGCGGTAGGACGTAACAACCTTGTAGCCGTTGTCAAAAACGTTATTCATCTCGGAGATAAAATTCTCATCCAGAATATTGTCCGCGTCAAAGACGAAAAAACCGTCATAGGCATATTCGCCGAAATTCTTAAAAATATTTTCTAATAAGAAACGCAGCGCATAGCCCTTGCCCACGGCATACGTATTGTGGCGCTCGTAAACGACCGCCCCGGCTTCACGCGCCGCCTGCGCGGTGTTGTCCGTGCAGTTATCCGCCACAACAAAAATATCGATAAGCTCCTCGGGATACTTCTGTGCGCGCACACTGCGGATGAGCTGCGCAATGACGGCTTCCTCATTGCGCGCGGCAATCAGCACACCGTAGCGGTGCAGCTTCTTCGCTTTGAAGACTTTCTGCTTTTTTAAAAGCGCCGCCACAAGGTAGACCGCCTGGTACGCGTAGCAAGCCATAAATAAAATAGAAATGATAAAGTTCACATATGACAGTGTTTTCATGGTTTCTCCTTTTCTGGCCTTGGTGCAAGACCAACGTCATCGTCTGTTTTCAGATTTCCAATTCTGTCTAAATCTCCGTATTCAAAGCGCAATGCGCAACTGCCATCCGCTTTCATTCACATTCTATTCACAGTTTTCAGTATTTTCATTATACGGCATAGAAAAGGAATAAACAATAGAAATGTGCGATTCTTATGAGTTTTGTAAGAAACCTTAAATTTCTGCGAACAGTGCACCAAATTTTACGCACTTTTTCGTGATATTCACGAAAGAAAAATTAATTTTAACTTTTTCGCAAAAAAGACTTGCTTTTTTCGGGGACTTGCTATATAATAATTGAGTAACAGAAAATTGGGCGCTTAGCTCAGCTGGCTAGAGCACCTGCTTGACGTGCAGGGGGTCAGCGGTTCAAGTCCGTTAGCGCCCACCAAAACCTCAGAAACTTCGGTTTCTGAGGTTTTTCTTTTTATCTAAATGACTATCTCTGAACGTTCTTGCCTCCATCGCGCTGAAATTCAGGCTGATGGGGGCTTTCCTTTGCTTCAAACTGTGGGATCAGCTCATAGCCCGTCCATGTGCCCTCGCCTACATTGTCGTAGGTGACATACTCGGCCTTGCGCGCTTCCGGGTCAAAGCGGAACACAAGCGCTATGGCATCGCCGCCTTTGTTTCTGATCTGCCCGACGACATAATACACATCGTCAAAGTAGTATATGCGTCGGCTTTTATGTCCATGGCATCTCCATTTTATGCGGTTTAGTCCCGCTGCATTTTGGCGTCGAGCAGAACAAGGTCTGCGGCATCGGACCTGCCGTTTTCGTTTAAATCGGCGGCAAGCGCGGCTGTGTCGGTCAGTTCCGTCTCCCCGACGAGCACACGCTGCAAAAGACGCATATCGGCCGTATTCACGGTGCCGGAAGCGTTGATGTCGCCGGGCACAATGACCGTATACAGCTTGTCGTCGATCAGCACGCTCATGCCGGTTTTCAGCCTGCCGGAGGCCGCTGCGGAGGATGATGTGTACACTTCCACTTCCGCCTGTGGGAACGCTGCCCGTAGCTTTGCTGCCGTAACACCCGGTTCTGCGTACAAAATGTGGCCGGAAACACGTAACTTCGCCGTGACATCCGGATCCGGCGTGGCGGTCGGTTTTGGGGTAGCCGTCGGCTTCGGCGTCATGCTCGGTTTTGGGGTAGCCGTCGGCTTCGGCGTTTTAGAGGGCTTTGGGGTCGCGGTCGGCTCCGGCGTAGGTGTCGGGATGGGCGAAGGTGTGGGCGTAGGCTGCACAAATGTACCGAACGACTCTCTGCACAGTGCGCCGTTTTGCCAGATGATCGCTGCATTTGCGGTGAGTGCAGCCGCTTCGCCGGAAAGCGTGAAGAACTCCGCCTTGTCGCCGCGGCGCACGCGCGAGACCTCCGAGGTGTCCGAAAGCCAGTAGAGCATGTCGCCGCTCAAAACAGCCTCCGTTACGATCGTGTCTTCCGCCCACTCTTCTCCGGAAAATAGGCGCACTTCGCCCTGCATATTGACGTACACATCGCTGCCAAGCAGCTTATACGGCCGCGCAGCTGGCGCATAGGTAAACGCCGTACCGGAAAGTGTCGGCACATTTCCCGCAAGCGAAATCTGCACGGCACTTTCCGAAAGCAGCACATAAAGCGTACTATCCACCGTCTGTATGCCGAATATTTTATCTTCAAATATGAATTCCGCTAGGGGCTCACCCGCCGCGTCAAACACTTGCAATGTGCTCGGCGCGCCGTAGGTAACAGCATAAAGCCTGCCCGCGCTGTCGCTTTCCGCAAAGCGCAGTCCGCTCGTCACAGGCAAAGCGAACAGGTCTGTTTCCTCCAATGTTTCCGCACTGAAACGCTCCACGGCAAGGAACTCCTCGGTTTCGGCGAAAACCGTCACGGCATCGCCATGCAAAACGGCATATTGCCCGTTAAACGGTGCTTCGGCGGAACGGCCGTCCGGGCGATACAGCACCGTCGTACGGCCGGTATAGACCAGTATCTCGCTTTCACCATAAGTTTCATACAGTAAAACCTGCGCATCCTTGTCTTCCGTGATGCTCTGCGGGGCAAATCCGCAAAGCAAAAGTAAAAAGAGAATTGCCGCAGCACCCGCAAAATATCGCCGTTTTTTCATGTTTTCGTCCCCTCTCTGCGCCGAACGAACTTCTTGACAAGAGTATATCGTAATCCGTTGAACATTTAAATAGTTTTTCGGCAATTTCTGCCATATTTTGCAATTTTCTAACAAACTCACCAAATGGCACGGGCGACTCTACGACATTTTCACATACAAAAAATCGCCGGAGCGCACTTGCCCCGGCGATTTTCCGCATACTATCTGCTATTTTTCTGCTATTTTTTGAGCTTACGTCCGTCTTCTTTCGCAAAAAATTCCTTTGTCAGCTTCACCACCGTGCCGGAAAGCAATAACAACGCGATAAGATTCGGAATACTCATCAGGCCGTTAAAGGTATCGGCGATGTTCCACAGCAGGTCAAGGTTGACGGTTGCGCCGAGGATTGCGACGAACGAATAAATGACGAGGAACGGGCGCACGGCCTTACTGGTGCGGAACAGAAATTCCACAAAACGCGAGCCGTAAAGGCCCCAGCCGATGATGGTCGAGAACGCGAAGCAGCACAGCGCGACCGCAGAGAAAATGGAAGCCCAACTGCCGTAGGTCGTCGTAAAGCCGGAAATCGTCAGGTCTGCGCCCGCCATGGTGCCGTAATTCACCGCCGTGCCGCTGCACAAAATGACAAGCGCCGTCAATGTGCAGATGACGATGGTATCGACAAACACTTCAAAAATGCCAAACACACCCTGTTTTACAGGCTTTTTCGTATCGGCGCAGGCATGTGCGATAGAACCCGTGCCGAGGCCGGCCTCATTGGAGAAAATGCCGCGGGAAACGCCGCGCTGCATGCTGATGAACAGACTGCCGATGGCACCGCCCGTGAAAGCCTTCGGGTTAAACGCGCCAACAACGATCGATGCCAGTACCTCCGGTAGACGCGTAATGTTCAGGACAACCACGCCAAGCCCCAAAAGCACATACAAAAGCGCCATAAACGGCACGAGCTTTTCGCTTACACTGCCGATGCGCTTGATGCCGCCCAGCAGCACCATGGCAACGAGCATTGCGCATAAAATGCCGATGACAAGGTTCACCGTGGGAATGTGGTCTGCGCCGATCACATTGTACTGTGTCAGCGCCGTATCGATAGCGGTTACAATGGTGTTCACCTGCGTGGCGTTGCCGGTACCAAACACCGTCAGCGCGCCGAACAGCGAATACAGCACCGCCAAAAATTGCCAGTGCCTACCGAGGCCGTTTTTAATGTAATACATCGGCCCGCCGACCCACTCGCCGGTCTTGCTGCGCTCACGAAAATGCACCGCCAACGTAACTTCCGCAAACTTTGTGCACATACCGAGCAGTGCGGAACACCACATCCAGAATACCGCGCCCGGGCCGCCTATCGCAATAGCGCCCGCCACACCGGCAATGTTGCCCGTGCCCACTGTGCCGGCCAGCGCCGTGCATACAGCCTGAAACGGCGTCATGGAACCGTCCGAAGCATCTTTTTTGCGGAACATGCGCCCTGCCGTGGTGCGCATGGCATAGGGGAATTTGCGGATCTGCAAAAAGCGCGTGCGGAAGCTTAAAAGCAAGCCTACGCCGATGATGCAGACCATGGCCGGAACACCCCAGATAAAATCGTTCACCGCTTTGTTTACGGCAGCTATGATCTCTAACATGATCTTCCAACTTTCGTTTCTCAAATTTGATGCGTTTTTCACTTTTCTTTCAGGCAAAGTCGAAAAACGCAGAATAATATTTTTTATTATACACACATATGCAAGATGTAGCAAGTAAAAATGCGTATTTCTTTCGCACAAGGTCGGAAGACAAAAGTAATTTGTTGAATCGACCAAATACATTCAGCTTTATAAATCTTTTAACCGATAAAATCTATCTTAAAACAGAAAAAATCCACAAAGACCGAAATCTTTGTGGATTCCTTGGCGCGCTTGAAGGGACTCGAACCCCTGACCTACTGGTTCGTAGCCAGTCACTCTATCCAGCTGAGCTACAAGCGCATTTCTCAAACAGCTTCATCATTATAAGCTCAAAAGTGCAATATGTCAACCCCTTTTTTAAAAAAACTTCAAATTTTCTCCGAAAATCTTATTTTAACCAAAAATACTTGCATCGGCATTTTTATTGTGGTATTGTTTGTCCAAAGACTTTATTCGTTCCCTTTACACCAACTCGATTTCATTTAGGAGGCGTTTACTATGATCGATCTTACCGAATTTGAAAGCCGTGCAGTGCCGCTTCGCGCACTCGGCGTTGTGGTCTCGCAAAACGGCACGCAGCTGGCCCGCAAGCTGTGGGACGATACCTGCCGCCGCAATGTGTATTCCGCAAGCAAAAGCTTTACGTCTATGGCAGTCGGCATTGCGCAAAAAGAGGGCCTGCTCTCCATCGACGAAAAGCTCACGGACACATTCAAGGATGACCTGCCCGAAATCGTTTCCGACAACTTAAAGGCCGCCACGGTGCGCGATTTGCTCACCATGTGTCTCGGACAGGAAAAGAGCTTTTTAATGGGCGGCGAACGCCCGTACTATGAAGACCGCAACTGGGTGCGCCTTGCGCTTCGTCAGCCGTTCGTGTACGCGCCGGGCGAAAAATTCGTGTACAACAACGTCGGCCCGTACCTTGCCGGCATTCTCGTGCAGCGCCGCGCGGGCTGCGACCTTGTCCATTACCTGATGCCGCGCATGTTCGCGCCGATGGGCATTCAGCTGCCCACATGGGAAAATGACCCGAACGGTCAGACCTTCGGTGCAGGCGGCCTGTTCCTCACCATCGACGAACTGCACCTGTTCGGTCAATTATTGTTGCAAAACGGCGAATGGAACGGCAAGCAGCTCATCCCCGCCGAGTGGGTCAAAGAAGCGACCTCCAAACAGGTCGAAAACGGCAGCGAGGGTTACGGCTACCTCTTCTGGGCAGGCCCCGAGGGTTCCTTCCGCGCCGACGGCAAATACGGCCAGTTCGTCATTTTGATGCGCGACAAAAATGCCGTCGTCACCGTCACCGCCGAAAGCCGCGATGCCGGTGCACTGCTGCGCGCCGTCTTTGAGGAGATCTACCCACAGCTTTAAAATTTGAATCACAAGCAAAACGACGCCGCACAGAGATAATTTACCCTGTGCGGCGCCGTTACCGCATGCTCCGTATTTTCCGTATTGAGCGTCCTTTCGCAGCGCTTTTCAGCCTTCCGCAGCTTCTAACAGCTCAGGTTCGCTCGTTTCAGTTGTTTTATTATATTTTTTATAATACTTTGTTGTTTTCTGACGGTACAGCATCAAAAGGCCGCGCACGCAAAGCTCCGTCGCCATGGCCGTCCACATGCCCGGCAGACCGAAACTGCCGACGAGCAGCAGTGCAAGCCCGATGCGTACCACCCAAATACTGCCGAGGTTCATCATACTCGGCACGAAGGTATCGCCGGTGCCGCGCAGTGCGCCCGCCGCAACGATGGAAACGCCGTACAGCGGTTCAGCCAGCAGCCCGATGCGCAACGCCTGCGCCGCAAGCGCGCGGACGGAGAGATCGGGCGTCAAAATGCTGAATACAAACGGGCACAGGAACATCATCAAAAGTCCCGTTATCGCCATAAAGCCCGCGCCCATCACGATACAGATGTTGCCGTAGCGCTTGGCAAGGTCGGTCTTTCCCGCGCCGATGTTGCGCCCGACGAGCGTCGTCGCCGCCGAGCCGATACCGTAGCCCGGCATGTAGCACAAGCTCTCTGCCGTCACGGCGAAGGAGTTTGCCGCGATGGAAACTGCACCGAGCGGCGCAATAATCATGGTCGCGACGACCTGCGCACTGCACATGGCGATCTCCTGCACGCCGACCGGCAGACCGATCTTCAAAGCTTTTTTGAGAATTTCCGGGTCAAAGCCGTGCTTTTCGGTCTCTTTGCGGTTGAGCCGCAAATGCGGGTTGCACAACAGGCAGCGCCACGCCATCGTCAGGCTGACGACCGCACATGCACTCGCCGTGCCGATTCCCGCACCCATCACGCCGAAATGCGGAATGAAAATGGTATTGAACACCACATCGAGTAAACACATGGCGGCGTTTAAAATGCTCGGCGTCAGCATATCGCCGCTGCATTGCAAGAACGACGAGTTCAGCGAGTTGATCTGCGAGAACGGGATCATCAGCGCGTACACCATGAAGTACTTCGAGGCATCGTAACGAATAGCCGGGTCGCCGCCGAGCCACGTCGGCAGCATACTGTGGATGGAAAGCCCCAACGCGCACAAAATCCCTGCCACGCACAGCGCCGTGCACAGGCCGTGACGCACCACGCTTCTCGCTTCCGCATCGCGTCCCGCGCCGATGTTATGCGCCACCTGCACGGAAAAGCCTGCCGAAACGGCGTATGTAATGCCGCCCAGCAGCCATGTGCTCGTAGATACCAGACCGATCGCCGCCGAAGCGTTCGCGCCGAGCGAACCCACCATGGCGGAATCGATATACTGCATCACGATGGTTGTAATCTGCGTTAAAATAGCCGGCAGGCTCAGTACCCAAACTTCCTTCACCTGCGGCTTCAGTTCATGCCAGCTTATTTTTTTCATGTCTCGTTCCCCGTTTCTTCAAATTCCCCTGTTGTAAAATAGCGGCGCATCACGCCGGAAAACCGGAACAGCTCCTGCACAAATTCCGGGTCTTTATCTTTAAAATACAGCCGAAAAAGCCGCTCCTCTGCCTCATACACGGGCTTTAAAACCTCATTCGCGTAGTCCCTGCCCGCTTCTGTCAGCGTTACGGAAAGCTCCCTGCGCTCGCCGGGAATGGGGCTCTGCACCACAAAGCCGCCCTTTTCCAGCTCTTTGATCAGCGTGTTCACCGTCGTTTTCGGGAATCCCCAGTCCCAGCAGATCTGCTTTTGCGTGTGCCCCTCGCCGTCGTTCAGCGCCGAAAGCAGCCACAGCATATTCGGTTTGATCTGCGCACTTTTCGAGAACACATCGTAAGCTGCGTCTATGCCGTACACCGCCTTGCCAAGCTGCCGGAAAAACGCATATCGTTCCATTTCGCTCCACCCCGCTAAAATACGAATTCGTATTTCATTTTAGCACGGGTCCGGACGGGTGTCAACCACGGTGTCGTGTAAATCGTAAATATTTTTTGAATAAGAATGTAAAACCCCCGCCCCGGGTACCGGCACAAAGCCGATTTCCGGGGCGGGGGTTCATTGCTTTTAGGTTTTCACTTTACTTTTCGTGTCTCTTCTTTTTATAGATGAGCACCGCTGCAAGCGCGCCTCCGCTCAGCACGAGCGCCGCGCTGCCGAAAACGACCGGCAAGTTGCTGCTGCCTGTCTTCGGGTTATTGGGATCTGCCTTCGGCGCCGGAGTCGGCGTAGCCGTCGGTTTTACCGTAGGCGTTGCGGTCGGAACCGCCGTCGGGCTTGCAGAAGGCGTAGCCGTCGGTTTTACCGTAGGCGTCGCGGTCGGAGCCGCCGTCGGTCTCGCAGAAGGCGTAGCCGTCGGTTTTACCGTCGGTGTCGCGGTCGGAGCCGCCGTCGGGCTTGCAGAAGGCGCAGCCGTGGGTGTTGCCGTAGGCGTCGCGGTCGGAGCCGCCGTCGGGCTTGCAGAAGGCGCAGCCGTAGGTGTTGCCGTAGGCGTCGCGGTCGGAGCCTCTGTGGGCTTTTCCACCAACGCGGTGATGGCATTTTCAATAGCCTGCGCCATTGCGTCTACCTCGTCTTGTTCCGTTATGTTCTTGTCGCGCACAACTGCGTTAATCGCCTCTTCCACAGTAGAAAAGTCCTTGTAGTTATCTTTTTCCAAAGCATTT
>ERZ857750.4313-NODE-4313-length-10729-cov-2.550497_pt1 | contig 10729 bp, 9 predicted proteins | sample MGYA00519915_ERZ857750 | MGnify/ENA primary metagenome ERZ857750 (study PRJEB31778, sample SAMEA3449358) | human gut metagenome | biome: human gut; feature: human-associated habitat; material: faeces | place: United Kingdom | collected 2010/2012 ... | reverse complement strand
CTACCTGTTTATCAATATGTTCTTTCAGATAATCAATATCTGTCACTCCGTCTTTTTCCGGAATTACTTCGATTTCTAATTCGTTACCGAAGCAATATGTTTTAATAACTTCTAACACACTTGGCATTACTGTTGCTGAAACAAATGCTTTCTTACGTTTTCTGTCAGCACACATTGCAACCGCCTCTGCTGCTGCCGTAGCTCCGTCATAAACAGATGCATTGGATACATCCATTCCTGTAAGATCTGCCATCATTGTCTGATACTCAAAAATGGATTGCAGAATTCCCTGACTGATTTCTGCCTGATACGGTGTATATGCAGTCTGTAAATTTTCTTTTGAAATGACATTGTTTACCATAGCCGGAATATAGTGTCTGTATGCGCCTGCACCACGGAAAATTGTCGGAAATACTTTATTTTTCTTTGCGATTTCTTTCATCTTTTTCAGAACTTCCATCTCTGACATTCCTTCCGGAATATCTAAGCCGCCCTGGATCTTAACCTGCTCCGGGATGTGGCGGAATAAATCATCGATGCTCTCATATCCGATTTCATTCAGCATCGCTTTTCGCTCATCTAATGTGTTTGGAACATAACTACCCATGTTCTTTATCCACCGCCTTTCTTCACATTCTTATGTATTAAGCCTCTTCGCTTTCTACAAATGCTTTGTATGCGTCAGCGTCTAACAGTTCTTCTGTCTCTTTTACTTCACCAACTTTTACAAACCATGCATCATAAGGTGTTTCGTTGATAGATTCCGGAGCGTCTAACAGCTCTTCGTTGATCTCTGTTACAACACCTGAAACCGGTGAGAATACATCAGATACTGCTTTTACAGACTCAACATCTGCGAATGCTTCTCCGACTGTTACTTCATCTCCAACTTCCGGAAGGTTTATAAATACAAGATCTCCTAATTCAGACTGTGCATAATCTGTTAATCCGATCACACATACGTCTCCATCCTCTTTTACCCACTCATGTGATTTTGAATACTTTAATTCTGCTCTTAATTCCATTGTTTTAATCTCCTTTTCTTTTATGGTATAATATGCCCCTGTTTGTGATACCCTCGGTTTCAGACCTTTTCCCTGGCATCCTTATATTTATTTTGCTCTCTTATAGAACGGAAGTGCTACAACTTCTACATCAACCATACGTCCTCTGACATCCACCTGTAATTTTGTTCCGACATCTGTATAGTCAGTTTCCAGTAATGCCATTCCGACAGCCTTGTCAATGAAAGGACCTTTTGTACCGGATGTTGTATGTCCGATCACTTTGCCGTCTGCATATACATCCTGATGTTCACGAATGATTCCTCTTCCAATAACTTCCAGACCTACTCTTTTTCTCGTTAGTTCTGCATGTTCTTCCAGAGCTTTCTTACCGATGAAGTCATCTTTTTTCATCTTGACTGCGAAGTTGAGCCCGGTTTCCAGCGGAGTTACATCGTCGTTCATTTCATGTCCGTAGAGCGGCATGGCTGCTTCCATACGAAGGGTGTCTCTAGCGCCCAGTCCGCAAGGGATCAGGCCGTCGTCCCTGCCTGTTTCCAGAAGCAGATCCCAGAGTTTTTCCGCCTGGTCAGCCGGTGCGTAAAGCTCTACACCGTCTTCCCCCGTGTATCCCGTCTTGGAAATGATGCAAGGGATCCCGCCGACTTCCCCGTCGAATACTGCGTGGTAGTATTTCGTCGGGATCTTGTCTTCCGGCGCAAGTCTGCGAAGGATCTCCATTGCTTTCGGTCCCTGCAGAGCCAGCTGCGCATACTGGTCGGACACGTCTGTGAAGGTAGCTCCCGGGAGCTGGTGATCCAGCATCCACTGGAAATCTTTATCTTTGTTGGCAGCGTTGACTACGATGAAGTAGTGGTTATCTGCCTTTTTATATACGATCAGGTCATCTACTGTACCGCCGTGCTCGTTGCACATCGGGCTGTAGCGTGCCTGTCCGTCAACCATATTTGTAAAGTCGTTGGTCAGCAGATGCTGCAGGTTTTCGAGGGCTTTTTCTCCTTCGCAGAGGATCTCGCCCATGTGAGAAACGTCGAATAATCCTGCTTCCTGCCGTACGGCCATGTGTTCTTTGATTACGCCTGCTTTGTACTGTACCGGCAGGATGTATCCTGCGAAAGGTACCATTTTACCGCCTGCTTTTACATGCGCGTCGTAAAGCGGTGTTTTCAATTCCATTGTTCAGCCTCCTTGTTTTTTTATGATCGTTGTGATAAAGGGTCTGTAGTCTGTATGCTGCAATCGGAGGTTCTCCGTCGGAGGGAGGGTAGTTTCCAGGTTGACCGGAGAACCTGTTTCGTTACAGCAATGTGTGAAGAATTTCAGAACTCTGCGAGCCTGTCATCACGGATATAGATCCATGATGAAAAAAAGACAGGGTGAATAATCCCTGTCTGGGATCACTTTTCCCTGTCTAAATGACAATCCAGAGGTCCGTCCGGATCCAATTCTTTTTGCCTGAGAGTTTCAAGTACCTGTATCAACAGGTTCGCTCTTGCCCCTTCGGCGCTGCTGTGATCTGCAAAGCATAGGTTGGAGATTTTTTCCTAAAAAGGGTTTCTTGTCTTCGCAGAGGTTTCGTTCGTTTTAAAAACAGCAGTCTCTCTTGGATCTTTCAACCGGAAATATTAGTGATGTTTCATTATTATAGCGTGGAATCATGCGGATTGTCAATATGTTTGGAAACAGAGACGAAAAGTAGGAAAGAGTGGAATGGACGGTGGCGAAAAAGCAGGTCTATATGTGTAAAATCCGAGAGATTCGGTCGCTGCGTTCCGATTTGTACATATCGGAACGCGTAAGCAAAAACGAGGCGTCCCGGTTTCCACAGGTGCCTCGTTTTCGTAAGGGGTCTTATGCTGTCCAAAACTTGACAGCGCTAGGATTAGATGTTTTCTCTTTATTCTATATCCGCAATATTGTACAACAAAATTCTCATAAAAACGAAGAAAAGTGCGAAATGTAGTTTTCAGGGCGCGAAATGCAAAAGAATCTGATTGCGGCTGCCCCCACCCTTGCGTATAATAAAGGTATAAGGATTCGAAGGGAGATGGATGGTTTGAAGATAGCCGTTTGTGATGACGATACTTTTTTTCTCGGGCAGGCAGAACATGCAGTGAAACGATGGGCAGAAGAGCAGGATCTGACGGTAGAACTGCAATTGTTCGATAATGGGGATTCTCTGCTGACGGTCAGTCGCACGGAACAGTTTGACGTCCTTCTTCTGGACATTATGATGCCTCTGTTCAACGGCATGGAGCTGGCCCATGTCATCCGGGAGACCAATACTGCCGTAAAGATCGTTTTTCTCACATCGTCCCCGGAATTTGCCGTCGAATCCTACGACGTAAAAGCTTCCGGATACTTGCTGAAGCCTTTGCAGTACGAAAAACTTTGCAGCGTTCTGGATGATTGTAAAGCGCCGCAGGACGAAGAATCACCCCACATCATCGCCAAGATCCCCCAGGGCTATCACAAGATCTATCTGAGCGAGATCGAATGTCTGGAGGCGCAGAACAAGAAGACGATCTTTCACCTTTGCAGTGGAAAAGTCCAGGACGCGCTAGGGACCTTCTCCAATTATGCGAAGCCTCTGACCATAGAAAACGGCTTTTTTAAATGCCATCGGAGCTACATCGTTTCCATCCCGCAGGTGGACCATTTTAACACTGCGCAGATCAGGACGCGAAGCGGGATGCAGGTGCCTATCGCTCGCGGATACGGGAAAGAATTCAAAGAGGCATATTTCGCATACATGTTTCAAAAGGAGACCACAAATGACTGAGATGCTGCTGAACGGGCTGCGGTATCTGCTGACTCTGCTGTTTGGTGTTGCGGTGTCCGCAGCATTTCTGGATGTTGCGCCGACTAGAAAGAACATTGTGATTTTGAGCGTCTTTTCTGCGCTCGATTTTATCGTGCAATGCATCTTGTTTTTACTGCAAAGCGACTCCGTCACATATGCATACTATCCATTGGTGACGCATATACCGCTGGTGCTTTTGTTTACGCTTGCCTGCAAATGCCGCCTGGTACCTTCTGTTCTAGCGGTGCTCACAGCTTACCTGTGCTGTCAGATCAGCAACTGGATCTCCACCATACCTAAGACATTCCACTGCCCTGACTGGAGCGTGGACATAACGTATATCATCGTTTTGATCATTATTTTCCCGTTGGTCTGGAAGTACGTGGCTTCGCCGATCGCAAAGCTTCTGTCCAAGCCGGCATCCTCCCTCATTTCTTTTGCTGTCGTGCCTGTATCCTACTATATCTTCGACTATGTTTCCACCGTATACACGAAGCTGCTGTATGCCGGGAATTATATTACAGTAGAATTCCCGCCGTTTTTGCTGTGTATTTCCTATTTGATTTTTTGCGCGATCTACTTTAAACAGTACGAGGAAAAACAGGAAGCGGAGAATCATCATCGCTTTATGAAACTGAAGCAGGAGCAGTCCGAGAGAGAAATGACTGCTATCCGCCGAAGCGAGCACGAGATCTCCCTTCTCCGCCACGATATGCGTCACTTTCTCGCTACTGTATCGGATCAGATCTCAATTGGAGAGACAGAAAAAGCGCAGGAAACCATTCATCGGGTAATTGCTTCAGTCGAAAAAACTACGCGAAAAAGATACTCCTCTAATGAAACGGTCAATATGATCCTTTCCTGTTGTGAAGCGGACATGGCGGAAAACGGGATCGATTTTCAATACACGATACGTATTCCCAAGGTTTTGCCTGTTTCCGACGTGGATCTGACTTCGATCCTGTCCAATGCACTGGAAAATGCTATCCACGCGGTGAGTTCCGTGCAGAATCCGAAGAAGCGGATCATCCGGCTTTCTATGATCGAATCCGCTGACAAGCTGCTGATTTCCCTGAAAAACACCTGCAGCGTGATCCCTCGCTTTGAAGGCGGGATGCCTGTGACAACGGAACCTGGTCATGGACTTGGCACTCAGAGCATCGACTACGCTGTCCGCAAGCTGAACGGAAACTGTCAGTTTTCGATGGAAGGCGAGTATTTCGTGTTGCAGATCGTGATGTGATACATGATCCGCACTCGCTGGCGATGTGTACTTGCCGGATATACTGGATATACGCGAAAAAACTGCCACAGGCTTCTGAGGCAGTTTTTTTCATACTTTTATTGATACGATATAGTATGGATCTAATATTTCGGCAGGAAAAAACTCCAGACCGAATGGTTCATCTGACCGGCAGCAAATTCTTTCTGCCTTCCGTCGATGTCCACGGAATAAACCGGAAACTTAAAGTCATGTCCGTGGTTTGGATGTTGCACCCTGGCTGTTTTTCCCGTCAGCTTCCAGCCGCAGCTGAAGATATTGACTCCAAACAAGGTGACATTGCCCTGGGTTCCGGATGCCTCATGCTTCCAGCTCTTCGGAGACAGGGTGCGGGGGATCCGAATCTTAGGCGCGATTTTTTTTAATTTTTTTATTTTCATGTTATTCACCATTCCTTCTTTGGAAGTGCTAACGGACGGATTGCAACGACATCAGCATCTATGGTGTCCTGTTGTGATGTTTATTATACCATACAAGGCCCTTGAAAATATTAAGAATATTTTAATATTAAAAAAATTCACACATCCTTCATTTTATGCCGATGTAATTAGTTACAGACCACAACTTTCGAACAATATGTTGTTCCTGCGCCACAAAAAAGTTTTCGAATCCTATTGACATCCTAGGCTTTCCCTGTTACAATAAGACAGAAATTAAACATTGCAAAGACTTTGATGGAGACAAGTACCACAGAAGTTCGCTCCCAGTGAGCCGGAGATAGTGCGAACCCGGCAGTATGAATCTGTGAGAATAACACTCCGGAGTTGTGAACCGAACGCACTGCAGCATGTGCTAAAGCCGGGACGCCCCGATATGCACTGCAGCGATCAGCAAGTAAGGGATCCGGGCTCGGCCCGTCACAGCCGATACAACTGTCAGGTTGGAAAAAGAGGGGTTTCAAATACACGCGAACTCAAGATAGGTGGCACCGCGGATCAGTGGCTATTCGTCCTATAGATTTATAGGATGAGTAGCCACTTTTTTATAACACTTCACACCGCATGCCACAAGGAGGTACTATTATGTGTTCGATCATGTGTTACGTTGGAACATTAACAGAGAAAGAAAGCGAAGCTTTTCTGCCAAAGTTTACAGAAGGCTTCGAAAAGACTAAATCGAGAGGACCTGATATGTCTGAGGTCCTTCAGTTCGGATCAGGGGTCTGCGCATTTCATCGACTTGCCATCATGGATCTTGATGAAACCGGTATGCAACCGTTCTGTTTGGATGGAAGCTATTCCATCTGCAACGGAGAATTGTATGGATTTCGCAAAATGAAACGTGATCTGGAGGCAAAGGGTTATGCCTTCACTTCCGACAGCGACTGTGAGATCGTCCTCCCTTTGTATCGCGAGTATGGCACTAAAATGTTTGCCTTGTTAGATGCTGAATTCGCCATGGTGATCTATGATGCACAGGAAGATTCCTTTATCGCTGCGCGAGACCCCATTGGGATCCGTCCTCTTTATTATGGGTATACAGAAGGTGGTGCGATCCTCTTTGCCAGCGAGCCGAAAAACATCCAGAAGCTGACGAGCAGGGTCATGCCGTTCCCCCCGGGACATTATTATAAAGATGGACAATTTTACTGCTACTGCGATCCGTCTCAGGTCGATCTTTCTGCAAAGGCCGCTTTGGCGGACAGGAAGCTGCCGGAGATCTGTGATCAGATCCGGGACAAGCTGATCAAAGGCGTTCAAAAACGTCTGGATGCTGACGCTCCTTTGGGATTTCTCTTAAGCGGCGGACTGGACAGCTCTCTGGTCTGTGCTATCGCACAGAAGCTTATGCCGGACAAACCGATCCGCACCTTTGCGATAGGGATGAGCGAAGATGCCATCGATCTGAAATATGCAAAGGAAGCAGCTGATTTTATCGGCAGCGATCATACGGAATTCATCATCACAAAAGAGGATGTCCTGGAGTCGCTGGAGACTGTTATCGAGATCCTGGGAACTTATGATATCACGACGATCAGAGCCAGTATGGGTATGTATCTGCTTTGCAAAAAGATCCGGGAAACCTCAGATGTCCGCGTTCTTTTGACCGGAGAGATCTCCGATGAACTGTTTGGCTACAAATACACGGATTTCGCACCGGATGCTGACGCATTCCAGGAAGAATCTGCAAAGCGTATCCGCGAGCTTCACATGTACGATGTGCTTCGGGCTGACCGGTGTATCAGCGCAAACTCCATCGAAGCGCGGGTTCCGTTCGGCGATCTGGACTTTGTCCGTACCGTCATGGCCATCGATCCGGCAAAGAAGATGAACACCTACGGTAAGGGCAAGTATCTGCTCCGCAAAGCATTCGAGGGAGATTACCTGCCGGAAACGATTTTATGGCGTGAAAAGGCGGCTTTCAGCGATGCTGTGGGTCATTCTCTTGTGGATCATCTGAAGGAGTATGCCGAAGGGCGGTACTCCGACGAAGAACTGGAATCAGGCTGCCAGAAATACAGCTATCATGCGATTCCATTTACAAAGGAATCCCTGATGTATCGGGAGATTTTTGAAAAATATTATCCAGGGCAGGCGGAAATGATCGCCGGATTCTGGATGCCTAATAAATCATGGGAAGGCTGCGATGTCAGTGATCCAAGCGCGCGCGTTCTTTCCAACTACGAGGACAGCGGGAAATAGACCGCAGAAAAGGAGAGATAAGGAGGGAAACACCGATCCTCCGCTGGCCGTTCCCGACTTACGGGGAGCTGCTGTTTGCGTAACCGGAGACCGGGCGCCCCTACCGGGTCGCCCTCTCGGATGGGATCAGCACGGACCAAAAGCAGAAAAAGCCCGCAAGAACAACAGCGAAGCAATAAGGCAGATGTGAAACGGCACTGCCAAACAACATACGCACGATCGACATGAGGATAGGACAGAGAAACTGTGCCAGATACAAAGCCGCAGAAATCAATGGCATAACCGTGGTTGCTGCGGCTTTGCCAGCTCTAACGGAAGCCTCGAATATGATAAACGGCACCCCGACGCCATTGGCAAATCCAATGCAGGCGGATCCTGCCAGCACGCCAAACCATCCTCCCGCAAGGATCAGCAGCAGGTAGCCTGCAAGAAACAAAAGCGGAGCCAGAAATCTTGCGAATCTGCCGCAGATTTTCTTCAATGCAACAAACAGCAGACCACCGAAGAAGGCGATGAGATCCGCCCCTGCCATGATCGATGCAATGTATCTGGCCGGGATCACGCTGTCCTGAACCGTCTCCATGGCAAAGTTGGCGGGATATAGAAAAAATGTAGTCATCAGCAGAAACATGGCTATGATATAAACGTAGTTTTGCCGGAATACGCCTTTGTCGTCGGGGGACGCAGACTCCTCGGCGGCTCTGGCAACTGCAGACTTGTCGGATTCTCTATCGACAGCAGATTCTTCGCTTCTGTGGATCCTGTCATTGGGCACGAAGATCACGCAGAGTATTATGCTGAAAAACCCCATGAGATACACAAGGAAACTGAGCCGCCAGCTGATGGTTGCCAGAACACCAGAAAGCAGGGTCGCCACCACGCCACCCATTTGATTCATTGCAGAAGAATATCCCATCAGCTTTGCCTGTTTTTCAGGTGGAAAATAGAAAGACAAAAGCCCTGTGGATAAAGGCATGATGATGCCAACGCCGATCCCGACAAAAGCTCTCATGATCAGCACCAGAACGATCTGGCTGAATGCTCCGGCGATGCAGCCGCCAACGGTATATAACAGCAGACCGATCATTGTAAGGGCCTTCGCTCCGAATCTTTTACAGAGTCGCGGGAAAATACTATTGGTGATAACAATAAAAATTGCCGGGATGCTGATGATCATCTGCACCAGTACCGGGGAACTGTCTGCAAAGTATTCCTGGATCACGCCTAAAGCCGGCGCGACCGCCGCTCCTGCCATCACGGTCAAAAGTGACAGAGAGAGGATGCTGACGACCAGCGGTTTTGCAGTAGTTTCTTCTGATTTCATAATGATTCCTCCTTGAAAATACCATTTTTTACGTGCCTTAAGCACATATATGAAAAAAAGCGTAAGTCCTTTTGTCTGGACTTACGCTTTCGCTACTCAACGTGATTATTTTAGCACATATTTATGATTTTTTTCAAATAGTTTTTGATTCGGGTCTGCTCCTATTCTGGATCTTCTTCCAGCAAGGATGACAGATTGGCTTTCTGGAATTCTTCCTTCAGTAGATGCTGGATCCAGGCGAACTGCCGATGCATCCTGCAGTTAAAATCGTTGTTGTGAACACACTCGTAATCGGATTTCAGACATTCGGTCACGATAAAAGTATTCTCAAATGCGCAGATTACATCGTAAAGGGTCAGCTTCTCGCAGTCGGCCTTGAGAGAATGTCCGCCCTTAGGGCCGCGTCGTATCTCCAGGATATCCCGTGCTTCAAGCTTCTTGAGTACCCGATAGATAAAAGGGGATGGTATGTTTCTCCGAGTCGAAAGCGCAGCAGCAGACAGAGGGCTCTCGTGATAGAGTTCGTCAAGTATCATGACCGCATATTCGACTTCCTTGATGATCAACATAAAATCGCTCCTTTCCTCGTAGTTATGCAAACTTAGTATATCATTCTGTACCTAATTTGTCAAACATATCAAAATGACAGAAAAGACGGGATCCTCATTTTACATCACAAAAGCCTCAGGGTATTTGTGAACGATTCCGCATCTGTCCATAGGACAGTGAGGAATAAGTAAGTAAATACCTTGAGGCTTTTTATCAGTTGCGGGAAATCCCGTCTTTTTTAAATTTCTGCCGCGATCAGATCTCCAGCCTTTGCCGTGCCGATCGCTTCTTCGCCCTCTTTGGCGATATCCGGCGTTCTCCAGCCGTCTGCCAGAACTTTCTTTACAGCCGCTTCGATGGCGTCCGCCTCTTTTCCAAGACCGAAAGTATAACGCAGCATCATGGCGGCCGACAAGATGGTAGCCATCGGGTTCGCCAGATCCTGTCCTGCGATATCAGGAGCAGATCCGTGTACCGGCTCGTACATGCCGAAGTTGCCCTTCGCCAGACTTGCTGACGGGAGCATACCGATAGATCCAGTGATCATGCTGGCTTCATCGGAAAGGATGTCGCCGAAGATATTGCTGGTCACGATCACGTCAAACTGCTTCGGATCACGGACGAGCTGCATCGCGCAGTTGTCCACCAGCATATGCTCGAGGGTGACTTCCGGATAATCCTTCGCCACTTCTTCCACAACGCTTCTCCAGAGACGGGAAGAATCCAGCACGTTGGCTTTATCCACGCTGGTGACTTTCTTCCGACGCTTCATAGCGATATCGAAACCTCTCCTGGCAATCCGGCGGATCTCGGTCTCGCTGTAGGTCAGGGTATCAATGGCTTTTTTCACACCGTTTTCCTCGATGGTCTTTCTCTCACCGAAGTAAAGGCCGCCGGTGAGCTCTCTCATAATCACCAGATCAAAACCGTCGCCGATAATCTCATCTCTTAAGGGGCAGGCTGCTTTCAGTTCCTCATAGAGGTAAGCCGGCCGCACATTTGCAAAAAGATTTAATGATTTCCGAAGCTTCAGAAGGCCTGCCTCCGGGCGTTTGTCCGGTGAAAGCTTGTACCAGGGAGAAGTCTTGGCGTCTCCTCCGATGG
>ERZ857750.4307-NODE-4307-length-10750-cov-15.629921_pt1 | contig 10750 bp, 6 predicted proteins | sample MGYA00519915_ERZ857750 | MGnify/ENA primary metagenome ERZ857750 (study PRJEB31778, sample SAMEA3449358) | human gut metagenome | biome: human gut; feature: human-associated habitat; material: faeces | place: United Kingdom | collected 2010/2012 ... | reverse complement strand
ACGTTACGCCCGAGCAGGCTGACGAGATGGGCATGAAGGCCGTCGCCGCCAAGGCCATCGGTGAGAACGTCGATTACTCGCTGCTGACCGACCCGACCGAGCTCGCCCTTTCGCGTAAGCTCAATGAGCTCACCGACCTCATCGCCAGCTGCGCTCGCGACCGCGCCCCGTTCCGTCTGACGCACTTTGCCGAGGAACTCGCCGGCGACTTCCACAGCTTCTACGCTGCCTGCCAGGTTTTGCCGAGCGAGGGCCGTCCCGTCGACCCCGAGCTTTCGCGCGCCCGTCTGGCCGCTTGCGATGCCGTCCGCGTGACGCTCGCCCTGGTGCTCACCCTTGTTGGTGTCTCCGCTCCCGAGCAGATGTAATCTGCGGGTCATTTGACCGTGTAGGTTCGGCTTTGCTGAGCCCTATAAGCCCGATCTCCATGCGGAGGTCGGGCTTTTTTCGTTTGGCGGGGCTTTTAGGCGTGTTGGAAAATGCTACCAAATCGCAACTATACCGGTTTACGGGGCTGGATCGCCAACAAGCGACCATGGTGCCAATAGCAAAATTAAACCCGCAAGTAGATGGCTTATTGTTTCTTGAAAATGCAGGGTATGGTTGGCTTGCAGCATTCTGGCCCCGTAATCCGGCGTAGTTTTGAAAATTGTCCCTTGGGGACGGAGGAAAATGGATCATTTTTGTCTCGCGGAGGGGTGGCGCGGACCCGTCCGCCGCGAATCGTGCCCATCTCCTACGTTTTGTCGCATACCCCGAACCGTGCCGTAAAGTTCGATATTAAAACCGCAGGTAGCGAACTCGCTGTTTTTGATTAAACAAGGGTATGGTCAGGGGTCCGGGGGCAAGCGTAGTAGATAGGCGCGTTTCGTGGCACGGCGAATCCCGACGCCACGGATTTGCTCCCTAGTCGCTTCATTTCAAGGCGCCTTAGGGGAAGAGTGTCCCTTTTGACTAGTCGTTTAAGAACGTCCCCAATGACTAAGTTGCAGGTGGCGGCGGTTGTGTTACACTAACGCTGCGTATATGACGCAAATATCTCGATACAGATCAATGATGTCCGTCGGTATTTGACGGAGCTAGACTGTTTAGCCGCCCTGAAGGTTTATGCAGGGAGCATGTGATCACAGGGCTTGAAAAGAAAGTTGAGCAAACACTGTGTCTGATCAACAGCAAGAAAACGAAATAACGACGACGCAGACCGCTCCCGCTGCACCGGTTGCGTCGGACCAGGTCGCGGCGCCCGCGCAAGCCTCGGCTCCTGAGACGCCTAAGGCTGCTTCGACGCCTACGCCTGCAGCGGCTGAGAAGGCCGTGCCTGCAACTGGTGAGGAGGCTGCTCCGGCAAAGCCCAAGCGTACGCGCCGCACGACCAAGCCTGCTGCTGACGGCGAGGAGGTCACCAAGCCCAAGCGCCGTACCACGCGCACGACGCGCGCCAAGCGCACCGTTGCAGCTGACTCCTCGGCGCCGATTTCCGATGAGGTCGCGCAGGCACGTGCGTTGGCGCAGATTAGCGAGGCTCAGGTGGTGCGCGCCCGCCGTCGTGCTGCCGAGCGCGAGGCCGCGGCTCTGACCGAGTTTGCAGCCCCGTCTGTGCCCGAGACCCCTGCCGCCGACCAACCGACCGAGAAGCCGGCACCGCGCACACGCCGTCGCACGGCTGCTAAGGCCGAGCAGGTTGCTGAACAGGTAACCCCCGAGCTCACTGAGGCTTCGGTCCGTTCCGCGGCAGGGGAGGGCGCATCGCCAACTGAGCCCGCTGCGCCTGTCGAGGCCAGCGAAGTTCCCGTTGTCGATCCGGCTTTGCGCCCGCACCGTCGCGGTCGCAAGCCCAAGGCCTTCGTCGAGGCAGAGAAGGCCGCAGCCGCAGCCGCAGCTGCTCGGGATGCTGCGGCGACCGCCGAGTCTGCAACCGCTGCCGATGCACCCGTTCAGGATGCTGCGACTTCCGAGGCCGCTCCCGCCGATGCCGAGCCCGCCGACGTCCGCCCCGGTCGCAGCCGTCGCACTGCTGTTAAGCGCACGTCCAAGGCTAAGGCTGCCAAGAAGGGTGCGTCCGAGGATTCCGACGAGACGACCGCCGATGCATCGACTGATGCCGCCGAGCCCCAAGACGTCGAACAGCCTGCGTCCGAGAAGCCCAAGCGCGGTCGTAAGAAGTCCGCTAAGGCCAAGGCGTCCGAGCATCAGGCTGATGTCGAAGCGCAGGTCGATTCTGGCGCCGAGGCCAATGAAGCCGCTGCGGTCAATGCCGACGCCGCCGCAACCGATGCTGCCGCGCCCGCCGAGGCCGAAGACGGCGCTCGCCCCAACCGTCGCCAGCACAAGCGTAACGACGAGCGCAACGACCGCAAGGACGAGCGCAACAACGACCGTCGCAACCGCCAGCGCGATCGCAAACAGCGCAACAAGGAGCGCAACGCCGCCCCCACCGAGCCCACGCTTTCGCGCGAGGAACTCGCGGCCATGAAGGTCGCCGAGCTGCGCGAGAAGGCCAAGGAGTTCGAGATCGAGACGACCGGCAAGAAGAAAGCCGAGCTCGTCGAGGAGATCTACGTCACCGCCGCGAAGGTCGAGGGCTTCCGCGACATCAAGGGTATCCTGCAGATTCGTCCGGACAGCTCCGGTATCATCCATGCCCATGGCTACATGAAGTCCAACGACGACGCCTTCGTGCCCGCCTACCTCATCCGCTCCGCGCGCCTGCGCACGGGCGACGTCATCGAGGGCTCGCTGCGTCCTTCGCGCGGCGGCGACAAGCGCGCCGGCCTCGCCAAAATCACGACCGTCAACGGTCTGGACCCCGAGCAGATTCGCAACCGTCCCAAGTTCGGCGACCTCACCCCGGTCTATCCCAACGAGCCGCTGCGCATGGAGCACGGCAAGGACTCCATTACCGGTCGCGCCATCGACATCGTGTCGCCGATCGGCAAGGGTCAGCGTGGCCTGATCGTGTCCCCGCCCAAGGCCGGCAAGACCACGATCCTCAAGAAGATCTGCCAGTCTATCTCGATTAACAACCCCGAGGTGCACCTCATCTGCCTGCTCGTCGACGAGCGCCCCGAAGAGGTCACCGATATGCAGCGCTCCATTAAGGGCGAGGTCGTGGCCTCGACCTTCGATATGCCCGCCGACAACCACACCCGCGTGGCCGAGCTCGTCATCGAGCGCGCCAAGCGCATCGTGGAGCTGGGCGGCGATGTCGTGGTGGTGCTCGACTCCATCACGCGTCTTGCCCGCGCCTACAACTTGGCGGCGCCCGCCTCGGGCCGTATCCTTTCGGGCGGCGTCGATTCGGCGGCGCTGTATCCGCCCAAGCGCTTCCTGGGCGCAGCCCGTAATATTGAGAACGGTGGCTCGCTCACCATCCTGGCCTCTGCCCTCATCGACACCGGTTCAAAGATGGACGAGGTCATCTTTGAGGAGTTCAAGGGCACCGGCAACATGGAGCTCAAGCTCGACCGCGACCTGGCCGACCGCCGCATCTTCCCGGCTATCGACCCCGTTGCCTCCGGTACGCGTAACGAGGACCTGTTGGTCGACGAGCAGATGCGTCCGTTTGTCTTTGGTCTACGTCGCATTCTTGCCGGCATGAACAACACCGAGCGCGCGGCCGCATCGTTTATCAAGGGTCTTAAGGGCACCAACACCAACCAGGAGTTCCTGGTGCGTTCGGCCAAAAAGCACAGCGACTACGAGCAGACGTTCTAGGTTGTCATCCACACGCGGCGATAGTCATCAATGCAATAAAGGGTCGGGGCTTTGAGCCTCGGCCCTTTTCTATATCGCCGCTTCGCACTTATTTTTAACCATAAGACCGACGAGCAGCAGGTTTCCCGTTTCAATCCGACATCGTCGCTTGCAATCGACGGGGCGGTTTCGCATAATAGCTTTCAAGCTTCGCGACGGAAAACGCAGATGAAACGAACCATATACCGTTGCTTTGGGGCATAGCCCCGCTTCATCTTCTCTCGCGCAGCCAACTGAATGATGCGATTTGGGTGCTGGAAGATGGGGAGAGCTCATGGCTTCTTCTGATGCAACACAACGAGCAGTCCTTGCCGGACTTTCGTGCGGGATCGGCCTTGCCGCTCCCGTGGTTATGTATGCCGCGACGCTGCCGTTTTCGTCGGTGAATGAGACGGTCGTGGCGGGTGCGGTTCCCTTCGCCGTGGGCGCGGTGGCGGGCGTGGGTATCTATGCCGCTTCGCTGGGTATCTCCGAGTACCGTGCGCAGCGTGAAGAGCGTCTGTTCCAGCCCGATGCCATGGGCGGTGCCGCCAATCTCAATCAGCATCAAAGCGAGTTCAAGACCGCCTCGATTCCAGCTCAGCAGCAGGATGCGACTCCTTACGCTGCGGCTTCTGCTTCTCAGGCTCAGGCGGAGCAATCTACCTCGGCATTCCTTTCCGGCCTGACCGGTGCGTTCCAGCGCCGTCATGCCGATGATGGTGTCCCTACCATCGCTCGAGCCGCAGATGCTATGGACGAGGACGAGGCTTGGTCTATGATCGACAGCATGCTCGACGACGATTCGCCGGTGAGCTGCGACCCTGCACGCTCGCGCGACGTCTATCAAGTCGCCATCGACGAGCTCACCAACGGCGGGCAGACCGGCTCCTTCAATCGCGACGACATCGCCGCCGCGGCGCGTGCCGTATCGGGCTCCCAGGCCGCCCCTGCGGGCAGCACGGCGGCTTTCGTGGCACTCGTTGCCAACGCGGCATCCAATAACGCCTACAGCGCTACCTCGTCGGACGCGAACGCTTTTGCCGATAATTCGTACGTTGATGAAGCCATGACCGCGGACGAGGAGGCCGTTGCCGCCCGCCGTGCCGCCGAGAGCTCGCTTTGGGGCGCTCCTGCCCAGCAGCAGGCGGCTGAGGCTGCGCCGTACAATGCAAACCTCGCCAGCATGCCTATCATCTCCGGTGCCACGGACATCGATCTCGATGACCTCGATGAGCCTGCAGCCATCACCGCATCGATTGATGCCCAAGATCGCATCGACACCGGAGACCTTCCGGACGCCTCGCTCGAGGTTGATGTTCCCATGGCCGATTACTCGGGCCACGAGGACATGTGGGCCGCCGCCACCGCGATTCTGGATGAGATTGACGAGCCCGCTCCTGTTGCAGCGCCCGCTCCCGTCGCTGCCCCTCAGCCTGCTGCCCCCGCCTATGTCGGCCGTCACAGCGCTGTGTTCCCCGAGGATACCGCCCGCATCTCGCGCGAGAGTATCGAGCGGGCCGAGGCTATTGCCGCCGGCATTATGGAAAATCGTCGTCACGAGCGCGTCAATCAGATCCTCGAGGAAGAGATCGAGCGCCTGCAGTCCTCCACAGCCAAGCGTACGGGCCGTGCCTATCTGAGCGTTATCGAGGGCGGTACCGCCAGCTTCGCGCCGCTCCGCGCGGAGGCATAACTTCTGCATGGTTAAGATCAATCGAAAATGGGCGGTCGCGACCTGCCTGATGGCGCTCTTGATCTGGGGCAATTCGCTGGTTCCCGGCTCGGGGTCGGGCTCGCTGAGCCTAACGGTCATGGAAGCTATCCGCTGTTTCCTGCACGGCGTGGGACTTCCATATGAATGGGTGACCAACTTTGTTGTTCGCAAGTGCGCGCATTTTACCGAGTATATGGTGCTCGGCATTCTGGCAACGCACGCCTTTGATTTTGAGGGCCGGCGCACCTTTGACGTGCTGCTGCCCACGGCGGTGTTCCTGCTGCTGATTCCCTCGATCGACGAGACGATTCAGCTCTTTGTGCCGGGACGCGCCGGCATGATCACCGATGTGATGATCGACTGCTGTGGAGCGGCAACGGGCGTTGTGCTCCGATATCTCTTACAGTCGCTGATGCACGCCAAAAAGGCCGCCTAGGACGTATTGTTTGGTCCTAGGCGGCCTTTTTTATTTGAGGGCTTATATGGGGCGTGGTGGCGTCGTTCCGTAGGTTGGATTTGCCGAGCGCGCCACGCCCTGTGGGTGCGTCTGCTACTGAAGCGCCTGTGCGCCCAGGGCCAGGCAGCCCATGATGCCCTGCTTGCCCTCGAGGCTGTTGTTGACAATGTAGGTGTCGATATCGTTGACCTCGGGCGTGACGATGTAGCTGTTGAGCATCTCGGCGCACTTTTTGCGGGCGAGCGGCACGATAGGGGTGTGATCGGCAACGCCACCGCCGATGATGATCTTCTGCGGGGCATAGCACAGCGTGTAGGTCATGAGTGCCTGTGCCAGATAGCCCGCGAGCAGATCCATGGCCTCCGGGTCATCGGCCATGTCTCCGGCACTCTTGCCATTCCAGCGCTTTTTAACGCCGGGGCCTGCGATGAGGCCCTCGAGGCAGTTGTCGTGGAAGGGGCAGGCGCTATGCTCGCCGATGGTGTCGCGCGGGTCGCGCGTGACCAGGATATGGCCGGCCTCGGGATGCATCATGCCGTGTACGAGCTTGCCGCCCGATAGCACGCCGGCGCCCACGCCGGTGCCGATGGTCAGGTAGATCACGTCTGTGAGGCCCTGGGCGCAACCAAAGGTGACCTCGCCCAGGCAGGCGACGTTGACGTCGGTGTCGTAGCCGCAGGGAATATTGAGCTCGTTTTGGATGGTGCCCAGCAGGTCAAAGTAGCGCCATGCCGTTTTGGGCGTCTCCAGGATCTTGCCGTATTGGGGCGAGGCAGGGTTGACTGCGGTGGGGCCAAAGGCGCCGATGCCCAGCGCGGCGATGCCTTGTCGGCAAACCATGCGTTGACGGCCTCGACGGTCTTCTGCGGAGTCGTGGTCACGATCTGCTCACGCTCCAGGACCGTGCCGTCTGCATAGCCCGTGGCGCAGACCATCTTGGTGCCGCCGGCCTCGAGCGCTCCGATAAGTTGCTGCTCTTCCATAATATTCCTCTCACTGGGACGAGTTGCTCCATGACTAAAGTATAGAGCTCTAAACCATTTAAGAAAGCGCCATAAAAAGAAGCCTCGCAACGCGGCAGGCGGTGCGGGGCTTCTTTAGTTACTTTAGTTGCCGGGCCGTCCTTACCCGCGCGGTTTGATTTTATCACGCAGGGACTTGAGGTTCTCCAGTGCCGCGTTAAGCGTCTCGTCTCGCTTGGCAAAGTGGAAACGAATCAGGTGGTTGACGGGCTCGCGGAAGAAGCTCGAGCCGGGCACGGCGCCCACGCCCACCTTAGACGCGAGGTCCTCGCAGAATTCGAGGTCGCTGTCATAGCCAAACTCAGAGATGTCCATCATGACGTAGTAGGCGCCCTGCGGCACGTTATGCTCAAGACCGATGCTGTCGAGTCCCTGGCAGAACAGGTCGCGTTTGGCGGCATAGAGGTCAAGGACCTCATCGTAATAGCTGTCGTCGAAGTTGAGGGCGGTGACGACGGCTTCCTGCAGGGGAGCGGCGGCGCCCACGGTGAGGAAGTCGTGGACCTTTTTGATGCGCTCGGTGATTTCGGCAGGGGCGATAGTGTAGCCCAGACGCCAGCCGGTGATGGAGTAGGTCTTGGACAGCGAGCTGCAGCTGATGGTGCGCTCGAACATGCCAGGCAGCGTGGCCATGTAGACGTGCTCATGGGGTGCGTAGACGATGTGCTCGTATACCTCGTCGGTGATGCAATAGGCGTCGTACTTTTTGCAGAGGTCGGCGATAAAGGTGAGCTCCTCGCGCGTAAAGACCTTGCCGCAGGGGTTGGAAGGGTTGCACAGGACGATGGCCTTTGGGTCGTTGTCGCGGAAGGCCGCCTCGAGGACCTCGCGGTCGAAGTCAAAGGTGGGCGGGTTGAGCGGCACATAGATGGGCTCGGCTCCCGAGAGAATGGTGTCAGCGCCGTAGTTCTCGTAGAACGGCGAGAAGATGACGACCTTGTCGCCGGGGTTCGTGACCGTCATCATGGCGGCCATCATGGCCTCGGTGGAGCCGCATGTGACTACGATGTTCTCGTTGGGGTTCACCGGCATGCCCATAAAGTGCTCCTGTTTGGCGGCGAGCGCCTCGCGCATGGCCTGGGAGCCCCAGGTGATGGAGTACTGGTGGTAAAGCGGCTTGGGGTCGGTGGCGATGGTGCCCAGACTATTGAGCAGCTGCGCCGGGGGATCGAAGTCGGGGAAGCCCTGCGACAGGTTGACGGCGCCATACTTGTTGGAGATGCGCGTCATACGGCGGATGACCGAATCGGTAAACGTTGCCGTGCGGTTGGAGAGTTCTTTCATGCCGGTCCTTTCGAGCATTTGCAGTGGGGCAAGTTTACTCCTATGAAACCGGTGGGATTTGCTCGAAATGGTCTCGAAAAACTCTTTTCAAAATTCTTGAAAATTGGGGCTTGCATCGCGTGGCGTTCCTTGCAATAATAGTCGAGCGCGAAGCGCACAGGACACGGTGGGTGTAGCTCAGTTGGCTAGAGCGACGGGTTGTGGTCCCGTAGGTCGAGGGTTCGAGTCCCTTTACCCACCCCAGTTCTTGCTTCGTGTTGATATCGGGTCGTTAGCTCAGTTGGTAGAGCAGGGGACTCTTAATCCCAAGGTCCAGGGTTCGACCCCCTGACGGCCCACCACACGATATCTCCTCTAAAGTCCGCCATAACGGACTTTAGCTTTGGGTCGTTAGCTCAGTTGGTAGAGCAGGGGACTCTTAATCCCAAGGTCCAGGGTTCGACCCCCTGACGGCCCACCAAAGCATGTTAAGACGGTCAACGAAAGTTGGCCGTCTTTTTTGTTGACCTCGCATGGGGTCGAACCCGTCGGGGCGCGGAGCTGAGCTATCTGCACTGTGATTCCCTTAGGGAAAACACGGCTAAAGCCCCGTAAGCGTGTTCTCCTTAGGGGAATCCTGCTTACGGGGCTCGATGTATGTTGAGAAGTTGTGATCAAACTCAAAGTAAGAATCGATTTAGTCCGCTCGATAGTGCGAACCCAGGCTTTCGGCTCGCTTGCGCATAGCTTTGACCATCTCCGTTGCCAGCTGAATCTGCGATTGCAGGCGGGCGAGGGCCGCGACTTCGCTGTCCTGGGCTTTCTGCGTGCTCAAGGTCGTTGCCTCCGTCTTCAAGCCCTCAAGCTCGTGCAGTGCCTTGGATAGACCTGTCTCGGTGCGGTTGATCATGCAATGGGTACTCATCGTGTGCTTAAGGCTGTGTGTCAGGCGTTCGGCATCTGTTGTGGCAATGCCGTACTGGGGGAGGGCGATATCCGCCTTCAGGGCTGCCTCAGGCTCTTTCTGCGCTGCTTGGGCTGCCGATGCGCCTGCGATGCGTCCGAACACGATGCCGTTGGCGCTCGACAGGCCACCAATACGGTCGGCGCCGTGCATACCGCCTGTTGCCTCGCCACAGGCGTAGAGGCCCTCAACGCCCGTGTACGCGGTCTTGTCGATCTTGATACCGCCGTTGGCGGCGTGGGCATACATCGCCACTCGCATTTCGTCAGTTGGCGCGATGCCGTGCTCCTTTTGTAGCCAGGTGGCAAAGGTCTGCACAAACTCGGGGACGTCCTCGCGGGGGAAATCGTAGTGGAGCGCGAGGCCTTCGGCGCCTGCTTGATCGATGGCTAGGTCGATAGCGCGGGAGGCCAAGCGTGACGTGAAGGGACCATATCCGGAGCGCTGATCGAGCAGGTCGTCCAGCTTGTCGTCGGCAATATCTACCGGCTGGTCGAACTTGACGTAGCGCCAGGTTTTCTCGTTAAAGACAAGGTTTCGCTTGGGCTCGATAAAGCCGGGCATCATCTGCATGAACTCTATATTAGTAAGGGACGCACCGTGCACCAGTGCGATGGCCTGCGAGGAGCTGAGCACATCGGCGGAAGTGAGGCTTCGCTCGAACAGGCCACCCGTGCCGCCCGCAGCGATGATAGTGGCCTTGGCTGCCATAGGCACGAGATGCTCGTTTGCGCGGTCGTAGAGCACGGCGCCGGTAATCTTTCCGGTTGTGTCCTCAACTAGGTCGATAAGTTCGTGGCGGGGGAGCAGGCGAATGCCGAGCGACTCGATCTGGGTCGTCAGAGCGTCCTCAAGAGGCTTGCGGGTGAGGCCGCGCCACATACGCGTCTTATGGTCAAAGCAGGGGATAAACTGCTTCTGCTGGGCACTCTCGGCACTTTGCGGACGCTGGAGCTCAACACCTAGATCCCGCTCGAGCCATTGGATGGCCTGAGGAATACCGTGGACAAACGTCTGGACGAGCGTAGGGTCGGCAACGCCGCCGCCCACGGCCTGGATGGTGTCGATGAGGTCCTGTTCGTCGTCTTCGCCAACGGGGCCAATAAGGCCCAGACCCCAGGTGCCCGGGAAAAAGCTCGATCCGCTCATGGTCTTGCCGGCGCTTGCGATGGCAACGGTTACGCCTGCACGAGCTGCTTCTATGGCGGCGCAAAGGCCCGCAATGCCAGATCCAATTACCAGTACATCAGTCGATTCCATCGGATTCCTTTCTCGTCCGGCGCATTGTCGCATGGCTGATCGGCAAATGTCTTGCAAAGGACTCACGTTTCGGTAAAGGGCAAATATGGCAGGTGGGCGTCAAGAGTGTCCGATCGCTCTGCCCCCTTCCCCTCAATAAGTTGCGGTGAAATAGGGACTGTTTTGGCATGTGAAGGCGTTATTCAGTCCGTATATCACCGCAACTGATATACCGGTGATGGACTACTTTATGGCAGCGTGAATAAAAAAGAGCCACTACCTCGAAAGGTAGCGGCTCCTTAGCTCAACTATATGAGCATCGCGCGGGCGCGATTAGGCCTTGAGGGCCTCCTCGA
>ERZ857750.4298-NODE-4298-length-10766-cov-2.686771_pt1 | contig 10766 bp, 10 predicted proteins | sample MGYA00519915_ERZ857750 | MGnify/ENA primary metagenome ERZ857750 (study PRJEB31778, sample SAMEA3449358) | human gut metagenome | biome: human gut; feature: human-associated habitat; material: faeces | place: United Kingdom | collected 2010/2012 ... | reverse complement strand
CCCCGCTCCTGCTGCCGCGCCTTCCATAAACACTTCCGGATCCAGACCTTTTTCCTTCACGTAGGACAAGGCTTCACATACGCCGGACATGATACCGGCCTGCATGATTTGATTAGCCAGCTTGGCATGCTGTCCGCAGCCGGACGGGCCATACCAGGTGATGTTTTTGCCCATGGAGGAGAACAAGTCGAGACAGGCCTCGTAGGCTTCCTTCGCACCGCCCACCAGAATAGAGAGGGTTCCAGAGCGTGCTCCGTAATCGCCTCCTGTTACGGGAGCATCCAGCATTTTTAATCCTTTCTCTGCAGCTTCCTTGGCCAGCTGCGCATCCAGAGATGGACTGGTAGTGGTCATGTCGATAAGATACGTTCCCGGATCTGCACTTTCCAGGATCTTGTCTTCGCCAAGATACACGTCCTCCACATCCTGAGGATATCCCACTATCGTGATTACTGCATCTCTGCCTTTCACACACTCTGCAATAGTATCATGGAACACAGCGCCATCTGCAATCACCTGCTCCACCTTCTCCTTATTTCTCGCATAAATATGAACCTCATATCCGTCTTTCATGAGATTTCTCACCATGGAGCTCCCCATGATGCCGACACCGATAAATCCAACTCGTTTCATGTTACCGTCTCCTCTCATTTTTATATTTATATAATTTCAGTATACGTCACGCTCCGGCAAATACAAGTACCTACTTTTAGGTAAGCGTCTACACTTCCCGCAAGCCCTCACAGCCGCATCATTCCCGACATGACGCATGCTCCCGCAGCTCCCCGTGCCATCATTTCATCAAGCTGGCCGCTTTCGATCCGCACACCGCCAATACCGTACACCGGGATCTGCACTGACCGACACACTTCTTCAAGGAAATCCAGTCCACGCGGCGGCACTCCTGCCTTACAATCCGTCGCATAGATGTGCCCGGCCGTCAAATAGTCTGCACCAAGCCGTTGCGCTTCCTGTGCTTCCGAAACGCTGTGGATGGACGATCCCAGGATCTTGATGCCGTCAGGTTTTCCGCCTTCTTTCTGCAAAGCCGCCAGCGGCAGATGGAGATAGGGATGTTCCAACTGCAAAGCTGCTTTTGTGAACGTATGAAGTACGCACCGCACACCATGCTCCCGGCAAATCGTCAGCGCGTCCTTTGCAAAAAACAGATAGTCATCCTCCATCAAGTCTTTTTCACGTAAGATAACAGCCTTCGGGTGATGCCGACAGATGCGCTCAAGCTGCTCCGGGAAAGCCCGCTGACATAGATGCCGGCTGGTTACTGCAATCAAGTGATCGAACTTCCGGCATCCGGTGCTCCCGTCGTGCTCCGCCATCCTACACATAAATATAGTCCTTCATCACAGGCTGCAGGTGATTGTCCAGAAGCGACTGATACACTTCCTCTACATTGCGGCCGTCGGCGATCTCAAACTGATCGTCGCCCTGATCCTCCACATCAGAGCCGTGACTTCCGATCCCGGTGCTGACGCCGGCGGATATTTTCGTTGCTGCGATCTTCACCAGGTTATCCCTCACTCGCTCACACTCTCTCGTCGAGACTGTGATGCTGGCAAAAGGCAGCAGCAGTCTGTAAGCGCAGGTCACCTGCAAAAGCTGTCGCTCATGGACGTCCATAGGATCGATCTTGTCGTTGTTTATGATAGGTCGCAGCCGCGGGATGGAGAATGCGATTTCCGCATGAGGATATTTACGCTGCAAAAGATATGCGTGGCATCCTGTTGCAAAGGCATCTTTGCGAAAATCGTCCAGCCCCAGCAGTGCTGCAAAGCCGACGCCACGCATACCCCCTCGAATGGCACGTTCCTGCGCATTGAGACGATACGGAAAGATCCGCTTGTGACCTGCCAGATGCAGTGTTTCGTATTTATCGGAATGATAGGTTTCCTGAAAAACAGTCACATAATCCGCCCCGCATTGGTGAAGATACTTGTATTCATCCGTGTTCATCGGATACACTTCCAGACCGATGACCTTGAAGTATTTTCTAGCGATCTTGCAAGCTTCCCCGATGTATTCCACGTCGGATTTTGCACGGCTTTCTCCCGTAAGTATCAGGATCTCCTGCAGGCCAGTCTTAGCGATAGCTTCCATTTCCCTCTCGATCTCTTCCTCGTTGAGACGCGCGCGCCGGATTTTATTATGGCAGTTGAATCCACAATAAATGCAGTAGTTCTCGCAGTAGTTGGAAATGTAGATCGGTGTGAACATGCACACGCTGTTACCAAAATATTTCTGCTTTTCCTGTTGCGCTTTCTGCGCCATTTCCTCTAAAAACGGCAGCGCCGCAGGGGATAATAACGCTGCAAAATCTTCAAGACTGCGATGCTCCGCTGCAAGCGCCCGCTTCACGTCTTCCGCCGTATATTTGCTGTAATCATACTCTTTCATCGCGGATATCACCTGCTCTTCCACAGGGGAATCCTCTAAAATCTCCATACCCGGCAGATACGCCATATGATTTGTCCGCTCCTGCTGCAGTGCCTTTCGCACGTCGTCATTCATGATACTGTCGTTAAATTCCATACGTTTCGTGCTCCCTTCTTTAATCCTGCAAAAATCCCGTCAGAGGAGAAGATGCGCTGGAGCCTTTTTCCAGTACGCGCCCGGTACCGGCAAGGTACGCACTGCGTCCCGCTTCAACAGCCTTTCGGAATGCTCCTGCCATTTCTTCAATATTGCCAGCCGTTGCGATAGCTGTATTCGCCATGACTGCGGCAGCACCCATTTCCATAGCTTCACAGGCCTGAGACGGTTTGCCGATCCCTGCATCCACGATGATCGGAAGATCGATCTCATCGATAAGGATCTGGATGAATTCTTTCGTGCAAAGCCCCCGGTTGGATCCGATCGGTGCTCCCAACGGCATCACGCATGCCGCCCCGGCATCCACAAGATCACGTGCCGCGTTAAGATCAGGATACATGTATGGCATGACCACAAAGCCTTCTTTGGCGAGGATCTCCGTCGTCTTGATGGTTTCCTGATTGTCCGGCAGCAGATAGCGTGAATCCCTGATCACCTCCACCTTGACGAAATCTCCGCACCCCAGTTCTCTGGAAAGGCGAGCGATCCGCACCGCCTCCTCGGCGCTTCGTGCTCCCGACGTGTTGGGCAGCAGAGTGATCCCTTCCGGAATATAGTCTAAAATATTTGCAAGCCCGCCCTCGTTGGCGCGACGGAGCGCCAGTGTAATGATCTGTGCTCCTGCCTGCTCGATACAAGCCTGTACCAGTTCCAGGGAAACTTTCCCGGAACCCAGAATAAAACGAGACGTAAACTCATGTCCTCCTAATATCAGTTTATCTTCTTTCATTTTATACATCCTCCTCTCCCAGCAGCAGCCGGGTAATCATATTTGCTTCATGGGTCGCGCACAAAGCTGCCCGCGGCGCCATCAGCCCTTTTCCGTAGGTGCTCACCGTCACCTCATCTCCGCAAAGATAGAAATTCTTTGATACGCGCCGCGTGCGGATGAGATTGCTGCTCTCATATCCTGCGAGACCTGATGCTGCGATCAGCTTTTTCTCTGGAAAATGCTCCAGGATCCCGCTTACCAGCATAGCCTTGTACTCCGGCACATCAAAAGCCTCACAGACGATTTCGTCCGCCTGGAACAATTCCTGGATATTCTCATCTGTGATCTTCACCGTATCGAATCTGATATCTAAATACGGATTTATCCTCTGCAAAGTCTCCGACAAAGCCTCTGTCTTATACCGTCCCACCTGATCCAGAAAATACTGCTGACGATTCAGGTTGGTCAGATCCACCCGGTCAAAATCCAAAAGGTGCAGATGTCCTACCCCGATCCGCGTCAGTGCTATCGCTACATTTGATCCAAGACCTCCAAGACCTGCGATGGCAACACGCCCTTGTTCCAGTTTCTGCTGCGTTTCCTCTGAATGCCGCTCAACCAGAGCTTCCCACAACTCCCCGGAAGAAAACTTTGCTTCGTCTATCGCTTTTTCTCTATCCATAGATCAGCCACCTCCTACAAAACTTACTATTTCCAATGTATCTCCATCTTCCAGCATCGTTTCTGCAAAAGATGCTTTCGGCAGTATGCTGCCGTTTCGCTCCATGGCGACGCGTGCCATCTGATATCCGTTTTCTTCCAGATATTCCTGCGCTGTCATAGGCCGCGGCAGCGGTTTTTCTACTCCGTTTACGATCATCGTTACCCTCCTCACTTTTTTATCTTATCTGACTATTGATTGAAAAAAGAGTTCAGGAAAGACACACCCGCGGTGGTGTGCCCCTTCCTGAACTCTCGTTCATTCTACGTTACCGATATTCTATTTCCTGGCTTGCAAACAGCTTCTATCACAAAAATGGAGCTGCCGCAGCAACTCCATGTCATGTTTTCCACTTCTGTTCCTACGTTGGCATTATCCAAATCAGGTATCCGGGTCGAAACCTGCAGGTTTCCTCTCAGCCGGCTTCAGCCAGCTCCCCGCTTTTGTTATATTATTATGATAGGACGGAATCCACCCCATGTCAAGTGAAATTCTTTTCCATAACTTCTAAAATCCCAGCTCATCATTGATAAGAACCACTTCCACTTCATCGATATCGTTCATCTTTTTCATGTAAATGTTCATGGTGTTGCAGATCCGGTCAGGGCTTCCGCAGTTGTAGCAGCGGTCACCGCCTTTGGCTACACATGGCGTCCTCAGGTTGTATTTCATGGCATTTTTCGGTCCGGCCACATTTCGTGCGCGCCAGATGGCCTTCTCCAGACTTTCTTCGATCTTGCTGGTCGTAACGACAAAGTATACTTTTTTATGGCCGAACAGGGATGCCGCTACCCGGTTTCCCGTTCCGTCGATATTGACCATTTCGCCTGTTTCAGACATGGCATTTACGGAAGTCAGGTAGATCTCCGTATCCAGGCATTTCATAGCGATTTCCAGAAATTCATCATTATCCGTGCTCTGGTTCGGATCATGCACTTCGTTATGAGCTGAAAGGCGTTCATACAGCTTCATGCTTTTCATGGTGATGGAATCTCCAAATCCGACAACTTTACCGTCTATGGCTTCATCCAGATATTTTGCAGCATCCTCCGCCTGTTCGAAATACGTAACTTTAAACCGGTTTCTCTCCAGGGATTTTATGGTTTTTTCGATGTTCATAGTAAAAACTCCTTTCCTCACGGTCTTCTTTACCATCAGTATACAGAATTTTCATCAAACCACAAGCACCCACTTTTTTGTAAGTATGCCGCATGTCCTTTGCAGAAAAAACAATGTGCTACATTTCTTCCGTTGTATCCTTTACATCAGAAAGCAGCGTATAGAGTTTCGCGCCCATTCGAATGCCACGAATATAATAATTCATGCCTACCGTGTCTAACAGATCATCGATATCATTCCGGATTTTTACATATGCACCGGCTTCCTCATCATCGTCCTCCGCAGGCGTCTCCTGTACAAGATCACTAATCTTTTTCAGCAGATCTTCCCGCATTTTATTTTCTGTATCAAAATTTTCTTTTTTGTTTTCGATCGCCGCAGTGATCGTATGGATATTTTCCGACAAAGTTATATCTTTTATTCCCATCTCTCGATCCTCCGTGAAATTTGACTCTTCATAGTATATCTTGCTAACGATTTATTATTCTATCATACCACAGTTTCCTATAAATAGCACCCGTTTTATCCCCTCGTAGTTATATTTTTTGCCCTTTGTAGTTCGGAGCGCATGTATCAGTGGAAATTTTCATGCAGATTCGCTATAATAATAGGATGGCATTTATTACGATCATGACCAGGGAGGAACATCATGTCAGAACACATTATATATCATATTGCAGACGGTATCGCAACTTTGACGCTGAACCGTCCCAAGGTGCTCAATGCTATCAACTATGACTTGCTGAAAGAACTGGATGAGCTGCTGGATCAGGCTGCTGCAGACGATTCTCTGCGCGTGCTGATCCTGACTGGAAGCGGGAAAGCTTTTGCAGCGGGAGCAGACATCGCCCAGCAGGCGGGAATGGATCAGGAGGAAGCGTCCAAATGGGGGCGGTACGGCTCCGGGATCTTCCGCAGACTGGAATGTTTCCCGATCCCGACTCTGGCAGTAGTCAACGGTTATGCGCTGGGTGGCGGATGTGAAATGGCCATGGCCTGCGATCTGATCCTGGCAGGGGAAAAAGCGAAATTCGGTCAGCCGGAAACAGGGCTTGGGATCACCCCGGGATTTTCCGGGACGCAAAGGCTGCTTCGCAGAGTCGGCGTCAGCAAAGCGAAGGAGCTGATCTACACCGGACGCATGATCGATGCGCAGGAAGCTTTGCAGATCGGACTTGCTGATCACATCTACCCCGACGATCAGCTGCAGACAGAAGCGCTGGCTATGGCAAAAAAAATCGCAGCCAACGCACCCGTTGCCGTACGCTATGCAAAATGTGCCATCAACGAAGGGGCACAGGCAGACATCGATACTGCTATCACAATCGAGAACAAATGGTTTTCCAAATGCTTTGCTACACAAGATCAAAAGGAAGGCATGCAGGCATTCCTCGAAAAGCGCAAGGCAACATTCCTCAATAAGTAGCCTACAAATAAAATATCAAGACTGCATGAAAAGAAAGGCGGCGAGCTCATGGCTGAAAATGGATTGAACGAAAAACAGGCAAGCAAGGTAAAGCTGTACACAGTAGCTCTGATCTACACTTTTTCCATTGGATTTTCCTTCCTTGCCATCAAAAAATGTGTCCCTTATGCTGACTCTTTGACGATTCTGGCGTACCGCTACGATTTCGCACTGCTTGGCGTTATCGTATGGTTTTCGGTATGCCGTCTTCTGGGGAAACAGCAGAAACAGCCGAAGGACAGACCAAAATCAAAGCTCTACCTGACGGCTGGATTTTATGTTGGGTTTATGATCCTGCAGATCACGGCAATGTTCTTCGCCACATCTGTAGAGGGCGCGATCGTCTTCGCAGTAGTCCCGATCTTCGCTAAAATCATCGCGCGGATATTCCTGGGAGAGAAGTCCACGATCCTGCAGAACATCTTTGTCGTGATCACCGTGGCTGCACTGATCGTCCTCATCATTCTGGAGGCCACCAATCTGACCATGTCTCTCACAGGGATCATCCTCATGCTGGCAGCCAGCATTTCCATGGCCATCAGCAATGTATTCATGCGCTATGTGCGCGGAACATTCCAGCCCATCGAAATCACGAGGACCATCGCCATCGGCGGATTCGTTTTATTCAATATTATCGTATGGATCCGGGCTGCGATCAAAGGTGATGTTCACAGTCTGCTGGATCCCGTTACACATCCGCAGTTTCTGATCTCCATAGCATTCCTGGGGATCTTCTGCATTCTCCTTTCGGCTCAATTCATGGCATATATGCTGGCCCATATGGAGATCGTGCAGTCCACTATCTTCGGGAATGCCTCTACGGCGATCTCTATCCTGGCTGGTGCCATCCTTCTGGGAGAACCGCTGACGATCCATCACATCGTCTGTGCTCTGCTGATCCTTGCCGGAGTTATCGGACTCGCTTTAGCTCCTGCTCCTGCAGAAAACAGCGGCAAAAAACTGGGGGATTAGCTGTTTTAACGATCACAGCATCGACAAATTAACGCTTTATAATAAAGTAACCTTATGGGAAAAAGAGATTTATAGAAGGAGATTTGTATGGAATTTATGAGCAGAGCCATAGAACTGGCCGGCATCTATTTCACGACCGGAGTCAGGTGGTTTTTTCTGATCCTGTCGATCTTTATTCTGGCAAGACAGATCCGATCCCTGCTCCAGGCGCGCAACCCGTCTGAGATCTGGGCGTATTTAGGCTGCCCGGACGACACTACTGTTCCGCTGACGCACTGGGAAAATCTGATCGGTCGCAGCCGAGGCTGTGATGTGATCCTGAATCTGAACAGCGTTTCACGCAGTCACGGAACACTCATCCGGGATTCCGATGGTGTCTGGAAATACAATGACCTGAACTCAAAAAACGGATCCGCCATCAATGGCGTTCCTGTTAAAGAGCCGACGATACTAAAGGCCGGTGATGTGCTCACGATCGGCGGCTCGGATTTCACATTATATCCGGTAAGTCTTGAAGAGCGAATGGCTAACATCGAAAAGCGAAAAAAGCGGACGCATCCGGTTTCACCGTGGCCGTCTCTTGTTGCTCTGACATTGTTCCAGTTCCTCATGTGCGTACAGTTCAAAGTGGCCCTTGGGGAGGACTTCCCTCCGCAGCTGCCTTTCGCAGTAGGGCTGCTGTGCATCCTTATGTGGACCTACGTCATCATTATGAGATTCTTCAAGCGAGTAGGCTTCGAAATGGAGATCATCGCATTTTATCTGTCGACCCTGAGTCTTGCGGTGACTGCTTCTGCCTATCCGTCAACGGTATTGAAACAGTCGATCTGTATCTGCCTGGGTGTAGGCCTGTTCTTCGGGCTGTGCTGGTTCCTGAGAGATCTGAACCGGGCGAAACGGATCGTATATATAATGATGGGGATCAGCGTGCTTCTGCTGATCATCAACCTGGCGTTCGGTACAACGAAATACGGTGCATCCAACTGGGTCAGCATCGGCGGGATGACCATCCAGCCGTCCGAACTGGTCAAAATCGTGTTCATTTACGTTGGCGCTGCCACGCTGGACGAGCTGCAGCAGCGAAAAAACCTGTTGATATTCATGGGCTTCTCCGTCTTTTGTCTGGGCTGTCTTGCACTCATGGGAGACTTCGGAACAGCACTGATCTTCTTTGTCACATTCCTGGTCATCTCCTTCCTTCGGAGCGGTGATTTTTCAAAGATCATCCTGATCTTAGGAGCTTCCGGTCTGATGGGCATGATGGTGCTCCGATTCAAACCATACATATCCAGGAGATTTGACACATGGGGGCACGTATGGGACGATCCTACCGGCGGCGGCTTCCAGCAGGTACAGACCATGACGGCATCGGCCAGCGGAGGACTTCCGGGACTCGGAGCCGGCAACGGGAAATTCAGTCAGGTTGCTGCGTCTCCAACTGACCTGGTGTTTGGACTGCTGAGCGAAGAATGGGGGCTGATCATTGCGATCCTGGCAGTTCTGTGCATCATCACACTTGGAGTGTTCGCTGTGCGATCCATTATTGCAGGACGTTCCACTTACTATAGTATCGCTGCCTGTGCCGCTACATCCATGTTTATCTTCCAGACGATACTCAATGTGTTCGGCTCTGTCGATCTGCTTCCTCTTACCGGAGTCACATTCCCGTTCGTCTCGTCAGGGGGTACGAGTATGCTGGCCTCCTGGGGACTGCTGTCGTTTCTGAAGGCCGCCGATACAAGGCAAAACGCCAGCTTCGCTATACGGCTGGACAAAAAAGGAGAATTCGACAACGAACTGGAAGGCGGCGGGTTGGAAAATCCGGAAGACATTTTCGCTGCAGTCGATGGGAACCGGGGCGGTTATCAGGAAAATCGCAACTATAGAAACTACGATCATGCCCGCGCTACAGGCACTTCGGGCAGATCTGGTACTTCAGGCAGGTCCGGGACTCCCGGCTCTCCCGGCAAACGAAGTCATGGGATACGAAACAGAAATGATGATACAACTATCATTTCCAGTACCTCTTCCCGCCCGAAGCGACAGGTAAAATACGAAAACATTTCGGATGACGAATTTTTCAATAATCTGGACAACATCCGTCCGGGAGACAGCTTCAGCGAGCGTTATGACCGGGTTTCCCCGACTCCTTCTTCTGCAAAGAAGCCGCAGGGGCGCACATCCTCATCAGGACGTTCCGGGCAGTCTCGCATCGCAAGGTCTCAGGCTCAAAAGCCGCAGACATCTCGCACGCAGCCAAGGCCTCAGACATCCCGCACGCGACCAAAACAGCAGGAGGAAAGTCAGCCGCTGACACTGGAAGATATCTTTGGAGGAGATAAAAAATGAAAAAAATAGAAAAACGAGCAATCATGTGTCTCCTGCTTGGATTTGTCCTGATCCTCGGTGTGGGAGTATTCACATACCGCTACATTGCACACGGAGACGACTGGGCTTCCTATGAAGGAAATCTTGATGTCTACGCCAGAGGCGACCTTTCCAAAGGAAGCCTCTATGACACCAACGGTCAGATCCTCATGAAAAACACATCCTCCGGCATGGAATTCAATGAGAACGCCGATGTTCGAAAAGCACTGATGCATGTCACCGGTGATAAAGACAACAATATAACGACCGGTGCCAACCGCGCCTTTACCGATGAGCTGATCGGCTATAACCTGATCAACGGCGTGTATTCTCTAAACAATGCCGGAAAAGACGTCACTATGACGTTGGACGCCAATGTCTGCGCAGAAGCATACCAGGCACTTGATGGGCGAAAGGGTGCGATCGGAGTCTACAACTATGAGACCGGAGAGATCATCTGCATGGTCAGCTCTCCTACATATGATCCTCAGAATCCACCTTCTATTTCTGCCGATGACAAATCCGGCGTATACATCAACCGGTTCACCAGCTCCAAATTCCCTCCGGGATCGATTTTCAAGCTGGTAACAGCAGCAGCTTCCATCGAGACACTGGATGACGCCTATTCCTTCCAGGTACAGTGCCGTGGAAAGGAAGACTACGGCCACGGAGACAAGGTTACAGACCTGGCGACCCACGGAACAGTGGATCTGAAAAAAGCACTCGAAGTATCCTGCAATGTCTATTTCGGAAAGCTCTCCGAAAAGCTGGGCGGAGATACTTTGGAAAAATACACGAAAAAA
>ERZ857750.4297-NODE-4297-length-10768-cov-2.729581_pt1 | contig 10768 bp, 9 predicted proteins | sample MGYA00519915_ERZ857750 | MGnify/ENA primary metagenome ERZ857750 (study PRJEB31778, sample SAMEA3449358) | human gut metagenome | biome: human gut; feature: human-associated habitat; material: faeces | place: United Kingdom | collected 2010/2012 ... | reverse complement strand
AAAGAGCTTCTTGAAAAGCTCATTAAAATTTGATACTATTAAACTTTTTTTTCAAGCAGAAGACGGCATACGAGATCAGAGAAACTTGGAATTACAATGTTGTTGGAAAAATATCCCTATGAAGTATCTGGCGGACAGAAACAGAGAGCTGCGATTGCACGTGCGTTAATCACAAAACCGCAGTTGATTTTAGCGGATGAACCCTCGGGAGCATTGGATTCTAAGGCAGCAGACAGCCTGATGCATTTATTTCATACAATTAACATGGATGGTCAGACGATCGTCATGGTAACGCACAGCGTGAAAGCAGCGAGCAGTGCAAGTCGAGTGTTATTTATCAAAGATGGTGAAGTCTTTCATCAGCTGTATCGTGGAAATATGACAAATGAAGAGATGTACCATAAGATTTCGGCAACGCTTACGGTACTTACAACAGGGGGTGAAATGCATTGAGACTCTATCTTCGTCTGGCAGTAACGAACTTAAAAAATAATCGCAGAACTTACGTGCCCTATATGCTAACTGCGATTTTAAGTATTATGATGTTTTTTATGATTGATACTTTGGGCAGAATAAAAGAAATCGCGGGAGAAGGAACGATGCAGGTCTGCCTTCAGTATGCAGCCGGAATTATGGTGATTTTCTCCGTTATCTTTTTATTTTATACAAACAGCTTTTTGATTAAGCGAAGAAAAAAAGAAATCGGTGTCTATAACATTCTTGGAATGGGAAAATTCCACATTGCAAAAATGATGGGAATTGAAAGTCTGTTGATTGGCGGTATCAGTATCTTAGGTGGAATTGGACTGGGCAGTCTGTTTAATCGCTTGATGTATCTGCTGTTTTTAAAAATTCTGCATCGAAATGCAAGCTTAAACATTGCATTTTCAAAGCCGGCATTAGTGGATACTCTTGTGGTATTTGGTGCAATCTTTTTACTGACTTATTTCTATAATATCATTCAGATTCGTCTGTCTAATCCGGTGGAACTTCTTCATGGAGGAAATGCAGGAGAACGAGAACCAAAGACAAAATGGCTGATGGCACTGTTTGGAGTGGCAACCCTCTCGGCAGGATATTACCTGGCGCTTACCACAAAAGACCCGCTTGCGGCACTTGGGGTATTTTTTGTAGCGGCAATTCTTGTTATTATTGGAACGTATGCGCTGTTTACTGCAGGAAGCATTGCATTTTTGAAACTGCTTCGCAGAAATAAGAGATATTATTACAAAGCAAATCATTTTACGGCAGTTTCGGGAATGATTTATCGAATGAAACAAAACGCAGTCGGACTTGCAAATATCTGTATTTTAAGTACGATGGTGCTTGTACTAATTTCCATGACGGTATCTTTATATATGGGAATGAATAATATTCTTTCCGTAAGATTTCCAAGTCCGGCAAAGGTTGAGATTCTTTCAACAAATGAAGAGACGGAACAACAGGTAAGACAGATAATAAATGATGAAGCAGAAAAAGCAGGTGTGACAGAAACTTCTGAGATTACCTATCATGGGGCAGTTCTTATGGCAGAATCAAAAGGAACTTCCTTTACCTTAAGACCGGCATCTGATTTTTCTGTTTTTGGAATTTGTGGGATGACTTTAATTCCGGTGGATGAATATAATCAGATGGAACACCAGAATGTTTCTTTAAATGAAGATGAGGCATTATTATATTGCACAGATAGAACTTATGGTGCATCTCAGATTACGATAAATGGAACAACTTATCAAATCCAGAAAGAATTAAAAACGCTGAAAGCAGAACCCAAAAATAAAGCCGGTACTTATGGAACATTTTATGTGATTCTTCCAAATCTGGAACAAATACACCGATTTTCCGAAGAGACAAAAAAACTGGCATTAAAAAATGGACAGGAAGAAGAATCTGCAAAAGCGATGACAGATGTTTCTTATTCGATTGGATTTGATTTAAAAGGTGATAAAAAATCCTGCAAACAAGCCTTAGAAGCAATGCAGATAAAATTCGGAGAAAATACTAACATTAATTTTGAAAGCCGGATTTTAAGTGAAAAGTCTTTCTATAGTTTGTATGGTTCATTCTTCTTTATTGGAATCTATCTTGGAATGATGTTTGTGATTGCAACGGTGTTGATTATTTATTACAAACAAATTTCAGAAGGCTATGACGATAAAGAACGCTTTAAGATTATGCAGAAAGTGGGAATGAGTAAACGAGAAGTCAAACGTGCAATCCACAGCCAGGTATTAAGTGTGTTCTTTTTGCCACTTGGCGTTGCAATCTTACATGTAGCAGTTGCATTTCCTGTTATGACCAAACTGCTGGCGGTGCTGAATCTGGCAAATGAAACGCTGTTTGCAGAATGTACGGCTGTGAGTGTGGTGGTGTTTGCGGTGTTCTATGCGATTGTGTATGGGGTGACTGCGAAAGAGTATTATCGAATTGTGAATTGAGGTAAAAAAGAAAAAATACAAAAAATATAAAAATAAAAATTTGAATTAGTATAAATGAATGGATATGCAGAAGCAAGAATTTCAGAAAGTACCTATCGGATGAGATTATGTTTTCCGGTAGTTAAAAAATAGTGGTTGACTTTTTATCTGAATTGTGATATAAATAACCTCAGTCATAGTGTGTTACTGAGTAAGCAGGCATTAACTGTGCATAAATATTTTTTTTGAGATATTTGTGTAGGGTTAGTGCCTTTTTTTATTCCATAAAAAAATTTTGTGGAAAACAGCCGGCTAAAAAAGACTTGCCTATATAAGAACTCAAAAACGGATATACTAAAAAAAAGAAAAGAGGAGAAAATCATGAAAGACAAGATTTTTGGAATTTTGCAGAGAGTTGGACGTTCTTTTATGCTTCCAATCGCAATCCTTCCGGTAGCCGGTCTGTTACTGGGACTTGGTGGTTCTTTTACAAATGAGACCATGTTAAAAGCATATGGCTTATTAAATGTAATGGGACCTGGCACCATAATCAATCAGGTTTTACAGATTATGAATGCCGCAGGAAATATTATTTTTACGAATCTTCCGATTATATTTGCAATGGGAGTTGCAATCGGAATGGCAAAGAAAGAAAAAGAAGTTGCCGCACTTTCAGCGGTAATCGCATTTTTCATCATGCATGCATCTATTGGAGCATTAATTGATATTAATGGCGGAGCAGAAGCTATGCTTTCCGGTGCAACTACAGATGTATGTGGAATCACTTCCTTACAGATGGGTGTATTTGGAGGTATTATTGTCGGACTTGGTGTTGCAGCGCTTCACAATCGTTTTTATAAAATTGAGCTGCCTCAGGTATTATCCTTCTTTGGAGGAACCAGATTTGTACCGATTATTTCAGGGCTTGTCTATGTAGTGGTTGGTATTGCAATGTTTTTCGTATGGCCGACCATTCAGGCAGGAATTTATGCAGTTGGAGATTTAGTACTTCGTTCCGGTTATGCCGGTACCTGGGTCTATGGATTTATGGAACGTCTCTTAATTCCGTTTGGTCTTCATCACGTATTTTATCTTCCATTCTGGCAGACAGCAGTTGGTGGTACCTTAGAAGTAGGCGGACAGATGATAGAAGGTGCTCAGAATATCTTCTTTGCACAGTTATCTGATCCGAGTGTAGAACATTTTGCGGTATCTGCTACAAGATTTATGTCAGGTAAGTTCCCACTTATGATTTTTGGTCTTCCGGGAGCTGCATTTGCCATGTATCGTACTGCAAAACCGGAAAAAAGAAAAGCGGTAGAAGGTCTGCTTTTATCTGCAGCCTTAACTTCTATGCTGACAGGTATTACAGAGCCACTTGAATTTACATTCTTGTTCGTAGCACCATTATTATACGGAGTTCACTGTGTATTTGCCGGACTTGCTTATATGCTGATGCATATCTTAAAAGTCGGAGTAGGAATGACATTCTCCGGTGGATTTATTGATTTATTCTTATTTGGTATTTTACAGGGAAATAAAAAGACAAATTGGATTTGGATTGTAGTTGTCGGAGTGGTATACTTCATTGTTTACTATGTGCTGTTTAGTTTCCTGATTAAAAAATTAGATTTAAAAACTCCGGGTAGAGATGATGCAGAAGAAGTAAAACTTTACACAAGAGCAGATGTCAATGCCAGAAAAGAAGGAGAAAAAAATGCATCTGCAGAGGACCAGGTTTCTGAAGGAATCTTAAGAGGTCTTGGTGGTAAGAAAAATATTTCAGACGTAGATTGTTGTGCAACCAGACTTCGTTGTACCGTGCATAAATCAGAGCTGGTAAATGATGCAATTTTAAAAGCAACGGGAGCATCCGGTGTGGTGCATAAAGGAAATGGTGTGCAGATTATCTACGGACCAAAAGTTACTGTAATTAAATCAAACTTTGAAGATTATCTGGAAACAGCTCCGGATGAAGAACTTCATACAATGGAAGAAACAGTCGATTCAAAAACAGAAGAGAAAACAAAAGAAAAACAGACTGGAAAAGTAAAAGAAACGATTATCGTTTCCAGCCCGATTACCGGAATTGCAGATGATCTGGCAAATGCGCCGGATGATGCATTCGCAGGAAAAATGATGGGAGACGGAGCGGTGGTAACACCTACAAATCCTGTAGTTGTTGCTCCGGAAGATGGGGAAATTGCTTTTGTTTTTGATACAAAGCATGCAATTGGATTTATGAGTGACAGCGGACTTTCCATGTTACTGCATATCGGAATTGATACCGTAAAACTGGATGGAAAAGGATTTACCTGCTTTGTAGAAAACGGACAGAAAGTGAAGAAAGGTGATAAATTGCTGGAACTTGATCTGGAGTATCTTAAAGCCAATGCACCTTCTTTATGTTCTCCGATTCTGTGTACAGAGTTAGAGGATAATCAGAAAGTCAGACTGCTTGCAAGCGGAGAAATCAAAGCGGGAGCACCGTTATATGCAATTGATATTTATGAAGCATAAAAAAATAAGAAAATAAAAAATAAAAGGAGAAATTATCATGAAAGAATTTACTTACACAATTAAAGATGAACAGGGAATTCATGCAAGACCGGCAAGTATTCTTGCAAAAGAGGCAAAGAAATATGAAAGTTCCATTACAATCAGCAAAGGGGAAAAAACAGTGGATGTGACAAGACTGATGGCAGTTATGGGACTTTGTGTAAAATGCGGACAGGATGTTCGAGTAGAAATTGATGGTGCCGACGAAGAGGCAGCATTTGAAGGAATGAAAGCATTTTTCGAAGAAAACTTATAAAAATAAAAATATTTTTCAAGGAAAATCTATAAAAAAATGGCGGTCAGATTTTTATCTGGCCGTTTTTAAGAGAGGAAATGAAAATGGAACGTGAATATAGAGGAAAGTCCGTGTATAGAGGTCTGACAATCGGACCGATTGCGGTATTAAAAAAGAATGATGTTCAGGTAAAACGTGAAAAAATCGAGGATGCTAAGCAGGAAATAGAACGGGTAAAACAGGCAGTTACAGATTCACAGGCACAGTTACAGCATTTATATGATAAAGCGGTAAAAGAAGTCGGAGAAGCAAGCGCAGCAATTTTTGAAGTGCATCAGATGATGTTGGAAGACGAAGATTATCAGGATGCAATTCAGAATATGATTCAGACAGAACTGGTAAATGCAGAGTATGCGGTTGCAGTGACCGGTGATAACTTTGCTGAGATTTTTGCAAGTATGGATGATGAATACATGCAGGCAAGATCAGCAGATGTAAAAGATATTTCGAATCGTCTGGTTCAAAACTTAAGAGGAGATGTTTCTGTTGATTTAAGTGAAATGGAGCCATCCATCATTGTTGCAGATGACCTTTCTCCAAGTGAGACTGTGCAGATGGATAAAGAAAAAATTCTTGGATTTGTGACCGTTCATGGTTCTACGAATTCCCATACGGCAATTCTTGCAAGAATGATGAATATTCCGGCATTGATTGGTGTTCCGGTTGATTTAGAAGAGTTGAGAACCGGAATGGAAGCCGTTGTAGACGGATTTGAGGGAAAGTTTGTTGTTGAACCCGGAGGAGAAGTGAAACAGCAAACAGAAGCAAAAATGTGCGAAGAAGCCGAAAAATTAAAACTGCTGCAAGAATTAAAAGGAAAAGAAACTGTAACAGCAGACGGAAAGAAAGTGCATCTTTATGCCAATATCGGAAGTGTAGGCGACATTGCCGGTGTACTGGAAAATGACGCCGAAGGAATCGGTTTATTCAGAAGCGAGTTCTTATATCTTGGAAAAACAGATTTTCCAACAGAAGAAGAACAGTTTAATGCCTATAAGCAGGCGTTGCAGTTGATGGCAGGAAAAAAGGTCATTATCCGTACCCTTGACATTGGAGCAGATAAACAGGTAGATTATTTTAATCTTGGAAAAGAAGAAAATCCGGCACTTGGATATCGTGCGATCCGTATCTGTTTAAAACAGCCGGAGATTTTCAAGACCCAGCTTCGTGCACTGCTGCGTGCAGCAGTTTATGGCAATCTGTCCGTTATGTATCCAATGATTACTTCTACAGAAGAAGTAGAGCAGATTTTTGCGATTGTGGAAGAAGTAAAACAGGAACTGGATGCCGCAGAAATTCCGTATAAAGTACCGGAACAGGGAGTAATGATTGAAACTCCGGCGGCAGTTATGATTAGTGAAGACCTGGCACAGATGGTAGATTTCTTCAGTATTGGTACGAATGATTTGACTCAGTATACGCTGGCTATTGACCGTCAGAACGAGAAATTGGATGATTTCTATAATGCGCATCATAAGGCAATCCTTATGATGATTCGAATGGTAGTGGAAAACGCTCATAAATATGGAAAATGGGCTGGAATCTGTGGAGAGTTAGGTGCAGATTTGGAACTTACCGATGAATTTATGAAGATGGGAGTGGATGAACTCTCTGTTGCTCCGGGTATGATTTTGAAACTGAGAAAAAGAATTTGTGAGTTCTCAAAAAACTGAAATTTCAGTGGGAAAATGACAGGAAATATGCTAAAGTAGAGATAGAAAGTTGGGGTCAAAAAGGCTTTAGAAAAAAAACGGGGGAATCCTGGGAAAAGGTGGGAAAACGGTGTATCGTATTTGCAAAGTTTTAAATCATAATGGGGTGATTGCGCTTGATATGAAGGATAATAAAGAATATGTGTTGCTCGGAAAAGGAGTCGGGTTCGGAAAAAAAGTAGGCGAACGAATGGAACAACCGGAAGAGTGTACCGTTTATTCGTTGCAGGAAACTTCATCAAGAGGAGCAGCCTCTGAACTGGCAAGAAGCATAGAGCCTGAATATCTGGAAATGGCAAATCAGATTTTAAATCTGGCAAGAGAGCAGTTTGGAACAATTGATCAGAGTATTCTGTTTCCGATGGCAGACCACATCGAGTTTGCAGTAAAACGAATGCAAAAGGGAGAACAGATTTCAAATCCTTTAACCCAGGATATTAAGACGTTATTTTATGGAGAATTTAAAGTTGCGCTGGCACTAAAAGAACGCTTAAAAAAAGAAAAAGGAATTGATGTGCAGGATGATGAGATTGGATATGTCGCACTGCATATTCATTCAGCGCTTGAAAAAGAGTCCGTTGCGGTTTCTATGCAGATGGCAAGAGCGGTAAGAGAATGCATTTCGCTGATTGAAGCACAGAGAAAGATTCATATTGATGTAATGTCTTTGAGCTATAATCGTTTGATGAACCATGTAAAATTCATGGTAGCACGGGCATTAAATAAAGAGTCACTGAAAGTAAATATGAATGATTATGTGGAGCACAATTTTCCACAGTCTTATGAACTTGCAAGAATTGTCTGTGACCATTTGAGTAAGGCACTTCGGGTTCAGCTTGAAGAGATTGAGATTGGATATCTTGCGATGCATATTGAGCGGGTAAGTATGGAGTAATTTAAAAATATAAAAATATAAGAATATAAAAAAGACGAGTACAGGTGGTCGAAATCACCGAGGCTCGTCTTCTTTTTTTGTCCATTGACAGCTTAAGCCCAACCCCTTTATAATTAACTTAAATTTAAGTAGATGAAAAAGATTAAAAGAATAGATGAGGTGAAAAAGATGGGAAAAGTCAGGCTGGCAGACATTGCGAAAAAAGTGGGCGTCAGCACGGTTACGGTTCATAATGCGCTTGCCGGAAATAAAGGTGTCAGTGAAGAACTGCGTGAAAAGATTCAAAGTGTGGCAAGTGAGATGGGCTATCAGATTTTGTCAGAACGAAAACAGAAAGCAAGAGAGGCAGCAGGAGAAGCAAGTTATACAGTTGGTGTGCTTATTGCAGAAAATTATCTTGCACAGTACGAAACATTTTATTGGAAAATGTATCAGGAACTTGCGGTAGCTGCAACAGAAAAACGCTGTTTTGCAGCAGTTGAAATTCTAAAGAAAGAGGATGAGATAAATACTTTGAATCTTCCGACCTGCGTTGAGGGAAATAAAGTAGACGGGTTGATTATTCTTGGAAAAATTAATGAAGAGTATATTATAAAACTGACAAAAACTGCAAAGATTCCAGTGGTATTTCTGGATTATTATGATAAAGACTTTGCAAAAGATGCAGTTGTTACCGATAGTTTTTATGGCACGTATCTGCTGACAGAATTTATGTTTGAGCAGGGCATTGAAGAACTTGGATTTGTCGGCTCAATTTATTCGACGAGCAGTATCATGGATCGTTATTGTGGATTCTTAAAATCCATGATGAGTCATAAAAAAGAAGTAAAACAGCAGTGGGTCATTGAAGACAGGGATGAACTGGGACAGATGGGGTTTGAACTTCCGAAGAGACTGCCAAAAGGCTTTGTCTGTAACTGTGACCTTGCAGCGTATATGCTGATTGATAAGCTGACAGAAAGAGGGTATAAAGTTCCGGAGGATATTTCTGTTGTCGGATTTGATAATTATTTTTATCCGGGACTTGCGGATAGAGAGATTACAACTTATGAAGTAAATACAAAAGCAATGACAAAAGTAGCATTAGAAAAAGTGCTGAAACAGATTAAAAATCCAAAACGTGGACATGGAATGGACATTGTATCTGGCCACATGGTGATTAAGAAAAGTGTAAAACTTAAATAGTAAATTAATTAAAGAACTTAAAAGACTGATGAGAATATGCCCTCACTGGTCTTTTTTACTAAAAAAAATAATTTAATTCAATTATTAATCTTAAATTAAGTTAAAATATGCAAGAATATGGCAAATACTACTAAAAAATCGGGATTAAATTAATTAAATGTTAACAAAATGTTATTTGGTACCATATGTTAGGCATTCTTGCAGTCCTTGTTCTCTTGATTTTCCTGGTTGTCCATTTTGCATTTCCAGAAGAAAAACCGTTTTTTAAATGTGCCTTGGTGAATCAGAAAATTGATTCAGACAGGGATGTAGTTTTATCAGAAGAATTTGCCACATTTTCAGGTCTTGATGCAAAAAGAATCGTATTTGATTCAGACTATGTGATTTCTTATAAGGAAGCTGAAGAAAAACAGGATGCAGGAAATGAAAGCGGATTTGATAAATTTTTCTTCCAGTGGTCTAAGGGAGAATTAGATGCAGTGATTCTGACAAAAGACTTTCTGAAATACTGCACCAGTGTTGGCGGAGAGTATTGCTCTGCCGATGAATTTGAGACAAAAGACTTGAATCTCTGTGAAGCTGGAGGAACAAAAGCAATTGATTTAACTGGTACAAAACTGGAAAGTGAGCTTGATGGAACAGAGAAAGAAGACCTTGTGCTTGTTTTTACGGCGACCGGAATCCATAAAGAAATGTGTCAGAAATATATTGATTTTTTAAGTGAGAAATGATAGAGGCGGATAAAAGATGAGTATTTTAAAATTGAAACCAAGCTGTAAAGATTATCTGTGGGGTGGTCATAGACTGGCAGAAGAGTATGGTGTAAAATATGATGGAAAGGTACTTGCAGAAGCCTGGGAGCTTTCCTGTCATCCGGACGGACCATCTTATATTGCAAATGGAATGTATGCAGGGAAAACATTGCAGGAATATATCGACATCAAAGGTAAAGAAGTGCTTGGACTCAACTGTCGAAGATTTCGTGATTTCCCAATCTTGACAAAATTTATTGATGCAAAACAAAGTTTTTCCGTACAGGTGCATCCAAGTAATCGTTATGCGTTAAAAAATGAAGGCCAGTACGGGAAAACAGAAATGTGGTATGTCATGGACGCAGATCCGGGTGCCTATTTATATTATGGTTTTAAAACAGAAATCAGTAAAGAGGAGTTTGCAAAACGAATCGAAGAAGACACATTACTTGAAGTATTAAATGCAGTTCTGGTACAAAAAGGAGATGTGCTTTTTATTGAATCTGGAACCATTCATGCAATTGGCGCAGGCATTTTGATTGCTGAAATTCAGCAAAATTCGAATGTGACTTATCGTGTGTATGATTACGGCAGAGTGGGAAAAGATGCAAAAAAACGAGATTTACACATTGAAAAAGCACTTGCTGTAACCAACCGTGTTCCGATTATAAAAGATAAAAGCAGTTATCCACATGTTGCAGACTGCGCAGCACTTGGAAATGATGCCGGAATGATTGGAGCTGCAAGTTTGCTTTAAGATTAAAACAAGAACAGGAGTGAAAATAATGGCAAAAACAGAAGTTAAATTTCCAGAAAACTTTGTCTGGGGCGCTGCAACAAGTGCTTACCAGATTGAAGGTGCCGTGACAGAAGATGGAAAAGGGGAACACATCTGGGATGTATATACAAAAGAACCAGGAAAAATCTACTCCGGACATACAGGAGAGGTTGCA
>ERZ857750.4289-NODE-4289-length-10779-cov-45.232189_pt1 | contig 10779 bp, 10 predicted proteins | sample MGYA00519915_ERZ857750 | MGnify/ENA primary metagenome ERZ857750 (study PRJEB31778, sample SAMEA3449358) | human gut metagenome | biome: human gut; feature: human-associated habitat; material: faeces | place: United Kingdom | collected 2010/2012 ... | reverse complement strand
TCTGTATATTGACACACCATTCTTTCATTTCCACCGATAATTACGACACTCATCTCATTTACCTGCCTTTCTGTTGTAGTTATATTGCGCTACTTATAATTAGTTTATTCTAACTAACATGATTTAAGAAAGAACCCCGCGCCGGGATTCCATGATGTTTTCGTTTCATCTGTTACGTTTTGGTTAGCTATTCCTAACCTTTGAATATATCATACCGTTTTTGTCGGATTTTGTCAAGGACATCCTGCAAATTTATCCAGTTCTTACTGAGAAAATTGTATCATTTTCTCCTTTGCACTACTTTGGTTCTGTAAAAAAGCCGCCGGAGTCTTTTTCAAAAGATTCCAGCGGCTTTGCCTGCCGTCGATATTCTGTTTTGTTTTTATACCGGCTCGTCCAGCAGGTTGCCCATACTCTTTAAGCCAATGTAAAGGGTCGATGTATTGTGAAGCAGTGCCGAGGTGGTCGGCTGTAAAATACCGCCCACACCGAGCAGAATCAGTCCGGCATTAAAGGTAACGATAAAGCGGTAATTTCTATGAATGCGCTTCATCAGACGGTTGCTCAGCATGCGGAGCACCAGAATTTCAGCCAGATCGTCTGCTGCAACGGTAATATCGGCGATCTCACGCGCAATCTCCGCGCCCTCGCTGATCGCAATTCCGACATCCGCTGCGGAAAGTGCCGGCGAATCGTTGATACCATCACCGATCATGATAACTTTGCGTCCTTCTGCTTTTTCCTTCTCTACGAAATTTGCCTTATCCTCCGGCATTACCTCGGCATAGTACTCATCTACGCCGACCTTCTTTGCGATCGCTTTTGCCGTACGCTCACTGTCTCCGGTCATCATAACAATCTTTTTCAGGCCGGCTTTTTTCAGCTGGCGGACAATCTCGGCCGCTTCCGGACGAAGCGGATCTTCGATACAGATAACTGCAGCAAGTACGCCCTCAATTGCAAGATACAGATGAGAATACTCTGCCGGCAGGCGGCTGAACTTCTCTTCCATACCTTTCGGAATGACACTGTTCTCATCTTCAAATACAAAGTGATAGCTTCCGATGACTGCCTTTTTGCCTTCGATGGTCGTGGAGATACCGTGTGCAACGATATATTCCACTTTCGAGTGCATCTCCTCGTGATCCAGATGTTTCTCTCTGGCTGCGTCTACAACGGCTTTTGCCATCGAGTGCGGGAAATGCTCTTCCAGGCAGGCCGCGATGCGCAGGAGCTCATCCGGGCTCTTTGTCTCACTGAAGGATACGACTTCTGCTACGGTCGGCTGTGCTTTCGTCAGCGTACCGGTCTTGTCGAAGACGATCGTATCGGCGTCTGCAACAGCCTCCAGGAACTTACCGCCTTTTACGGTAATCTTGTGCTGGTTTGCTTCGCGGATTGCGGAAAGAACCGAAATCGGCATCGCAAGCTTTAATGCACAGGAGAAGTCTACCATCAGAATGGAAAGAGCTTTTGTTGCATTTCTGGTCAGAAGATACGTCAGAGCCGTTCCGCCGAGGGAATACGGCACGAGACGGTCTGCCAGATGCTCTGCTTTGCTCTCCAGTCCGGATTTCAGTTTTTCGGACTCTTCGATCATGGCGGTGATCTTCTCGTAGCGGCTGGAGCCTCCGGTCTGTTTTACCAGAATGGTAAGCTCACCCTCCTCGAGAACAGTTCCGGCATAGACAACAGAACCTAACGTACGGCGTACCGGAACGGATTCTCCGGTCAGGGATGCCTGGTTTACCATACCCTCTCCGTCGGATACCTCACCGTCGAACGGAACGAGATTTCCCATATGTACCACAACCTCATCGCCCGAAACAATTTTTTCAGACGGAACGAGGATTTCCTGGCCGTCTTTTTTCAGCCATACCTTGCCGACATTCAGCGACATGCTGCGCGCCAGATCGCCGACGGATTTCTTGTGGGTCCACTCCTCGAGAAGTTCTCCTACGCCGAGCAGGAACATAACAGAGCTTGCGGTTCCGTAATCACCACGGAGCATCGAAACACCGATGGCTGTTGCATCGAGAACCGGAACTTCAATCTTTCCTTTTGCAAGCGTCCGGATTCCTTTCCAGATATATTTTACGGAAACAACTGCTGTGTAGGCATTCCGTATCGGCGCCGGGAGGAACCACTTTCTTCCAAAGTGGTAAATCACTTTACTGATCAGTTTTTCCTGATATTCCTTGTTCAACTCTCTGCCGGAGCTTTCCACCAGCCCGGTCGGCAATTCCACCTTCTCGTAGTGAAAGGTCTGTACCATCCGAAGAATGGCGGAGCGTTCTCCCTGATAGCAGATCACGGCGTCACTGGTTCTGTCATATACCTTTGCAAAAGATACCTGCTTCTGATTTTGCAGATAGTAAATCAGTGTTTCTGCCTGTACGGAGGACATGCGCTTCTGCGCCAGATGAATTCGGATTCTGCCTCTGCTTTCGTGTTTAATATAAAATTTCAAATCTTATGCCTCCTGAAAAAACACCTGCAGAGGATTCTGCAGGCATTTCGTTTTTCCCTATTGATCTGGGCATGTTTGAAAAACCATTTCTGCTGTCTGCAGGCCCACTCCTATGAGACTCGCAGCTTACGAGAATCCTTTTTCAAACATGCTCCAATGTAAATCAGATACTGCTGCGCAGGTCTTAAGCTTCAACCTGCTCTTCGGCTTCTGCTTTAACAGCTTCTTCCGCTGTTTCCTCAACGGTTTCCTCAACCACATCCTCTACAGCCTCTTCTGCAGCTGCGCGGTCTTCGTTGATCTGTTTTGCATCAGCGTAGATATCTTCCGCATTCTCCTGGATCGTTGTTACGGTATCCATAACAACTTTCTTTGCGCGAAGAACAGCTGCTGTACAGTTGGTGTACAGTTTTTTTGCATCTTTGCTGGAAAGTGCTTTGATACCAGCTGTTCCGAATAATACTCCTGCTGCAAAAAGTCCCGGGTGTTTCCAATCTTTCATAGTCATAATAAAATTCCTCCTTTTGTTTGACCGAATCAAGCAAGTCCCCTGCTTCAATTGCGTGAAGCACTAAGCAATGGGTTGGGACTTGCTTGTATCAGGAGTGGTACAAGCCACTCCTGATAAACTGCTAGGCAGCTATTCGGTTATGAGCAAGTAGCAAAGCGGATTGCGAATATCCACTTTGGCTCTTAACCTTCTTTTCCTTTTTTACATTTTCCCTTGCTGTGGTAGAAGTATAGCACTGCCGCGTTCGGTTAGACAATACGTACCGTATTTCTTGAGAATTCTTCTCATTAATGCAGAAAAAACGGAATGCATTTCCATCCGTTTCTCCCGCTTTTTCAACTTTCTATTGCTGAAACTATCACATTTTCAATATCCTGATTCTGAATATAGCCTTTCGCTTTCAGACCGGATTTCATCACGTCCATCCACATTTCCCCGCTTAAACGGCAGATGGTATGGTCGCTTAATTCCACGGTACATCCCTGCTCCTTAAAGCAATCTTCCCCGCAGGCAATTTTGTAAAAATTTTTCCGGCTGATTGCGCCGATATTCTCCAACGTATTTACCATGCGATATACAGTAGCCGGTCCGATACTGCTGTCTTTTTGCAGGGCTTTGTAATAAATTTCCTTGCAGCAGGAACACTCCTCTTCCAGAATAATATCGAGCAGAATCCTTCTCTGTCTTGTAATTCTGCATCCCTGTTCGCGGAGCTTCTGGATAATCAGTTCCCTTTTCATCTGTGTTCTGTGATAATTTCTGGCATCATGTTTTCTCTGTTCCTGCGGCATACGTTCTACCTCCTGATGATGATTCCTGTGCTGTCTCAGTCGCAATGTCCCTTGCACTGCCCACAGTTACCGCCACAGCTTCCTTTGCCGCTTTTTTTGTCTTTGATCATACTGCGTACTGCAAGCCCTACGAGGCCGACAACGACTACAAGTGTGATAAAAGTTCCCATAGAAACATCTCCTTTCCTATCGAAAAAGTCCGCATCCTGCAGCGGATGCCGGATACGGACTCTTCGTCAGATACATGTTCTGTCTGTCAGAACAATTATTTGCTGAACATTTTCTTTGTGGAAACGTTCAGAGTTGTACTTTGTTTATAAGGTCTTACCAGCAGATATACAAATCCGATGACGAGCAGAACAGCAACTACCGTTCCGATTCCAAAGCTGCCGCCAAGGAACAGATTACCTATCTGATAGATGCACAGAGATACGACATAAGCAAGCAGTGTCTGATATCCGATCGCAGTCCAGAACCATTTTGCATTATTCATCTCACGTTTGATTGCTCCCATTGCAGCGAAGCACGGTGCGCACAGAAGGTTGAATACCAGGAAAGAATAAGCTGCTACGGTAGATAAGCTTCCTGCGAGCTGTCCCCAGATTTCCTGTCCGTCCTCTGCAACTTCGCCGAATCCAAACAGAACACCAAAGGTACCAACAACATTCTCTTTTGCGATCAGTCCGGTAACAGCTGCTACAGCCATCTTCCAGTCACCCCATCCAAGAGGCGCAAACAGAGGAGCGATAACGCTTCCGATAGAAGCAAGGATACTGTCATTTAACTGCTCGGCTTCCAGCATTCCAAAAGATCCGTCAACCCATCCGAAATTCATCAGGAACCACAGAACGATGGTGGACATCAAGATGATGGTACCGGCTTTTTTGATGAAGGACCAGCCGCGCTCCCACATACTGCGGAGAACGTTGCTTACGGTCGGCCAGTGGTAAGCCGGGAGCTCCATAACGAATGGAGCCGGATCGCCAGCAAACAGTTTTGTTTTTTTCAGGATGATACCGGAGCAGATGATTGCTGCGATACCCACGAAGTAAGCACTTGGTGCAACCCAGGAAGCTCCGTTAAAAAGCGCACCTGCGATCAGGGCGATGATTGGAAGTTTTGCTCCACAAGGTACGAAGGTTGTTGTCATGATGGTCATTTTACGGTCACGGTCATTCTCGATCGTACGGGAAGCCATGATACCAGGAACACCACAACCACTTCCGATCAGCATCGGAATGAAGGATTTTCCGGAAAGTCCGAATTTACGGAAGATACGGTCCATGATGAAGGCAACACGTGCCATGTAACCGCAGGACTCCAGAAATGCCAGGAACAGGAACAGTACCAGCATCTGCGGTACGAATCCAAGTACGGCACCAACACCGGCCACGATACCATCGAGAATCAGACCCTGCAGCCAGTCAGCACAGTGGATGGCATTCAGAAGATTCTCAATTGCCGGAGGAATAATCTCGCCGAAAAGAACATCGTTCGTCCAGTCTGTTACAATCGTACCAACGGTGGAAACAGATACGTAATAAACGATCCACATAACAACCGCAAAGATCGGAAGTGCCAGCCAGCGGTTGGTTACGATACGGTCGATCTTATCCGATGTTGTCATTGCATTCTTTTTGTTCTTTGTGATACAGTCTCCGATGATGCTTGAGATGTAAACGTAACGCTCGTTTGTAATAATACTCTCCGTATCATCATCAAATTTGTCTTCCAGCTGTTTGATCTCAGCGGATACATCCGGAACGGATTTCATCTGTTCGGTGATTTTATCATCTTTTTCCAGAAGCTTGATTGCAAAGAAACGTTTCTGCTCATTTACAATATCATTTCCAAGTTTGCTCTCAACGGTGCGGATGACTGCCTCCACATCCTTGTCAAATTCATGAACTGGTACCGCAGCACCTTTCTTCTGTGCAATCTGTACTGCTTTATCAGCAGCTTCTTTGATTCCGGTTCCTTTCAGAGCGGAGATTGTCACAACTTCACAGCCCAGTTTTTTTGCCAGTTTGTCGATATGTATTTTATCACCGTTCTTTTCTACGATATCCATCATATTGACAGCCATGATAACCGGAATACCAAGCTCCATGATCTGTGTGGACAGATACAGGTTACGCTCGATATTGGTACCGTCTACGATGTTCAGGATCGCATCCGGTCTTTCGTTAATCAGGTAATTTCTGGCTACCACTTCCTCCAGTGTGTATGGAGATAAGGAGTAAATGCCCGGAAGATCCATGATGGTGACATCTTTGTGGCCTTTTAATTTTCCTTCTTTTTTCTCGACGGTTACACCTGGCCAGTTACCTACAAACTGGTTGGAGCCTGTCAGTGCATTGAACAATGTGGTTTTACCGCAGTTTGGATTTCCTGCAAGTGCAATCTTAATTGCCATTTTCCCATGCCCCTCTTTCTTTGATTTTTACTGATTTTGTTTGAAATTGCAAGCCTTACTTTTATTTGTTTTAACTTGTATTTGTTAGAAATTGCTAACATGTAAGTAAAAAAATTTACTCTACTTCTATCATTTCCGCATCTGCTTTTCTTAAGGATAATTCATATCCTCTGACTGTTACCTCGACCGGATCGCCCAGCGGAGCAACTTTGCGCACGAATACGTCAACACCTTTGGTGATTCCCATATCCATGATTCTTCTTTTAACCGGACCGGAACCGTTGAGCTTTACAACTTTAACGGTTTCTCCTACGGAAGTCTCTTTTAAAGTCTTCATCTTCTCTCCTTCTTTCCTATCAAATCAGGATTTTGGCTGCCATATCTTTTCCAACGGCCACCCTGGAATCTTTTACATTTACAATAAGATTGCCGTTGATTTCTGATACGACTGTCACGTTTCCGCCAACGACAAAGCCGAGATTCTCAAGAAATCTTCTCGTTTCTTCTTTTCCGCCGACTTTTCTGATTGTGTAACATTCGCCTGGATTTGCCATCGTTAAAGGCATCATCAATTACCTCCTGTGTATGATAATGAGTTTCATTTTTCTTTCATTCGTTAGTATATGCTAACGTTCATTAGATGTCAACAACTTTTTACATCTTTTTTTGTTTTTTTTCCGAAATTCATGCTGCTATTGAGAAAAATCATCTGGTAATCCGTTTGTTTCTGTCGTCAAAACATAATTCCGGCGAAAACTCTGTTGTTCAAAATCGCATAACAAAAAAGGGGCACGATTTCCGGAAAATCCCTTTTCTATGGTTTTTCCGGAATCCGTACACCTTTTTTCCATATTTCTATTTTTTCAGACGATACATCATTTTATGCCACGCGGCACCTCCATGCGTTGAATCGGAAAGTTCGATATATTCGTATCCGATTCTTTTATAAAATGGAATCATATGATCCTTGCATGTAAGAACAACTGCTTTTTTGCCACGCTCTCCTGCACTTTTTACCATATGGCGCATCAATGCTTCTCCAATTCCCTGCTTCTGGAACTTCGGATTCACATCCAGTCCAAAAATCATCTGATAATCGCCATCCGGATTGTGCAGCGAGGCGTCATGATACAGCGCATCCGCCAGATAGTCGGTATCTGCACAGCAGCCGTTACAGAATCCTGCAATTTCCCCCTCTTCGGTTTCTGCTACAAAGAAACTGTTTTGGCATGTTTGATACCGTTCGATAAAATCCTCATACCCTGCTGCTTCCGCCGCCGGGAAACACACAGCCTCCACTTCTGCTACTTTTTTCAGATCTTCCTCTCGCACCGGCCGGATCGTATACTTTACTTTTCGTTTTAAATACGGTTTCAGTCCTTCAACGACTTCTTCCACTGTGCCATCCGCGAACGGATTTTTCAGGCCCGCCATTTCCAGCAGTTCAAAGTATCCCTTGCTTCCGCCTGCCTGGCAGAGACGGTAATAATCTGCCCACGCCTGTTCCGGTTCTTTTTTCGATCTCTCAAAGAACTGGAACGCACAGATCTGCGCCAGCGCATAATCAATATAATAAAACGGATTTACGAAAATATGCTGCTTCTGCATCCAGAAACCGCCCTCCTCGAGGAACTTGTGGCCATCATAATTTCTCCAAGGCATATACTTCCGTTCTAACTGATGCCATACCTCACGGCGCTCCTTCGCTGTCATGCCGATATTTTCAAATACTTTATGCTGAAACTCATCCACGCATACCATGTACGGAATCACTTCCATCGCATTCATCAGATGCGCATAGCGGTAATCATCTGCTTTCTTTCCAAAGAATGCTTCCATCCACGGATATGTAAAATGTTCCATCGACATCGAATGAATTTCCGCGACCTCACTCGTTGGGAAAACCATATCCATAAACGGAATCTGTTTCGCCGCCGTGTATGCTTCGAATGCATGGCCTGCTTCGTGGGTCAGAACGTCGACATCAGCGCTTGTACCGTTGAAGTTTGAGAAAATAAACGGCGCTTTGAACGTATTCAAAAACGTACAATAACCACCTGTCTGTTTTCCCGGCTTCGTCTCCAGATCAAACAGCTCATGCTCCACCATAAAATCAAAGAACTCTCCTGTCTCCTTCGACAGTTCATGGTACATCTTCTGCGCCTTCGCAACCATTTCCGCCGTCGTTCCCTCCGGCACCGCATTTCCTTCCGGGAAAATCAGCTCCTCATCGTAATAATGCAGCTTGTCCACGCCGAGCCGTTTCTCCTGCTCCTTCCTAAGTTCCAGGCAGAGCGGCACAATTTTTTTCTTCACCTGCGCACGGAACTTCGCAACATCCTCCGCCGTGTAATCGTATCTTCCATAGCTGAGATAAATAAACTCAATATAAGAAGAAAATCCCAGCTTCTTCGCAATTTTATCGCGTAGCGGAACCATCTTGTCATACAGCGCATCCAGCTCGCCGGAAATCTCCTCATACAGATCTCCCCACGCCGTCATCGCCTCTTTCCGCATTTCACGGTCCGTACTCTGCATTGCTTTCAGCAGTCCGTAAAAATTACACGTTTCTCCCTTAAATTCCGTCGAAGCATTCGCCGTAATTTTGCTGTACTGCTGCATCAGATTCGCCTCTTCAATCAGATCCTCCACGATACAGTCATCGGCCAGTTTCTGCCCAACTTCCATATTCTTCACAAAAAAGTCCCCAAACTCCCCGGCAAACTCTTTGATAAACGGAGACTCAAGAATCACCTTCTCCGCTTTCTGCATCAACAGCCGAATCGCCGGAACCGTTTCATTCCAGAACTGAACCTCTCCTTCATAAAAGGAATCCCTGGTATCCACCGTATATCTCACCTGCGCCACTTCCGCCATCGTCGCCCAGACATCCTCCCGCGCTTTCTCTTCCATAAAAAGCCCGCGCAGCTCCTCATACGATCTGGCATTTTTCAGAGCCTCGGTATACTCGCGTACCTTCTCCTGCTCCGCCTCCATATCCGGTCTTACATACTCAATTTCCGAAAACTTCTTCATCTTATTTCGTACCTCCTTCTCATCAAAGAACACCCAGTTCCTTCAATTCATGATAAACCCTCGACGCCGGAAGCCCCATCACATTATAATAGTCCCCCCGGATCCCCTTAATAAACTTCGTCCCAAACGCCGTCTGAATCCCATACCCTCCAGCCTTATCCGACCAGACAGGACTCTCTCCCTCTCTCTCCAGAGCAAGATACCCCTCAATCTCCTCCTCCGTCATCTCATAAAACTCCACATCCGTACAGTCACAGAACGACAAAACCTTCTTCGCGTCCCCTTCCTTCACCGCAATCGTAACCCCAGTATACACCTGATGCACCTTCCCCTGCAACTCCCACATCATCTTCCTCGCCTGTTCAACCCCCTTCGGCTTTCCAAGAACCTCCCCTTTAAAAGCCACAACCGTATCTGCTCCAATTACAACGGAGTCCCCTTCCGTGATCCCCGCCACATCCAGACACTTCAACCTCGAAAGTTCCTCCACAACCTTCTCCGGTTCCGCCGACGTCACAACCTCTTCCGCCCCCGACGGCCGCACCTCACACTTTATTCCCAACATCTCCATCAATTCTCTCCGTCTCGGTGACCCCGAAGCCAACACAACTCTCATCTCTTCTATCTCCTTTATTTTTCTTCCAACCAATATCAGCGGGCAGTGAGCCGCCTCAACGAGGCGACTCACGTCCCCGCGTCCGTGCCTTTCGCGCGCGGGAGGGGAACTGCGAACGAGGGATTGCGACTTGAGGCAGACAGCCGGATAAAATAAGTACGCCGGGAACGAACACAATCCACTCGTGTCCGTTCCCGGCGTACTTATTTTATCTGGATGTCTGAATCACGGAGTGATCCCCCGTCGCAGCTCCCCTCCCGCGCGCGAAAGGCACGGACGCGGGGACTACAACATTCCGTCCTAAACAAAGCAAAACGATAAGCCGGGTTATGTCGTGTGTAATCATCTATCCAATGGAACTGTCGCCAGTCCCCTTCAGCGACCCACCTGAAAACATGACGGGCAGCCATATACGTTTTCTATTCGGTCTTGCTTCGGATGGGGTTTACATGGCTTCCTCTGTTACCAGAGAAACGGTAGTCTCTTACACTGCCTTTCCACCCTTACCAGAAGAATCAAAGATCCCTCTGGCGGTATCTCTCTGTTGCACTATCCCTGGAGTCACCTCCGCCGGACGTTATCCGGCACCCTGCCCTGCGAAGCCCGGACTTTCCTCACCTGGCCCCTTTCGGTCCTGCCAGCCGCGATTACATATCTTACTTCGTCATAAAACGGAACATCAGACAGTAAATAATCATATCACAAAACTTCTATATTGTCCATCCCCAAACTTGAGAAACACGCTCCGCGAGAGTTACACATCAAAACAGCTTCCCCCCACAAACTCCCTGAGGATCGAATTCTTCGGAATATCCTCAATCGGCACCCCGACAAAATAATCCAGGAACTTCAGCAGCCGCTTCGCCTCCTGATACTCCGGCTCCCCCTCCTCAATCTGGAACAGCAGCGGTTCCGCATACAGCTTCAGAACCGAAAGCT
>ERZ857750.4282-NODE-4282-length-10791-cov-3.519281_pt1 | contig 10791 bp, 10 predicted proteins | sample MGYA00519915_ERZ857750 | MGnify/ENA primary metagenome ERZ857750 (study PRJEB31778, sample SAMEA3449358) | human gut metagenome | biome: human gut; feature: human-associated habitat; material: faeces | place: United Kingdom | collected 2010/2012 ... | reverse complement strand
AGCGGCTGGCGTAGGTGGCCAGCTTGATGCTGCGCTCCGGCGTGAAGGTGTTCACGGCCTTGATCAGCCCGATGGTGCCGATGCTGATCAGGTCCTCGGCGGGCACACCGCTGTTCTCATACTTTTTGGCAAGGTACACCACCAGCCGCAGATTGTGCAGGATGAGCGCATCGCGGGCGTCTGCCTCTCCGGCGGCCATGCGGGCCAGCAGGGCTTTTTCCTCGGCGGGGGAGAGGGGAGAGGGCAGGCTGGCGGTGCCGGCCAGATACTGCACGCCGCCGCAAAACCGCAGCCGCGCACACAGGCGGTGCCAGAGCTGCCGCAAAAACTGGAACATGAGCAGTCCTCCCTATAATAAGTATTATAAGAGCAGCTGTGCCGCATCCTCGCCGTACAGCAGCTCCCATGCAGGGTCCGGCGGCGTGGGGCAGCAGAACGCCGCCAGCAGCCCGCCTGCGCGGTCTTTGCCCAACTGCAGGGCAGCGGGCAGGGCAGGCAGCATGCTCTGGCCGTGGATGCTGCGGCAGGGCACCAGATGCACCCCCAGCTCCGGCGGGGGCGGGGCTGTGCTGTGGGCAAACCAGCCATCGAGATACTGCCGGGCTGCCTGCGGCAGGCGGTGCCGTACCGCCGGGTACTGCACCAGAACCACGGCCTTGCCGCTCAACGGCTCCTGCAGGGCAAAGCCGGTGTCGTGGAAGGCCTGTACCGGCAGCTGCACCCCGGCCACCTCCAGCGTGGCGGGCACGCTGGGCGCGCCGCTGCGGCCAAAGCAGTACAGCAGGGCCCGCAGTACGGCATACACCCCCGCACAGCTGGCCAGCAGCCGCCCCGGTGACAGCGGCAGGCTGACGCTCAGGTTGCGGCTCTGCACGCCGGGCAGCACCACCGCTCCGCACAAAAGCAGGTTGAGCAGTGCATACCACGCACACAACCGGGCAAAACGCCCCCGCCCGGGCAGGCCGTAGGCGGCGGCCACCACCGCGCAACCTGTGAAAATTTTATAACCAACTGCCACGGCTCCCGGCAGCTCCGGGGCCAGCAGTACCAGTGCCGACACTGCCGCCAGCGCCGCCCCGGTGCACAGCCGCACCCCGGTGCACACGGTGGCGCACAGCAGACCGGCTGCGGTGAGAAACAGGGCAGCAAGGACAAAATTGGTCAGCAGAAGCTCGTCGAGGTAGATCACGCTTTTCAACGGCAGGCCCCCCTTGGTGCCAGTGTACCGCCCCGGGGCAAAAAAAACTGTCAAAACCGGAAAACCGCCTGCGGACTGTACAAAAGCAATACTTTTATAGACCTTGTTTCACATTTTTTACACTTTTTGCAAAAAGGTACTTGAACATTTCTGGAAAGTGTGGTATATTATTGCCATCCTAGTAAGGATTGGTGAGCACACGAAAGTGAGCTCGCAAAATATCTTTCTACATTTTGAAGGGAGTAATTCATTATGATGATGCCTGCAAACTTTTCCGCAATCTCTGAGAACGAGATGACCTACGTCAACGGTGGCGCTAGCCTGGCTGACATCCTGGCCCCCGAGCTGAAGGTCGAGAACTGGCAGAAGTTCAACCAGAACATGGTTACCATCATCGGTAACAGCTTCATGAGCAAGTACATCGGCAACACTGTCGGCGTTCTGTTCGGCGGCAGCTACCGTCCCGGTGCTCTGGGCAACGCTTGGTACACCGACGTCAAGGGTTCTTACAACGCTGGCTACGAAGCTGGCTTCGGCAAGCATGGTGATGAGCAGACCGCTGGCGACAAGTTCCTGAATGGTGGCAACGGCGTTCTGAACGCTGGCCTGCGTATGGTCGGTTCCGCTGCTGCTATCTACAACCTGGCTACCGGCACCGTGAAGAACACTGTTAATGAGAATGCTCTGAGCTTCAAGGTCCTCGCCTAATCGGTACTTGTGACTGACTAGCTGGTTTGCCTGAGGGCAGACCAAAGAACAGGTTCTGAATGGGCCCGGAGACGAAAGTCTCCGGGCCCATTTTTGCGTACAGCTCCCTCAGTCGCCTGCGGCGACAGCTCCCTCTAGGAGGGAGCCTTTTTTGTTGGTACGGGAAACTTGGCCGGGCTGCCAAAAGCCTCCCTCCGGGAGAAAGATTTCCCCCGGCCGGGGCCGCAGAATTGTTTTGACAATAGTCTGGGATGTGATACAATAAACTCATATCGTCCGGTTGGGACCGGACCAAAGGAGGAACAAAAAATGAGATCCTGGAACTACAAGCTGCTGTGCGGGGCGGTGTGCCTGGCACAGCTGGCCTGCCTGAGCCTGCCCGTATGGGCAGCACAAAATTCGGCGGCGTTCACCCGGCAGACCACCCTGCAGCAGCTGCGTGATGACCCGGCCATCAAGTCGTCTGGCTACTATACTTACTGCCGTGAGCTGAGCGGCCTTGGCAACGAATACTGGAAGAACAAAACGCTGGAACAGTACATGCGCCCGGAGCTGGTGGATGACAGCGTGGCGGCCATGAATCTGGTGGCGGAAAATACCCGCAATGGGGTACAGGTGACCTGGCAGGTGTACAGCCCGGAAGAGATCGCGGCAAACTCTTCACTGGGGTGTGTGCAGCTGTATTATTTCCCGGGCAAGGAGCCGGGCGGCAAGTACGCGCTGGTGGTGCCCGGCAATGGCAGCACCATGACCTCCGAGATGGAAGAGGGCGGCTCTGCGGCCTACCAGCTGCATGAACAGGGCTACACCGTGTTCGTGCTGCGGTACCGCACCTGGATCGACATGGGCGACAATGCGCCCATTCAGGATCTTGCCAATGCGGTAAAGTTTATCACGGCCCATGCCGGGCAGTTCGGTGTGCAGCCGGAAAATTATGCGCTGGTGGGCTATTCCTCTGGCGGACAGATCGCAGGAATCTTTGCAAACAAGGAACGGGGCTATGGCTCCTATCAGGTGGAAAGACCCGGTGCACTGTTGTTGGGTTACCCGGTGGTGGACCTGACAGTGATGAAGCTGCTTTACCACATTCTGTATGACATTGGCACCTGCGGCTGGCGTTACTACTGGGCAAACCTGTGTAATATGGTAGACGCAGACTATCCGCCTGTGTACTTCTGGTGGGGGAAAAACGATGTTGTGCTGAGCTCTGCCGAGATGCCTGGCCAGCACAGGGATTTTGACCGGACCTTGGAGCGAAACAACATTCCCCATCAGATGGTCGTTTATCAGAATGCCCCGCACAGCATCGGCACCGGCAACGGCACCGATGCAGAGGGCTGGATGACGGATGCGGTGGCTTTCTGGGAAGCACATACCACCGGCTGATTCAAAACGGAAAGGAATGGGTGAAATGTTCGGACATCTGCTGAAACGCGGTGCGGCCATGCTGTGCCTTGCGGCTGTTCTTGCCCTGCCGGTGTGTGCGGAGGGCCGCATCACCACCGATATGACCATGAAGGAGATCCGCTCCGACCCGGCCATTGCGGGCAGCGGGGTCTCCACCTATTGCAAAGGGGATGCGGACAACCTTGCACTGCGCCGCCTGTATGAAAACAAGACCCTTCTGGACTATGTGGGTGAGACCACGGCACAGGACAGCGCCGACGGCCTGAACATCGTCATTGAAAATTACGAAGCCGGTAAGCAGGTGACCTGGCAGGTGTACAGCCCGGAAGAGGTCGCAGCCGACTCCTCGCTGGGCTGTGTGCAGCTGTTCTGGTTCCCCGGCACGAATGCCGATGGCAAATATGCGCTGGTGGTGGGCGGCAATGCGGCCATGAAAAGCGGCGACCTGAACGAGGGCATTGCTGTGGCAGCGAAGCTGAACGAGATGGGCTATAGCGTCTTTGTGCTGCGGTATCGCATTCTGTGGGGTATCAGCAACAACGGCCCCCTGCAGGATCTGGGCCGGGCGGTGCAGTTCATCACGAACCATGCACAGCAGTTCGGCGTGCAGCCGGAAAACTATGCCCTCGTGGGCTTTTCCTCCGGCGGGCAGCTGTGCGGGCTGTTCAGTTCGGATAAGCGCTATGGCTACAAGGCCTATGATGTGCCAAAGCCCGGTGCACTGCTGATGGGCTACCCCGTCAACGATTTTGCAGAGATCAAGCCGGTGTACCATGCCGTGATGGACCCGGCATCCTGCAGATGGAGGTATTACTGGTCGGATATCTCAGGCGGCATCACACCGGACTTCCCGCCGACCTATTTCTGGTACGGCAAGAATGATGTTACCCTGAAGACTCTGGGATATCCGTTCCAGGGTCCGGCCGTCCGGAAGGCGTTGGAGGCAAACGGTGTGCCCTGTGAGGTGCACGTCTATGAAAATGCACCCCATGCCATCGGCACCGGCAACGGTACGGATGCAGAGGGCTGGATGACGGATGCGGTGGCTTTCTGGGAGCAGCACACTTCCTGAAATATCGGAATTTGAATTTGTAAAAAAGGGGATGTTTTTATGCAAAACAAGATCTCTCGCCGCCAGTTTCTGCAGGTGACCGGTGCTTCGGCCGCTGCGCTGCTGCTGGCCGGTCTGCCGGTGGAGGCCTCTGCCGCATCGGGCCATCTGACCGTTACGCCGGATACCCTCGTCTCTGACCTGCGTGCCGACCCGACATTCGCCGCCAGCGGCGTGTGGACCTGGCAGAGTGCTGTGGACAGCCCGGACACCCCGGAAGCAGGTACCACGCTGTCGGACTATGTGGGCGCCAACATGGCACAGGACAGCGCCGACGCCCTGAACTATCTGGCCGATACCTATGAAGCCGGCACTCAGGTGACTTATAAAGTGTACTCCCCGGAGGAGATCGCCGCAGACGCCACCCGTGATGGCGTGGAACTGTATTACTGGCCGTCGGAAGTGCCCGGCAGCAAGTTTGTGGTGGTCATGTCCGGCAATGTGCTCAACAAGACTTCCAATATGTCCGAGGGCTATGCCACGGCATGGCGGCTGCACCAGATGGGCTACGCAGCCTTCGTGCTGCGCTATCGCGTGTTCCTCAAGGCAAAGGACAACGCCCCGGTGGCTGACCTTGGCAACGCTGTCCGGTTCATCACCACTCATGCAGACCAGTTCAATGTGCAGCCGGAAAACTACGCCCTGCTGGGCTATTCCTCCGGCGGCCATCTGGCCGGTGTGTTCTCCGGCGACGAACTGGGCTACAAGCACTATGGGGTACCCAAGCCCGGTGCTTTGCTGCTGGGCTATCCCATCAACAATTTCTTTGAGTATAAGCCGGTCTATCATGCTGCCATCGACCCCTTTGTACTGGAGGGCCGGTACTATGAACTGAACATCTCTGACTGTGTCACCGACGATTACCCGCCGGTGTATCACTGGTACGGCGAGAACGATTATGTGTTCCCGCTGCTGTGCTACCCGGCTCAGCGCCCGGCGCTGAGCCGCGCACTGGAAAAGCACCATGTGCCCTGCAAAGAGGTGCTGTTCCCCAATGCGACCCACGGCGTGGGTACCGGCGCAGGCACCGATGCCGACGGCTGGATGATGGACGCTACGAACTTCTGGGAGACCCAGATCAACGGCTGAATCTGAACAAAAGAGGAGCGGAATGCAATGAAGAACCTGAATGCCTGTCTGGCAAGCCTGAACCTCGGCCTGCCGGACGATGTGCGCCGCCTGAAAGAGGCGGGCTATTATACCGAGGCCATTGCCTGCATTGACACCTACCTGGCGGAGGACTGGACAAAGACCCAGAACCAGCCGGTGCAGCCTGTCGGCCCTCTGCCGGAAAACCCCACGCCCCGCGGGGTGGATGCCATGCGGGATGCTCTGCTGGCCCAGCGGGAGATCCTGCGCCGTCTGCCGCTGGACTATACGGTGCCCGAAGCACAGGCGCTGGAACTGCTGCAAAGCCTTGTGCGGGGCTTTACCCCGGAAGAATTCCGTGCACTGGACAAGGCCGGGGCTATGGACTGGCGGTTCGTGGAAGGGGAGAAGCGGTACATCCGCTCCTTTGCCGAGACCCTGCTGGCCACCCACCCGGAGCTGGCAGAACGGCAGATCGACCCGCCCCTGCAGTACCCCAGCTGGGAGCGGTATGAGCCGGAGCACGAGCAGATGGTGCGCACCGGCGCAGTCAGCGCGGACATCACGCTGGAAACCAGCATCGGCATGAGCGACGCGGCATTTGCCGCTGCCCTTGCGGCTGCAAAGCAGCAGGGCCGCAGCACCGTGCACGTCCGGGTGTGGCTGCCGCTCCCGGCGGCCTGCCCGGCACAGAGCAATATCACGCTGGATTCCTTCACCGAGCCGCCGACCCACATTGCCCCGGAAGATGCCGCCCAGCGCACGGCGTATTGGGAGGCCGACCTTGCCGAGAACCGGCCCTTTGGCGCGGTGTACAGTTACCGTACCACGGCCCGCTATGCCGACCCGCTGCACATGCAGGCGGACCCCGTGCAGCCGGATTTTGACACGCAGGAGGAGCTGCCGCATCTGGAGTTCACGCCCTATCTGCGGGCACTGGCGGCCCAGCTCACCCAGGGGCTCACCGACCCGGTGCAGAAGGCAAAGCGCATCTACGACTATGTGACCCTCAACACCCACTACCACTACCAGCCGCCCTACTTCGTGCAGGAAAACATCACCGACGGCTGTGCCCACAACCGCCGGGGAGACTGCGGCATCATGGCCTCCACCTTCATCGTGCTGTGCCGTCTGGCCGGCATCCCGGCCCAGTGGCAGAGCGGTCTGGTGGTGCGGCGGGAGATGGTGGGCTGCCACGACTGGGCCGCGTTCTACATCGCGCCCCACGGCTGGATGTACGCCGACTGCTCGGCCGGTGCCTCCATGGCCCGTGCTGGGAATGAGAAGATGCGCCTGCACTACTTCGGCAATCTGGACACCGGGCGTATGGTGGCCAACCGTGCCCTCTGCGCACCCTTTGACCCGCCCATGTGCGCCTTCCGCGCCGACCCCTGTGACAATCAGGTGGGCGAGGTGGAAGCCGACGGTGTGGGCCTGTACGGCGAGCAGCTGCAGTGGAGCCAGACGCTGCGCCGCTACGAGACACTGTAAAAAGCAAAAGGTCCGGGCTTTGCATCTGCACGGCCCGGATCTTGGATTTTATAAGGAGACATCTCATGGAATTTCTTGCATTACTCTACACCGTTCTGCTGGTGGCCATCTGCCTGCTGCAGGCACTGCTGCTGTACCGCTCCGGCAAACAGGCACCCCGGCAGGACGACGAAGCCCTCAAAGAGTGGGTGCGTCAGCAGCTGGACGCCCAGTCGAAGCTCTTTGCCCAGAAGCAGGCCGAGCTGGCCCGGCAGAACTACGACGCCATGCGCGGCATCAGCGAAACGCTGCAGACCGCTGTGCAGGGTATGAGCAGCACCCTGAATGCCGGGCAGGCCGCGCAGCAGCAGACCATGGAACAGCGCCTGCAGGGGCTGGAAGCTTCCAACGCCCGCAAGCTGGAAGAAATGCGCAAAACGCTGGCCGAAAGCATGGCCGCCCTGCAGGCACAGAATGCCCAGAAGCTGGACGAGATCCGCTGCACGGTGGACGAGCAGCTGCAGGATGCCCTGCAGAAGCGGGTGACCGAGAGCTTCAAGGCGGTCAATGCCCAGCTGGAACAGGTGTACAAGGGCCTGGGTGAGATGCAGAGCCTTGCCGCCGATGTGGGCGGCCTGAAACAGGTGCTGTCGGGCGTCAAGACCCGCGGCATCCTGGGCGAGATCCAGCTGGGAGCCATTCTGGAAGAAATTCTGGCCCCAGAGCAGTACGACACCAATGTGGCCACCATCCCCGGCAGCACCCAGCGGGTGGAGTACGCTATCAAAATGCCGGGTGCCGACGGCGGCAGTGTCTGGCTGCCGATCGACTCCAAGTTCCCCGGTGATACCTACGCCCACCTGCAGGATGCGCAGACATCCGGCGATGCGCAGGCTGTGGAAAACGCCCGCCATGCACTGGAACTGGTGCTGCGCAGCGAGGCCAAGGACATCCGCGAAAAGTATGTGGAGCCGCCTTATACCACAGCCTTTGGCATCCTGTTTCTGCCCTTCGAGGGCCTGTACGCCGAGGTGGTGAATGCGGGCCTGCTGGAGGTGCTGCAGCGGGACTATCAGGTGAACGTGGCCGGCCCCAGCACCATGGCGGCCCTGCTCAACAGCCTGCAGATGGGCTTCAAGACCCTTGCCATCCAGAAGCGTTCGGGCGAGGTGTGGCAGCTGCTGGGTGCCGTCAAGACTGAGTTCGACAAGTTCGGGCAGGGGCTTTCCAAGCTGCAGCAGCGTTTGCGCCAGACCGACGAAGAGCTGGATAATCTCATTGGCGTGCGCAGCCGTGCCATCAGCCGCAAATTGCGGGCCGTACAGACGATGGATGACGCCAGCGCTGCGGCCCTGCTGGAGCTGGACACCGAGCCGGGCCGCCCCGTGTCTGCCCGCCTGCCGGAAAGCAGGGGCGATGAATAACGGTTGTGGTCAGGGGTCCGGGAGGGAAAAGCCGCAGATCCCTCTTGCTAAATTTCTGACGATATGCTATACTAGGAATTGTTCTTAAGAAGAATCGGCCGCTTTCTGCGGCACAGCATAAAAATAAAGGAGCATGGGATTTATGAGCGTACAGAAGATCAGCAATGCCATTCTGGGCGTGGGGGTGGACGATACCACCATCGACCTGTTTGAAAGTCAGTACCCGGTGCCTACCGGCGTCAGCTACAACTCCTATGTCATTCTGGATGAAAAGGTCGCCATTCTGGATACGGTGGACAACCGTGCCACGGATGCCTGGCTGGCAAACCTCACCGAAGCGCTGGGCGACCGAATGCCGGAATATCTGGTGGTCTCCCACATGGAGCCGGACCATGGTGCCAACATTGCCCGCCTGGCCGCTAAGTACCCGGACATGAAGGTGGTGGGCAACGCCAAGACCTTTATGTATATGGAGCAGTTCTTCGGCCCGGATGCCGTGGCCAAGGAGCGCCGTGTGGTGGTGAAGGACGGCGAGAGCTTGTCTCTGGGAAGCCACACCCTCACCTTTGTGTTTGCCCCCATGGTGCACTGGCCGGAGGTCATGGTCAGCTATGAGAGCAGCGAAAAGGTGCTGTTCTCCGCCGACGGTTTCGGCCGCTTCGGGGCGGTGGCAAAGTTTGACGAAAAAGCCGACTGGGCCAGCGAAGCCCGCCGGTATTACCTGAACATCGTGGGCAAGTACGGCCCGCAGGTGCAGGCACTGCTCAAAAAGGCAGCCGCACTGGATATTGCCACCATCTGCCCGCTGCACGGCCCGGTGCTCACCGGGGACCTGGGCAAGTATCTGGCCTATTATGATACCTGGTCCAGCTACAAGCCGGAGGAGCCGGAAAAGATCCTTGTGGCCAGTGCTTCCATCCACGGCCATACCCGCGCCGCGGCCCACACCATGGCCGAAAAGCTGCGTGCCAAGGGCGCAAAGGTGGTGGAGATGGACCTGACCCGCACCGATGTGTCCTACGCCGTCACCGAGGCATTCCGCTGCGGAAAGATCGTTCTGGCCTGCGCCACCTATGACGGCTTCCTCTTCCCGCCGATGGAGTCCCTGCTGACCCACCTCAAGACCAAGGCGTTCCAGAACCGTACCGTCGGACTGATGGAGAACGGCACCTGGGCCCCCATGGCTGCCAAACTCATGCGCGCCGAGCTGGAAGGCATGAAGAACATCACGGTCTGCGAGAACGTGGTCACCATCCGCTCTGCTGCCAATGCTGCCGCGGAAGCCCAGATGGACGCTCTGGCCGACGAGATCGTGGCAAAATAAGCCCCAAAAGCGCGTAAAATCAGAAAAGACAAGCTGCCCGCATACCGGATGTGACAAGATCACACGGTATGCGGGCAGCTTTTTATCGGGGTGCAGGACTGCAGCGAGAGGACGGGAATGCTCTGTCATTCTTGCGTGGAAACCTGAACTACGACGGAAATTTCGGTCGGATGGTACGGCCCGGCATATTACGGGAGATCTGCTGAAATACATTTTAGCTGTCGGAAACGATAAATCCGTGTTCGCGGATCATCTGTTCCAGCTCGGTTCGGTCAATACACCGCAGTTAAAAGCGGCCATCAAGCCGGAGCCTGAAGCCCATCATGGATGCTATGTGGGCGTGGGGCGAACAGTACAAACAACAGAATGCGTGACTGCACGCCGGGCAGCTGCCGTACCTGCGGCAGCACCCGGCATTTTTTTGTAAAAAGGAGAAACTGCACCATGGAGCGGATCTTACTGCTGGAGGATGACAAAAGTCTGGTCACCGGGCTGGCTGCGGCCCTGCTGGCGGCAGAATGTGCGGCGTGGGCCGTGTGCTCGACGTTGTGCCTGCTGCTGCTGGGGCTGTTTGTGCTGTTGAGTGCCGGGACCTATGCGGCGTCCGGCCTGCTGGTGGGCGTTGCTGCCGGCCTTGTGCTGCACCGTGCACTGTATACCCGGCTGATCACCCACTATTTCGGCGTCGTGTGGCGGGTGCCCTTCGGGCTGCTGGCAGTGCTCTGTCTGTTCGTGGCAGGTGCAGCGGCGCTTGCGGTGCACGGCCCGGTGAAGCGATTGCAGGCAATGCCCGTCACAGCAGCCATCAGCGAACTCTGACAAACAAAAAACAAGCGCCGGAGCGCTCCCTTTTGCGGGAATGCTCCGGCGCTTTTGGGTGTAACTCAGTCCAGCACGGGAATGTCCAGCCCGAATTCCAGCGGGCGGAACCGGGGGCAGACGTTTTCGGTGATGGAGATCACCGAGGCAGCCAGACGGCTGCCGATCTCGCAGGAGGCGGGCAGGTTCTTGCCGTAGGTCAGGCCGATGACCGTACCGGCAAAGAAGGCGTCGCCTGCGC
>ERZ857750.4275-NODE-4275-length-10826-cov-9.838362_pt1 | contig 10826 bp, 5 predicted proteins | sample MGYA00519915_ERZ857750 | MGnify/ENA primary metagenome ERZ857750 (study PRJEB31778, sample SAMEA3449358) | human gut metagenome | biome: human gut; feature: human-associated habitat; material: faeces | place: United Kingdom | collected 2010/2012 ... | reverse complement strand
ATCTTCAAGAATAACCATTGTAATTCTTGATTTTTGTCGCAGAGCTATTCGTGAAGCGTCATTGACTATCATTTCCAAGTCTGCAGAAACATAATTTTCTGTCAGTTGGGCAAGCTTTTCATAATCTAAACCGAAATCATACGGTCTTGATTTCAGGTAAAGTTCAAACATTAAGGAACGAGCCTTGAAATCAGGAGTGCCAATATAATATTTTTTATCAAGACGACCAGCCCTAAGTATCGCAGGGTCGATCATATCTGGATAATTAGTTGCCCCAATAATAAATACACCACGTTCTCCTGTTCTATCCATTTGAGCAAGCATTTCATTGACAGCACTACGCGCCATCTCGTGTACATCGCTGTCACGGTTAGGTACCAATTCATTCATTTCATCAATGAAAATGATGGTAGGTGCATTTTCTTCAGCATCTTTGAACATCTGAGCAATATTCTCCTGAGTCGCATTTACGAAGCGGCTTTTGAGAGAACTTGGCTTGATTAGCATGAAATTAAAACCGACTTCTTCAGCAAAATGCTTTGCAAAAAAGGTTTTACCACATCCGGGAGGACCGTATAAAAGCATCCCATTAGGAATTGTCAAGCCATATTTCGCATACTCCTCTGGCGAATTAAGAGCGTCTATCACTTCTACGCGCATTTGCTCTTTCAGTTCTTCCATCCCAGCAATGGCGGAAAAGCCTTTCCCTTTTGGCACTGAATACGAAACTTTCTTTGTAGGAGTCTTCCCACTTTTGGCTTTCTTTTGATTGTCAATACGAGCGATTTTTATATCGCCATTCAAAGCCCGAATAAACTCATCTGCCGATTCAAATCTCTCCTCAATGTCAGATGCAAGGGCTTTCCGCATTATATTCATAATTTGTTCATCAAGCTCAAATTTATCGTTATCGGGAATATGAAGCGGCAATTCTCTTTGAGCATCAATCTTTTCGCGTTGAGCAGTAGCATCATTCTTGCAATCTGACAAGTCAACAAAATATGGTGGTATACCAAATATAAGATTATAAAGTATCGCACCGCTTGAGAAGATGTCTGACTTTACCGAAAACACACCATTCAATGCTTCGGGTGCCAAATAAAAAGGAGATAACCCGTTTTTATTAAAGGAAGAAGAACCTTGTGATAGGTAACGAGCATAGCCGAAGTCAATAATGCGAGGTACGTTAGTACCTTTCGACATATCCAGCATGACGTTTTGGATAGTCAAATCGTTGTGCATAATCGGCTCTTGTTGCGTATGAAGGAATTTAATGCCATTAAGGATGCCTAATACGATAGTCTTTGCATCATATACACTAAGACTCCCTTCACGAGCAATGTACTGTGAAGCCGTTTCACCACTGATATAATCGAATACGATATAAGCAAATTTGCGACCATCTAAAACGACCTCACCGTTATCGTGGTATTTGACGACATTAGGATGATTAAGTGTCTTTGCAATCTGCACCTCCAATATATTACCGTTTGCATCAAATTGAGTACGATGTAGTTTGGCGCAGTTGATGAGTTTGAGAAAGCGATTTTTCCCATCAGCGTCTTTCACGCGATAGGTTTCTGCATAATCACCTTCTTTGACTTGAAAGGTGATTATGTAGTTACCTAATTGTTGTCTCTTCGCAAGTGTAAACATACTATCCTCTATAAAGCCTGTCAAAAAAAATCAAAAATGCCTGACGATTCCCTAATGAGGACAACGGAATACTGCTAATATTTCCTTTTTCAATAAAGCCGAAAAATTTCTTCGAATGATTAATGTGTTCAATGACCAAGTTTCCATTAGATGTATAGATATTTTTGGTATTTGAAGGATTATATATTGTCCCATACACATCTACTTCATTACGAGAAATAGATAACGCATCAGAGTATAAAGTTTCTTCATTGAGAATACCGAATTTGACCTTCCCATCTTGGGAATGTTCAAGTACGAAGTGGGTTGTCCATACCTTTTCTACCATTTTCATCATACTGTATTCTTCATTTGCACCATTAGGATTCATTGGATCTTTTGGTTGTTTATCATCATAAGAACCCTCGGCAAAAAATATTCTGTTGAATTGATGGGTCTCCTTATCTTCTTTACCGAATATTGAAAAGTAATATTGAGTATTACTATAGGTATAATTCGTTTTTACGATGGTTTCGCCAGTAAAGAGATACTCCATGTCCTTGAAAAGATAAACATTGGAAGATGTAATGTTGTCTCTTGAATCTACAAACGATACGGTAGCAAATCCTTTATTACCTACAAAGTAATCTGTACCCGAAAAAGTGGTATCACAAACTCCAATAGTAACCAACAGAGCTATCACTGTAATTATAGCTCCCCATATATAGTGCTCATAAAAAAAAGACCAATACAATAATAAAATTATGCTACAAATTGAAATAGCAATAACCTTTCTTTTTTTAGATTCCTTGTCACTTAACTTTACGGTTTCAGGCTGATTGGTATCGCAGTATAGCACATTCCCGATTTCTGCGGGAATGTGCTTAAATATTGATGTATTAGCAGCTATTTTCTCAAGTTGCTCCGTTTTCCATATCTTTTCCATACACTTTAGAAGCTAACGCCGGGACCACTTGTTGGTGGTTCAATCATCAAATCTATGACCGAACGTACGATGGGATGAAGTGAACTTTCGGACGGATTGGTATTAGCAATTTCCTTACCTTGTTGCAGAAGTTGACGTGCTCTGGTCGCATCTTTCCATTGTATGGTATTAAAGTTACGAAGGTGGAAGTCAATGAAACCCATTAACTGATAGATGAGTGTCACTGCAACAAACAAGCTGTTAATATCATCAAGAACTATTCGTCCTTGACGAACATCCTTTGAACGGATAACGGAATCGACCTGTGAACGAACAGCGGCTACCTGTTGGTCATATTTGTTGCCAAGCTCATTATTCCCTTTTTCAAGGCGGTCGAATTCTTCCCTGATTTCAGCTTCAATGGAATCCCATTCATGCCCTTGCTCGACTTCTTCCATTTTCAGGAAAGCACGGCGAATGTCAGCCTGAAGATGCATCCTACCATCTTCGGAGCTTTTTTCACCGTCGAAACGGTCGTTAACCTCATTGATGAGTTTTTCTGCTTCTGCTGTCTCAGAATCCTTAATTGCAGAAGAAGATTTAAGGGCATGGAGTTTTAAGTTCGTAGAGTCTTTGAGCCTTTCCAGTTCATGAGATGTAATAACCGAGCGAGCTTCGATTTTTACATCTTTTTCCACGGTATCTCCACTGAAGGGAAAGAATGCTTCTAGTTTCAACATTTGCGAACGATTCACCTTGATAGTGATGTCAACATCACTTCCAACAGGGATTATTTGTCCAATCTCATCGCCTGTTATGACTACATCAAAGACATGGTCGTTATGAATCGCAGATGTGCCGTCTGCGTTGTGTTCACTTTGATAGATGGGTATCACCAAAGTGTCCTCAGTCATGCCGGGACGCAATTGATTACGAGTCTTAAGTCCATTGAGTGTACCGACAGCTGGAAGCTGCTGGTTCTTTTCAAGACCTTTTACCGACTTTACCACATTCTTTTCGAGACCACTATCGTGAGCCTCAATTGAGATATTGTAAGGCAAAACAGCATTGCCGACAACAATACCCTGCATGATATTTATCTCTTTAGGAAAGCAAGGGATAGTTGTCCCTTTTTCGTCATAAGCGTTGACAGCAAACGCATTATTTTTGCCTTCCATGAGTTGACACTCTATGACATCACCTATCTCATTGATTTCGACTTTTCCGCTTGACCAACCGTTGTCGCTACGTACAAGTTCTACAAACAGTTTGGATGGAATATAACCGGAACATTCCTCTTTTGATAGTTGTACGGTTACAAATTCGATTGGTTGAACCGAATTTGCTTCATAAGAAAGTGTGAGTGCAACAGTACCGATGGCTAACTCTTCTTTGACATCACTATCTATACCGGAAGCAAACAGTGCCGCCCCTTTTGCAACAGCTGTCATGGGGTCAATGTCGGTATCAACATCGGGCGTGACTTGTTTGCGTAGCATCTCACGAAGAACTGGAGAATAAGTTGGTCCACCTACAAGAATCAGTTTGTCAAGGTCGCTTCCGGACAAACCATTACGTTTAAGAAGCTGCTTGGTAATGTCGATTGCCTTTTGAAACACGAGTGTGAGTACAGATGCAAGCTGCTCTTGAGTGATAACCATGTCGAGTTCTATTTCTTCCCCCTCATCATCTTCGCCAAACTCATCAAGTTGAGAGGTTATGTCAGCTTGTGGTTTGAATGACAGTTGATTTTTCGCTTGTTCAGCATAGAACTTCATGGCATCACGAAGAATGTTTCTTGTGGTTTCATTCTCCATAATGTTTGTGATAGAGTAATTCTCTTTTAGGTAAGGAATGATAATGCTATCAACGATTGCATAGTCAAGGTTTTTGCCGCCGAGGTAATTGTCTCCTTCGGTGTCCTTAACTTGCATGATGCCATCCTCTACCTTGATAAGTGCAACATCAAATGTGCCGCCTCCAAAATCGAACACAAGCCATTGACCATTTTTGTTGGATGCGCTCAGACCATACGCCATAGATGCGGCAATCGGCTCTTGGAGAAGTTCGCAATGTTCAATACCAGCCTTTTGAGCAGCACGTTTAGTAGCTGCGATTTGGTCTGCTTTAAATTTGGCAGGGATTGTGATAACAGCGGATGTAATATTTTCATCACCGATAAACGATTTGAGAGCCTTCAAAACTTCGGCAGAAAGTTGCTCCGGAGAAAAAGTTTCTCCCATATTAGAACTCTCATACGATTTGTCCGTACCCATATTTCGTTTAAACTCAATGAATACGTTTTCGCGGTCATTAGACCATTTTTTCGTGGCACGTGATTTGTCTTGGCGGAGGTCGTTATAGGCACTATCTCCTACTTTTGCAATTTTCTTTTTGGTAAAAGATACGCACGATGGCAAAGTGTCTTTCAACGTGTCTGTCTTTTTAATGACAGGCTCGCCACTCTCCATTTTACAAATTGCGGAATTGGTTGTACCAAGGTCAATCCCGAATTTCATTTTAGCTTGAGCCATGTTGAATATATTTTTAAATGTTTTGACTTACTGTGATTTGAGCTGATTGAATCATCTTGCCTTTGTAATTGATTTGAGGCTTGATGATGCCCGTGATTATTTGCTTGCCTTCTGGTAGTTCCTCATCTTCAACAAAATTTGCTGTAACCTTCATACCCTCATGATAGTCTTTACCAAGCATATCTACAAGCTCATATCCATTGACAAGCAGATTGTCTTTCATTTGCTTGATTGACTTGGAAAGCTGTTTATGACCTCTTACAGAGTTATCCATTTTGTATAGTGTCATCTCCATAAAAGTGATACGGTCAGCAAGAGTGGTAATCAACTTCTGTTCACTTTCGGTATTAACTCCCGGTGCAGATACAAGTGCCCCAATTTGTTTAGAAATAACTTGTATGTCATTCATTTCAGTAGACAGTCTATAGACTATTTCCTCGTTGAGTTTGTCGGCCTTGGCAGATAGATTTTCCACCTCGTTTTTACGTTTCGCTATTGCTTTTCCAAATATGAATGCCAGTATAATGAAAATCAGTGCAATCACAATGATAATCCATAGACCAGTTTGTGATTTTTCGCGAATCGTTTGATTGAGAGTGTTTGAACTTGCTTGAAGTTCAGAACGAGTGTTTGAGATGTTGACATTAAGACTATCAGCAAGAGCTGTGATGTCATTTTTTGCTGCGGTCAGTTCACCTTTGAGAGAGTCTGTTTCAGTCTTTTGAGTATCAATTGTTTTATTCAAAGTCCTGATTTTAGCTTTAAGCTCACGATTCTCCGTTTTGAGAGTTTGAATACCTGAATTCGCAATGTCCAATTGCTGATAGCAATGACGAAGCGAATCGTTAGCATTTGCACTTACGGCAACTTGAACTGTGAGCGCAAATAATAATGTAGTAATTTTTGTCATCCTAAAACGTTTGCTAAAAATATTATGATTGCTATTATAATAACCACCCAGCACCCTACTGGAAGTTCATCATCAGATGATGACGTTGAAGAAGATGGGGGCGTAGTACGTGGCGGCGTTGTTGTCCTCGTGGTGGTTGTGGATGCACGAGAGGAAGACTGGTAACTCGAAGAAGACGTGGAGATATGAAGAGTTTCGCACATTTCTTTGAGTGAACTTCTATTAGGAATATATCGCTTTGTGCGGAAATCAGTCTCCATGTCAAATCCATCCATAATTGTAGTTGCTTTCCATGCTTCACGTAGAACAGGTTTTACCTTACTATCTATAATTTTCGTTGGTGAATGCTCATCATCTAAATAATTTAATAGTTTTGGGTCTATTCCACTTTCTTTTATAACCTTTACTACAGCGCTAAAATAATTTTGTGCCGTGTTTATCTCTTCGATGAGATTGTATAAAGCATTTCCTACAACCTGAGTAGAAAGCGACAGATAGAACGTATTGGCCGTACCAATTTTAGCCTTTATTGTCTGAAGCAGTGGTTTGGTGTTATTAAGCAGCGTTATTGAATGTGAAATTTTATCAGGTTGCTGGCAAAAACGGCGAAGTTCCTCTTTGACTTTACGGGTTTCTATGGCAACTTCTGCTGGAGGCATATCATCAACTGCCTTTTTCAAAATATCATAGTTCTCTTGACATCTATCCTTGGTGAGCTGTCCTATTGCAATTTGTAAGGCATATGCTTGAAGGGGCATTGCTTTTCGAGGGCTTTCTACATCATCATCAGAGGCATTATTGTAGTAGTTGATACCACACTGGAGTATTTGTTTGGCAAGATTATCTGCTACCATCTGATATTTCGTACTAGTTACACCAACAATATCTCTCACTTGTTTGAGTGCTGTTTTTGTTGAATTCATCAACACCATTCCTGCGGTGAGATTTGCATTGGCATCTTTGGAATTTACTGACTTGGTGGCAGATATTGCAGCATTAATCTCTGCGATAGGTTCATTAACTGCTTTTTCGCTGATAATCGCTTTGTCCGAAGAATTGTTTACAGCTGATAATAATTTTGTAGCCGGTATCTCCGTGAGTAAGTCGGCAATGAACATTTCCGCTATCTCATTTTCTGACAAGGTAATATTTTGCAGGCCAAGTGTTTCAAGCAAATCGACTCTATAAGATTCGTTATGAATCACCTTTGAAATATTTGCATAACCTTCTGCAAAATTACCCTCAATAAACGCAAGTACTCCGAGATTGATTAAAGACGAGAATGACTCTCTCTTTTGGAATAACTCTTTAGCCTTGATAATATCTTTAGACTGTAAGTATTTCAATGCTACTCCATCTATTGGAGACGCATTTATAAACCAAAACAAGGAGTGTTTCAGTTGATAGCTGTCAAGGTTAATTGCTGTGATAGCTGCTGCGATGTTTTCTGGAGTTCTTAGAGGTACTTCCTCTATAATTCCATCGAAATCATAAGGGAATATAACCGACTTACCAATCTTAGCAAAAGCATTGAGCTTGTTTTGGTTGGCGATGCGTTCCCTTAAAGGGGTGTTTGATAACACCCCTAAAGTACGATATGGGTTATGTTTTATAAGTTTAATCATTGTCTAAAATAACCATTTATACTACCATCTCTTGCCAAGAGACGGACGAGTTACCCTATATCGTTGATATAGAGTTGTGTTTTCCTTTTTTATAGCTGATTTCGCAAAACATCTGGTATTTCTCGCAAAACAAAAAGCGTGACAACAAGTAAGATTTTCAGCGTTTTATGACTTAAGAATCATTATTTTGCGTAATTTTGCATTATAATATCCGTCTCTTGGCAAGCGTTGGGCAGATTCGCAAAACATTCACGGCTTCACAGCAAATCCAGTATTTTTTTATTGGCTTTATCCACCACTGAGGTATCCAGCGAAGCAAGATAGATTTGCGTGGTGTTCTCCGAATCATGCCCCATTCCCTCGCTAATGACAGAGATAGGCACATTGCGGCTTTTCGCAATACTTGCCCACGAATGCCGCCCGACATACATCGTCAAAGGTATCGGCAAGTCCAGCTGTTTTCCGATTTTTTTCAGCAAATGGTTCACCCGATGAAGCTCGTTGGCGTATTGTTTTCGATAATCTTCACCTCTTTTTGTGATGATTGGCAAAAGGTATTCGGTTTCGTTTACGGGATATTTGTCAACAATCTCCTGCATACATCTTTCCCATTTGATGAACAACTGCTGCCCGGTTTTGCGTCTGCGGTAGGAAAGAATGCCGTTCTGCAAGTCCTTCTTCCTCAGATAAGCCATATCAATGAACGACATACCCCTTGTGTAGAAACAGAATAGGAACATATCACGGGCAAAGTCAAGGTTTGGCTTCAACGACAAATCCAGCCCTTTGATGCATTTAAGGTCGCCAAGCGATATGGCTCGCTTCAAAGTTTTCTCCACTCCCGTATAGACAGACTTGAACGGATGCCGTTGTTCGGTCAATCCGTCTTCAGTGGCACGGTTATAAACCGCTTTCAGGATACGCATATAGAACGAGATGGTGTTGGGCGAGTTGCCTCTGCCTTTTAGATAAGCCTCATATTCCGCTATCAGGTCAGCGTTAATCTGGTCAAACAAGACCTCTTTGTCATCCATAAAACTGCTGAAACTTCGGAGTGCTGCCGTATAGGTTTCCGAGGTGCGTATCTTCCCCAAGCGTTTCAATCTGGCAATCTGCTGGCGGATATAGTTGTTAAACGATGGCTCCTGCCTGTTGTCCTGAAAGCGCACGACTACATCATCCGTCACAAATGTGCCGGATTGGGATAAGGTCTGTATAATCTTGTTTAACCTGTCCTTATCCCATCTGATACGTGAGCTTATCGAAAGCAAATGGTTGTTCCGCTCTTGCTTATTCGGAACACGATACAGTATGACCGCTTCGGAATGGGACTGCCATTCCGAAGCGAAAAGTTTATAGTCGGTATATATCTGCCTAACCACACGGTTATGAATCACCTGATAGTAGATTGTGCCCTCCTTGCCGCCTATGGTGGATGGGCGAAACTTGACCTTGACCGATGCCATGTCAGTCGGATTTGGATTGGTAACATTTCTCCATCTCCCTTGAAAGCTCTACAATCTCACGGCTCAGTTTCACAAGGTCGATGGTACACTTCTCCAGCTTGTAAAGCAACGCCATCGCCTTCTTCTCCGAGAAGTGGATGCGTAGCTCCTTGACAACCTGATTGTAGTTCGTGCCTATGTAGCGGAACTGGGCGTGGAAGTCCGACAGTTTGGTATAGTAGTCCAGCATCGTCTTGTCCACTTTCAGCACCTTGAACTTCTGACCGAAGAAGTGCGCCTTGAGAAAGACTGCCTTCGCTTGCGAAACTATGGCGTCCGACATGATAGACGATATCGGTTTTGATTCCTGCCAATACACGGAGGCTCTTCATGTTGGCTCTCAACACGCGGTAGTTCTGAACAGGCAGAAGTGTTTCCCGTGATTCGTCCTTGTATTTGTCCAATAGGGCAATCGCTTCGGGAAGCAGTTTCACCCGTGCGAGGTACTCGTTTTTCTTGCGGTGGTATTTCAGCCACAGGTTCCCGTCATCGTCGGAAAAGAGATTGTCTCGCGTGATGGACACGGTATCGGCATACGCTGTTCCGGTGTAGCAGGCAAACAGGAACAGGTCACGGGTGAGGGCAAGCGAGGGCCTGCGGCGCACGGATATTTCCACGTCACGTACTTTCACAAACTCCTCCCGTGTGAGTGCCTTCGGTGCGCTGATTTCCTGTTTCGGCAGCTTGAAGTTGCAGAAGAAATAGCGTTCGGAATGTCCCTCCTTGTAGGCGATGCGGCATACCTTCTTCAAAAGGGCAAGGTAATGGCGCACGGATTGCAGGGATTGTTTCTTCTCATCGAGCACATAGTCCTGAAAATCCCAGATGAACCGCTCGTAAAGTTGCCCGAAGGCGACATCCTCCGTCTTGAATCTCTCACGGATGAACCCTGCGAGAATCTGCCGTGTGTAGTAATACTTGGAGTATGTTCCCTCGGCACGGTCGATGCCTATACGCGATTTCAAGTCCTCGTTGATGCGGTCAAACTGTTTCAACAGGGTCATCTGCTTATCCATGCTCCCCTGAAACATATCCTTGACTGCCGTAGCGTCAAACTCCTGCTTGCGCTCCAACAGAGAATCAAATGCGGAATTGATGGCAAGCAGCAGTTTCTCAATCTTGGCATTAGTCTCCACCGCCTCGCGGCTCTTCCCGTTCAGACGACTCTCACGGGGATTCCACAGTTCGGGCGTACAGGACAGCTTGCATCCGAACTGCGCCATCGTGCGGTTTACAGTGATGCGTCCCATGATGGGAGCCTTTCCCGATTTGTCCAGTCCGCTCTTTTTGAGGTAGAGCAACACCTTGAATTTTTCTACTTTCATACGCTTATATTTTTTAGTGCAAAATTACTTGCCGTATAAGCGTTCCTTGATATGCAAAACATTGTGTATGAGTGCAAACAAAACGGTGAGGATTTCTTTTCATTGCCTGCCGTTACCTATTCCTGTTTCGGTAACTGCCCGGCTAACGGTTTGGTAACTGAACAACCTCAATATTCTGTTGCCGTTTGCATTTTCTCCACTTGGCAGAATACTGAAATAGTGCTCATTTCAAACGACTTACGTTTTATCTTCACCTGTTCGCTTTTCCTTGCATTGCCTATCACTTTCCATCAAAGAAGGCACAGTTTTGCAACCCTTATCTGCCTGAGCAACGGGGTTCCGATAGAAACCATCAGCAAGATGATGG
>ERZ857750.4274-NODE-4274-length-10827-cov-8.286855_pt1 | contig 10827 bp, 9 predicted proteins | sample MGYA00519915_ERZ857750 | MGnify/ENA primary metagenome ERZ857750 (study PRJEB31778, sample SAMEA3449358) | human gut metagenome | biome: human gut; feature: human-associated habitat; material: faeces | place: United Kingdom | collected 2010/2012 ... | reverse complement strand
CACGCAACATGCGGCACATCTTCCCCTACAACTACCTCGTAGCGCAGGGCGTGCTTCCCGCAGGCCTCGACCACGACCAGCAGAAGGCTTTTTACAACTGCTTCGCCGGGAAGGTGAACGACACCTACGACACGATGTCGCAATTCTTCAACGCCATCCTGGCCGATACGACCGACATGTCGCAGCTGCGCCAGTTGCAGGGGCAGTGCGCCAACGACCTTTTCGAATGGGTGATTACCGAAGTCGACGTGATCGAGAGCGTCAACTGACGCATCGCACGACCAAACGCAGCCGGGCGGGATTTTTTCAAAAAATCCCGCCCGGTTATCTTTATCCCGCCACTCCGACCGCGTAAAACGCCGCTACACCTCCGGCACCGTGCACGAACACGACGTCTCGGGACGCCTGTCGTAAAACTCCTTGGAGACCACGATCCGGATTGCCTTGTGGAGGATTGAGAATTCGAGCGGCGTTTCGCCCAGCAGCTCCCCGTCCACCTCGACCGATATTTCGGGCGACGACTCGATGCGGATACGGCTGCCGCGCTCCTGGAGGATATGCCGGATACGGTAGATGCCGCCGTTGAACAGGTAGTGGAACCGGAACAGCAGGTGCCAGAAATGCACCGGCCGGATGAGCGACACGTCGAGCATGCCATCGTCGGCCACAGCCTCGGGAAGCTGCTGCATACCGCCGCCGTTGTACTTGCAGATACCGATGGCGATGCTTAGCAGCAGGTTGTTGTAGACCAGCCGGTCATCGACCCACACCTTCATTCCGGTGGATTTATAACGGAAGAATTGCCTGACCAGACACCATGTGTAGATCCAGCGGTTCTTGCGCCCCTTCTTCTTGAGGTGCGAGAACTTGCGCACCACATGGGCGTCGAAGCCCGCACCCGCGACGTTGGCCATGTAACGGCTCTGGCGGTAGTGCGACTCCTCGTAAGAGACCACGCCCACGTCCTGCAGGAACGAATACCCTTCGCTGATCGCCTTCACGGCGTCCTGGTAGCGGTTCGAAATACCGAACGTGCGCACCCAGTCGTTGCCCGTACCGACGGCGACCACCGCAAGCAGCACCTCGTCGGGGCAGACCTTCTGCTGGATGAACAGCCCGTTGACCACCTCGTGCAGGGTGCCGTCGCCCCCGACGACGATGATATGCCGATACCCCTCGTTGACGGCCGTCACGGTAAGTTCCGTGGCGTGGAACTTATGTTCCGTGAAGACCGGTTCGCAGAGTATCTGCGCATCGCGCAGGTAGCGCGATATCTGCGGGAAATGGTCAAGCCCGCGGCCGCCTCCGGCCACGGGATTGACGATGACGAACCATTTGACCTTTCCGGCTTCCAAAACACGCTACTTTTTGGGGATGTTGCGCAGCGTGTCGACCATGAACTCGTAGAACTTGCCGACCGATGCGATCTCCACCTTCTCGTCGGGCGAGTGCGGGTAGCAGATCGTGGGGCCGAACGAGATCATGTCCATCTTGGGGTATTTGCTGCCGATGATGCCGCACTCCAGCCCGGCGTGAATCGCCGTCACGGCGGGTTGCTTGCCGTAAAGGGCTTTGTACGAAGCGGTCATGGCCTTCAGGATCGGCGAGTCCATGTCGGGGTTCCATCCGTCGTAGCTGCCCGAAAGCTGCACCTTGGCGCCGGCCAGTGAGAACACGGCGGCAATGGCCTCGCCCAGCGCGGCCTTTTCGGTGTTGACCGAACTGCGCAGCAGGCATTGCAATTTGACCGTCTTTCCGTCGGACACCACGCGTGCGAGGTTGCTCGAAGTCTGCACCAGCCCCGGCATGGCCATCGACATCTTCTGCACACCGTCGGGGCAGCCGACCACTGCCTTCGTAAGTTTCTCAGCCACCTCGCGGGCAACCATCTCCGCAGGGGCTTCGCACTCCCTGATCTTGACCGACACGGCATCCTCGATGCCCGCGTATTCGGCCTTGACGACCTTCTCATACGCCTTCAGCTCCTTGGCGAATGCCTCGTACTCTTTCGTTTTGACCATCACCACAGCCTCGGCCTCGCGGGGGATGGCATTACGCAGGCCGCCGCCGTCCACCGAACACAGCAACACGGCGTGCGACGCCGAAGCGGCGTTCAGGAAGCGGAACAGCACCTTGTTGGCATTGGCACGCTGGCATCCGATCTGGATGCCCGAATGGCCGCCCTTGAGCCCCTTGACCGTGATCTTCGCAGCGGTATAATTCCGCACGGGCGTCTTCTCCGCCGCATATTTGAAGGTGACGTTGGCATCGAGCCCGCCGGCGCAGCCCACATACAGCTCGCCTTCGGTCTCCGAATCGAGGTTCAGCAGGATATCGCCGCGGAGCAGGCCCTTTTTCAACCCGAAGGCACCGTCCATGCCGGTCTCCTCGGTTGCGGTAAACAAGGCTTCGAGGGGGCCGTGCACCAGCGTGTCGTCCTCCAGCACGGCAAGGATCGCCGCGGCGCCGATGCCGTTGTCGGCCCCGAGCGTCGTGCCGTCGGCCGTGACCCATTCGCCGTCGATGTAGGCGTCGATGGGGTCTTTGGTGAAGTCGAACTTCTTATCGTTGTTCTTCTGGGGCACCATGTCGAGGTGCGCCTGCAGGATGACGCCTTTGCGGTCTTCCATCCCTTTCGAGGCGGGCTTGCGGACATAGACGTTGTGCGCAGCGTCCTCCTTGCATTCCAGTCCCCGGGACTTGGCGAAATCCATGACGTACTTGCGAATCTTCTCCTCGTGCGACGAGGGGCGCGGGATGCGGGCGATCTGAGCAAAATGTTTCCAGACGAGCGCCGGCTTGAGCGCAGACAGGTTCTTGTCCATAACTATTCGGTTTTTAGGTTTGATTGTTCGGGTTCTTTCCGGGTATCCCCGGCATATTTGTCGAATGCGTCGACGATGTATTTGACCAGTTGGTGGCGCACGATGTCGCGTTTGTCGAACTCCACGATGCCGATCCCCCCGACACCGCGCAGGATCTCCATCGAGCGGGTTAGCCCGCTGTCGCTTTTCTTCGGCAGGTCGATCTGCGTCACGTCGCCCGTGACGATAAACCTGGCGTTGCGCCCCATGCGCGTGAGGAACATCTTGATCTGCGACAGGGTCGTATTCTGCGCCTCGTCGAGGATGACGAACGCATTGTCGAGCGTACGGCCGCGCATGTAGGCCAGCGGCGCGATCTGCACCGTCCCCTCCTCGAGGTATTTCGCCAGCTTGGCCGGCGGGATCATGTCATTCAGCGCATCGTAGAGGGGTTGCAGGTAGGGGTCGAGCTTCTCCTTCATGTCACCCGGCAGGAACCCGAGTTTCTCGCCCGCCTCGACCGCCGGACGCGTGAGGATGATACGCCGCACCTCCTTCTCCTTCAACGCGCGCACGGCCAGCGCGATGGCCGTATAGGTCTTGCCCGACCCGGCGGGGCCCACGGCGAACAACAGGTCGTTTTTGTCGTAAAGTTTCACCAGCTTTTGCTGGTTGACCGTACGCGCGCGAATGATATTGCCGTTGTTTCCGTAGACGATGACGTCCTTGTCCGCCGGGGCCTCCTGTCCGGCGATACCACCGGCGAAAGCCTGGCCGATGACTTCGGACGAGATGTGCCCGTATTTGAGGTAATAGGCCACCAACCCCTCCATATGCCGGCCGAACCGTTGGGTTTCAGCCTCCGAGCCCAGCACTTTGAGCGACGAACCGCGCGCTACGATCCTGAGTTGGGGATGGAGCGCCTTGATCTGGTCGAGGTAGACATTCCGGGGGCCGTAGAGCTCCCGGGGGTCGACACCCTCGATGGCGATCTCTTTTCCAACAGCTTCAGTCATAGGCTAAAACAGGTAACCGACGCTCAGGGCGACGTTATACGAACGGAGCTTGTCGAGGCGGCTGCCGTCGGGCAGCACCACGTCCTCCTTGCCTTTGAACTGGCCGTTGTAACGCAGGTCGATGAGCATGTGCCCCAGCAATTTGACGCCCGCACCCACCGTATAGGACATCGTGGGACGTACGCGGCCGAAATCCAGCAGGTCGCCGCCCGACTTCTGTTTGCAGTCGTTCATCACGGTGAACACCGGGCCCGCATAGAACCGGAACGGCCTGAGCAGGCGCAGCGACACGAGCACCGGGACGTCGATCGAGTTCGACTTGAGGTTGATCTCCTTCGCCCCTTCGGGTTTGATGCGGAGCCCCTGGCGCACATACAGGATCTGCGGCTCGATGGCGAAGGCGCCCAGATTTACCGCCGTGACGATACCGGCCTGCCAGCCCAGTTTATTCTTGACATCGGTCTTCGACATGTTGGTCGTATAATCGGGGACGTTGATACCGCCGATCACCCCCCACTCGACCCGCGTGCGGGGGCGCTGCGCTAAGGCCGGCCATACGCAGGCCCCCAACAGCAGGGTTATTACAATTTTACGAATCATTGAACAACTGTTTATTTGATTTTCAACTTGATACTTGCCCAGAGCATATAACCCACGCAGAGGGCGACGAACAGCATCCCCAGGTGGGGGTTCCCCGTCCAGCGGATGATCGCCCCGCATACGGGCCCCGAGACGGCCCCGGCGGCAATCGCCATAATCATCAGCCCCGCGACCCCGTTGGCCTGTTCGGGTACGGCTTTGGTCGCCACGGCATAGAAGGTGGCGAAGACGCAGGCCATGGCGAAGCCCATCAGCCCGACGGCCGCATAAATCGCAGCCTCGTTGCGTACGAAAAGCAGCACTACGCAGAGCACCAGCGCCCCGGCCATATTCCAGCTCAGGTATTTCACGTCCGAAAGGCGCACCAGCACCCAGGCTCCGACCAGCGTACCGACGATGCGGCAGGCATAGAAACCCGTAGTGGTGAGGATCGAATCGGGGTTGTCGATCAGCCGTACCGAGAGGAACCCGATCCCGACGTCCCCGGCGATGAAACACGCCACACCCAGCGTACACAACAGGACGGCCCTGTTCCTCAGCAGCCGGAAACAATCGGACATCCCCGCCGCATGCCCGCTGCGTTCGGGTTCGGCCACGGTGGTAAATTGCAGCCAGATGCCGCCCAGCACGGTGAGCCCGGCATAGATCGGCAGCAGCAGACGCCACGAACCCGTGAGCGCCACGAGCGCCGTGACGATGGGCGCCAGCAACAGCAGCGAGGTGTTGCGGAAAATCTGTCCCACGGTCAGGTAGCTCGTCATCCGCTCGCCCGGCACGATGGTCGCCAGCAGGGGGTTGACCGCCACCTGGAGCGCCGTATTGCCGATGCCGAGCAGCCCGAAGCCGGCGAAGTACCAGCCCAGTGCGCAGCCCTCGCCTGCGAGGAAGGGCACCAGCAAGCCGGCGATCGTGAAGGCATAGCCGATCATCGACATGGCCTTGCGGCCGATGCGGTTCATCAGTGCCGCCAAGGGGGTCGACAGGACGAGGAACCAAAGGAACACCATCGTAGGCAGGAAACTCACGGCCGCCTGCTGCGATGCGGGAAATTCGGTGGCGATACGCCCCGAGATCGGAGCCACGATATCGCAGAACCCCATGATAAAGAAGCCCATAAGCACGGGCCCGAGAACACGTTTATCTACTTTGTCAACACGCATCGGCGACGATTTTTTATCCATACGATTTTTCAAAGTTACGTTTTTTTTGACAAATTTCCTGCTCTTGGCCCCCATTATTTCACAATTCGGCATCATTGCGATCAGACAGCCACATTCCGCCGGACAAAAAATGTGCAAGACACACGGCATCGCGGGAGGGGGCAGCGATTGCCGGCGCAAATATTCCCGAGCCTCGCCGAAGCATGCAGATGGCTAATTATCAATTTGAAGGCCATCAGACACGACGATCCCGCAATGAACAAAAAAAATATTTTTTCTCTTGCCCGAAAGAAAAATATTTACTATATTTATACCATACATTATTTTTATAAACCAACATTATTTATCGCATGAGGCTCAATAAATATACGCACAAAGTGGTATTATACATCTCTATTGCCCTATTTATCTCATATTTCGTTTTGACATCTGTGCCTAAATTCGACACCGAAGAAAATAAAATTTACTTCAAATCACTTTACATCATCTCATTTGTCCTGCTAATCATTTACTCACTTTTAAAAAATGGAAAAAAATGAAACAGTTGCTGTTTTACACCGGTTTGTCTATTATTTTAGTAGCCGCATTTTCCTCCTGTTCTTCTGAAGTAGAAACGACGTCAAGTTTACAACAAATTTATGAAGAAGATGTTGATGTCCTATCTAGTGAATATGCTTCTTTATACAAAAATTTGGTCGGAACAATTTTTAAGGAATGTAAAAAAATTTCAGTATCCGAATCTGATATTGATTTAAATGAACACTTTAAGAATTTTTCAGATGTATATTTTAGCCAATTATCACCCAAAGAACTCGCCCTTATAAATCGGAAAAGCTATTCTTCCGAAACGCGTAATGATAACTCATCGGCAATAGTCATTCCTGAAGACTTTATCATGCAGATCAAATCTATAATGTTTGATGCGAATGTAAATTTACTAACTGAAAAAATAGAGGAGTTTTACGTTAGCCCATATTTTTTAACGCTACACCAAAATGAACAGAAAGAGTTAAAACTTCAACTTGAAACTCTTGCAAAAATACGAAATTCATGGATTGAGATTTTAATTGAATATTATCAACCCCAGGCAACAACCAGAATGTCGCCCGGTGACCGTATGATTTGGAGCGACATTGCAAAACAGATGAATCATAAACAACAAAGTAATTTAATCGATGCAAGTCTCTATGGCATAGGAATCGTATGTGGCCCAATTCCCGCTGGAGTCGTAGGTGCCATAGCTTTGGCAAAATCAATTTTTTGGCCATAGTCGATATTGATAAAAATAAAGATCGGCGAAAGACTTTTGCTTTCGCCGATCTTTATTTTTTAAAGGCTCTTGGAACACGACAGTAAAATCTACGACAAATCAGTCGTTAAAAAAGACTCTTTGAACTAATGCCCCTCATCCTTCTGCTGACTCCGAGCAAAAATCGGTTATCCCACAGTTCGTTACCAGTGTCGCAATCCCATCGACAGTGAGTTGTCCTGGACACAAAAAAACCGGCCGCAGCATAGGCAGACTAATCGGCGGCAGGGCAAAACGCACCGTCGTTTGGATTTTACCGCGGATTTTCATATTTTTGTATAAATACATCAATCCGACCGTATGTTCCTATTCGCACATATAGACTCCATAACGTTGCCGCTCGAAGACCCGATCCTGAAATTCCTGCTGATCCTGGTCATCATTCTGGCGGCACCGTTGTTACTGAACAAACTCAAAATCCCCTATTTGCTGGGGCTCATCATCGCAGGTGCGGTGATCGGCCCCCACGGCCTGAACCTGGTTCTGCGCGATAGCAGCATCATCCTCTCGGGAACGGCCGGCCTCCTGTACATCATGTTCCTGTCGGGGCTGGACATGGACATGTCCGATTTCAAGAAAAACAGCTGGCGCAGCCTCATCTTCGGGCTCTACACCTTCTGCGTGCCGCTCGGACTCGGCATCCTGGCCGGGTATTACATCCTGGGCTTCCCGATTTACTCCTCGATCCTGCTGGCCGGGCTCTTCGCCTCGCAAACCCTTATCGCCTACCCCATCGTCAGCAAACTCGGCATCTCGCGCGACAAGGCCGTCACGATCGCAGTCGGCGGCACGGTCATCACCGACACGCTCGCCCTGCTGCTGCTCACGGTCATCGTCGGGATGGCCACGGGCAATGTCGACGAAACATTCTGGTGGAGGCTCAGCGCCTCGGTACTGCTCTCGATCGGCATCATCCTGTTCCTGTTCCCGCTGCTGGCGCACTGGTTTTTCAAACATTGCAGCGACAGCGTATCGCAGTATATCTTCGTGCTGGCGATGGTATTCCTGGGAGCCTATCTCGCGCACATGGCCGGGCTGGAGCCGATCATCGGTGCATTCCTCTCGGGGTTGGCCCTCAACCGCCAGATCCCCCGCACCTCGCCCCTGATGAACCGGATCGAATTCGTGGGAAACGCCATCTTCATCCCCTTCTTCCTGATCGGCGTGGGCATGCTCATCGACTACCGGGCGTTCTTCCGCGACTGGGAAAGCATCGAAGTGGCGCTGGTGATGATCGCCCTGATTACGCTCGCGAAATTCCTCGCGGCCTATTTCACGCAAAAGACCTTCCGGCTCTCGAACGACCAGCGTACGGTGATCTTCGGGCTGAGCAGCGCCCATGTGGCGGCGACGCTCGCGGCCGTCATGGTCGGCTACAACGTCATACTCGGGCATACGGCGGACGGCGAACCAATCCGCCTGCTGAGCGAAAGCGTCCTGAACGGCACGATCCTGATGATCCTCGCCACCTGCACCGTCTCGACCTTCGCCACGCAACGGGGCGCACACAACATCGCAATGCGCAATGCGCAGGACGACGACAAGGAGCCGCAGGAGGAAGACCATATCCTGATCCCGCTCGCCAACGAGCAGACCGCCTACGAACTGGTCTGCCTGAGCATGACGCTCAAAAAGGCCAAGGAGCGGAACGGGCTGTATGCGCTGAACGCCATCGACAACAAGGTCGAAGACCCCAACCTCGAAAAACAGGGGCGCAAACTGCTCGACATGGCGGCGCAGGCGGCGGCATCGGCCGACAACTACATGCAACAACTGCTCCGCTACGACGTGAACATCGCCAACGCCATCGTCAGCGTGGTCAAGGAGCGCAATATCTCCGACATCGTGATGGGTATGCACCACGACCGTACGCCCGGCGGGTCGGGCATCGGCAGGATGGCCGCCGACCTGCTGGGCTACAGCAACGTCACCACGTTCTTCTACCATCCCGAACAACCGCTCACCACCGTCAAGCGGCACCTGGTCATCGTACCCGAGAAAGCCGAGAAAGAGGCCGGGTTCCAGCTCTGGATGCAGAAATTACGCAACCTGGCCGAGAATTCGAGTGCCAGGATCGTCTTCTACGCCCCGGCCAGCACGATGCAATACCTGCGGCCTTCGCGCGGAAAACGCTCGTCGAAAGCCGAATACGTGGTTTCCGACTGCTGGGACGACCTGACGGCGCTGACCTATGAAACCAAACGCGACGATTGCCTGTGGGTGGTGATGAGCCGCCGCGACCGGCTCTCCTACCACCCCGCCATGAGCAAGGTGCCGGGGTATATGGAGCAGTTCTTCGCCGGGCACAGTTTCGTGCTGATCTATCCCGTACAGGCGGGCGACACGGACAACCGCTACCTGTAACGTGCGCCCGGGCTACCGGGCGGGAGTTTCCCGTTTCCGGATTTTATACTACCTTTACGGGCGACGGACGCCCCGGAAAAACCCGGACAGGTTTGGTTTTGCGTCCTCGTTGTATTATCTTTGCAAGAAAAAGAAATAGAGTATGAGTCTCGTAGCAATCGTGGGCCGTCCGAATGTCGGCAAAAGCACCCTCTTCAACCGTCTGGTCGGCCAGCGAAAGGCCATCGTCGATGCCACGGCCGGAACCACCCGCGACCGCCATTACGGTAAGACCGACTGGAACGGCCGAGAATTTTCCGTGATAGACACGGGCGGCTACACTGTCAATTCGGAAGATATCTTCGAGGACGAAATCCGCCGCCAGGTATTGCTGGCGATCGACGAAGCCGACGTGATCCTCTTCGCGGGGGTGCACTTCATGGCCGAGACGGCCAAGGTGCTCTGCCCTGACAAGAAGGTGCTGATCCCCTGCCCCGAGGCGGGCTGTTCGCTGGCCGATTCGTGCGATGCCGGAGCCTTCGCCGCCTTCCGGGCGCAGCATCCGGACCATACGGTGGTGTCCTACGTCAATACGACCGTGGAGGTCAAGGCGCTGACCGACATCTGCTGCACGTCGTCCAACGCGCTGAAGGTCGTGGAGTCGATTCCCGCCGACCAGCCCGTGATTTTCGCTCCCGACCGCAATCTGGGTTCCTATATCCAGAAGCTCACCGGGCGTCGGAACATGGTGCTGTGGGACGGAGCGTGCCACGTCCACGAGGAGTTTTCGCTCGAAAAACTGCTGACGCTCAAACGGGAGCATCCGGCGGCGAAGGTCGTCGTGCACCCCGAGTGCCGGGCCTATATCGTCGAAGTGGCCGACTATGTGGGTTCCACGGCGGGGATACTCGAATATTGCGGCCGGAGCGACGCGCAGGAGTTCATCGTGGTGACCGAGGCGGGAATCCTCGCCGAGATGAAGAGGCGTTATCCGGAAAAAGAGTTCATCCCGGCGCCTCCCGACGACGAGACGTGCGGATGCAACAACTGCAAGTACATGAAGATGGTGACGCTGGAGAACATCTGCGCGTGCCTTGAGAACGAATCGCCCGAGATCGTGCTCGACGACGAGGTGCGCCGGGCGGCGGAGCGGTCCATTCTGAATATGATCAATGTCAAATAATTTGAAGCGATTACATACGATTAATCTTTAATGCACTTTATGAAGAAAATCTTTTTACTGCTCGCCGCAGCGTGCGTCACGCTCTCGGCGGCGGCGGACGAGGGCATGTGGATGCTGCCCTATCTCCAGAAAATGAACAGCAAGGACATGAAGGCCCGCGGATGCAAACTCTCGGCCGAGGAGATTTACAGCATGAACAACTCTTCGCTCAAGGACGCCATCGTCATTTTCGGCGGCGGATGCACGGGTGAGATCGTTTCGCCCGACGGACTGCTGTTCACCAATCACCACTGCGGTTACGGGTCGATCCAGTCGCTTTCGTCCGTGGAGCACGACTACCTCAAGAACGGTTTCTGGGCCATGTCGCGCGCCGAAGAGCTGCCGGCTCCGGGACTCAAGGTGCGTTTTATCC
>ERZ857750.4263-NODE-4263-length-10860-cov-4.599537_pt1 | contig 10860 bp, 9 predicted proteins | sample MGYA00519915_ERZ857750 | MGnify/ENA primary metagenome ERZ857750 (study PRJEB31778, sample SAMEA3449358) | human gut metagenome | biome: human gut; feature: human-associated habitat; material: faeces | place: United Kingdom | collected 2010/2012 ... | reverse complement strand
TTCCCTGGAAATGCACGGCATCATTCAACGTTTCCGGAGAAATCAGGACGGCTTCCGGGCGGATTGCGACAAAGTCACAGTCTGAGGAAAGACCGCACAGTTTTTCCAGGTGAGCTTCATTTACCGGCTCCAGCCATACGGACTGCCAGATGCCGCTGGACTGCGTGTACCAGATAAACTCGCCGGATGATTTCCAGAACTGTTTGCCTCTGGGAACGGTTTCATCATGCAGGTAATCGGTAACTGCCACGGTGAGTGTTTCTTCACCTCCGGAAAGAAAATCTGTGATATCAAAGGTGAAAGAGGACTGACCGCCTTCATGAAAGCCGACACAATGATCGTTGATAAATACGCTGCATTTGTAGTCAACAGCTCCGAAGTGAAGAAGAATTCTCTGACCGATCCACTCTGCCGGGATAAAAAAATTTCGCTGATAGGTGATTCTGTCAGAAGTAAGTTCTTTCTGAAACCCGCTGAGTCTGCTCTGGGGCGGGAAGGGAACCTGGATTTTTACGGGAGTTTTGTCGGTTCCGTCCTGAAAATTCCAGGTACCATTTAAAGGCATCCATTTCTCCCGGATGAAATCAGGGCGCGGATATTCATTTCTCATAGAGTTAAATCCTTTCTTTGAGTAAAATCAATATTGAAATATCCGTAATGGGTATTGCCCGGGATATAAAAAGAATGTTGTCAGGTTACGCTGGCTGCCATATAATAGGGTTAATAAATTTATTACATAATTACTGGAAGTAGAGGAAAAAACGAAGCTTCAAAAAGTTTTTTCTCTTTTTTATACTCATAATTGTAGTCATAAAATTCGAAAAAATCAATGATTTTAATGCAAAATGACGCAAATCTGCGATTGTAACAAGAATGTATAATGCAATTTGTATATATTTTTGAAAAAATGATATTTATTACATAAATAATGAAATAAATAAGAAAAGAAGCAGATATTCATTACATGAATCTTGAAACGGAGGAAAAAGAATGGCGGAAGAAAGAATCAGTCAGGGAATTACAACAGAAAAGGAACTGGAACTGAACCTGTCAACAGAGAGTCACAAACCATGGATCACAGCAATCGGAAAGGCGCTGTCTTCAGCGGTACGGATTGATATTTTGAATCTGATAAAGGTGCATCCGTTGTCACTGCAGGAAATTTCCAGGAGACTGGGAATCCCGTTGTCTTCAACAGCGCTGCATATCCGCTGTCTGGAGGATGCTCATCTGGTATCTACAGAAAGCCAGCCGGGAATTCATGGCTCCATGAGAGTCTGCATGTGCGATTTTATTTCGTTTCATCTGGAAGCGTATGATACGGATATCAGCGCGGCGGAAAATACGCTGGTATACCAGATGCCCCTTGGAAATTATACAGATTTTCAGGTGGAACCTTCCTGTGGCCTGGCGGGAATGAACGGGGTAATTGATACTTTTGATGATCCAAGGTCTTTTTATTCGACGGACAGGCAGCAGGCGCAGCTGATCTGGTTCAGCCGGGGATATATAGAATATCGTTTTCCAAATAAAATAAATCCCCTCTGGAACATCCAGGAGATGAACTTTTCCATGGAACTCTGTTCGGAAGCACCTGGATATAATGCCCAGTGGCCGTCGGATATTACTTTTTCAGTTAATGGAACAGAGATTGGGACTTATACATGTCCCGGAGATCTGGGAGCAAGAAGAGGAAGACTGACACCAAATGTATGGCCCATAGGTCTGACGCAGTATGGATTTATGACAGGAGTTTCTCTGCGAAAAGATGGATGTTACATCAATGAGATTAAGGTGAACGATGAGAATATACTGGAAACCGTGCGCCTGTCAGGAAAACCGTATATTTCTCTGAGGATCGGAGTGCGCCCGGATGCCATAAATCAGGGTGGAATCAATCTCTTCGGAGAAAAATACGGAGATTTCCCACAGGGAATTAATATGCGGATCGTGTATTAACAGGGATGGATTATTTAAAATATTTCTCTCTTACAATCTCAACCGGCATATCCAGTCCGGTCCAGATGTGGAATGCTTTTACGCCCTGGTGAAGCAGCATGTACATTCCGTTAAAGGTTGGACATCCGGCTTCCCGGGCTTCTCTAAGAAGTCTTGTTTCTCTTGGTTCATACACAACATCGGCTACCGTAAGTTCCGGATGGAACAGAGTTTTGTCCGGGATGACTGTGCCGGTCACATCCGGAACCATTCCCACAGAGGTAGCGTTGATCAGAAGAGTGCTTTCTTCCAGTGCGTCTTTCAGAGCGGCGTGATCATCCATCTCATGAAGGATCATCTGACATTCTGTCATATGAGACATTTTTTCTGCCATGGCAGCGGCACGTTCCCAGTAACGGCTGGTAGGACGTGCAAAAACATGGATCTTTTTTGCACCTTCCAGGGCGGACTGTCCGCAGATTGCCATTCCGGCACCGCCCACACCCATAACGGTGATGGTGCGTCCCTTCACATCACAGCCTGCATCTCTGGCAGACTGGGTAAATCCATAACCATCGGTATTAAATCCCTTTAATTTTCCATTATCATTGCGGACGGTATTTACCGCTCCGATCAGCTGTGCGGTAGGAGAAAGTTCGTCCAGGAGCTCCACGATCTTATTCTTGTTTGGCATGGTCAGGTTAAAGCCCTTGATCCCGCAGGCTTTCAGTCCTTCCACAGCCTGGGGAAGAGTCTCCTCTGTTACATCAAAACAGAGATACACATAATCAAGTCCAAGATAACGGAATGCCTCATTGTGCATTAAAGGTGATACGCTGTGTGCCACGGGGCTTCCCAGAAGGCCGGTAAGCCCGGTATGTCCGGTAATATTGATCATTGTTCGATTCCCTCCTGTATCTCATATAATAGAATTTCTTTACGAAATATAATAAAAAATATTTTAGCACTATAAAGTGCGAAAATCAATAAATACAAATATTGTACGGAAATTTATACATTTTTGTCGCCGATTCATAGAAAAAATCTATAAATGTCGAGGCAGACAGAAACGACCCGATAAGTTAGAAGAATCGACATCCGAATTTGACAAAATATGCAAAGAGCCTGCCCTATAATAAATACACTTACCAAAGTTGAGAATCGATGGCAGACGAAACAGCAGTGGGGGAAGCTTATGTATCAGAGGATGTACATAGATATCGTTTTTATGACGAATTTCCTTATGGATTACATGCTTTTAAGACTTGTGGGAAAATTTCTGCATCTTGACGGGAAACGCAGAAGATGTGTGATATCCGCTGCCTTTGGATCTTTTGTATCCTGCCTGCTTGTATGTGTACCTTTTAAGATCATTTTTCCTGCCGCTGTACTGATCCATGGCGGCTGCGCTTTTTTTATGGCGTCGTTTGCTTTTCGACTGAAAAAAGGCGGCCTTCTTGTAAAAACCATTCTGGCTCTGTATTTCACAGCTTTTGTGGTTGGCGGGATCTATCAGGCACTGGAAACGGAAAGAACCATGACGGTGAAAATATTTCTGCTTTTTCTGGCAGGGATTTATGGCACACTTTATACTCTGGGATGTGTGACCGAGACCTTCCGGTTTGGAAGAAGAAATATTTTTCCGGTCACTTTGAAATATCAGGGGAAGCTGCAGCAGACATACGGCTTTTATGATACCGGAAATCTCCTTATGGATCCTGTGAAAAAACAGCCGGTATCGATCATCAAACAGGAACTTTTGGGAAGCCTGATATCGAAAGAGCAGGTGAAAAAACTGATGGATATTAAAGATAAACCAGAGGCACTGGAAAATACAGGATTTGTCAGTCTGCAGCCGCATTTTCTGAGCTGTCATACCGCAGATGGAAAAAAAGGACTGCTGCTGGCAGTGATCCTTGATGAACTTCTGATCCAGACTCCCGAAAGGGTGGTACATGTAGGAAAACCGGTGCTTGCTATAACATCCGAGCCCTCAGCTTTGGGAGAAGAGTACGAGATACTTTTGAATTCCAGACTATTAAATTGAGAAGGGGGCTTATGTTATGAACAGAGCAGCTGCAAGATCCTATCCGTTTCAGGTGATCCGGAAATTTATGTTCAATCGTCCGGGAGAGGTTTTTTATATTGGTGGAAATGATATCCTTCCGGCGCCGTTGTCAGCGGAACGGGAGGCTGAAGTGATCGAAATGCTGGGAACAGAAAAGGAAAAAGAGGGAAAGTCGGTTCTGATCGAGCATAATCTACGGCTGGTGGTTTATATTGCAAAGAAATTTGATAATACAGGGGTAGGTGTGGAGGATCTGATCTCCATCGGAACCATAGGGCTCATAAAGGCTATCAATACCTTTGATCCGGTAAAAAATATCAAGCTTGCCACCTATGCATCACGATGTATCGAAAATGAGATCCTGATGTATCTGAGGAGAAACAGCAAAACAAAGATGGAGGTTTCCATTGATGAGCCGCTGAATGTGGACTGGGATGGAAATGAGCTGCTGCTTTCGGATATCCTGGGAACGGATGACGATGTGATCTCCAGACGTCTGGAAGATGAGGTGGAGATCGCACTTCTTGGAAAAGCCATCAGCAAACTGACAAAGCGGGAACAGATGATCATCCGTCTGCGATTCGGCATCGGAAACCGGGAAGGAAGCGAGAAAACACAGAAGGAGGTAGCGGATCTTTTAGGAATTTCACAATCCTACATTTCCCGCCTGGAAAAGCGGATCATGAAGCGGCTGCGGAAAGAAATCGTAAAGTATGAATAGAAGAAACCGAAAAAAACGGTTTACCGGACAGGGACAACGTGTTATATTGAAAAAAAGAGCGGAAACAGTCATTTTCCGGTAAACGAGGAGCTTGAAGAAATACGATGGACAGAGAAGAGCTTGACCGTTATCTGAGAATAGAGCTTTGTTATCTCTGGTCTGGAAGCTGCAGTCAGACCATAGAAGGGAAGAAGATCGTTACCAGCGAGGGCGATATCTGTATTTTTGATACCCAGGCAGTGCATGCGATTGAGGCGGGCGGTGAAAACGATATTCTGGTAAATATCCTTATGAGCCGGGAATTCTTTGATACTGCCTTTCTGAGCCGGATGCCGCGCCAGGGAATAGTTTCGGAGTTCCTTGCGGAATCGGTGACCAGAAGCAGGAAGAAAAAGCATTATCTGTATTTTAAAACCCATGGGAACAACCGGGTGGGCGAGATCATGGAGCAGATCATATCTGAGTATTATGCCCGGGATATCGGCATGGAAGAGGTGATGGAAAGCTATGTGATCATTCTGTTTACAGAGCTACAGAATGAACAAAAGAAGAAGGGGGTGTGGCAGAATGATCGACATTGCGCATGCAAAACAGGAATTCGAAAAATATCTGGATGAATACGACCGGGAGGATGAACAGATCTGTCTGAAGATCGTACATACCTATGGTGTGGTGAAATACGCAGGAGAGATCGCCAGAAAAATGGAATGTTCCGGTGAAGATGTGGAACTTGCGGAGCTGATCGGTCTGCTTCATGATATTGGCCGTTTTGAGCAGATCCGTAGATTTCACAGCTTTGAGCCGGGAACCATGGATCATGCTGTGTTCGGTGCAGAACTTCTCTTCGGGGAGGAGAAGCTGATCCGGCGTTTCGTGGAGGATGATAAATTTGATGAGCTGATCGATGCAGCAATTCGGAAGCACAGTGATTTCAAACTGGAAGGAATCCACGATGCAAGAACACTTTTCCATGCAAAACTGATCCGGGATGCCGATAAGCTGGATAATTGCAGAGTAAAGCTGGAGGCGTCTGTTGAAGCCATGCTGGGAGTCTCTGAGAAAGCTGCAGGAGAAGGGCTGATCTCACCGGCAGTGTGGGAGTCCTGTCTCAGAAGAGAATCCGTGTTATCCGCAGATAGACATGTGCCGGTGGATTACTGGGTATCTTATCTTGCACAGTATTATGATATTAATTTTCCTGAGACCTGTGAGATCATCGAAGAAGAGGATTATATCACCAGGATCGCAGGCCGGCTGACGTACCAGGAACAGGATACCAGAACTAAGCTCCATATTCTCACAGAAGATCTGAACAGGTATCTGGAGATGCCGGCTGTGTCTGTGAAGGAATAGGAGCATAGCAGTTACTGTTCACTGGTAATGTCCCGCGAGGTGTTTTTTGTGAGTGAAGATCACAGAAAACCCGAGACATACCGCGCGAATTTATGCGATTAGCATAAATTCTGTGCATCGCGAAGCGTGTTACTGAGAACGGAGTGAGCAGTAACTCATAGCAGAGAGACTTGTTATATTTTTTGGTTTGGGGTTGACTTTGAGGCGGTTTTCGCCTAAAATATATCAAAGATACGGCGATGATGAGAATAGTACACAGGGAATTATCTCAGAGAGGGATCTGCTTTGGTGGAAGGATCCTGTGCGTGAACTGTGGAACCGGCCTCGGAGCTCTGCGTGATTGAAGCGTGGCGTGTGTTTCCGGCGTTAACGGGTGTTGAGAGAACAGCTTTTCTGGCTGTTAACTGGGGTGGTACCGCCGAAGTCATTCGGTCCCTTGTGAGGGATTCGGAGGGCTTATTTTTTTGTCCGTAAAACGGGACTGTAAATATAGTGTACGGTTTATAGGACGGAAGAGTAAGCAGAAAGGATTCCGGATTGCCTTGGCTGTCTGACAGCCGGCAATATGTAACAGATCACAAGAAAAAGGAGATTTATCATGGCAAAAGAAAAGAAATTAGTACAGGCCATCACATCTATGGATGAGGATTTTGCTCAGTGGTATACAGACGTTGTTAAGAAGGCTGAGCTTTGTGGCTATACAAGTGTTAAGGGCTGTATGGCGATCAAACCTGCAGGTTATGCGATCTGGGAGAATATCCAGCATGAGCTTGACCGCAGATTTAAAGAGACTGGTGTAGAGAACGTTTACATGCCGATCTTTATCCCGGAGTCTCTTCTTGATAAAGAGAAAGATCATGTAGAAGGTTTTGCCCCGGAGGTTGCATGGGTGACTCATGGCGGTCTTGATCCGCTTCAGGAGAGACTTTGCGTGCGTCCGACTTCCGAGACTCTGTTCTGTGATTTCTACCAGAAAGAGATCCAGTCCCACAGAGATCTTCCGAAAGTATATAATCAGTGGTGCTCAGTAGTTCGCTGGGAGAAAACAACCCGTCCGTTCCTTCGTTCCCGTGAGTTCTTATGGCAGGAAGGACATACTGCCCACGCTACAGCTGAGGAAGCAAAAGAACGTACCATCCAGATGCTGAACCTGTATGCAGACTTCTGCGAGGAAGTACTTGCAATCCCGGTTATTAAAGGTCAGAAGACAGAGAAAGAGAAATTTGCGGGTGCAGAGGCTACTTACACAATCGAGTCTCTGATGCATGACGGAAAAGCTCTCCAGTCCGGTACAAGCCATAACTTTGGAGATGGTTTTGCCAAAGCATTCGGGATTCAGTACACAGATAAAGATAACACTCTGAAATATGTTCACCAGACATCCTGGGGAATGACAACACGTATGATCGGTGCAATCATCATGGTTCACGGTGATAACAGCGGACTTGTTCTTCCTCCGAGGATCGCTCCGGTACAGACTGTGATCATCCCGATCCAGCAGCGTAAAGAGGGCGTTATGGAGAAGGCTGATGAGCTTCTTGCAGCACTGAAGGCAGCAGGCATCCGTGCAAAGGTTGACGCTACAGACAAGAGCCCGGGATTCAAGTTTGCTGAGCAGGAGATGCGTGGTATCCCGCTTCGTGTGGAATGTGGCCCGAAGGATATCGAAAACGGCCAGGCAGTTCTCTGCAGAAGAGATACCCGTGAGAAATACACAGTATCCTTCGAGGAGCTTGCAGATAAGGTAAAAGAGCTTCTGGATACTATTCAGCATGATATGCTGGAGCGCGCACGTGCACACAGAGAGGCTCATACCTATGTAGCCAGAAATTATGAGGAATTTGGTGAGATCGTAAATAACAAACCTGGATTCATCAAAGCTATGTGGTGCGGTGACCGGGCATGTGAAGACAAGATCAAAGAAGATTTCCAGGCAACTTCCAGATGCATGCCATTTGAGCAGGAGCAGCTGAGCGACGTTTGTGTATGCTGTGGAAAACCTGCCAAGAAGATGGTTTACTGGGGACGTGCATACTAAAATGAATAAGCCCTGTGTGGGGCAGAGGCAGTTTTGCAAAAATCATAGTTACCGGTCACCAGGTGAACAGTAACAGATTATACAGGAAACAAGGCAGCGGGGCGAAATAAGCTCCGCTGTTTTTGTGAATTTATGCTATAATATCGTTACTGAAACCATATCAGAATATCATCCGGCTGCTGAGCGCAGATAATACAGTGAAATGTGAATGCTTGATCTGGACAGCAGCAATCAGTAAGAGGAGTTATTTATGAAGATAAACATACCACAAAAAGCAGCGCAGATCCTGAAGACTTTAAATGCTGCCGGTTATGAGGCCTACGTTGTGGGCGGATGCGTCCGGGATTCCATCCTGGGCCGGGAGCCGGGAGACTGGGATATCACCACGTCAGCACTTCCGGAGCAGGTGAAGGAACTTTTTCGAAGAACCGTAGATACGGGAATCCAGCATGGAACAGTAACGGTAATGATGGATAAAGAGGGTTTTGAGGTGACCACCTATCGTGTGGACGGAGAGTATCATGATGGACGTCATCCGGATGCTGTGACCTTTACCAGAAGCCTTGAGGAAGATCTGAAGCGAAGAGACTTTACCATCAATGCCATGGCCTATCATCCGGAACATGGACTGGTGGATCTGTTTGGCGGAATGGAAGATATCGGGAAGAGAATCATCCGGTGCGTCGGCAATCCGGTGGAACGTTTTACAGAGGATGCCCTTCGTATGCTCCGCGCGGTGCGTTTTTCCGCACAGCTTGGATTTACCGTGGAAGAAAATACAAAGGCGGCACTGGCACGAATGTCAGGAAATCTGGAACATGTCAGTGCAGAGCGTATCCAGACCGAGCTTGTGAAGCTTCTGGTATCTGATCATCCGGATTATCTCCGTACTGCATGGGAAACCGGGCTTACAAGAGAATTTCTTCCGGAATTTGATGCCTGCATGGAGACAGAGCAGAATACCCCACACCACTGCTATACTGTGGGCGAGCATATTCTGAAAAGTCTTACAGAGATTGAGAATGACAGGCTTCTCCGCATCACAATGCTTCTTCACGACATTGCGAAACCAGTCGTGAAAAAGACGGACGGGAACGGCAGAGACCACTTCAAGACTCACGGCCCGGCAGGTGAGAAACTGGCAGGAAAGATCCTGCGCCGCCTGAAATTTGACAATGCAACGATCCGAAATACCTGTCGTCTGATCCGGTATCATGATCTTCGACCTGCACCGGCAGCTGAGGATGTAAGACGGTCTGTGAATCTCATAGGAGAAGATCTTTTTCCACTGTATCTGAAAGTGCAGAAGGCAGACCTTTTAGCTCAGAGTACTTACAAAAGAGAAGATAAGCTGGCACGCTTAAGCGGCGTGACGGAAACTTATCAGGGAATCCTTAAAAGAGGAGAATGTACATCTCTGAAAATGCTGGCAGTTTCCGGAAAAGATCTTATAAATGCCGGACACCCGGCCGGACCGGAACTGGGAGATCTTCTTGAAAGACTTCTTGACTGTGTGCTGAAAGATCCGTCCCTTAATACAAAAGAAAAACTTCTTGAAATAGCGGAAAAAGATGGCATAAAAACCGAATAGAATAACAAAAATCCCCCCTGCATAAGATAGAACGTAAAATAAGGCAGGGGGGAACTTGTTTGTATGATTATGGTCTGAGTGTGCTGGAGCAGTATGGGCTTAATGCGTTATCTTCCGGCAGAGTGAGAGGCGCACTTCTTTGCAGGACAGAAAGAGGTCCTGTCATACTTCGGGAATTTCACGGATCGGAAAAAAAGCTTTCCATGCAGCAGAAACTTCTGCAAAAACTTAAGGAGCAGGGATGCCATGTAGATGTCTATCTGGAAAACCGGGAAGGTGCTCTGGTGAGTAAAGACAAAGATTCCATTCCCTATACGGCACAGGTATGGTTTGAAGGGCGGGAGTGTGACACAAAATCCGAAACCGACATTTTGAAAAGTGTGCGGATGCTGGCGGAGATCCACGGGAGAATGCAGCTTCCTCTGGAAAAAGACTACACGGCAAGGAATCTTAAAGAAGAATATATCCGGCACAATCAGGAAATGCGGAAGATCCGACGTTTTATCCGGAAAAAAGGAGTGTCAAGCCCTTTTGAAAAAGATTATCTTAAAAGTGTGGAATGGTTTCTGGAAAAAGGAGAAAAGGCGGTTTCCATGCTGGATGAAACGGATTATCAGACACTGCGGCAGCAATCTCTTGAAAAAGGTACTGTCTGTCATGGAGAGTATAATCAGCATAATGTGCTGATCCTTGGAAAAAATGCGGCAGTGACCAATTTCAGCCACTGGAACTTTGATGTGCAGATGGCAGATCTGTATCGATTTATGAGGAAAATTCTGGAAAAATACTGCTGGGATCCATATATTGCAGAAAAAATGCTTTCCACATATGATTCCATCCGCCCTATTTCCATGTCAGAATGGCAGAACCTGAAAGTACGATTTGTATATCCGGAAAAATACTGGAAACTTGCCAACCATTATTACACCCACAATAAAGCAGTCATATCCGGGAAAAATGTGGAAAAGCTGCATACGATGATCCGGCAGAAAAAGCAGTGGGAAGAATTTCCGAAAAGATGCCTGCGGCAGTAATGCGTCTGAATAAGGCAAAAACAAAACTTCCCTTTTTCAGAAAATTGTTATATAATGTTAATTATCTTATATAAAGAAACAGGGAGGTATTTTGGAACATGGATTATAAAGAAATCT
>ERZ857750.4243-NODE-4243-length-10919-cov-41.479750_pt1 | contig 10919 bp, 9 predicted proteins | sample MGYA00519915_ERZ857750 | MGnify/ENA primary metagenome ERZ857750 (study PRJEB31778, sample SAMEA3449358) | human gut metagenome | biome: human gut; feature: human-associated habitat; material: faeces | place: United Kingdom | collected 2010/2012 ... | reverse complement strand
CCGAATAGCTCCTTGATCTATTTCGCAAATAGAAAGTCGTGGACAATCTTTACACAGTTTACGGGCACGAGAATACAGTCTATAATAATTCAAGGTGCTTCTTTTGAAGACAAGCCTTTGAAAATTTAACTCTTTCTGATTTTCGCATACAAAGCAGTCTTTATCTTGATTATATGTAAATCCCTTTTTTAAAGCATTATTCTGGTATTCGCGAATTGCTGTATAGCCTTCGATTCCAAGTAATTCCAGTCCTCTATGAACAGCCCCAACATCATAACCGCCATCCAATGCCAGCACCTTTATATCAATAGGTAAGGCCTCTTGTTGCTGTTTTACATGATTGAGAATAATATCACTTTCACGATGATTTGCTGGATAACAATTAACGCCTGTGATTATACCATGTCCCGTATCTACCGTCATCTCTGTTAAATAACCAAGCCCCCTTTTCCTTTTTTGGTTTATATATCCACAATCAGGGTCTGTTGTACTTTTCAGAGTACGCTTTGTAACTTCTTTCGTTATAGGTTCTTTATAGCCCGGAATTTCAGACATTTCTTTTTCCAGTTCATCAAGGTAGTGGATGGAAGACTGTTGTACTGTCTCTATTACTTCTATAGAACTGTTAACAGAAACATTTCCTGGTAAAAATGATCCATCGGCAACTACCGTATTACCACTTACAATTCCCATATTTATACATTGCATTATGATTTCATTAAAAATATCTCTGAAAAGAGTATTATCTCTAAAACGTCTCCGACGATTTTGGCTAAAAGTACTATGGTCAGGAATCTTCTGCATCAGATCAAGTTCACAAAACCATCGATATGCTAAATTTAAAGAAACTTCCTCTTCCAATCTGCGTTCTGATTTGATTCCATAAAGATATCCAATTAATAGCATCTTTATCATAACAACTGGATCAATAGATTTTCTTCCTGTATGTGAATAAAAAGAGGACGCTTTTTCATAGATGAAATCAAAATTTACACTGTTTTTAATCTGTCTCAACAAATGATTTTCCGGAATCATTGAGTCTAGATCCAGAATAAGAAGTTGCATTTGATTATCAATTCTTCCCATCATAAAAAGTACCTCCTATGGCAAAATTATTACATATATTTTACCATAAAGAAGGTACTTTTTCTTTACTTTGTCAACAGGTCCTTTTTAATCTGTCTCAACAAATGATTTTCCGGAATCATTGAGTCTAGATCCAGAATAAGAAGTTGCATTTGATTATCAATTCTTCCCATCATAAAAAGTACCTCCTATGGCAAAATTATTACATATATTTTACCATAAAGAAGGTACTTTTTCTTTACTTTGTCAACAGGTCCAATATTTTACACTCTCAAAAAATGACCGATACCCTGCGTATCAGTCATTTTTTAACTTTTCTATTTCCATTCCCATCAGAATTCTTTCACATTCCATTCCGTCTTTTTCATCCAGATCTAAAAGCTCATTGATCCGTGCAATTCTTGGCAGTAATGTATTTCTGTGGATCCTAAGTCTTGCGGCCGTCTGTGCAACGTTCCGTTTCATCCGAAGGTACCAGTACAAAGTCTTATAAAGTTCTTTTCCCGTTTTCCTATCCTCCTCTTTCAAAATCTCTAATTCTTCCAGATATATGTTTTCCTGTCCCAGATTCTCACTGATACAACTAATTGCAAGTTCATGGTAATAATTTTCCACAAGCAGTACCTGTTCTTTCTGTTTCTGTCTTACAGCCATATTCAATACTTGCCACTGCAACTGTCTGTTCTCTTCTTTTTTCCCCCAGTCCGAAAATCCATTTCCGATTATTATTTTTCCATCTTCATCTTCCATAGATTTGCGACACACATCAATTATACCGTTTCTGGCTTCTTTGCCATCCATTCCCGATATAAATAATTCATTATCCTGTATCTGCCTTAGCTTCAATCCGGTGAGCATTTTGTTCACTCTGGCCTGTTTTGTCAGATCCCGTCCGATGTGTATAAGATTTTTTGGTTCTTCCGTTATAATCCACATATAATCCGGAACTTCTCTTTCTTCTATCTCACGGGTATGCGTTCTCATGTGATAGCTTTTTGCCAACAATTCTAAGAGTTCTTCCACGCTTTCCTTATTGACGCCCTCTGGAACAACTGCCATCACAACTCCATTCTTTTCTGACAGTTTATATTCCATTCTCTTTCCACATTCCTGTTCTGCTTCTTCCCTGCTGATTCCAACCCATTCTTCTGTTTCTTGTTCCCCGCTCTTTATACATACCGGAATATGCGTATATTTCCATATTTCTTCCAAAATTTCTGCTCTTGACCTTTGTTCCGTCATCCCTGCCAGCACAATCTTATAGCAATAATTGATATCCAGATCTTCATCTGTCCCCGGCTGGATCATTTCCAAAAATGCTGTCAGTCTGGTAGCAATCTGCCCCTGATCTGCAGTAGAATAATCCGTATCAATGGCAATATATGGCAGATGTTTCTCTTCTGTTACAAATTTTCTGATATAAACAGACTCTGCCCCTGTCGCATGACATCCGGTCAATATCATCTCAACAACTCCATCTACATGATATTCATCAATGATCTCACCAATCAGATCGATCCGGTTATCGTTCGGTGTCATGATCGAACATCCCGTTGACAGATATTTTCTTGCAATGGCTTCGTAGATGTCTTCGCAGTCTTCCTCCACCGGATTTCCCAGTGTCCGCACACCGCTGCAATTTTCAATCGCCACAACAACTCCGCCATTATCTTCTATCGCACGGATCACTTTCAGGCTGTCGCCGCCAATCGGGCATCCTGTCACCAGTATTCTCGGGCGTTTTTCCAGATGCTTTCCCTGTCTGTATTCTGTCATGATCTTATCGATCACTTCTTTCACCACTCCCGGAGTTGTTGCAAAATCGAATCGATATTTACTCCCCTGCACCATCTTCTGGATATCTTCCCCCTTTACAGGAGCCGGATCCAGTTTCATCAATTCGCAAAGGTTCTTCAACGACATACGGATCTCATTATTTAAATGTACTGCATCACGGATCATCTCTTCCGTAATCACTATATGAAAGAATTCTTCCAGATATTCTTTTGTACGAATAATCTCACTTTTCCAGAAAACAAGTCCTCTTTCGGATTGACTGTTCGGAAGTTCCATTACATGAACTGGCTTGAATTCCGACATCAGCTCGTACATCTTCTTTTTTCCGTCACATGTCGTCTCTCCGATCACGAGATCTGCAAAATGAAAAAACGGACATCTGTCACTGATCGCAAATCCATAACTGGATTTTACCAGCGGACACATACTTTTCGGCAAATCCCGTTCCGCTGCCGTAATCGTCTCATTAGAAAAAGAACAAAGTCCTACCGGAATTGCTCCCGCCGCTATCGCAAGTTCTGTCGGAAAATAGGCGCAATACATCCCCACAACCGGAATTCCCTTATCCTTATATTCTTTTATTTCCAGAAATGCTTCTCTCTTTTTTTCTCCAAATTCTTCAAATATCTCTGGTAAATTATGCACCAGTTTCATATATGCTCTCCTTACTTTTGCCTTTTCTGATCTTGTCTCGATATATCATACATCATCATAAATGCCAGCAATTCCCTTGCTGTCTCGTTATCATTGATATCAGCCTCTATACATTCCCTGATCTGCTTTAACCGGTAGGCCAGTGTATTTCTGTGAATATGAAGGCTGTCTGCCGCCATTGTTACATTATTTTCATTCAGCAGATATACCTTTAATGTATAGTAGAGATCCGTATTATTCTCTCTGTCTTCCTGAAGCAGCCGTAACAACCGGTAATCACTTAATCCCGCTTCTTTAAAGAGCGGTGTTGTATATGTATAAAGTCCCTGTACCGACCATTCCTTTTCCCGTTTCATAACCGGATCATTTTCCAGTCCGCTCACCATCGCCATACGATTTAACAACTTATACTTTGCCTCGCATCTGTCTAATTTTCCATATGGTTCACTGATGCTGCATCTTATCCCTTTTTCCGTGATCTTCCGGTAAACTTCTTCCGTATTTCTTGTTCTTAATCCATAAAATAATATTAGGATCCTGTCCGTTTCTTCGCAGATACAATAACTGTCCCATATTCCTTTTACCCACAAAACCTGTTTTTCCTTAAGATCTTTTTTTAATACCATCACTTCTATATACTGTCCGGCCCATATCTCTTCTATCTGCCGTATTCCTTCTGTCTTTCCATGGAACAGACTCCAAGCAAGCAGCGCTTCACGCATCGGCTGTAAAACCACCAGCTCTTTCTCTGCTTCCGCGAAATAATGCTTTACTGCCTGTCCGAGCACACCTGCCAGCTCTTCAAAAAACTGCCGGAACTCTTCTTCCGAATACAAAATGACTACATATCCGTCTGGCCTTCCCGGTATTTCAACCGGTTTCAAAGCAATCTGATACGCTCCTGCAGCCTCTCCCCGACGGAACTTCTCATATTCAGAAAATGTTACATGGTTCCATTTGACAGATTCGCTGTTATCCTGCTCGCATGCATACGAATATGCCAGGATCTTTCCAGACCCTGACACAAATATTATCTTCGCACCCGTATATTTATTTATCTTTTCAGCAATACTCTTCAATTCCGGCTTTTCCAGCATTGCTTCAAAAATTATTTTATAACAGACATCAATCTCATACATATCTTTTTCACTCCATATACAGATATTTTCTCGTAGAAAATTCTATCTGTCAAATAGAAAATCATATGCCAGTGATTCAATCTTATTGATAATTTCTATAGCTATTTTCTCATTAAGTTCGTGATCAACGCATTGACACCAATCTCTACATTCTTTTTTGATGTCGCAAGATTCATTCTTATAAACGTACCAAAGCGTTCTCCACCGAACCAGTCACCGAAATCAACGGCCAAGCGGCATTTCTTTTGGATTACTTCTTTCATCTCATCTGCTCTTACATATGCTTCAAGATTAATCCAGCACAGATATGTTCCTTCCAATGGAGTTACAACTGCCTCTGGAAGTTTTTCTGCAAGTTCTGCTTTCAGGTACTGATAATTCTCTTCAATCTGATCCAATACCAGTGTCAGCCATTCATTGCCTCCTGCATATGCAGCCTGAGCTGCAACATAACCAAAAGCATTTCCTCCCAGTACTCTGTTGCCTTTTACATAAGCATCCCACTTTTCCTGAAGTTTTTCATCCGGAATGATCACCATAGAATTCTGTGCACCCGCAATATTGAATGTCTTCGATGCAGCCACGATCGATACCATAATATCATCATACTCTCCGGTTGACAAAGATGGGATATGCTTATTTTCTCCAAATACCAGATCCTGATGGATCTCATCTGATATAATATACACCTGATGCGCTCTGCAGATTTCAAAAAGCTGCTTTAACTCTTCTTTTTTCCATACTCTTCCCGCCGGATTATGTGGTGAACACAAAATAAATAATTTCACCTGATGATCTGTGATCTTTTTCTCAAAATCATCGAAATCAATCGAGTATTCTCCATTCTCGTTCTTAAGATCGGAACAGATTAAATTTCTGTGATTGTTCTTTACTGCGTCTAAAAACGGATAGTATACCGGTGTATTTACAATTACTGCATCATTTTCTTCTGTCAGAATCTGCAACAGCCAGTGGAATCCTGCTACAACTCCCGGTGAAAACCGGATCCATTCTTTTTTCACTTCATATCCGTGATGCTCCCTCTCCCAGTCAATGAATGCCTGATAATAAGCATCCGGAATCTTATAATACCCATACACTCCGGATTCCACATATTCCCTCAGTGCACTGACTACACACTCCGGTACACGGAAGTCCATATCTGCCACCCACATTGCATGAAGTCCTTCTTCTCCGAACATTTTCTGCTGTCCGTCCCATTTATTACAGTTTGTATTTCTTCGGTCTACATAAACCAGCTTTTCCATTCTGATACCTCTCCTGTTCTTTTTAATTTTCTTTCAGTTCTCCCATACAGCCGTGAATCGCAATATTGGCAAATGCAGCGGCTGCTCCTGCCAGTACCGTATCATCAAACTGATATTCCGGATTGTGCAGACCCGGAATCGCTTCTTTCTCTTCCGGTTTTATTCCAATAAACATATAGACCGCTGGAACACGGCTGCTATATTCCGCAAAATTTTCTCCGCCCAGATTGTCCTCTTCTATGATGTAAACATTTTTCTTTCCAAGTACATCTGCCGCTGACTTTTTCACTCCATTTAATAATTCCGGAGCATTCTTTACACTTCCACCATGAATCCTGATATCTGCCTCATAAGAAGTTCCGTATACCTGGCAGATTCCTTTGATCTCTTTTTCCAGTTCTGTTTTCATTTTTTCCAGAACTTCTCGTTTTACGGCTCTCATCGTTCCGCCAAATACGCAGTCCTGCGGAATAATATTTCTGACATTCACATCCCCTGCCTGCATATAAGTAACTGACATGATCTTAGGCTCTGTTCCACCGATCGTACGTGTCAGTATTGCCGGAATATGCTGGTAAATCTCATTCGCCGCCGCAATCGGATCAATCGTCTGCTCCGGCCATGATGCATGCCCCTTCTTTCCGATAATTCTGACTTTAAAATCTCCCACACAGCCAAATGCATAGCGTCTCACGATTCCGATCTTACCACTCTCTACAGACGGCCATCCATGTGCGGCAAATGCCATATCCATCTTCGGATCTTCCAGTACTTTATCTTCTTCTATCATCGTATCCGCGCCAAGTCCGACTTCTTCCCCCGGCTGAAATGCGAATCTTATGCATCCACCGAATTCATCTGTCAGCTGTGCCAGAATCTTTGCCGCACCGATCAGCCATGTCGCATGTCCGTCATGTCCGCATGCATGCATACGTCCGTCATGCCTGGACTTGTAAGTGCTTTCCACTTTTTCTTCCAGTGGAAGCGCATCTATATCCGCCCGCAGCAAAACATTTTTCCCTTGCTCTTTCTTCCCCTGAAGTTCTGCGATCAGACCATATCCACCGGCAACATGTTCTCTTATCTTAAGGCCTGGAATTTTATGTAACTCACGGCTGATGATCTCGTGTGTCTTTGGAAGATCGATTCCAAGCTCCGGATACTGATGCAGTTCTCTTCTGATGCGGATCAGTTCCGGTTCTGTCTCTTTTGCAATTTGTCTTATCTTATCATTTATATTGCTCATTGTACCAACTCCTCAAAAAAGGCCTGCACAAATCCTGTGCAGACCTTTCAGTCATTCTATTTCCGATTAACAAAATTCAGGAACTGCTGAAGTCTTTGATTCTCTGGATGATCGATGATTTCTTCCGGTCTTCCATCGGCTGCAATTCTTCCTCCGTCCATGAACAGGATTCTGCTTGCTACTTCTCTTGCAAATCCAATCTCATGCGTAACCAGAATCATTGTCGTTCCTTCTTCGGCAAGAGATTTGATCGTATTCAGTACTTCTCCTACTAGTTCCGGATCCAATGCCGATGTCGGCTCATCAAATAATACCACATTCGGATTTACTGCAAGTGCTCTTGCAATTCCAACTCTCTGCTGTTGTCCTCCGGACAGTTTCGATGGGTAAAAGTCCTTTCTTTCACTCATTCCTACCTTATCCAGCAGTTCTAACGCAATTTTTTCCGCCTCTGCCTTTGACTTTTTTTGTACAACGGTCAGCGCTTCCATTACATTTTCTAATGCAGTCTTATTCTTGAAAAGATTATATCCCTGAAATACCATGGAAGAATGTTTTCTCAATTCTATTACATCCTTCTTTGTATGGTTCTGTGCATCTACCGTTACATCACCAATTGTTATTTTTCCCTTTGTCGGTACTGTCAGGTAATTCAGACATCTGAGTAATGTAGATTTACCAGTTCCCGAAGGTCCTAAAATTGCAATCACTTCATTCTTATTGATTGTCAGATTGATATCTTCTAATACTTTTGTATTTTCATCAAATTCTTTATATAAATGTTCAACCTTAACCAACTGTGTTTCTGTTCCCATACGTTTTAATCTTCCTGACTTTTCTTATTTCTGGATTAATTTTGTCATATCAGCATACATCCATTTTTCAGTAATCTTTGCTACTGTTCCGTCATCTAACATATCCTGGATTACATCATCTAATTCTTTTGTCAGTTTATCTCCGTCATCTGTTTTTTGGAGGAAATAAGCTACATTATTTGCCAGAAGCTGTTCATCAAAGAAACGGAATTTTGCATCTGTATTGTTATGTGTAAATGCGTTTACATTTGTTGTTGTATTCGCATATGCATCAATTCTTCCAAGTTTCAGATCGTTCATACCTACAGCACTGTCTTCATAAAGTTTTACTGTAAATCCTTTTTCTTTCGCCATGTCTTCGATGATTGTCTGTGCAGCCTGTCCGTTTGTACATCCTACAGTCTTTCCTTTTAAATCATCAGATGTCTTGTAATCAGAATCATCATTTACGATAATGCACTGTGAATCTCCGTAGTATGGGATTGTTGCATTATATTTGTCTGTTCTTTCTTCTTTTACTGCAAGGCAGTTTGCAACTACATCAGCACGTCCTGTATCCAGTTCTCCCCACATAGCATCGAAAGAAGCCTGTTTTACTTCTACTTCCCATCCGGTACGTTTTTCAATTTCATCCCACATCTCTGCGTCGATACCTGTCCATTTTCCATCATCAGAAATAAGGCTGTATGGTTCTCCTGTTCCAGATGTAACAACTGTTACTTTCTTTCCGGAATCTTTTTTGTCATCACTCTTAGACTCTGAACTTGCTTTTTTATCTGAATCATCAGATTTGGCATTGCTTCCGCATCCTGCAACAGTTCCTACTGTCATCATAGTTACTAATAAAGCAGCTAATACACGTTTTTTCATAATACTTAATCTCCTCTTTGTCATATAAATGATAATGCATCTATCTTAATGGGGTTGTTCCATTTAAGATCTTGTCTTAATACATATTTGCACATTTCTTTTCTAATAATTTGTGTAAGATTCCAAGCACAAATATGATCAGCCAGTACACCAGCATAACGGCCGCATAAATTTCAAAATATCTGAACGTTCTGGCTCCCTCAATCTTGGCGGCTCCCATGATATCCGGTACCCCAAGCATAAATGCAAGTGAAGTCATCTTGATCAGGTTAATGATGTCGTTAAAAAGCGGCGGCAATGCCACACGTACAGCCTGTGGAATTACGATTCTCGTAACCAGCTGAAAATTCGTCATTCCCAGTGAATATGCAGCTTCTTTCTGTCCTTCATCAACGGATAATAATGCTCCTCTGATACTTTCTGACATAAAAGCTCCCATATTAAAACTCATAACTACCGCTACTGCGATAAGAGGTGTCATATTTCTTACAAATGCACTGTATAATGCAATTCCATAATAGAAGAAATATAACTGTGCTACGACCGGTGTACCTCGCATAATAGAGACATACACTCTGGTCAGCTGATACAACACCGGAATTTTGTAATAACCGATGATTGCAATAATGACTCCCACAATCAGTGCGAATATTGTCGCAGCTACCGTTAATTCAAATGTAATATTAACTTTACTCGCAATAATCGGCAGGACTTCAAAAAAATAACTTACTTTAAACATTTCACCTACTCCAGACCTGTTATTTCTATTCCTAACAAGTTAACATTTTAACATTTTCAAATTATTTTTCATCGTCATAGACCTACAAAGCATTTGTTTATTTTTGTATCTTTCGCACATATTCTATAAGCATTATGATTTATAGAAGTTTTCTATATATTTTTCTTTAAGTAAATGTTTTCTTATGATTGTTGTGTATTCCTTCTTATTCTATATGATACTCCCTTAGTTTTTTCCTACGTTCTTTATAATCCGGCATATACTTCTCTACCACATTCCAAAATGCATTCGAATGGTTCATCTCTTTTCTGTGTGCCAATTCATGCACCACTACATAATCAACCAATTCTTTTGGCACAAATAACAACCGATTATTAAAATTCAGATTTCCATTGCTGCTACAGCTTCCCCATCGTGTTTTCTGGTTACGCATAGATATCCTTCCATATGTAACACCCATTATTTTTGCATAATATTCAACTTGCCTTTCTATATATTGTCTGATCTTCGCTTTTCCTTCTTTCGTTTCGACCGGTGGAAGAATCTTCGACGGATCTACCGCATTCGCCCCACGTTTCTTTCTTTCTCCAAACTCTCCTGCCACATCATCCTGATTGTTTCCAGCCAGGCTCCATTCCTGCCGCTTTCTGATAATCCACGCTTCATGTTCCCGGATAAATCTTTCTATAATCTCTCTTGGTGCCCGCATTGGAACTCTTGCATTTACTGTACCATCATATTTCACTTCTAACCCTAGTGTTTTCCTTTTTGATCGTATAATCGGAATCTCTATTGTTTCATTATCCGTTTGTAAAATATATTTCATCTTTTTATTCCTTTTTGCATCTTATTATCGAACTATTTTTAATACTTTTTTAATCCGCATTAAGCATTATATAATACTCTTTTACAATATAAAAAGACAGAAATCAAATCGATTTCTGTCTTTAACTCCCCGAGTTGGGTTCGAACCAACGACCCTTCGGTTAACAGCCGAATGCTCTACCACTGAGCTATCGAGGAATACTTATATAGTATAAACCCTTTTGTCTTTTTTGACAAGGGCTTTTACTTACTTTTTTATTTTATGTACCTTCAAAACTGCATACAAGAAATATTTCTTTCATCCTACCTATCACCTTGCTTGGTCATGCCCTCGACCGATTAGTATCAGTCAGCTCCATACATTACTGTACTTCCACCTCTGACCTATCTACCTCGTCGTCTTCAAGGGGTCTTACTACTTACGTAGGGATATCTCATCTTGAGGGGGGCTTCACGCTTAGATGCCTTCAGCGTTTATCC
>ERZ857750.4217-NODE-4217-length-10958-cov-7.640558_pt1 | contig 10958 bp, 10 predicted proteins | sample MGYA00519915_ERZ857750 | MGnify/ENA primary metagenome ERZ857750 (study PRJEB31778, sample SAMEA3449358) | human gut metagenome | biome: human gut; feature: human-associated habitat; material: faeces | place: United Kingdom | collected 2010/2012 ... | reverse complement strand
CGAAGGTTAATTTTCTTCATTATGTACCTCCATTTCGATTCACGGGTGATTGACGAGTGAATCGAATGGAGGTGGGGAACGACACCGGTATACAGCCGGATTATCTCCGAAAAAAAGGCAACAAAAAACGCCAGATTCCCGCAATGGGAAACTGGCGCACCAAGAACAGTCATTATTATGCTGAATCACATGGAACGATAATGCCGATGCAATGCTATACTTGCCCGGAGGAGGGGCAATGCTTTTTTTAATTGATGTAGATCATGGGAGCTTTGAAAAAGCAAAAGAGACACGGCAAATTAACCTCCAAGCGGCTACCGTGTCCCTGCAAGTCGTCATTAGTTTGTGTAAACGCAAAGAAACGGCGGCTCTGAAATTGTCCTTCAAAACCGCCGATTGAGTTCAAACCTTAAAATAGCGCACGAAATTATCTGCCCCAGTCAACGGTTTTTTTCTTTCCCCGGACGGGGCAGATAACTTATTATGCAGAGCAGAGCGGAGCCGATGTGCGCTAATCGGTTCCTTGTACTTTCTCCTTCAGCTTTCGGAAAGATGTATCACTGATGGCGTGTTCAATCCGGCAGGCGTCTTGTTCCGCTGTTTCCTGATCGACGCCAGCAGCGATAAACTGCTCCATAAAAAACAAATGGCGTTCATAGATTTTCTCGGCAATCTCCCGACCTATGACGGTCAGATGAAGGAACCCATCATCATCCACGGTCAGAAAACCTCCATTTTTCAAAACGCCTACCGCATGGCTGATACTCGGTTTGCTAAAGCCCATGTGCCGGGCAAGGTCAACGGAGCGAACCATGCCCTGTTTCCTTTGAAGAACCAACACGGCCTCTAAGTAATCCTCGCCTGACGCATATAGTTTCATTGCCTCCTCCTTCCCACGGCTATTTTAGTTTCCATCCAATCGCTTTCTTGCGAATACCAATGAAATCTGCATAAATACCAGGCTGCCTTATCAAATCCTCATGTTTGCCTGTCTGAACAATGTGACCACCAGACAACACGAAAATTTGATCTGCGTTTCTGACTGTTTTTAGCCGATGAGCTATCATAATAACCGTTTTATTCTTCGTCAGCTCTGAAATAGCGCCCATCAGAAGATTTTCATTCTCTGGATCAACACTTGATGTAGCTTCGTCTAAAATGATGATAGGAGCGTCTTTCAGGATTGCTCTGGCAATCGAAATCCGTTGCTTTTCACCGCCGGACAATGTAGCGCCTCCCTCTCCAATTACGGTGCCATAACCATCTGGCAGGCTCATAATAAACTCATGGCAGCAAGCCTTTTGAGCTGCTTTTACAACTTCTTCATGGGAAGCCGCTGGATTGCCGAATTTGATATTATTTTCTATGGTATCAGCGAAAAGATATACCTTTTGGAATACTTCGCTAATATTGGTAAGCAGACTGTCCAGTGTGTAATCCCGCACATCTACACCGCCGATTGTAATTTTTCCTCCGTCAACATCCCAAAACCGGGCGATCAGGTTACAAAGCGTACTTTTTCCGGCACCGGACGGACCGACGATAGCCGTTACGGTTCTTTCGGGTATAGTCAGGCTCACATGATCCAGAACCTGGTGTTCGCCATAAGAAAAAGAAACATCATCAAAAACAATATTGTAATTTTCAGGCTTTACGGGTTTACCATATTCGTCCATGACGGGAGTTTTGTCAATTTCGTTTACTTTGTCAATCGAAACATCCAGTAACCGCAGGAGTGCGGAAGTATTTCCGGCTGACTGAAGCTGACCAAAGAGCATAAAGGATGCTACTGTCATCAGCAGACAAATGGAAAGCGCCATTGTTCCATTCAGGTAAAAGTACAACCCCTCCACTATAACAAGAATACTTGTTCCGTAGAGAATGATTTGTTGCAGCATATTGTAAGGGACGAATGTACGCTCTAATTTCAGATTTTTATCCTTGCTGTCCAGAATTGCCTGTCTCATTTTGCTATTGGAATTTTGACCGAGATTAAAGGATTTTACAATCAGCATCCCTTGAACGTATTCCAGCACATTAGAAACGAGGGCCTCCTGGGCCTGCTGTCTTTGTGGCGAAACCGTTTCCGATTTTTTCTGTAACCGGCCGATGCACCATGTAAAAAGCAGAATCCCGCACAAAATCGTCAGTCCGATCCGCCAGTCGATACAGAGCATAACAATAGTAATAATCGCTGCATGGATATAGCCGCCTAATATGTTGGTTAGCACCATGGACGCATTATTTTCAATATCGCCCATAGTCGTAGTGACGACAGAAGTCAAATTCCCCAAATTGTGATCGTTGAAATACCCCATCGGCATATATTTCATGCGATCTCCAATATGAATCCGTTTCTCCGCGCACATAAAATATCCAATTTGCACCTTGCCGAAATCTGAAATGTAGCTGCAATAAATTTTAAGCAGCATACTTGCCAGGGTGATTCCAAATATCATCCAGATCATAGACGTAGTAAAACCGTCTGTTAAACCCGAAAAAACCATGGCTAATGCTCCAAAGGACATCATATCAAAAAGGGAGTGCAGGACAGAAAAAAGGATAGCTTTTTTCATTGTCCCCTGCATTTTCCCTGAAAACTGATAAATCTTGCTTAATGTCTTTATCATCTTCGCACCTCCTACGCCACATCTTTTGTGTCCATGTGCGCTTTCCACATTTCCTGATAGAGCGTACAGGAAGTCAATAAGTTTTCATGTGTTCCTTCGTCAATAATCTGCCCATCTTTTATGACAACAATTTTATCTGCATCGGTAATCGTAGAAAGACGGTGCGCAATCATCAGAACGGTTTTCCCGGCAATCACTTTTGCCATTGCCTCTTGAATTAAGGCTTCATTCTCGGCGTCAATGTAAGCGGTTGCCTCGTCAAGAATAACAATCGGCGCATTTTTCAGTACAGCGCGGGCAATCGCAATTCTCTGGCGCTCACCGCCCGACAAGTGACCTCCTGCACCTCCGACAACTGTATGGAATCCATTTTCCAGATTCAGAATGAAATCATAGCAGCCACAATCTCTGGCAGCCTGATATACTTCTTCATCCGTTGCGGATGGTTTTCCCATACGGATATTTTCTAAAACAGTTTCGTCAAAAAGATAGTTGTCCTGTGAAATATAAGCGATGTTATCCATAAGCTGTGACAACGGAATTTTGCGAATATCTGTTCCGTCTAACTTGACAGTTCCGTTTGTTACATCCCAAAATCCCGCAATCAGCTTCGTAATGGTAGACTTGCCGCCGCCACTGGGACCGACAAAAGCGGTAATGCTGTTTTCTGGAATAGAAAGGTTGATATTTTTTAGCAACGGCTTTTCGCTTTCATACGAAAAGCTGACGTTTTCTAACACAATATTGGAAGAATGAATAGACACCGGCATTTCCGGGCGATCCAGTTCTTTTTCATCCAATACGGCGCACAATTCCCCGACTACTGATTTCATTTGAGAAATGCTGTCCGTAAAGTTCATGGCATTTAAAATTGGTGTGATAATACCCAATGACAGCACGATACAGGTAACAAATGCCGGAACGCTCAGGCTCCCGTTCCGGTACAGGACACAGCCAATAGGAAGAACACACACTAACACACTGGGCCAGATTGTAACAAGCATGGATTTGTAAAGCTGCACGCTTTTCATCCAGTTCACAGCATAGGCCGCATTATCTTCAACGGCATCTGAATATTTCTGGTAAGAATTAGCAGACTGATTAAACGCCTTAATGACTTCTATTCCGCCGATATACTCAACCACAGTGCTGGTCATTTTACGCACGCGCATAATAAGACCCTGGAATTTTTCTTCATATCCATTTGCCATTCCCTTATAGCACAACATACCAATCGGCAGGGTAATCAATGCAGCCAGCGCCATTCTCCAATCCAAAAACAGTAGGTAAATCAGAATACAAATCGGAATACAGAGATTCGCTGTCAGCTCCGGTACTAAATGCGCAAGGGTCGTTTCCATTCCCTCCACACGATCTACCAAGACATTTTTTAATTCTCCCGATGGGGTGTTAATCATATAGCCCATCGGAACCCTGGTAAGTTTATCTGCTAGTTTCAGGCGGATCTCCGCCAGAGTTGCGAAAGTGGCCGTATGGGAAACTAAAGTAGAGAAATTTGCAAAGCATACTTTCCCAAGGAAACCAATTCCCGCAATCAGACACCACTCCATATAGACGGACACAGATGTCTCTCCATCCATCAAGAGAATCACAATTTTTGAAACTGCAAAAAACGGCAGCAATCCGGCGGCAACACCCAGGATTGCCAAAATCACTGAAAGAACATATTCACCCTTATATGGAGCGGCAAGTTCCATCAGTCTGGACATGGGATTATCTTTCTTGTCCATTTCACATACGCTCCTTTTCATAAAAATAGAGGTTGGTTAAACACTTCTAACCAACCTCTATTATATCTATTCGGCTATTTTCTGCCACTCTGATAGGGCGTTAAACCCTCCATTTAGACATTGGATTATATTTATTCCGCAGGCTGTACGTTATCGATCTCAAAGAACTGTGGCACGCTGGAGAAAGTATATCCGGCGATTTTGGAGGAATTATATACAACCAGATCCTTAGAATAGGAGATCGGAAGGTCAATCACATTGTCGTTGGAAACATTCAGTGCAGTAGCAATCGCACTCTGAACCACTTCGGGATCAGCAGAGGTGGAGAACGCATTTACCGCATCCGAATAGCTCTGGAAATCCTCAAGTGCCTGCAAGGAAATAGCATGAGGATCAGCACCGAGGGATTCCTGCAGGAACTTGTGCGGTTCAGTATAAGACCCTTCTGTATTCCATGTTGTAATGTCATAATTTCCTGCAACGCCTTCGGTCCACCAGGTCATCTGATCCTGGCCGGTAGTGGTTACGTCAATACCAACCTCTGCAAGCTGGGTCTTAATTGCAAGAGCCATGTCCTGTGCAAGAGAAAGATCAGTCCAATAGGTGTAATTCAGGGAAAGCTGCTGTCCATCTTTTTCACGGATACCAGTGCTTTCATTCATCACCCATCCAGCTTCATCCAGAAGTGCATTTGCTTTATCCAGATCATAGCTCCATGTGCTGTTATAAGTAATGTCTGTGTAGGGCGCTCCGGGTGCAAACAGGCTGGTGGCCGGAGTTTCGTATCCATAGGTCAGGCCCTTGGTGATTTCTTCCTTATTGACAGCGTATGCAATCGCCTGGCGAACCTTAAGATCGCTCAAAATTTCGCTGGACGCATTCAGAACCAGGTTCCGGGTCAGGGTATTTCCATCATTGATTGCGCCCTCGATCCCATCCAGAGAAAGAGCCTGATTATAGTCATCATAGCTGAGAAGGTCAGCACCGTAAATCAGGTCAACCTCACCAGTCTGTAATGCCTGAAGTCTGGAAGATGCCTCCGGGATATACTTTATGACAACTTCATCATAGTAAGGAGCTTCGCCCCAATAGTTTTCATTTCTGACAAAACGGGTGCAGTCACCGGAAATCATTTCTTCGCGGATGTATGGACCAGTGCCGACAACATCTGTGAATGTCTGGAAGTTTTCAGCTTCAAACACATTCGGGGACATCATACCAGCAACATTCTGGAAGCAGAAGTCATTGATATAAGAGAAGCAAGGGGCAGCATAATGAACGGCCACCGTGTATTCGTCAACAACCTCTACGCTTTCAATGTTGTAAATGCCCTTGATACCGCTAAAATTAGGGTTGGAACGGTCAAAGTCCAGAATTTCCTTTACGCTTTCCGCATTAAAAGCGGCTCCATCTGTAAAAGCAACATCCTGACGGAGCTTAAAGGTAAGGACAGTATTTGTGTCATCCCATCCCCATTCCTCGGCCAGTTCGGGAACAATTTCCCCGTCCTCATAGGCGACTAAAGTCTCATAGACCAGGCCACAGGCAATATTGTTTTCCTTGTTCATGGTCAGTGTCGTAAGGCTGTCCAATTCCTTAGCCGTGACGATCGTCAGTACCTTCGCTTCGTTTTCACCGCCAGTCTGCGTCTGATCGGAGGTATCATTCTGACCACAGCCGACCATAGACAGAAGCATACTCACGCCCAATGCAGCGGCGAGAAGTTTCTTGTAAATCTGTTTCATGTTATCCTTGTCCTTTCTGGTTTGATAATTGATCTATTAGATAGCCTTGCTTGGCGATCCGTCCCTCCCGCATGATGATAATCCGATTTGCAATACGCATTGCGTCCTTTCTGCTATGCGTAATGAAAATGCAGGAGCTGCCGGATAGCTTCACAAAGTTCTCTACTAAAGTAAGTACGGCGTCTGCCGAAATCAGGTCAAGCCCGCTGGTTACTTCATCCATGATTAAGTAATCAGGTTCCACGGCAATCGCCCGAAGCAAAGAGAGCCGCCTCTGTTCGCCGCCCGAAAGCTGACGGACAGGCGTTTCCAAAAGCCCATAATCCATGTGTACGGCATCCATCAAATCTAAAATATGTTTTTTTCTTTCGGCTCTTTTCTTATCAGTTAAGTTCACCAGTGCTTCTTCTACATTTGCGTATGCAGACCTGGCAGGATTTAAAGTGCCGGAAGAATCCTGAAAAACAGCCTGTATTTTTTTACGGTGCTGTTTCCATGTTCGATAATTCCAACAGGTTATATCTTCACCATCCAGTAATATTTTGCCAGAAGTTGGTTTCTCAATGCCGATCAGAAGTCTTGCCAGCGTGCTTTTTCCCGATCCGCTTTCTCCCTCAATAGCAAGACTTTCACCTTTACAAAGGTGGAGGTTGATGTCCGAAAGCGCATTAAAATCTCCCTGGTTCACATTATGATATACCTGATTTACATTCTGGATTACAATTTCTCCCATTTCCATTCACCCCGACTTTCCCTATGGCTCAACGCGGAAAATTGTTTCATCCAGTCTGTCTGCGGACTTGACAAGAGTTTATCCATCGTTCCATGCTCAATAATTTTTCCGGCTCCCAGAACATAAACGTTCTGACATAAGTTTTTAAGTGCGGCCACATCATGGGATACAAATAATATGCCTTTGTCCTTCATTTGCTCCTGCATGATGAGAAGCAATAAATCCCTGTTTTCTTCATCCAATGCAGCGGTTGGTTCATCGGCTAAAACATAATCCGGCGACATTCCCAATAAGATTGCCGCAGCTACTCGTTGTAGCATTCCGCCTGATAGTTCAGACGGATACGCACCCAAAATCCGATCCGTGTCTTTTAGATTTACGGAAACCAGTTTCTCTTTCGCCAGGTCAGTTGCTTCACTTGTATTCAAATGCAAACGATTGACAAAGGTTTCCCGCATCTGATAACCGATTTTTAATCGGCTGTCAAAAGCCGTCATAGGGTTCTGGGGGATAAATCCAAGCTTCTTCCCACAAAGCTCACGATGTGACTTGCGGGAAAGATGTGATAAATCTATATCGTCCAACAAAATTTTCCCGGCATCAATATGACAGCTTGTGTGAAGCATCCCCAAAATGCTCCGCAGCAAAGTTGTTTTTCCAGAGCCGCTTTTACCTGTAAGTCCAATCACATGGCCTGCAGGAATTTCCATAGATATGTCTTTCAGAAGGTAGCGGCCTGACCGTTCCTTGACATCTAACTGTTCAATTTTTAACATCACTCTGCCTCCTTCGTTGTCAACTGCCTGCCAATGACGTTAAAGCAGAGTGTCGATAAAATTACCGCCCCTATTGGATAGAGAATCATGGTCGGGTGAAGAACCAAAGCACCCCTTGCGTCTAAAATCATACTTCCCCAATCTACTACATTATCACCAAGCCCTAATCCAATAAAGGAAAATCCGGTAATAGCCAGAATCATATCCGCACAGGAAAGGCACAGAAAGCGAATCATTTCGGCAATCAAATTCGGGAAAATATGAATCAGCATGATTCTGAGCTTTGAAGCGCCGGAAGCGATTGCACACATGACATAGGCTTTTCCCATTTCCATGTCGGTACGGGTACGAACCAGTTTTATGTATCTCAAAATGTAAGACACAGTGAGCGCGACAAGAGTAGTTTTCGCTCCGCTGCCCCAGGCTCCAATAAACACAATTAAATACGCAATCGGGGGGATGGCTGTAACAGCGTTAATCAGGCCATCAATAAGTGCATTTTCTTTCATAACGGCCCGGCTTGTCACCATTCCGATAACAGTGCCAAGCAGAAAAACAATAAGAGAGCCTCCTAATACAATCCCCAGCGTTGTCCAGCCACCATAAAGAATCCGTGACAGAATGCAGCGCCCTAAAGCATCCGTACCAAACGGATATTCTGCGCTGGGATCAGCATATCTCTCCAACAAGTTTGATTTCATTGGATCGTTGGGTGCAAATAAAAATCCGGCAAAAAAGAAAATAATCACAAGGGTTGGAATGAAAATCGCACACCATTTCCGAAAACGCTTCGTTTTCATTTACGCCACCCCCTTTTTACGCCCGATTGCCCACTGCACCAAGTCAGCGGCAATGTTGCAAAGAGCAATCGCCAGCGCCAGAAAAAACACCTCGGCGTGTATCATGGGAGTATCGCGATCAAGCACATGGTTTACAATCAGATAACCAAATCCCGGAATTGAAAAAATGGATTCAATCACCGTTGCGTTAGCCAGTGCCAAACCAATGCTTTGTAAAAAGTTTGGAACTAAACCCATCGCTGCCCGCGGAAAAAAATGGCACAGCAAAAGCCTTTTTTCCGAAAGCCCACGGCAACGGGCATAAAATGCGTAATCCTCGTTGCTTTCATGCTCCAGAGCATCCATCAGAAGCGGCGTATAGAAAGAAGCCCCGAATACGCCAATGCAGATTGCCGGAGATATGTAGCTGAGTAGGGTTGTATTTCCTGCCACAGAAATTAAGGACTTTTGAACAGCAAAATAATCCAGATAAACGGTTGCCAAATAGAAAGAGGGTATGGACACACCCAAAATGCACAAAAGCCTGACTGCCTTTTTCGGAAGTTTCCAGGGAAGTAAAAAGGCAATACAACTAACGATTACAATGAAAACAACCTGAAAGATAGATGCCAGAGCTACAATTCCAAGCGTTTTCGGAAAGGCTGTGGCAATATCCGTCCAAACATCATGTCCATTTGCCAAAGAAACGCCTAAATCAAAATGCAGTAAGTCCCATACCCAACGGCCATACTGGACAAGCAATGGTTTATCAAACCCCAACTGAATCCGAATCTTTTCAATCTGTTCCGCTGTGGGGTTTCCGATCATCCTCTTTGCATAAGCTGTGGCTGGATCAACGGATGACAGTCTCATCAGCAAGAAAGACAGTAGAGTTACAAACAATAAAGTAAATATCAGCTCAACCAGTTTCCGTAGGATATATTTTCTCATATCCCGTTTCATAATACCGACTCCTTCGCGGGTTAGAACAGTCTAACCTCTATTCAAAAAAAAGAGCGTCTGCACGACGCTCTTAAATCATCTGCTAGTACAGATGATAGTATATTGTATCTGGTATTTTGCCGCCACTCTAAAAAGACCAAACATCCTCTATTTGGACAACTTTTTTCGGAACTCGGAAGGCAGTTCTCCAAATTCCTTTTTGAATACTTCGGAAAATTTACTTGGATTATCGTATCCCATTTTAGCCGCAATTTCTGTTATGCTGTCAGAAGTATCCCGAAGCAAGATCGTGGCAGCCTGCATACGATAGGATTTCATATAAGCATAAATAGAACACCCATAAACGCCCTTGAAGCAAACCTTCATTGAGGTAAGAGGAATTTCAAATTTTTCTGATAACTCCTGCAAAGTATAATGGTTGCGAAGATCAGCTGTCATATATTCCTGCATTTTCTTTATTGTTTGTACTTGATTTCTTGCAAAATATCTTCGTTCTTCCTGGTAATCCTGAAGCGAAACCTGATTCAGAAACATCAGCAATTCCAACACTTTCACTTTTAAATAGTAAGCGATCATCCGAGGCTCCACCCGATAAAGTTCCGAAAAAATATGTTCAATTTCGCTTTGAGTTCTTAATACAATGCAGGTATCATTCTTGCAAAACTTATCTGCAATCGAAAAGACATCTATATTCAGACCTCCAATCACACTTTCTATCCGCTTCATAGTTTGATCTGCCGTAGGCAGATCAATGGTAATAGAAATGCCGTGATAATGCGACAACGGAAAGTAAGTTGATGTAGTTTCGTTTGTCAGGCGGTTAATTGCAAGATCGCCAGCACCGACATACTGATAATCTCCATTAGCAAATTCGCATTCAAAACGTCCCTCCCGGCAATGATTGATTTCAAGTACATCAGAGTGCGGAAGCTTGTTTTGATTCTGTCCATCGCTCATGTGAAAATCATTATAGAATAATTCAATACCCGGAAGAATTTCATAGCGAGTGATAACACCCTCTCCAGTTACATTTTTCATTCTGTAAATGGAGCAGCCATCTTCGCTGACAATTTTTTGAATTTCCGGGTCAAAAAAGTCTGTAAATTGCTGTTCGCTCATTTGTATTTCCTCCTAGGGTTAGCATAGGCAAACCACGGTTAGTATAGCATCTTTTCATGGCCGCAGTCCATAGATATTTTTTGAATTTTGAAGTATGCGTGTTGATTCTCGATTCTTACGCATTTGGACACACAGGATTATTGTCCTCTTACCGCATTCAATATCATTCTCGTTTGGCAACGAACTAAAAGCTGAAATCTGCAATTCATCCTCATAGTTCAATTAGTAGCTGGAAACGCCATAATCATGGAGCAACCATGTTATCAAAAAGAAATCAGCATAATCAGTCCTGTTCTCAAGCACAATAAGGTTATTCCTTTGTGCAAATCGGAACGATAAAATATATTTGAGGTGAACGATTATGCCGATTGATGATTTAACTGCTTTAGGGCAAAAAATGCGGGAAGCCCGAAAGAATAAAGAACTGACACAACAGGAACTTTCTGATCTGAGCCATGTTTC
>ERZ857750.4215-NODE-4215-length-10963-cov-3.213421_pt1 | contig 10963 bp, 8 predicted proteins | sample MGYA00519915_ERZ857750 | MGnify/ENA primary metagenome ERZ857750 (study PRJEB31778, sample SAMEA3449358) | human gut metagenome | biome: human gut; feature: human-associated habitat; material: faeces | place: United Kingdom | collected 2010/2012 ... | reverse complement strand
GATTCGCATTCGATATGGAGAAAGCTCACTTCTTCGACAAAGAGACAGAGCTTACAATCACAAACTAATTCTCACAGAATTAGAAAAACTGAATTTAACCCCGGGGGATATGATTTCCCGGGGTTTCTTTTTTTGCTAAAAAATTTTACTTGAGAAAGGATCCTGATTTTATGAAAATACAGCAAACACTTCAAAAATCTCTGGAAGACTGGAACCGGATCAGCGGCCTGGATTTCTGTATCCTGGATGAGAACAACCAGATTTACATTACCACCTGTGATAAGAAACTTCCTTCTGCAGAAAAACTGACTCAGTTCCGGGAAGACGCAGCCCTCTGCGTCTCCAACCGCTCCTGCAGTCTCTATAAACTTGATAATGGCTCCGGCAATATGCTGCTGATCGTATGGGGTTCCGGCGATTCTGCTTCTACTATTGGAGAGCTTGCAGTCTGCCAGATTGAGAGCCTGCTTACCGCTTACATGGAAAAGAGCGACAAAAACGTATTTATGCAGAATCTTCTCCTTGGCTCCTACTCTGAGGTAGACGCTTTTAACCGTGCGAAAAAGCTTCATATCACAACCACTGTACGGCGTGCAGTTTTCCTGGTGGAGACCAAGCAGAGCAAGGACGAAAATGCCCTGGCTACCATCCGTAATATTTTTGCAGCTAAGACAAGAGATTTTATTACTGCTATAGACGATTCCGGAATTATTATTCTCCGTGAACTCCAGCCTTCTGAGGATTATTCCGATCTGGATGATATTGCCCATATGCTGGTGGATATGCTGAATACAGAGGCCATGACCTCTGCCTGGGTTTCCTACAGCAATATTGCAGATGACCTGAAGCAGCTCCCGGATGCTTACAAGGAAGCACGTACTGCCTTAGAAGTGGGCAAGATTTTCTATACTGGCAAGAATGTGTTTGGATATAACCGTCTTGGAATCGGTCGCCTGATCTATCAGCTGCCGGTGGAGATTTGCGAGATGTTTATCGATGAGTTTTTCAAAGAAGAAACTCTGGATTCTATTGATGACGAAACACTCGCTACCATCCGCACCTTCTTCGAAAACAACCTGAATCTTTCCGAAACCTCCAGACAGCTTTACGTACACCGAAATACACTGGTGTACCGCTTCGAAAAGCTGCAGAAAAAATTCGGGCTGGATATCCGAACCTTTGAGGATGCGTTAACGTTTAAGTTAGCGATGATGGTGGTGAATTATATTAAGTATAAGAAAGCAGAATAAAATTCCCCCTCTTAAACAATCATTTTTAACTTAACAATTTCTCTTTTAGTGGCTTTTTCAATTTGCCGACTCTGTTCTTCTGTCAGCTGCTGATTCCTATTCAAAGTAACTGTCTTGATCAAAGTAAATGCTACTTTCTTGAAAGACTGTCCATAGAGCAGAAAGGAGATTCTGGGAAACCTGAAATTGCTCTATGGTCAGATCTATTTTCTTTATTATACATGTTAAAGTGGATTTTAAATCACACGTTTATTGTAAAGTGTAAAAATAAATTCCTGATTATGTGGCATTTTTTACTTATATTCTTCTTCATCCTTCGCCCACTCAAACGTACACTTCACAGCCTTCTTCCACCCTTTCAGCTTCTTCTTACGCTCCTCTTCTGTCATCTGTGGGGTGAACTGACGGCCGATCTGCCAGTTGCTTTTTACTTCGGAGGCGTCTTTCCAGAAACCGGTAGCGAGACCTGCCAGATAGGAAGCACCGAGGGCGGTGGTTTCGATGCAGCTAGGGCGGACTACCTGGGTGTCAAGGAGATCGGCCTGGAACTGCATGAGGAAGTTGTTGGCGCTGGCGCCGCCGTCTACACGAAGGGCGCTGAGATCAAGGCCGGAATCCTTCTCCATGGCTTCCAGAACGTCGTGTACCTGGTAAGCCAGGGACTCTACGGTTGCGCGCACCAGATGAGCTTTTCCTGCGCCTCTGGTAAGACCAAGGATAGCGCCTCTTGCATACTGATCCCAGTATGGTGCACCGAGACCTGTGAACGCGGGAACCACGTATACACCGTTTGTGTCCGGCACTGACAGACAATATTTCTCAGAATCCGGGGAACTCTCCAGAATTCCCACTTCGTCTCTCAGCCACTGAATAGCAGCACCTGCCACGAAAACGCTTCCCTCCAGGGCATATCCCGGTGTTCCGTCTGCTTTCACTGCAATGGTGGTAAGAAGTCCGTTCTTTGACTCTACTGCCTTATCTCCTGTATGCATAAGCATAAAGCAGCCGGTACCATATGTATTCTTTACATCACCTGACTCAAAGCAGCACTGTCCGAAAAGAGCTGCCTGCTGGTCTCCTGCCGCCCCGGCAATTGGGATTCTGCCCCCGATCAGGTTCTCATTGGTATAACCATAAATACAACTGCTTGGCTTCACTTCCGGCAGCATGCACTCTGGGATATCCAGGTATTCCAGAATCTCTTTATCCCATTTTCTCTCATGGATGTCAAAAAGCATGGTTCTGGAAGCGTTGGTGTAATCCGTCACATGAACTTTCCCTTTTGTCAATTTCCAAATCAGCCAGGTATCTACTGTTCCAAAGAGAAGTTCCCCATTCTTCGCACGCTCTCTGGCACCTTCTACATGATCCAGGATCCATTTCAGTTTCGTTCCGGAAAAATAGGCGTCCGGAATCAGACCGGTTTTCTTTCGAACCAACTCTGACATGCCGTCTTTTTCCATCTTCTCAATCATATTAGCTGTTCTGCGGCACTGCCATACAATTGCCGGATAAACCGGCTCTCCTGTCTTCTTATCCCACACAATCGTAGTCTCTCGCTGATTCGTGATTCCGATAGCGTGAATATCCTCTGCATCTACACTGATCTTACTCATGGCTTCTGTAGCCACTGAAATCTGGGAGGACCAGATTTCCTTCGGATCATGTTCCACCCAGCCTGGCTTCGGGTAATACTGTTTGTACTCTTTCTGTGCTACGCTGCACATATTTCCCTTTTTATCAAATAAAATACATCTGGAACTGGTAGTTCCCTGGTCCAATGCCATTATATATTTTCCCATAGTACACCTCGTTTACTTTGCTTGAATTATTTATATTATAGCCTATTTTCACATACAAGAAAATACCTTAACTTGCTATTTAGTGTGTTGAAAAGTTCCAGCCGACACACAGCATTTGGGCAATGTGTATTACTCCAGCGAGCCATTTCAGGCGCGCTCTTAGCGTAAGCGAAATCCAGCGCTTACGGAGACTTATGCGTGAGGGCTCTCCCGAACGCATTAGTCGCAGTTAGCGATTAGTTCGCTGGAGCGTTGCGCCGGCGAGTGAGTAATACACATTGTCCAAATGCGTCCGCATTGAAGAACTTTTAATCAACTAAATAGCAAAAAATCACAGCCCCGCCAAAAACGGGGCTGTCTTTCTATACACTTTAGATCAACTTCTTCACCATCTCCACAATCTCTTCCTTCGTCACCCTGCTGCTGTTAATACACAGATCATACTGCAGCATATCCAGCCAGTTAGTATCCGTAAAATACTCATAATAAGCCCGGCGTTCCTTATCCGTACGTTTTACCAGCTTCCTTACACTCTTTTCCTCCCGGCCGGTACGTGCAATCACCGTCTTCACACGGTCCTCAAACGGAGCATAGATAAACAGACTCAGATGCTTATCTTTATTATCCTGTAAGATATAATTGCCGCAGCGTCCAACAATCACGCAATTCTCTTTTTCGGCTGCCTCCAAAATGATCTTCTTCTGCAGATCGTAAAGCACATCATTCATGGGAACGAAATGGTACTCCGGATTCATCTGCAGCTCGTAATCCACCGGATACAGCCACTGGCTGGCTTTTCTCTCATCTACTCTGGCAAACTCATCGAAAGGAATATTCTTCTCCTTGCTGGCCATTTCGATCAGCTCCTTATCATAGAACTTAAATCCCAGTTCCTCCGCAAGAGCCTTTCCAATAATACGTCCGTTACTTCCAAACATACGATTGATTGTTATAACACGGTTACTCATAAACGGCGCCTCCTTTTGTGGTGGATTTGTAAATAATTTTGTTATAAAATAGTTTATGAAAACTATTTTCTGTTCTTTTTCGCATTATAACATAATTGTATGAAAATATCTATATAATTTGCATAAAATCAAAACAAAAAAATATTCTGAATATGTCATTTCGCTGGAAATTTGAACCCTTTCTTGTTATACTAAAAATAGCAATACGATTGCTGTTCACTGTATGTACAGATTGCAGAAAGCCTTTTTCAAACACGCTCTGGAAAAGCGCATTTGGAAAACGATGAACAGTGATACAATATGAGAAAGGAATTGAACATGCTCAAAATAAAAAATTATGTGAAAGCAGAATCTCTGGAACAGGCTTATGAGCTGAACCAGAAGCGGACTGCCTGTGTGCTTGGCGGCATGGTGTGGCTGAAAATGGGTAACCGTGTTGTAACCACAGCCATTGATCTTTCCGGGCTTGGTCTGGATACCATCACAGAAACAGAAAGTGAATTTGTGATCGGCTGTATGACCCCATTGCGGGACCTGGAACTCCATCAGGGACTTCATACATATACGAAAGGTGCCATAAGAGAAAGCCTGCGCCATATTGTAGGCGTACAGTTCCGCAACTGCGCTACTGTAGGTGGAAGTATCTGGGGACGCTTTGGCTTTTCTGATGTACTCACCATGCTTCTGGCACTTGATACAGAGGTAGAACTTTTTAAAGGCGGCAGAGTCTGTCTTTCTGATTTTGTGAAAATGCCAAAAGACAGAGATATTCTGGTACGCATTATCATAAAGAAAACTCCGTTGAAGGTTGTCTATTTAAGCCAGCGTAATAGCAAGACTGATTTCCCGGTACTGGCATGCTGTATCAGGCTGTCTGAGAATGGTGTGAGAGCAGTTTACGGCGCCCGTCCGGCGAAGGCATTTCTTCTGGAAGACGAAGAAGGTCTCCTTGCAGGCATGGAAACCATGTCTTCGGAAGAGAAGAAGACAGCGGTTCAGAAATTTGCAGACTATGCAGCCCGGAAGGTTCCTACCTTTGGAAACATGCGAGGCAGCGCAGAGTACAGAACCCTTCTTGTGAAGGTTCTCACAAGAAGAGCATTAGAGGCAGTGGGAGGTATGACAGATGAAAATTAATTTCTGGCTGAATGGAGCCAAAAAGGAAGCGGAAATCAGTCCTGATACCATGCTTCTGGAGTTTCTTCGAAGCCTTGGCTGCTACAGTGTAAAAAGAGGCTGTGAAACTGCAAACTGCGGTCTTTGCACTGTTTTGGTAAATGACAAGCCAATGCTGTCCTGCAGTGTCCTTGCCGCCCGTATTGACGGCAAAAAGGTCACCACCATGGAGGGACTTCAGGCAGAAGCTGAAGAATTTGGAACTTTTCTTGCCAATGAAGGCGCAGAGCAGTGCGGATTCTGTAATCCGGGATTTATCATGAATGTACTTGCAATGACAAAAGAACTGGAAGCTCCAACCGAAGAAGAGATTAAGGAATATCTGGCAGGCAATCTTTGCCGCTGCTCCGGTTTTGTTGGACAGACCAGAAGTATCCTGAAATATCTGAAATATAAGAAAAACGGAAATATCCAGGAGAAGGAGGTGCAGGCATGAGTTATGTAAATAAATCTTTGCAGAAAAAGGATGCCATGGCTCTGGTGACCGGAAAGCCAGTTTACACAGACGATCTGGCACCAAAGGACTGCCTGATCATCAAGATCTTAAGGAGTCCCTATGCCAATGCCTGGGTGGAAGAGATCAAGACGGACACAGCCATGAAGGTAGAAGGAATGGCACTGATCCTTACCTGGAAAGATGTTCCAAAGAGACGTTTCGCCTCTGCCGGCCAGACGTATCCGGAGCCGTCCCCCTATGACCGTCTCATTCTTGACCAGAGAGTCCGGAGTGTAGGTGATGCAGTGGCAATTGTGGCAGGAGAAACAGAAGCTGCCGTAGACCTTGCCATGAAGCGCATTAAAGTGAAATACCGCGTGGAAACACCGGTTCTGGATATGCATACAGCCAAGGATAATCCGGTTCTGGTCCACCCGGAAGAAGACTGGGAATCCAAGTTCCCGGTTGGTGCAGATAACAAGCGGAATCTTGCAGCAAAAGGCCATGAGGAAATGGGAGATATCGACAAGGTTTTATCAGAATGCAAATACACAGTAGATGAAGTTTATCACACAAAGGCTGATCAGCAGTGTATGATGGAGACCTTCCGCACATATTGTACCAAGGATTACTTCGGCAGGCTGAATGTGGTTTCCTCCACACAGGTACCGTTCCACCTTCGCCGAATCCTTGGAAATGCCCTTGGAATCCCATCCTCCAGGATCCGCGTGATCAAGCCTCGTATTGGCGGCGGCTTTGGAGCCAAGCAGACAGAGGTCTGCGAAATTTATCCGGCAATTGTTACCTGGATGACAGGACGTCCATCCAAAATCGTTTACAGCCGTTACGAATCCTTAATCTGCGCTTCTCCCCGTCATGAGATGGAAGTACACGTAAAAGTTGGTGCAGATGAGAACGGAATCGTAAAAGGAATTAAAGTAGAGGCGCTTTCCAATGCTGGTGCATACGGAGATCACAGTCCTACAACCATCGGACTTACAGGTCATAAGGCAATTGCCCTGTACCGGAATTTGGAAGCCTATGCTTTTGACTATGAGGTTGTTTACACCAACGTGCAGGCATCCGGTGCATATCGTGGATATGGTGCAACACAGGGAATTTATGCAGTGGAATCCGCTGTCAATGAGCTGGCTCATAAGATGAATATGGATCCTGCAAGAATCCGTGAGTTGAATATGCCAATTGAAGGCGAGCCAATGTATGACTATGATGGAAACCTGACTCATACAGCAAGCTGTACGATGGATCGCTGCCTTGCCCGGGCCAAGGAGATGATCGGCTGGGATGAGAAATATCCATGCCGTGATATGGGAAATGGAAAAGTCCGCGGCGTAGGTCTTGCCATGGCGATGCAGGGCTCCTCTATTGCCAATGTAGACGTGGGAGGCGCAACCCTGAAGCTGAATGAGGACGCATCCTATACACTTTCCCTTGGATGTGCAGATATGGGTACAGGCTGTGATACCATTCTTTCCCAGATGGCAGCCGACTGTCTGGAAACAGAATTTGAGAATATTGTTGCATTTGGTGTGGATACGGATGTTTCTCCATATGACTCCGGTTCTTATGCATCTGCCACTACTTACGCTACAGGCAATGCAGTTATTAACGCCTGCAATGAGCTGAAAAAGAGGATTATCCGGCTGGGTGCTGAAATGCTGGGTGTAAGTCCTGAGGAAGCAGACTTTGATGGAAAGAAAGTCTACGCAGGGGAAAAAGAGGTCAGTCTTCAGGAGGTTGCTTATAAGGGAACCTGCGGAAATACCCTGGAAATGCAGGTGACTGCCTCCTATTCTTCCCAGATTTCTCCGCCGCCTTATATGGTTGGGGCAGCAGAGGTGGAAGTAGACAAAGAGACAGGAAATATTGACCTGATCGATTATGTGGCAGTTGTAGATTGCGGAACTCCTATTAACCCCAATCTTGCCCGTGTGCAGACAGAGGGCGGTGTTGCCCAGGGAATCGGTATGGCACTTATGGAGAATGTGCAGTATTCCAAAGAAGGTAAGATTCGTGAGAATTCTTTCATGCAGTACAAGATCCCAAGCCGTGAGGATATTGGAAATATCCGGGTTGAGTTTGAGAGCAGCTATGAAAAGAGCGGTCCTTTTGGTGCCAAGTCCATCGGTGAGCTGGTAATCGATACCCCTTGTCCTGCAATTGCAGATGCGGTTTACAATGCTTCCGGTGTCCGGGTAAGAGAGCTGCCGATCACATCGGAGAAGATTGCCATGGGAATTCTGAAAAAAGAACTGGAGAAATAATATATGGGATTTATTTTTAAGGGGATACTGGCAGTGATCTGGCTGCTGGTAGTTCCCTGCCTGGCAGGGGGATTCTATTTCCGCAGAGAAAAAAGAACCTGCGGTGAATATCTTCTGGCCGGTTATACACTGCTGTTTGCCATTACAGAGCTGCTTTCTCTTACCATGATTTTTACCAAACAGCCGCTTCATGTGCTGACCATTACATATGGCGTGGTGGCTGGTGTACTGGCATTTCTGGGTGCCCGGAGTCTTTATAAGAAGAGGCAGAAGGAAACCGGTGAAGGCGCTGGCACATATTGCGGCAGAAGGACAGAAGCGACTGGAATTTCCCCGGAGCTTGTGGTGGCAGGAATTCTGATTCTGTTCCAGCTTGTCGTTGTGGTGCTTTATGCCCATATGGATGAAGATGATGCTTTTTATGTAGGAACAGCCACTACCGCGGTGGAAACCGATTCTCTTTATGCATATAACCCCTACACCGGAGCCGCTTACAATGTATTGCCAAGCCGTTACATTCTTTCTCCGTTTCCTGCATTTCTTGCCGTGACCAGCCGGTTATGCGGAGGACTTCATCCAGCCATTGTGGCACATACTGTTTTTCCGGCGGTATTTGTTTTTCTGGCATATGTGGTGCTTTTTCAGTACAGCCGCATATTCTTCAAGGGAAAGGCTGGAGAACAGGGGATTTTTATGATCCTTTGTGCCGTGATCCTGTGGTTTTGCGGATATTCGGTATACAATTCAGAAATTTTTACAATGGGCAGGATCTGGCAGGGAAAAGCTGTGCTGGCAGGGGTATTTTTACCATTTTTATTTCTGCTCTGTATGGAGATTTTTATGCAGGAAAAACCGGAATATCCATGGAGCCTAGCTTTTCTGGCAAATGGAGCCTGCTGTCTGTTTTCCTCAATGGGAATCATGCTTGCCCCTCTTCTGATGGGAGTATTTGCTCTGCTTAGTCTGGTGAAATTCAGAGACGGAAGAAGATTCTTAAAGAGTGTAGTCTGCTGTCTGCCATCCCTGATACTTGGCGTGGTATACATTCTGGTATTTTAGGAGGTGGAGAGATGAAACGAGCACTTTTGGCTTCACTGGACGCCTGGCAGAAATACTGGGGAAACGGATTTTATGTCTATTTACTGCTGGCTGCATTTTTGTATTTCCTGGTATTCGGAAGAAAAAAAGAACGAGCCAGAATTTTATCCGGCTATATTGTAGTTTTTCTTGCTGTGTTTTTCTGTCCGGTGACTGCTTATATTATACAGAAATGTATAGGATGGTCGGTTTACTGGAGAGTATTATGGGTTCTTCCGGCAGTGCCGCTTATAGCTTATGCCGGAACCTGCCTGGTAAAAAAGGCGGGAGCTTCCAGACCACGGCAGTACATACTTCTGATTTTTATTGCGGCAGTGCTGGCTTTTTGCGGAACTGGCCTGAATAGAGATGGTTTTTACAAAAAGGTTCAGAATGTACAGAAGATTCCTGATGAGGTAGTAAGCATCTGCAATCTGATCAATGAGCAGAAGGAAGAAAATGAAGAAATCTACCTGGCAACAGATGACAAAATAGCTTCCTACGTGAGAGTTTATGATCCATCTATCAAAATGCCTTACGGAAGAGGCGGTAAAGGAGCCTCTGGAAAAAAAGCTGCAAGATGGCTCCATAAACAGCTTGTGGCAGAAGTACCGGTGATCAAAAAGGTAGTAAAAAATGCAAAAAGACTGAAATGCAATTACCTGGTTTTCCCTGTTCCAAGCAAAAAGAAGCAGCTGTATATGGAAACAAAAGGGTTCTTACTGATCGGTCAGGTAAATGAGTACGGTATTTTCAAATATTGTGAATAAAAGGGTTGCATTTACAGGAAAAAGCTGATACATTTAGTTTGTGAATAAACTGAATACGGGAAGTTATGATAGAGGCGCAGGCTTCATCAGTAATTTCAGCTGCAGAGACAGGTTGTGTGCAGATTATGGGCATACGCAGATACACGCTCTGGGTCGTATGGCGGACTGGTTGGAATGAAAGGGGAGACTGCCGAAGGATTTTTTTCTCAGCCAGGAGAGAAGTTCTGGGCTGACGCAGAATATGCGGCAGACTGTCACTGTTGTGGAGCGCTATCTAAGGTATAGATCCTGTGAAGAATAAATGCCATGAATGTGTCCCCATAATGGGAGTGCATTCATGGCTTTTTGCGTTAAAGAAGAGGAGGCTTTTAAGAAAACGCTCTGACCGGTTTGTGACTGGTCATCTGGTATTCAGGAAAAAAGAGGGAGGAAATCAATAATGAAGTACAATTGTAAAAAATTATCTGTTCTTTTTGCAGCTGTTATGATGTTTGTCTTGGCATGTCCGGTGACTGTTCTGGCAGCAGCAGAAGAGGAGGCTGGCACACCTGCTGTGTACGCTACTTTCTGGTCATTGATACCGCCAGTTGTGGCAATCGTTCTGGCATTGATCACAAAAGAGGTTTACAGTTCCTTGTTTCTTGGAATTTTAGTTGGAGCACTTCTGTACTCTGGCGGTAATTTTGAGGGAACGGTTAACCATATTTTTTCAGGCGGAATGATCAGTGTGTTATCATCCAGCAGTAACGTAGGTATTCTGGTGTTCCTGGTAATTCTTGGAACTATGGTCTGCCTGATGAACCGGGCTGGAGGCTCAGCCGCTTTTGGACGCTGGGCGGGCAAACACATCAAGACAAGAGTTGGGGCAGAGCTGGCAACCATTTTGCTTGGAGTGTTGATTTTTATTGATGATTATTTCAACTGTCTGACAGTAGGAAGCGTTATGCGTCCGGTAACAGACAGACATCATGTATCCAGAGCAAAATTTGCATACCTGATCGATGCGACAGCTGCTCCGGTATGTATCATCGCACCGATCTCATCCTGGGCAGCAGCAGTCAGCGGATTCGTAGAAGGACAGGATGGACTTGCAATCTTTGTAAGAACCATTCCGTATAACTTTTATGCGATCCTTACGATTGTGATGATGGTTGGCATGGTACTGATGAAAACCGAGTTTGGTGCCATGAGAACACATG
>ERZ857750.4209-NODE-4209-length-10979-cov-4.379257_pt1 | contig 10979 bp, 9 predicted proteins | sample MGYA00519915_ERZ857750 | MGnify/ENA primary metagenome ERZ857750 (study PRJEB31778, sample SAMEA3449358) | human gut metagenome | biome: human gut; feature: human-associated habitat; material: faeces | place: United Kingdom | collected 2010/2012 ... | reverse complement strand
TCATGTAAGGTCCGCCCTCCCTGACGGAACGAGCGGATCGGGGACGGGGCTCCGGCTGCATAGCCGGAGCCCGCTGGCTTTCGCGGGCCCGATGGAGTAGGGTAGAATACTCCGAAGCGTTTTACGACAGGCTGAATGACGGGCAATAGGAGGGGGGAGGGGGAAGCGTGCAGTACGGGTTCTACTTCAACGGGCGTCGGTGCACCGGGTGCAAGACCTGCGTGCTGGCCTGCAAGGATCTGCACGATCTGCCCTCGTCCATCGCCTTTCGCCAGGTGTACGAGTACGGCGGCGGATCCTGGCGGCGCCAGCCCGACGGCACGGTGACGCAGGACACCTTCTGCTATTACGTGTCGGTAGCTTGCAACCACTGCGGCAATCCCGCCTGCGTGCGCGTGTGCCCCACCGGTGCCATGCACAAGGACGAGCGAGGGCTCGTGTCGGTGGACGCGGCCCGCTGCATCGGCTGCGGCTACTGCGCGCTGTCGTGCCCCTATCGCGCGCCGAAGGTGGATCGCGACGCCGGCCGCTCGGTGAAGTGCGACGGCTGCACCCGTCGGGTGGCCGAGGGCGGCGCGCCGGTGTGCGTGGAGGCCTGCCCTCTGCGCGCGTTGGATTTCGGCCCCATCGACGAGCTGCGCGAGAAGTACGGCGCCGTGGCCGACGTGCCGCCGCTGCCCGATGCCACCGCCACCTCCCCGAACCTGGTGCTCACGCCGCCGGCCCCCGCACAGGCCGACCCCGATCGCGTGCGCGCTGAGGGCCGGGTGCTGAACATTCGCGAAATCGTGTGAGGGAGCGCGGATCTGCTGGGATTGCCGGGTGCTTGCGCGCCTCGCGAGCCCGATAGAGCGCCCCGTCAATGAGAGGAAAGCGCCATGACCGAACAGACTGAGACGACGACCAGCCAAGACGCGTCCCTGGATGCCATCGCCTTTGCCGGGGCGACCTTGGCGCCGTTCTTCCTGAACGACCCGCGCACGGGAGACGCGGCCGATGCCTTCGCCGCTCTGGCCGAGCTGGACGTGGAAGCGGCCGCCGCCGAGTGGCCCTTCGTCGATGCCGTCGAGGCCGCTGCCGATTTGGCGCTCATGCGCGAGGGCCTTGTCGCCGGAGCCGATAACGAGGAGCTGGTGTGGGAGTACCGTCGCCTGTTCGTGGGGCCGGGGCATCTGCCCGCGCCGCCGTGGGGGTCGGTGTACACCGACCACGAATGCGTCATCTTCGGCGAGGCCACGCTCGCCCTGCGCGCTTGGATGCGCGCCTGCGGCATCGAGCGCACCACCGACGAGCGCACGCCCGAGGACCACATCGGGCTCATGCTGGCCCTGTTGTCGTTCCTGGCCGTTGAGCGACCCGAGCTGGTGGACGACTTTCTGCGCGACCATCTGCTTACTTGGGCGCCGCACTATCTGGATACGCTGGAGGAGGCCGCGACCCATTCCTTCTACGAGGGGCTCGCGCGCCTGACCCGCGCCACGCTCGCCGGTATCCAGCGCGAACGCGGCCTGGTCGTGGACGTGCCGCGCTTCTACCGCTAGGACGCCCTCGTCATGGACGGCTTCTCTGTTGCCCTCAGCGAGATCACCCTCGTGCTGTTCACCACCCTCGCGCCTTCGGGGGCGGTGGCCTACCTGCTTATGAGCCTGCCGGTGCTTTCCGGCCGCGCCGCGGGCGATACTGCCCGGCGGCTCAACCAGCTCACGTGCCTGCCGCTGCTCGTGGCCATGGTGGGTCTTGTCGCCTCGGCCACGCATTTGGGAAACCCCGCCAACGCCCTCTACGTGTTCACGGGCGTGGGCCGCAGCCCGCTGTCCACCGAGGTGTTCGCCGCCGTGATCTTCCTGGCGCTGGCGGGCGTGTACTGGCTGTACTCCTTCGCCGAGCACCCGCGCGTCGGACTGCAGCGGGGGCTTCTGGCGGCCATCGACGTCGCCATCGTCGCCTTCGTCTCGTCCGTGGCCTTCGCCTACAATGTGGACACCATCGTAACGTGGAGCCTGCCGCTCGTGCCCGCGAGCCTCATATTGAACGCGCTGTTCGGAGGCCCGCTTTTGGCCCTCGCCGGCTTCGCTCTGGCAAGTCGCGGGCTTGGTGCGGCCTCGACGGCCGAGTTGCCGATAGCGTACGCCGCGCCTGAGGGAGCGTCGAAGGCGCACGTCGAGCCCAGGAAGGCGTCGAAGGCGCAGCCGACCGCGGCGCGCGTTTTCCCGAGCCGCCGCGGTGCGCGCATCCTGCTCACCCTCGCGACGGCGGCGTGCGCGGCCAACGTAGCGGTGTACGCCGTTCTCGGCTTCCAGCTGCAGGGCATCGAAAACGAGCTCGTCTCTGTCGCTGACCTCGTTGCCGGCTATCCGGTCTACCTCGCGGCCTTTGCCGTGCTCGCCGCTTCCGCCCTTGCCTTCGCCTGGTGCGCCGCGATCAAGCGCGAACTTCGCCAATCCCCAGCGCCCCTTGTCGTCGCCAGCGTCCTCGCTTTCGTCGCGATCTTCCTCATGCGCTTCACCTTCTACATGAGCCACCTCACCGTGGGCCTCGGCGTCTAAGCTGTCAAAAATTTTGACAGCTTATGGAAAAATCTGTTAAAAATTTTGACAGATTGCCCGCAAGGAGAGCGAGTGAGATCGCCTAAGCCTCCATCAGCACTTTCCCGTCCAGGTTCTTCACCCAGGTGTGCAGGATGCGGCCGGCCTCTACATCCATCTTTGCGATGGTGCGGCCGAAATCGCTGCGGGGGCGGTACACGGCGCCGGGGCACAGGTAGAGGCCCGCGGGCCGCGCGTCGGGGCCCGTTTTCAGCTCGGGCACGTGGGTGTGGCCGTGAATGATGACGTCGGGCAGGGGGTCGCCGGGTGCGAGTGCCGCCGAGCCGGCGAAGCTCACGCGCACGTCGCCCGGCTTGTGGCCCACGAGGAAGCGCACGCCGCCCAAAACTGGATGTGCGAAATGTCCTACCTCGCTGCCGTACTCGTCGAAGTCGTTGTTGCCGAGCACGGCTGTCACGGGGGCCAGGGTTTCCAACTCGCGCAGAATGGCCGGCCCGCAAATGTCGCCGGCGTGGATGATGTGGTCGCAATCTGCCAGCGCCGCGTAGGCGCGCGGGTCCAGCGAGCCGTGGGTGTCCGAGATGATGCCGATGCGCAACGCGGGGCTCCTTTCGCGAGATGCCATGGCCCTCCATCGCCCTTTTGCCTATCCAGCGAGCGATAGACTCGGGCGCGAAGGCCGGTTCCTCTCTATAATAGCGCGTGGAAGATTTGGCGCGCGCGACATGCCGGAGGATTCGCACGACGCGCAGGAGCCTTGCGCGACGCACGGGAGCGATTCACGCGACGCGCAGGAGATTCGCACGAGGAAAGAGACACGCTGTTCATGGAAACCGTCGCCCGCATTTTCGAAAGCTGCCGCGAGGATCGTTTGCCCGCAAGCCGCGCGGGGCGCGTGGCCGTAGCCCAAGAGGCTGGCGCAGCCTGCACGGAAGTGTCCGAGAGCCGCGCGCGGCGCATCCCCTTCTCGGTGGAGATGTTCCCGCCGAAGGGCCAGCTCACGCTGGACGCGGCCCGCAAGGTCGTGGAAGGCCTGCGCGCCGCATCGCCCGATTTCATCTCGGTGACCTGCTCGGCCGGCGGCAGCGGCAACGGGCACGGCGGCCAGACGGTGGCCATCGCCGAACTTATTCAGAACGAGGCGGCTACACCCGCTGTCGCGCATTTCACCTGCGTGAGCGCCACGGCGTCATTGGTGGCGACGGAAGTGGAAGCCCTGCGCGCGGCCGGGGTTGAAACGGTGCTCGCTTTGCGCGGCGATCTTGCGCCCGGCCAGGAGCCGGCCGATTTTCGCTATGCCTACGAGCTCATCCCGCGCCTGAAAGCGGCCGGCTTGTGCGTGGGCGCGGCGGCTTATCCGGAAGGGCATATCGACTGTCTGGATCCGCGCGAGAACATCCGTCATCTGCGCGCGAAGCAAGATGCCGGCGCCGACTTCTTCATCACCCAGCTGTTCTTCAACAACGACTTCTATCGCTTCCGCGAGGCGGCCGAATCTGCGGGTGTTGCGGCTCCCATCTCGTGCGGCATCATGCCGTTTCTGGGGAAATCGCAGATCCAGCGCATGGTGTTCCTCTGCGGCAGCTCGCTGCCGGCGCCCATCATCAAGCTTTTGGCGAAGTACGAGGACGATCCGGTGGCCCTGCGCCAGGCGGGCATCGAATACGCCTGCAACCAGCTCGTCGACCTCGGTCGCCACGGCGTCAACGGCCTGCACGTGTATGCCATGAACCAGCCCGATATCGCCTGCGCCGCCGCCGAAGCGGTCGCTGCTGCCGGACTTCGGTGAACACCGTGGTTGTCTTTTCCGCCATCTCGGGAGCCGTGCCGAAGGCGCTGTGCCTAAGAGCCTCCGACGTTGTTGGAGGATGGTGACGCCGTGGAACTGAAAGCGCGCGTCGATAGGGAAGAGGCCCTGGCGTTTCTGGGCCATCGCGGCCAGGAACTGGGGGATCTGCGCGAAAGGCTGGAACGCGCGGCTTGCTTGTGCGAAAAGGAGCTCGTCCCGCGCGGGGTGTACCGCGAGATGGACGCGTCGGAAGCCCTTGCGTTGTTGCCGGGCCGCGATATCGCCCGCCATGTGGAAGGCTGCGCGCGCGTGGTGTTGCTGGCGGTGACGGTGGGGATGCAAAGCGAGATGCTGCTGCGTCGCGAGCGGGCCCTCAGCGCGACGGACGGCCTGCTCGTGGATGCCTGCGCGTCATCCCTCGTCGAGCAGGCGGCCAATGTCCTGAACGCGCATATCGTGGAAGAGGCCGCGGCGCGGAACCTGGCCGCCACATCGCGCTTCAGCCCTGGCTATGGCGACCTGCCGCTGAGTTGCCAGCCAGCCTTTCTCGTCGCAAGTGGCGCCGACCGTGCTCTGGGGATCCACGCTACGGCGGCGCACCTTCTCGTTCCAACCAAATCCATCACGGCGGTTATCGGCCTGCGTTCCCATCCGAATTCCGCCCGGGAGGGCGGCGCAAGCACCGCCCCTACGGAGGGGATGCGCTGCTCCACCTGCCCCGTCGCCGATACGTGCGCCCTGCGCGCCGAAGGAAGGACCTGCTATGGCAACCCCGCGTAAGCTCACCGTGACCGACGCCCACCTGGCCGAGGCCTTGGCTGGCCGCGCCTACCTGCTGTTCGATGGCGGCATGGGCACCCTCGTCCAGGCCGCCGGCCTTCACACCGTTCACGAGGTGCCGGATCTGCTGAACCTCACGCACCCCGAGGCCATCGTGGCCATTCAGCGTCAGTATGTGGAAGCTGGCGCCGACTGCATCACCACCAACACGTTCAACACCAACCGCTTGAAGCTCGCGAACGCCGGCGCTACCGTGGCCGAGGTGTACGCGGCGGCTGCGGCCAACGCGCGGGCGGCCGGAGCGCCGCTGGTGGCCGGCGACATCGGGCCGACTGGCGCGCTGCTCGAGCCTTTGGGTACCCTCACCTTCGACGAGGCCTTCGACATCTTTTCCGAACAGGCCTGCGCCGCCGAGGCGGCCGGCTGCGATCTCATTGTCGTGGAAACCATGGCCGACCTGCTAGAGGCCAAGGCTGCCGTGCTCGCTGCGGTGGAAAGTACGACGCTGCCGGTGTTCGCCACCATGACTTTCGGCGAGGACGGCCGCACCTTCCTCGGCACGACGCCGGCCATCGCCGCCACGACGCTGTCGGCGCTCGGCGCCTCGGCCGTGGGACTCAACTGCTCGCTCGGGCCGACGGAGTTGGCGCCGCTCGTGGGGGAGCTCGCGCCGCACGACCGCGCCCTCGTCATGGCGCAGCCCAACGCAGGCTTGCCCCGCATTCAGGATGGCGAGACCGTCTTCGACGTGGGCCCTAACGAATTTGCCCAGGCCATGGAAGCGATCCTAGATGCCGGTGTCACGGTCATAGGCGGCTGCTGCGGCACGACGCCTGACCATATTGCTGCTCTGCGCGCGCTCATCGACGCGCGGCCGCTCCCCGCGGTTGCATCCGTCTCCGTTCCAGCACACACTCCTGCGGCCTCCTCTGCGACAGCTGTTTCCGCGAGCTCCGCTTCTTCCCGTGCTGCTTGGGGGGAGCAAAGCGAGCCGAAGGGCCTCTCGGCGTCCAGCGTCCCCAACCTGCGTTATCGTCCTGCCTTCACGGTGACCTCGGCGCAGCAGATGGTGTCGCTGCCCGAGGGCGAGGCGCGCATCGCCGTCATCGGCGAGCGCATCAACCCGACAGGGAAGAAGAAGCTGAAAGCGGCTCTGCAAGCGGGCGATGTGGACTACCTGGTGGCTGAGGCGGCCGCCCAGCAGCGCGCCGGCGCCGATATCCTCGATGTGAACGTGGGCGTGCCGGGCCTTGACGAGCCGGCGCTCTTGTCGCAGGTCACGCGCGCGTTGCAGGCCACCGTGCCTCTGCCGCTGCAGCTGGACTCATCGGATCCGGCCGCCATCGAAGCCGCGGCTCGCGCCTATGCGGGCCGCCCCATGGTGAACTCCGTGAACGGCAAGGCCGACAACCTCGCCACCGTGCTGCCCGTGGTGGCGCGCTACGGTTGCACGGTGGTCGGCCTCACGCTGGACGAAAACGGTATCCCTCCCACGGCCGAAGAGCGCCTGGCCATCGCCGAGCGCATTGTGGCTGCCGCCGAGGCTCACGGCATCCCGCGCGAGGACGTGGCCATCGACTGCCTCGTCATGGCCGCCGCCACCAACCAGGATGAGGTGCGTGAGATTCTGCGTGCAGTGACCTTGGTGAAGGAACGTCTCGGCGTGCGCACGGTGCTCGGCGTGTCGAATGTCAGCTTCGGTCTGCCAGCGCGGCCGCTCGTGAACAGCACGTTCCTCGCTGCCGCCTTCGGGGCCGGCCTCGACATGCCCATTTTGAACCCCCTGAACGTCCGCTACCGCGACACCGTGGCGACGTTCCGCATCTTGAACGGCCAGGATACGGGCTGCCGGGCATTTTTGGAAGCCTACGCGAACGCGAGCGACCCTTACGAAGTTGCCGCCGGATCCACCCCCGTAGGGGGCGACCTCGGTCGCCCCTCGGTTCCAAAGGGCTGTCCCGTTCCGATAACGGAAGCCTTCACCGATGCGGCGGACACCGTCGCCCATCTGGCCGAATGCGTGCTGGAAGGACGCAAGGCACCGGTGGCAACGGCCACGGAGCGGCTGTTGGAGACCCACGACGGCCTGGCCATCATCAACGATATCTTCGTTCCCATCCTCGACGTGGTCGGCCAGAAATACGACGAGGGCGCGTTCTTCCTGCCCCAGCTCATGGCCTCCGCCGAAGCCGTGAAAGCCGGCTTCGATCTCATTCGCGACCGCGCTCGGGCAGTCGGCGCAAGTGCCGCTGAAGCCACCCCCGTAGGGGGCGACCTTGGTCGCCCCTCGGGCTCGAGTGCAGTCACCCCTCGCAAGGGCTGCGCAAGCCCCGCCCCTACGGAAGGCGACGCGCACGTCCCCGCCGAAAGCGACCGCGCCATTATCGTGGCCACGGTGCAGGGCGACATCCACGACATCGGCAAGAACATCGTGAAGATGCTTCTGGAAAACTACGGCTTCACGGTCATCGATCTGGGCCGCGATGTCGCCCCCGAGGCCATCGTGGCTGCCGCCCGCGACACCGGCGCGCGTCTCATCGGGCTTTCGGCGCTCATGACCACCACGGTCGGCGCCATGGAGCGCACGATCGCTCTCGTTCACGAGCAGCTTCCTGGTGTGGCGGTCATGGTGGGCGGCGCGGTCATCACGCAGGAGTTCGCCGAGCAGATCGGCGCCGACTTCTATGCAAAGGACGCCGCCGCTTCCACTCGCGTTGCCTCGACCTTCTTCGATGACTAATTCGCGTAGATACGTCCACAGGCCGCCGATCGCGCTATCATAGAACCAGCAGTGACCCACCCTCATCGGAGCAAAGGAGCCTTAATGGGGAAGAAGGACGTTGAAGCCCTCGAGATCACCATCGACGAGCTGCCCACCTACCTGCACACGAATCACTCGGCTTATATGGAAGTGGCCGACGGGCTGTACTACCTGACCGACGTGAACGACCAGTACTGGCGCGCGCAGGATACCAACCAGTTCAACGAGAAGGGTCACTACGTCGATTGCAGCCCGCTCGTGCCCACCATCGCCGAGTTCCTGGATCTGCCGTTCCACGAGGGAAAATCGATCCGCGATTTGGCTGCCGAGGCCACCTTCTACGCATCCGGCGATGGCAAGGACATGCCCGAGGATTTCTAAGCGCCGGCGCGTGTTTTCCGAAGCGGTCTGTCTTTTGTTCTTACGACGTTCAAGAACCCCGAGGTGTCGAAAGGATGCCTCGGGGTTTGTGCTATGATGCCCTGCGAACTACCCTGGTCGCGAAGTGCGCGGCCACTCGAGAAGAGAAAGAAGGAATCATGGCAGAAGAATGTTCCCACGAGTGCTCCAGCTGCGGCGTCTCCGGCTGCGGCGATCGCACCGCCGAGGCTGGCCCCAGCACCCTTGCGCCCAACAAGCGCACCAACGTCAAGCATGTGATCGGCGTCGTGTCCGGCAAGGGCGGCGTGGGCAAGTCCCTCGTCACCAGCCTGCTCGCCTCCGAGATGAACAAGCGCGGTCACAAAGTGGCCATTCTGGATGCCGACATCACCGGCCCGTCCATTCCGAAGTCCTTTGGCGTGGACAGCCGGCTTACGGCCGACGCCGACGGCATTAATCCGGCGAAGTCCGCCAGCGGCATCGAGGTTATGTCCGTGAACCTGATGCTCCCCGAGGGCGACATGCCCGTGGCCTGGCGCGGCCCGGTCGTCACCGGCGCCATCAAGCAGTTCTGGCAGGAGGTGAACTGGGGCGATGTGGACTACATGTTCGTCGACATGCCTCCGGGAACTTCCGACGTGTTCCTGACGGTCTTCCAGTCGTTGCCCGTGGACGGCATCGTCACCGTGTCGGCTCCCCAGGAGCTTGTGGCCATGATCGTTGGTAAGGCCGTGAACTTGGCGAAGTCGCTGGAGGTGCCGGTGGTGGGCCTCGTGGAGAACATGGCCTACTTCAAGTGCGACGAGTGCGGCAAGGAGCACCACATCTTCGGCGAGCCCCAGGGCGCGGCCGTGGCCGAGAAGTACGACATCCCTGCGGTGGCCACGCTGCCGATGGATCCGACCTTCGCCCGTCTGGTGGACGAAGGCAAGGTAGAGGCCTACGAGGTGGAAGGCGCCCTGGACGGCATCATCGACCAGATCGTCGCCGCATCTGAGGCCGAGTAAAGCCGGAGCTGCGAGGGACGCGAGCGCCGCTAGCGGGAATTTCCAAAATTCCTGAAAAAAGTTCTTGCGCGTCGCGTCCGTTGTGTTAATATAGTCCTCGCACTTTTTCGGGGCCTTAGCTCAGCTGGGAGAGCGCATGGCTGGCAGCCATGAGGTCAGGGGTTCGATCCCCCTAGGCTCCACCACATGTTCTACGACCGCCTTCGGGCGGTCGTTTTTTTGTTGATACTGCGGTTCCGGCAGGCACCTGGAAAATGACCCTTCACCTCAGGTTTTAAGGAATCCTTTCAGGAACTTTACAGGTATGTGCGATTATTGTTGACACCGTGTGTGGACTAAGTAATTCGCTTTATACGGTGCGCGCGCATTGAAATAATAGCTCCCTGACCTTACGAAACGTTAAAGAACGTTACGCTAGGGTTGCAACATTCAGTTAGCGCTCATGAAGGAAGGGCGGGAGTCCCGCGGAGGGAGTGGGAGCGCGCTCGATGAGCCTGCGCCGGCAATAGGGCTGACGCAATGTCATGAAAGGTTGAGGACACATGAAATTTGCCTCGTTCAAGAGCTCTGCTCTGAAGAGCGTGGGAGCGGTTTCGCTCTGCGTCGCTCTCGGCGCCGGTCTCGTGGGCTGCGGCGGTAATGGCGCCGGCGGCGGCGCAGTGGCTGCCACGGTCAACGGCCAGGAAATTATGGAGCAGACGGTCACCGACTACATCGCCAACTTCCGCACCTCCAGCTCGCTGGAGTCCGATGAGGCGTGGGGCGAGTGGATGGTCGCCAACGGCTACACCCCCGAGTCCGTGCGCGAAGAGGTCATTGACTACTACGTCAACCAGGATCTCTACGACCAGGCTGCCAAAGAGTACAACGTGACGGTCGAGCAGGCCGACATCGACGCTGCCCTGGATGAGACCAAGGCGATGTTCGAGTCCGATGAGGCCTTCCAGGAGGCTCTCGAGGCGTCCAGCATGACCGAGGAGTCCTACATCGAGGACGTCATTCGCCCGAATCTGCTTCAGACGAAGCTCGCCGAGGCCGTGGCTGCCCAGGATACCGAGGCTGAGGGCGACGACGCTACGCTCGCCCAGGCCCAGGCCATGAGCGAGCAGTTCAACGGCGCTAAGCGCTCGAGCCACATCCTGCTGACCGCCGAGGAAGGCGAGGACGACGCCGCTCTGGCCGCCCGCGCCCAGGAGCTGCTCGATCAGATCAACGCCGGCGAGATCTCCTTCGAGGATGCCGCCTCCCAGTATTCCACCGACACCGGCTCCGCTGCTAACGGCGGCGATGTGGGCTGGGACGCGCTGAGCACCTTCGTCACCGAGTACCAGGACGCTCTGGCCGGCCTTGAGAAGGATCAGATCGTTGCTGCTCCCGTGAAGAGCGAGTACGGTTACCACATCATCAAGGTGACCGATGTCTACGAGGTTCCCGAGGGCGGTATCACGTCGGTTGACCAGCTGCCGACCGAGTTCCAGGAGTATCTGACCTACATGGAGCAGAGCAACGCCTCCCAGAACTTCTCCACCTGGTTCGAGGAGTATCGCAACAACGCCGAGATCACCGTTAACCCGATGCCCGAGGGCCTGCCCTACGACATCGACCTTGCTCCCTACGAGGAGGCTGCTGCCCAGAACGCCGAGGGCGACGCTGCCGCCACCGAGGGCACTGAGCAGCCTTCCGACGAGACCATGTCCGCCGAGGATCAGGCCGCT
>ERZ857750.4207-NODE-4207-length-10984-cov-10.264434_pt1 | contig 10984 bp, 6 predicted proteins | sample MGYA00519915_ERZ857750 | MGnify/ENA primary metagenome ERZ857750 (study PRJEB31778, sample SAMEA3449358) | human gut metagenome | biome: human gut; feature: human-associated habitat; material: faeces | place: United Kingdom | collected 2010/2012 ... | reverse complement strand
AGGACCTTCACAGGCACTTGCTGCCAAACACAAATTATGTTGAAAATCGTTTAGTCTTCCGTGATAACTGAAAACTCAGCAATTCCAACACGTTTTACGTTATCAACAATTCGTGTTGCCTTAAAAACTAATTTTTTGCCCTTGACAGGAGCAAAATGTATTTCTTGTTCAATCGGGTTATGTTTGATGTTTGAGAACTCGCCCGAAGCCACGACCTTTCCATCCACTGACAATTGATAGTTTGAAATATGTCCCTGCGAATCGCGTCCCTGATTAGGGGTGTAAACAAAACCGCTTATCGTATGAGGGGCGGCCAACTCTACTACTATTTCGTTTTTGCCTTCGGGCAGATAATAGGTGGAATAACCGTTTCCGTCAAACATGAGATTTGTCCGCTCATCGGCAGGGCTGGTCACCTTGTAATCGACTGCTGGCAGGTCGAAACGGCGGCTGGCTACAGGACCGGATTTGCCGGACTGCACATCATAAGTAATCGCTTTGACGGTTCCTTTCTTGTCCAATATAAACGGAACTTCATATTTTGCAGACTGTGCCGTCGGCTCCGTTCCATCTGTTGTATAATAAATGTCGGTTCCTTCGCTTTCCACATCTATATGGACTTCATTTTTCGCATTTCGCACGATACGCGGCTGTTCCAACAGCGGGGGAGCCAGGAAGGCTTCCACATTATTAATACATAACGGGCCTTTTGCCTCTGTGAAATGAATGCGCAAAGCATCTGCCGGAGTCGTTTTGAAACGGACGATACGTTTGTAACCTACTGTCGAAAGCGTATCGGTTGTTTCCACCGGCAGCCATTTGCCATCCTTTTCCACTTCAAGCGTAAAGGCGCATACACGTTGTCCAAGAGGTATATACTCTTGAATCATCACCCGGTTCAGCGAAGTCCCTGTCGGTAACGGGAAAGTCAGCGAGCCCGACGTCATCCCGTCGGAAGTAGCCCAATAAGAATCCCAGTTGTCGTCCGTCACATTCGATGCTTTATAAGCACCCCCACGGGTTTCGCTTGCTTTTGGCTGGATACCTGCCAAAAGATTATCTTTCAACTCTGCTTGGATCGTATGATACCAGTCGACGGCACGTGCCGAATCGACCGGATGAATCTGTCCGTTCAGTGCTACCGGGAAGTTCAGCAGGAAGTTGGCATTATGCCCCACACTGCGATAATACAAATCGACCAGATTCGGAACAGTACGAACCTGATGATCTTCACGATGATGATAGAACCACCCCGGACGGATCGATACGTCGCATTCTCCCGGCAACCACTGGTTTCCGTCTTTCATTCCCCATTGGTTTTGTGTATAATGTGTCTCCTTGTCCAACGAATAGGGCGACCAGTTTGTTTCGCCGGCCCAACCGGACTCGTTGCCGATCCAGCGGATATCGGGAACCGTTCCGCCGAAGATCATCGCTTCCGGATGTTTCGCTTTGATCATTTCACGGGCAGTCTCGTAGCCGTAATAGGTTTTCGGATCGATCGAACGCGTTTCATTCGTTCCACCGTACCAGCCATTTCCTCCGTTCGCCCCGTCAAACCAGAACTCGAACAACGGACCGTAGTTGGAGATCAGTTCGTTGATTTGCTCATGATAGGTCTTCTGGTATCCTTCCCGCCCATATTCGGCATTATGACGATCCCAGGGAGAGAGGTAAAGCCCGAACTTCAAGCCGTGCTTCTTGCAGGCATCGGACAATTCGCGAACCATGTCGCCCTTTCCGTTTTTATAAGGCGAGTTAGAGATATTATAGTCGACCGTTTTGGTCGGCCAAAGGCAAAAGCCGTCGTGATGCTTAGCTGTCAGGATCACCCCTTTCAGGCCGGCCGCTTTGATGATACGTACCCATTGTTCGCAATCCAGGTCTGTCGGATTGAATGTTTCCGCAGGTGTATTCCCATAGCCCCATTCCAAATCATTGAATGTGTTCAACCCGAAATGCACGAATGCATAATTCTCCATTTTCTGCCATTTGATCTGCTCCGGCGTCGGAACCGGCAAAACAGGTGCGGGCGGCTCTACTTCCTTGCAGGAAAGAAATAACCCGGCAAACATACCGGTGATTAAAAGATTCTTTGTGTTCATGTTGTTATTTTGTAAATGAGATCTGCTGGTTTTTCCCTTCTTTTATTCGGGAAACTAATTTGTATGTATCCGTTTTCACTTTCCCCTTGACAAATTCCGGGATATTATACGATTTGGTGAGAAATGTATAATATTCCGTTGATTTCTGAGGCAGGACGAACGGCTTTGAGAGAACGCCTCTTTCACCGACATGAGCAATGAAAGGACGTGTGTACAAGCCGTCCAAACGACGGCTGCTGAATACCACCCACTTGCTGTTGGACGACCAGGAATGATAACTGTCCGTATCAGGGCTGTTCGCTTCTTCTGTTGGAACTTGCGCACCCGTGCTCAGGTCGAACATGCACAGATCCGCATCTTTGTGCCAGATAGGGAAGGTTCCGTAAGATGTCGTTGTACAAAGCAGATATTTTCCGTCTGGCGGTTTTCCAGAATCGGTTCCTGATCGAAAGAGGATAATTCGCGTTGATAGATTCCCATTTCGTTCCATAGCTGGTAACCGGGATCGATCAGGCGGTAAGCGATATACGGATCGATCGGGTCTTCGGAAACCCGGATATGAAACGGAAGAAAGGCATTCCATTTCCCTTTTTCTTCTGTCAGGACAGATACCTCTACCTGTTTCCCTTTTGCCGCAGTCAATAACTTTTCCCAGTCTGTATCGGGAATGGAAAAGGCTCCGTTGGAGGCGTAAACGGTAAATGCATATCCTTCGGTTGTAAATACCGCGCATGCTTTCCCTTCCGTTTGCACGGCAAAATTCAAAGGTGCGATCGATTGTGGTATGGTTACGTCAATATAATCCGGATAGATGGTCGGCAGTTCATCTATCTGCCCGGAGACGGCAGGTGGCTGGTTGGAAGAACATCCTTCCAACAACAAAAGGAATATGCAAAAAAGCAATTGTTTCATTTGTCCATCATATTAAACATATAATAGTACCAATACGTTTTGCCATACTCGGAAGCCAAAGCGACCGCAGGATTCTGCCCCGAACGGGAAATATCTTGCACTTTCTGCATAAAAGCGATCGCTCTGTTCCTTACTTTGATGCTCACCCCATGCTCTAACCAGAAGTGCGGATCATTGGGACTGCAAATCACGATTGCCTCCTGCTGGCATTCCGTCATATCGCGCCAGGCGGGAGAACGGTACAAGCTCTCCTGCAAGGTTTTATAAGTTTCAATATCTTTGTTCAACAGTAAAAACGAAGTCAAATATGCTAATCCTGCTTTATTATCCGGACAAGCCGGGAGCAAGTTTATTAATGAACTGACAGGATCTGTATATAGTTTTGCAGCAGAGGCTTCGGCCTTCCAACAGCGACGTTTCATTCCTAAAATTTTATCTTCCTCGACTGCTTTATCATTGTAAAGAAATCGACGGTGAGCAGTAGCCCAATCCTTATAGAACCAAGTCTTTTCCAACAATTGAATATATTTATCCGCAATCGGATAGGACCCTGTTATCAGATTTGTCTCTATCAGCCTTTTCAACATCCGCGGATTACCGGAAGAACGAGAACTGACAAACGCTTCAAAAGCGAATTTTTGTGCTGCGCTTATTATTCCCATACAATAATACAGATCACTATGCAGTTGTGCTGTATAGATCGACTGATCCCAATGTAGCATCAAGGTTTCAATACCGTGTTGAGGATAATCTAACAATCTCTCTGAAAGCTGGCCTTTATGTGCCAAAGCTAAGTTTAAACCGCACATTCGGCGTTTAGACAATACATCATGGTTAAATTCACTGATAACAAGGTCCCACTGTTCCGTCCGGAGCAAATAGTCCTGCTTCATGGAATGCTGTGCATCCAATTTCCCAAAATGAAAGATACCTTGATAGACCAATAGAAACATGATTGCCCATTGTGTCCCTTCCCATATACATTTCCCTTTTAGAGAAACGGGTTCTTTGTATCGTTTCAAATAAGCAACCAGAAGCATTGTCATAGGTAATGCATACCATGCATAATATATCCCGGATACTGTTTGTAGTGGATTACAATAAGCCTCTGGTAAAAACGCTAAAGTTAAATTTCTACTATATCCTAAGTAAGTACCTGCAATTGCTGAAAGTGCGGCAATCAACAAATAAATAATACTAATATATTTTTTCTTTCCATTGGTTAAAAACTCAAAGAACAATGCCGATATAGCAAATAAATGTACGATAGGACCTGCTATTCCATATAAAATAGGAATGATGCAAATGCCATAAATAAATTTTATTCGTGTTTTTATGTTTGTATATAGCCATAGAAAAAGCAATAAAAATAAATAAGCAATAGTTCCTTGTTCATAATAATCATAGTCTAAACTAATAATTAGTAAAGATAGCCAGGGTAACAGGAAAATAAGAGATAAATCGTTTCGTGAGTTAATCTTTTTCAGTATTAATGATGATAATAAAGCCACTAAAGTTAAAAGTAGAGCAGAAATGATAGGTCCTGTCCAAAATACCACATAGAATTGAGAGAGAAATTCCGATATATAAATAGCAACACCACCAGCCTGCTTCAGTGTTTCAGTTAGGTACTGTGATGTAAATTGAAACATTTGTAGCTGTTCCTTAAAAGGGAATAAATAGCAGAAGAAATAATAAAAGACTATTATTTGACTAATAAATAAAAGAATATTTAATATTAAGTCTTTCTTGTTCATATAAAATCCCGTTTTGAACATCTACTGTATACATGCCAGATTTCGGAACATTTATGATGTATGTAACTCTCTATATATTCTATAGGATTGTAATATAAACGTCCTGTTAGCCAGCAGACAATAAGATAAGTAATATATTCTCATTATATTTTATTGAGGGAAATAAAGAGGGAAGGCTAACCTTCCCTCTTGTATGAGATTTATTCCCAACCCGGATTTTGTTTTAGAAGAGAACCATGGCTTGCAGACAATGTAATCTGACTTGTTGGGATAGGATAGTACAGACGCTTGTCGTTTCCTGTCCATTTACGGCCGGCTTCGTTCAAACTTTTACCAGAATACATGCGGATATAAGTTTTACCATTATATTCGATTAAATCACGGGCTGTTGATCCTTCAAATACTTCAGGTTGGTATAACGCTTTTACTTTATCTGTAACACGCATGCCTAGATATGTTTTAGGATTTTCGAATAGTTTCATCGCATTCCAACGCATGATATCATCATAACGGAAACCTTCTAAAGCCAACTCGATACGACGTTCACGGCGGATTTCATATAACAACGGAGTTATAGAATACCCATAATCAACCGGATTCAGATCGGCTACTGGAGATACTGTTAAATGTTTCATCTCAACACGGTCGCGCAATTTATTAATCGTCTCATCCAAAACAGCCTGTGTGCATTCACCTAATTCGCATTTGGCTTCAGCGTAGATCAGCAGGATTTCTGCGTAACGGAAAACAAACCAGTCGTAAGAAGATGTTTTCACTGCATCTTGTTGGCTCTGGCTTGCTGACACCAGTTTGATAGGTGAGTATCCTGTGGCAGTCCCGGTTAATCCCGGAGCTGAATGGATATTTGTTCCTGGTTCTTCAGACGGACTAAATTCCTTTTTATCATCAATACCGGAATTTACTACACGCATACCATTGCTTTTGACCGTATATGGACGATATTTACTGTCTATAATCTGATACATACGAGGATCGCGGTTTGCCATTTCGTCATCCAGTGTTTCATCTCCCTTGTATTCACTACTGTTTGCAATAGGCAAACCGTCCTTGCAAAGGAATGATTCTGCAAAATCTTTAGAAAGGCCGACTCCTCCACCACGAGCGAGATTATGAGTCAATACGTCTGCTTCGAAAACACGTGCTAAAATACATTCTTTATTAGTCGTTAAATCCTCTTGTGTAAACTGGTTTGCATAATACAAGGGATAATCGGCAAAAGCAGACTGGTTTGCTCCGGCATCCGAGCCTTGTACGATATCGTAAAGACCACTATCCATCACTTCTTTGGCAAGAGTCGCCGCTTTTTGTAATAATTCCTGAGATGTAGGTGATGTCGAAACATTATGATACTTTTTATATGTTCCATAATGTAGGCAAACACGTGCTAAAAATGTACGAGCGGCATCTTTATGTAAAGCACCTACCTCTGCTGCACTTTTTTCCGGTAACCATTCAATTGCAAATTCCAGATCTTCGATAATTTTCCCTAGTACAAAGTCACGGTCGTCACGTGCTTTATACAATTCGTCAATATCGGCAGTTGTCAAATCCTTTTCATACCAAGGAACATCTCCAAATGTCTTGATTTTATCGAAATAATCGAAAGCCCGGAAAAAGCGAATTACGGCAACAACCGGATTTACTTCAGATTCTGTCGCATTTACCCGTTGGTAACGAGTCATAAAATAGTTTAGATTACGAATATTGTTCCAATACCATTTTGAATCGAAATTTGCTTCAGAAGGTATTACCCATTCGTTGAACAACCATTGGTCGGGAGAAGCGACCAGACGATTGTCACTTCTTTCATCAAGAGTATTTAAATCATCCAAATTTTCACTTCCATCTGCCCTTAAACCTTTTCCTGTCAGGTTCATGTAAAAGCCTTTGGCATAATTTTCCAAATCGCTAACTGTATTCCAGTAGCTATTGTCGGTAATGCTGTCTTTTGGATTGAGGTCTGTCACGTCACAAGCCGTAAATCCTCCTAACAATCCAAGACTTAATCCTAATAAGATATGTTTAGTTTTCATTGTCATCTTTCGTTTTTTACAGTGTTAAATTTAATCCAATTGCAACTTTTCGATTAATCGGGTATGTCATTCCTCCCAATGTTTCGGGATCGAAGGCATCGTTCAGAGGAGTGATAGTGAGTAGGTTTTCTCCTGTCACATATAATCTCAAACGAGAAATGCCCCACTTTGTCGTTAGATTCTTCGGAATTGTGTAACCTACCGTCAAATTCTTCAAACGCCCGTAAGCTGCACTTTGTAAATAACGGTCACTTGTGACTCTGTTACCGCCATTTTGCCATCCTGGTCTTGGAAAATAAGCATCTGTATTTGTTTCTGTCCAATAATCAAGGGCCGGAGTATATGGAACATCCCATTGGCTAGTGAATCCCCAGAACTGAGCGCCACTCAACATATAGTCACGTTTTCCTGTTCCTTGCCAAAACATCTCGAAATCGAAGTTCTTATAATCAAATCCAACGGTAATACCAAATTGATAACGAGGTGTTTTATTACCTATGATGCTCTTATCACCCGGGTTATAGATTGTTTCTTCCCCTTTTGTGATTTTACCATCATTATCTAAGTCTTCGTATTTTACATCACCCGCACCCCATTTTCCAGCATAAAGTTCGCTTTGGTCTATTGTTGCAGCTTCATCGTCTGATTGGAAAAGGCCGTTTGAGTGATATCCCCAAATCTCACCAATCTTTTGTCCTACATAATATTTACCATCACCATCACTTTGTGAATAGAAACCTGCGTCATTTCCGGCATATTTGGTAATAGTCGCCTGATAGTCAGACAAAACACCTTTTACCCAATAAGAAAATCCATTTTCTAATCGATCATTCCATCCTAAAGAAAGTTCCCAGCCTATGGTCTTCATGTCAGCAGAGTTACTTTTAGGAACACTGGCGCCCAATGTTGCAGGTAAAGTTGCTCCGGCTACCAACATGTCTTTTGTATTTCTACGATACCAGTCAAATGTTCCCGTCAGTCGATTATTCAGAAATGAAGCATCAAAACCGAAGTCCATTTGAGTGACTGTTTCCCAAGTAAAATCAGGAGCGACAAGCCCCGGTGCTTTTACAATAACAGGTTTGGAGCCGTTAATCAAATAATTGTAGGAAGAATTCGTCCCATATGTTGCTAAATATGGGAAATTACCTAGATCATCCATTACCTGATTTCCCAATGAACCATAAGAACCACGGATTTTCATATCATTCCACCAACCTTTTAACGGCTGCCAGAAATTTTCTTCTGAGATACGCCATGCTGCGGAAACAGATGGGAAGAATGCATAACGATGATCTTTTGCAAACTTGGATGAACCGTCATAACGGCCGTTAACTTCGAGTAGATAACGTTGTTTGTAATTGTAATTGAAGCGGAAGAAGAAACCATTAATTGCCCAATATGTATCTTCTGAAGACATGCTTTGTTCACCTGTCGCCAAATCCAAGTCAGGAATATCTTCAACAATCAGATTGGTACGTTTTGCATTATATTTTTTGTTGGATTTCTTTTCTTGGTTATAACCGGCCATAATCTTAAAGTTATGCGTATTTTCTAAAAATGATTTAGAATATTCTGCAAATGCATTGAATGCATAGTAGTAATCTTCATTTGTAGTATAATTTGCATAACTTGGCTTTGTCCAACCATAAAGAGCTTCTGTTCCAGCTACAGCCGTATAATCTGTAAATGTCCGTTGAACCTCTGATGCATTCTTGCTATAAATATTATATGTATAATCAGCATTGATAACCAATCCTTCCAAAGGAGTGATTTTTACAGCACCTGTCAACCATAAATCGTTGATTTTATATTTGGTATATCCGCCTAAATCTCCTACAGCAGCGGGATTTGTGTTCCCGTTCTGACCTGAATAGTTGTTAATACCTTCTTCTTTATAGATATAATCGCCTGAAGTTTGGATACCTAAGTTAGAATCATTGATGGCTGCTGCGCCAGGACTATAAACGAGTCTTCCTGTATGGCCAAAACGTACAGGCATTAACGGGCTTAAGTCATTTTTCAACATACCTCCATAGGCATCGATTCCTGCTGTAGAGTTGGTAATGGGGTGATCCTCTGTTGAATAATTATCTGCGATTTTGGCACTGACCTGCAACCACTTTGTCAGTTGTGAAGAAAGATTCAGTGTCGCATTAAATTTCTTGTAATTATCATCAGCTGTTTTTAAAATACCATTCTGGTCAGCAAATCCGACAGAGCCGTAATAAGTTGTTTTTGAGTCTCCACCACTAATGTTTACATTATATTGTTGAGAGAAACTTGTTTTGTACAATTCATTAAACCAATCAGTGTTGCCACAATAAATCCATCGACTTTGATCTTGCGACTGATCGAAATATTCTGAATACTTATAAGAGCCATCCATATATTTCTTTACATAGTCTAATTGTCCCGGAGTGATCAAGGAACTCATCCCGCTATTGGCGGCAGCAATATCTCTCATTTCCAGATACTCCAAAGAGTTGATATTGTGCATCCTTAATGCAGGGCTCTGCCAATAACCACTTGCTGATACGGAAATCTGAGGTTTTTGTTCACTTTTACCTTTCTTTGTTGTAATTAAAATAACGCCATAAGCAGCGCGGGCACCGTAGATAGCAGCAGATGCGGCATCCTTTAAAACAGAAATAGACGCGATGTCCTCCGGATTAACAAGGTTGGCATCCATTTGAACATTATCAACTAACACTAAAGGGCTACCACCGTTAATCGAGTTGTTACCACGAATATTAAAGTCAGAGCTACTACCAGGAGCACCACCTTTACTCATGGTGACGTTTAAGTTTGGAACAACACCTTGTAATCCTTGTCCAACATTTGTTATAGGACGGTTTTCTAGTACATCACCGGCAACAGCTGCCACAGCACCTGTCAAATTCTCTTTTTTCTGTGTACCGTAACCTACTACTACTACTTCTTGTAGCGCCTGGGTATCTTCTTTTAATGTTACAGGGATTGACGGTTGTCCTGTATAGGTTATTTCCTGTGTCGCGTATCCAATGTAAGAAATTTGAATAATATCTCCTTTCTTCAAATTTTCCAAAACAACTTTGCCGTCCATGTCTGTCACATTTCCGTTGGTTGTTCCTTTTACAACAACTGAAGCTCCGATCACAGGGCCGAACGAATCTTCCACCACACATACTACTTTCCCATTTTGTTGGGATAGACTTACTGACGGCCTTTCCGGAGTAATTTCGGCAAAAGCACTTTCTGGAACAGCTAAAGTTCCTGCCAGTAGCATCAGACTTACTAATTTAGTTTTTTTCAACATAGAGTATATATTTAAAAGAAATAATACATACTACGAAAACGGCTTACATCTGTTGAGTGTCTTTATTAGATCATGCTCATTAGATTTTGCATATTTTTATAGCGTTTTTCTGTGTTTTTGTAATTTAGTTCTATCAGAACTATGGTTTTTAATTATCTCATATCCGGGTCAAAGGTATGAAATTTTCATTTCGTTGTATGTTTTTTTATATAAAAAGTTCATATAGCACTCATTTTTAACAATTCAGACTTACAGGCTATCAACAAGCATCAGACAATATCAGACTTTTGAACCTTTTTAAGCACAAGAAGTAATTTGCGGCTTATCATTCAACTCTATTTTTGTACAATATTCACACTTATCAGATACATTTCTTCATAAATACATGAGTTCTGATAGAACTTATATCTCTTTCTGTGCATGGGCGGTCAAAAAATAATCTTATTTTTATAATATTGCATATTTGTCTGAAAGTTTTGTGGTTATGCATATTCTCATCAGTACAGAACATGATTTTGTATCTGTCGAAAAACAGGGAAAAGGACAATAGGCAATGAAATACAATGCCTGTGTTAATTTATCTAATTTTAGTGCAACTTTATTGAAGCTCAGTGGTCGGGATGGGGTGATTTCTTGGATGTTTTTTCATGAACATCTGTCACTCTATCACTAAATGTCGTGTGAGTCTTGATAATCAGTGCGTATCTAAAGTGATAGATACCTGTTTTATATATCACGCTTCTATCACTATCTGTAATCGCTCATCTATCTGTTTTAAATGAATAAACTCCAAGCATTTTAAGGTAAAAGTAGGGAGACAATTTCACCAACACCCCCATGTATCCGACCCCGACACCC
>ERZ857750.4204-NODE-4204-length-10995-cov-4.461700_pt1 | contig 10995 bp, 10 predicted proteins | sample MGYA00519915_ERZ857750 | MGnify/ENA primary metagenome ERZ857750 (study PRJEB31778, sample SAMEA3449358) | human gut metagenome | biome: human gut; feature: human-associated habitat; material: faeces | place: United Kingdom | collected 2010/2012 ... | reverse complement strand
GACCTGTAAGTTTGTCTGAAAAAGTCTTTGTAAGTCCTTCATTTGAACTTAAAATATTAATATCCTGCTCTTCTCCTGACAAATCATCTACTTTCTTGTTGTCAACATAAGCTACTCTGTTATATTCTACCTGATCAGTTTCTTTTGCAGCTCTATTAACAACTTCATATTCATCTGTATCTTCATATACAGATTCATCCCACATGTCCTGTGTTAATTCATATGTAAGCCCCTTAACATCGCCAACTGAAATGTAATCTTCAGTTTTTATTCCAAGGTCCTTATCCACATCTGACTTTGGTTTCATAACCTTTGCCCAATAAACAACAACTGCAAAAACAATAATAATAACAACAATTATCCCAGGTACCAACAATCTTTTAGATAAAGGTTTCTTTTCTACCTGTTCAGGTTCTACTGCTTTCACTTTTAATATTTTTTTCTTTTCCGTTGTAGTATTTTCGTTATTAACAATTTCATCTTTCTTTTCGTTCTTGTTTTCCACCGTCTTCTCTCCTTTATGCATAATAAGAAAGAATCTTTATAATAAAGATTCTTTCTTATTCTATCACATATTTAAAAAATAATATACGTTTTTATTAACTTTCTGTTGTATAGTTTGGTGCTTCCTTTGTAATATGAATGTCATGTGGATGACTTTCTTTCAATGAAGCTGCTGAAATCTTAACAAACTTACCTGTTTCTTTTAATGTTTCAACATCCTTTGCACCACAATATCCCATACCTGAACGAAGTCCACCCATAAGCTGGAATACTGTATCTTCAATACTTCCCTTATAAGCAACACGGCCTTCAACACCTTCAGGTACAAGTTTCTTTGCATTAGACTGGAAATATCTGTCTTTGCTACCATTTTCCATAGCAGCGATACTTCCCATTCCTCTATATACTTTATATTTACGTCCCTGGAATATTTCAAAATCTCCAGGTGCTTCATCACAACCTGCAAACATTGAACCCATCATACAAACGCTACCACCTGCAGCGATTGCCTTAACAATGTCACCTGAGAACTTAATACCACCATCAGCGATAATTGGAACACCATATTCCTTAGCTGCTTCATAACAATCCATAATTGCTGTAACCTGTGGTACACCGATACCTGCAACTACACGAGTTGTACAAATTGAGCCAGGTCCAATACCAACCTTAACTGCATCAGCTCCTGCTTCAATAAGATCTCTTGTAGCAGCACCTGTTGCAACGTTTCCTGCAATTACCTGTAAATCAGGGAATTCTGATTTAATCATCTTTAATGTTTTGAAAATATTTGCTGAATGACCATGAGCTGAGTCAATTACAACAACGTCAACCTTAGCGTCAACTAAAGCTCTAACTCTATCCATAACGTTTGCAGTGATACCTACAGCAGCCCCACAAAGTAATCTTCCCTGTGCATCTTTTGCTGATAAAGGATACTTAATCTGCTTTTCAATATCCTTAATTGTAATTAAACCAACTAAGTTAAAATCATCATCTACTAATGGTAATTTTTCTTTTCTTGATTTTGCCAAAATTGCCTTTGCTTCTTCAAGAGTTACTCCGGCCTTTGCTGTAATAAGACCTTCTGTTGTCATTGAATCCTTAATAAGCTTTGTTTCATCTGTTTCAAATTTAAGATCACGGTTAGTAATAATACCTACTAACTTCTTTCCTACTACAATTGGAACACCTGAAATTCTGAATTTTGCCATTAAGTCATTTGCATCTTTAAGTGTATGTTCCGGAGATAAATAGAACGGATCAGTGATGACACCGTTTTCAGAACGTTTAACCTTATCTACCTCATCTGCCTGCTGTTCAATAGTCATATTCTTATGAATGATACCAATTCCACCTTGTCTTGCCATTGCAATTGCCATTCTGTGTTCTGTAACTGTGTCCATTCCGGCACTCATCATAGGAATGTTTAATTTGATCTTCTTTGTTAAATGTGTAGATAAATCTACCATATTAGGTGTCACTTCTGAATACTGTGGTACCAAAAGCACATCATCAAATGTAATTCCTTCGCCAATAATTTTACCCACTGATTCTTTCCTCCTTATTCTATCGTATAATTAAATTAAAGCGCAAATTTCTTCACGCTATTTTAACGAAAATAGTAACATAAAAAAGAGACATCGTCAATGACCATATCTCTTTTTCCCGACATTTTTTATTATTTTTTGCACGCATAAAAATTAAATGTTTATACGTTTTTTACAACAATATTAGGTCTGTAGTGATATAGTGCATCAATTACTTTTTCATTAGGTTCAATAACAACTTTAGTTTTTCCATCGTTGTTACTAATAATCATGGCATATACACCTTCACTTTTTCTTCCTGTTGAATAATCTTTTACGATTGCATTCATGGAACCTCTTATAACCTGCTCTGAATTAATTGGTGCAATTACTTCTGCATCCTTAATTTCATAATTTGCAATGTTTTTTCTTTTTCTCTGGCCCATTATCTTATCAACAGAAAATTCTCCATTTACCAAAGAATATTCATATTCAATGCTTGTATAGCACCATAACATGTATTCTCCGTATATAAGCAATATTTCAATTGTAAAAGCAAGAATTCCTAAGTTAAACATAAGCATTAAAAGAAATGCCATTATTAAAACAATAATAGAAAATACTCGCATTAAAACAACAGAAATACCTGTTTTTCTTTTTACAATCTGTTCTACAAAAATCTCGTCCATACTTTGTCCTTTCTATTCTACAGAAACAATGTAGTAATATACAGGCTGACCACCTGGATATACTTCTACTTCCAAGTCAGGAAGTTCTTCTGTTATTTTTGAAGCAAGGACATCAGCATCTTCTTTTGTTATGCCTTCACCAAAGTAAACGCTAACGATTTCAGAATCCTCATCCTGCATTTCCTTAATCATGTCAACTGTTGTTGCCACAATATCATCGCCAACTGCAAGCATTCCTTCATCGCCAATACCCATAATATTGCCTTCTCTAATTTCTTTATCATCAATTACTGTATCTCTTACAGCGTATGTTACTTCGCCTGTCTTAACGTATGACATACTGTCAATCATAGCTTCTTTGTTTTCTTCCGGTGAACAGTCATCTACAAAACCAATCATGGCTGAAATTCCCTGAGGAATTGTCTTTGATGGAATTACAATTAAATTCTTATCTTCAACTAAACTTTCTGCCTGATTTGCTGCAAGAATAATGTTCTTGTTATTTGGAAGAACAAAAATATTTTCTGCATTAACTTCATCTACCGCATTTAAAATATCTTCTGTACTTGGATTCATTGTCTGACCACCTGAAATAATATAGTCAACATTTAATCCCTTAAATATTTCATCTAAACCTTCACCTACTGATACCGCAATAAAACCATATTTTTTCTTAGGTTCATTCTTTTTAGCTTCTGCTTCTTCCTGCTTCTGCTTTTCTGCCATCTTTTCAGCATTCTTAATGAGTCTTTCATGATGTTCTTCTCTCATGTTATCAATCTTCATTCTTGATAATGAACCGTATGTTAAAGCTCTTGTGAAAGCCTCACCCGGCTGATTTGTATGAACATGAACCTTTACAATCTCATCATCTGCTACAAGAACAATTGAATCTCCAATTGACTCTAAGAAATCCTTAAATAATTTCTCTTCTTTATCATCCATTGGCTTGTCTAAATTAATAATAAATTCAGTACAATATCCAAACTTAATATCTGCTTCGTCCATTGGTAAATCGTCTGTAGATACTGAGGTTGATGAAGCTTTTGATACATTCTCAAGTGTATAATCAACTTCTTTTCCTAAGAAAGCATCATATGCTCCCTGTAAAACAACCATAAGTCCCTGTCCGCCTGAGTCAACCACTCCTGCCTGTTTCAGTACAGGTAGCATTTCAGGTGTCTGACTTAAAACATATTCACCATGTTTTATGATTTCGCCAATTACAACTGTTAAATCGTCGCTTTGACCTAGCATCTCACAAGCTTTGTCTGACATTCCTTTTGCTACAGTTAAAATTGTTCCTTCTTTTGGTTTCATAACAGCCTTATATGCTGTTTCAACCGCTCTTACACATGCCTTTGATAAAATCTCAACGTTAATTTCATCATATTTCTTGATTTCTCTTGTAAAACCTCTGAAAAGCTGTGATAAAATTACACCTGAATTTCCTCTTGCTCCTCTAAGAGAACCTGTAGAAATAGCCTTTGCTACTGTTTCCATTGTTGGGTCAGCAATTGCACCAACTTCATTAGCAGCTGACATTATTGTAAGTGTCATATTAGTTCCGGTGTCTCCATCAGGAACAGGAAATACATTTAATTCGTTAATCCATTCTTTCTTTGCTTCAAGATTCTTTGCACCTGCAATAAACATTTTTTGTAGCATCTGTGCGTCAATTACATTAATTTCCAAAACTTTATCCTCCTAAGCATAAGACACATTAGTCAATTGTTCTTACACCTTCAACATAAATATTTACTTTCTTTACAGTCATTCCTGTAAATTCTTCTATTTTATATTTTACACTTGAAATAATATTTTCTGCTATTGTTGCAATATTAACACCATAAGCAACAATAATATGAAAATCTATTGTTATTTCGTTATTTTCATCTATAACAACATTAATTCCTTTTGTAGAGCTGTCTCTCTTTAATAATCTAACAATTCCGTCTTTTACACTAACCATAGCCATACCAACAATGCCAAAACATTCATAAGCTGTTTCACCAGCATACTTTGCAATAACTTCCTGGCTGATTAATATTTGTCCCATGTCAGTATTCATCTTACCCTTCATATGTTATCCTCCTTTACAAGTGTATTTGCATACTTGCTTACACAGTTACGGATATTATACCCTTTTTGGTATAAAAAGACAAGAAAAAAGACACTACCAAATGCAGCGTCTTTTTATCTAATAACATATACTATGCTCTTTCTACTTTTCCTGATTTCAAACAAGATGTGCAAACGTACATTTTCTTTGCTCCGCCTTCAGTCTTAACTTTAACAGACTTTACGTTTGACTTCCACATTTTATTAGACTTTCTATGTGAATGACTCACTGCGTTTCCAAAATGAGCACCCTTACCGCAAATACTACATTTAGCCATAATAGCACCTCCCTTGTATAAATTAAGTCGAACCTTCTTCGACCTGACACAAAGGCTATCTTAACAGACTATTCAAAAAATTGCAAGCACTTTCGCATATTTTTTCTTTAGCTTTTCTTTAGCCAAGCACTTCTTTGGCAATATCGGCGCTCATTTTCGCATCTTTTGCATAATAATCAGCCCCAATTTCCATTGCATAATCTTCTGTTAAAACAGCTCCTCCTACCATTATCTTACAATCAACATTGTTGTGGTGTAATAATTTAATAGTATCTTCCATAGAACCTAATGTAGTTGTCATCAAAGCTGACAGACCAACTAATTTAACATCATTTTCTACGGTAGCTTTCAAAACTGCTTCAGGATCCACGTCCCTGCCTAAATCAAGAACATCAAATCCATAGTTTTCTAAAATTACTTTTACGATATTTTTTCCAATATCATGTATATCACCTTTTACGGTGGCAATAACAATCTTTCCTTTGGATTCTGATGCTGCCCCCTTATTTGCCATAAATGTTTTTATTTCCTCAAAACATTCCTTGGCAACATCAGCAGCTAAAATTAACTGTGGCAGGAAAATCTTTCCCTTCTCAAACTTATCACCAATTACATCAAGTGCAGGAATAAGCATTTCATTAATAATTATCATTGAATCCTGAGTTTCAAGATATGTTTTAGTTAATTGTCTGCCTTCACTTTTCATTCCCGTTTCCATTGCATGAAGAATAGCTTTTGCTTCGTCAGACTTCAAGTTATCATTCCCCTGTGAAGCTGCCGCCTGTGGTGTACCACCTGACTTTGCACTGGCAGATGTTTCAGGTTCATGGGTATTTGAATACTCAATAAAATCCATTGAATTTTTATCAATGTTTGCCAGAACTTTATATGACTTAACAGCCCAAACCATAGATGAAACATTTGGATTAATAATTGGCAAATCAAGTCCGCTATGAAGTGCCATTGTTAAGAAATATTTATTTATGATTTCTCTGTTTGGAAGACCAAAGGAAATATTTGATACTCCAAGAACTGTTCTTAACCCTAATTTATTTTTTACAGTGTTAAGGGCTTCAAGAGTTTCAAAGCATGCCTTCTGCTCTGCTGAAACTGTTAAAGTTAAACAGTCGATAATTATATCTTCTTTTGGGATGCCATAAGACATTGCCCTGTTCATTATTTTTTCTGCAATAGCTACTCTGCCTTCTGCACTGTCTGGTATACCATTTTCATCCAATGCAAGTCCAATAACTGCAGCACCGTATTTTGCTACTACAGGTAAAATTGTATCTAAAACTGCATCTTCTCCATTTACAGAGTTAATAATCGGCTTACCATTGTAAACTCTAAGTGCAGCTTCAATTACTTCAGGTTTTGTTGAGTCAATCTGTAAAGGCACATCAACGATTCCCTGCAACGCCTTTACGGTTTTTATCATCATTTCCTTTTCATCAATTTCAGGTAAACCTACATTTACATCTAAAATTTCTGCCCCTGCTTCTACCTGTTCTATTGCCTGCCCAAGAATGTAATCCATATCATCTTCTATAAGCGCCTGTTTAAATCTTTTCTTACCTGTTGGATTAATTCTTTCACCTACAATACGAGGCTGGTCCACTATAACTGTCTTTGTTGGAGAACATACTGCAAGGTGCTTCTTTGTATTATTTTCGTTAAAAGCCCCTTCTTTTTCTGCTTCAACAAGCATTGCCTTAACTGCTTTAATATAGTCAGGCTTTGTACCACAACAGCCACCTAAGGTTCTAACACCGTATTTAAGCATTTCTCTGTATATGGATGCGAACTGGTCTGCATCAACATCATATGTGTTTGTTACAGGATCAGGCAGGCCGGCATTTGCTTTTACAACAATTGGTAAACTTGTCCACTTAGATATTTCCTCAACAATAGGAATTAAGTCTTTTGGTCCTAAAGAACAGTTTACACCCATTGCATCCACACCCAAGCCTTCCAGTGTAAGACACATGGCTGAAACGGAACAACCTGTGAATGTACGTTTATTTTCTTCAAATGTCATTGTTGTAATAACAGGCAGATTAGAATTTTCTTTTGCAGCTAAAACCGCCGCCTTTGTTTCCAATAAGTCAGTCATTGTTTCAATAACAATAATATCTGCATCTTTTGCCGCAACAACTTCTTCTTTGAAAATATCATAAGCCTCTTCAAAAGAAAGATTTCCTGTTGGTTCTAAAAGTTGTCCAATAGGTCCCATATCTAAGGCAACCATTGCATCTGTTCCTTTTGCTGCTTCCTTTGCATTAGCAATGGCAGCATTTATTAACTCATCAACAGTGTAACCTGTATCTTTCATCTTGTAACGGTTGGCACCAAATGTATTAGCATATACAACATCTGCTCCCGCCTCTATATATTGCTTATGAATATCTACAATCCAATCACTTTTTGTTATATTTAAAGTTTCTGGAACAGTTCCTAATTCCATTCCTTTTTGCTGAAGCATTGTTCCCATTGCTCCGTCTAATACAACATAATTTTTGTCAAATAATTTATTGTTCATTTATAGATTATCTCCTGTTTTTACTTGGGTGTTATTTTAATCTTTATTTAACTACAGGTAGTACCCTGTTTTCTAAACTGACATTTATCCTTAAAATTACAGAAATCACAATTCTTTTTGCTTGAAACTTTTAAATTATGTCCCAAACCTATAACACATGTAACAGACTTAGTTGGCGTAAGCATCATGCTACTGTTTACACACACACCGATTCTTTTAGGTGCATCCAATATATCCAAAAACTGTCCCTGCAATTCAAGTGGAAAATCTCCATATCCCAGGCCAAATCTCCACGTATGCTCGTATTCTTTAAAATCTTTTAATATAATTTCTTCTGCCTTGTCACATACCTGTTCAATTACTGCAGAAGCCAAACTGTCTGTAACCATTGCCTCTGCCATACTTACAATCTGCTTTTTTCTAATTAAAGAATCTACTCCGCCTGATAAGGTTGCACACATAAAAACCGCCTTTTCGCAGTTTTCTAAATGTTTCTTGATTGAATTGCCCTTTAACTCAAAATTAGTACCTTCTACCATGCCATCAGCAATAGGGAAAACCTTGTATATAAATTTTCCCTCCATGTTTGCTTTTAATTCTTTTGCACATTTTGAAAGCATCTTCTCTGTCTGTTCATCAGGCTTGTTATTTCCATATCCTAAATATCTTAAAGCTTCACCAAAATTAACATTGTCAACTTCAATAATTCTATGACCATTCATTTAACCAACTTGTCCTTTTTATTTATTCTTTACAAGATTAGCCACACTGTCACTAATTCTTTTTGCCACATAAGGATCGTTCATTGTATAAATGTGAACACCGTCCACACCATTGGCAACAAGGTCAACAATCTGGTCAATAGCGTATGATATACCGGCATCACGCATCGCAACCGGATCATCTCCAAACCTCTGTAAAACCTTAGATAATTTGGCTGGTATGCTGGCGCCACACATTGAAACCATTCTTTCAATCTGTTTTTTATTTGTAACAGGCATAATTCCTGCTTCAACAGGAACATCAATTCCTGCAACTCTTACTTTTTCAATAAAATCATAGAAAACATTGTTATCAAAGAATAACTGCGAAATCAAATGATCTGCACCTGCTTCTACTTTGATTTTTAAATTTTTAATATCTTCTACAATATTTGCTGCTTCCTGATGTGTTTCCGGATAACAGGCACCTGAAACATGAAAGCCCATATTTTTTGACATAATATATTCTGTTAAATCAGATGCGTATTTAAAATCATGTTTTACTTCATAGTCAGGATTAGCGTCACCACGTAATGCCAAAATATTCTTAACACCTTTTTCATTTAAGTCATTTAAAATTCTGTCAATATCTGCTTTGGAATTATATAAGCATGATAAATGAGCAATTGTTTCTGTGTTCAATTCATTTTTGATTTTTGCACATAAATCAACTGTTGTTGCCTTGGCAATTCCTGAGCCGCCGGCACCATATGTTACACTAATAAAATCAGGGTTTAAATCCTTTAATTCTCTTAATGTATTGTACACTGTTTCTACTCCATTTTCTTTCTTAGGTGGGAACACCTCAAAAGAAAACACTGTTTTTTTCTTAAAAATATCTGCTATATTCATCTTATTTTCACTTTCCTTATTTGCATTTTTCTAACTTATCTATTTATATTAGTTTTATTTAATTCCTGCAATTGTATTAGTTCTAATTATATTAATTTTCATATCATACCAATATATTTCAATACATTACTTTTATTAACACATTAATTTTTGCAAAACAAATTAAATCCAACTATTAAACACGTAATAATAATGCATACCGCAAAGAACGTACTCTCTATAAGCATAGAGAAAATCATTCCCACTGCAAACCAAAATAACGCAAATCCAAATAACCTATGCATACAACTCCTGTTTTATCTTCCTGTTTTACTAACAGTATATGCATGTATTATATTTTATTTGCTACTATTCCTTTTATTTAATGTAATCCCTATTCAACTACATCTTCATCATCAATAGTGTCATCTTCTTTGTTTGTAAACTTGTTTACAATATCAGGTACCATGTCAATTATTCTTGCAAAGCCATCCTGATCCTTAACACTTATAAGTTTTGATGAGCCATCCTTTATAACTAAAACAGCACTTGGTGTAATCTTACCGCCAACACCGCCTGTTCCATTATCGCCTTTTGAAAATGTACCTAGTGCCATTCCAAAAGATACATCTGCCATTGGTAAAATTATAGTTTCACCAATTACAATTGGCTCTCCAACCACAGACTTAGTTGTTATAAAATTTTCCATTGCCTTAAGCAAATCTTCTGAATTTTTCTTATTATCAGCCATAATCAAAGCCTCCTTATACTAACCGATTTTTTTAATTATACGGTGAATTTCTTTATTAAAATAAAATCTCAAGCCGTAATAAAGAACAACACCTAACATTATATGTCCACTTAATTTAACATTTCCATTAAATATTTCATTTTGAAAATCCGGTGTGATTTTTATTTTTTTAGGATTCACATTAAAAACCGAATAGCCCATGGCTATATAGCCTAATGTCTTTCCTGTTAAATCAGGACTTTCAAAACCAATTTCGATATTTCCTTTTATTTTTTTAGGGAAAATATGCCTTAATGTTTTTATAATAATTTCTTTTCCAAACTTAAATGCTTTTTTAGTAGTTGGACTGTTTATAAATGCCTTTATGGCTCTTATCTTCGCGCATTTTTCTTTGAATTTGGAATAAATATTCTTTATATTTTTTCTAACACTAAATATAAAACCTTTTATATCTTTAATTTTTTCTTTCAGAAAATTAAAGATATAGTTTATATTAATGTGCGTTTTTTTTCGTTCTTTATTATCTGATTCTTGTTTTTTCTCAATTAAGCGATTTGTTTCTTCTGTTTTTCCAATATCTTCTGAAATTTTCTGTTCAAATGTTTTTTCAGAATTTGTATTTTCAGAATCATTTTTATTATTACCCTGAGTTTTTTGTTGTTTTAATTCTGTAGTCTCACAACTTTCTAATACTTTTTTGTCAGAAGTATCTTTTTGTGAACCCTGTTTCTTCAAATCAGTTTTCTCAGGTTTATCTTTTTTTTGCTTTTTTTCAAAAATCAATTGGCACAAAAAATATTCTAAGTTTTGATACATTACCATCATTGCTGATTACTCCCTTGTAACTTACAAAACGAAGTAACCAGTGAGCTTTTATGGATAATTGATAATCTTTGTCAGATTTACTTCCCTGAATCTTATATGCGATAGGATAAAACAGGATTAACAAAGCCAGTGCAATAATCACCAGCAAAAGTATTCCAATTATTTTT
>ERZ857750.4198-NODE-4198-length-11020-cov-2.885819_pt1 | contig 11020 bp, 6 predicted proteins | sample MGYA00519915_ERZ857750 | MGnify/ENA primary metagenome ERZ857750 (study PRJEB31778, sample SAMEA3449358) | human gut metagenome | biome: human gut; feature: human-associated habitat; material: faeces | place: United Kingdom | collected 2010/2012 ... | reverse complement strand
TACGTTTGGCGGCGGCATAACAATGGTAAATGGTTTCTTATCCGGGTTTACTTTTGCATGAAAATATCCGTTGTCCATCCATTTCTGGTAAAGACGTTCCTCGATTCCTTTCGGATCGTAGGTCTTTGCAAGTTCTTTGCTCATGATTTTCCTCCTAAAAAAAGAGCCCCTCACACAATTGTGTGAAGGGCGAAATTAACGCGGTACCACCTTCATTATGTGCAAAATGCAAAGTACTGTTTCCCTGAATGTATTTACAGTCTTCGCTCTGTTGTACACATATCTCTTTCCTGTAACGCTGGAATTGCGTGAAAACTTACTGCAGATATCACTGCCTGTTCAGTTTCCCGGCTCAGAAGCTACCTTCAGTGAATGCGGATCTCGAAATGTCTTCCACCACAGTTATACCTGGACATTTCTCTCTGGGAGGGCATGCACTTACTCCTCTTCTTCAATGCCTTTCGCTGCAGCGACCTGATCTCCTTGTAAATAGCCGGAAAAAGCCGCCACTTTTATGGATATAACTATAATTGCATTCTTCCGGCTTGTCAAGCTAATTTAAAAATTTCACAATTACACCACTCAGGAAGTCTCCCCCAAAGCGATGTTTTCTCAATACTTTTTATTCCACACTCTTTAAGGACTCTACCATATCAATGGTTTTCAGCTTAAAATGCATCACCCCATTCACTACAATGGAAAATATGCTTGTCAGAATTCCACTGTATAAAAAGCTCAACAGCTTAATATTCCGTCCAAACATAACCGCATCCACCTCAACCGTGGTAATCACATACCTGTGAATGAGAATTCCAAACACTGCTCCAAACATAATTCCAAGCACTGTCAGGATCACGTTTTCCCGAAGCACATACTGGGAGACCTCTCCGTCATAGAAGCCGAGCACCTTCAAAGTTGCCAGCTCCCTCTGTCTTTCTGTAATATTGATATTATTCAGATTATACAATACCACAAAAGCCAGCATTCCTGCGGAAACGATCAGCACCAGGATCACCGCATCCAGAGTGCTCAGCATACGGTCAACCTGTGATGCCAGACTACTGGTATAACTGATGCTGAGAGCACCAGGATTAGCAAGGATCCGGGTTCCTGCCATTTCCAGATCATCCTTACAGTCTTCCTGCATAGTAAACACAATGTTCTCATACTCCGGCTTTTCCCCGAACGTCTGCTCATAAACCCTGGGCGTCATATAAAGGTAATGGCTCATATAATTCTCTGTGATCACAGCCACCCTCACCTTATATTCCTTATCTCCCTTTTTCAGGGGAATCATATCCCCCACCTTTAATCCCAGCAGGGATGCTGTTTTCTCGGAAATAGCAGCACCTTCGTCGGTAAGCTCATATGTTTCCCCGGTAATACGGTTCTTTAAGGTTACATCCTTTGCAAACTCACTCAGGCTCTCTGGCACAAACAGATAAATACTGATGTTGGAGCTGCCTTTCGGAGCACTGATCTTCGTCATCTGTACCCGATTGCAATGGGCGATTTGCTCATTTTCCTTCATGTATTCAAACAGCTCTGCATGTTCTTCCTCTGTAGCATCGCTGTCCTCAATCACCATTCCGTCATAATGCTGAAGCTCCCGGTACTGAATAGCGGCAATATCACTGATGGAATCCTGAATCCCAAAGCCAACCAGCATCAGTCCCATGCTTCCTGCAATTCCAAAGACCGTCATGATCAGGCGCTTCTTGTAACGGAAAAGATTTCGAATTGTGGACTTCCAGGAAAAGCTTAAATGCTTCCATATAAATGTGAGCCGCTCCAGCAATACCCGCTTGCCCTCTTTCGGAGCCGGTGGGCGCATAAGAGAGGCCGGTGTCTCCTGCAGCTCCTTTCCACTTGCAAAAAGAGTCGCTCCAACTGTACATACAACAGAGGCTGCGGAAGCGATCAGTGCGAAGCCAGGCTGATAATCAATGGAAATGGTATTTGCCACATTGTGATACATAATTCCATAAGCAGTTATAATAATGTATGGAATGATTTTCTCTCCGATCAGCATTCCCAGCACACTGCCAAGAAGAGTTGCAAAAAATGCATAACAGATATATTTTGCTGCAATAGCAGACTTCTTATATCCCAATGCCTTCAAGGTACCGATCTGGGTTCGCTGCTCCTCCACCATACGAGTCATAGTGGTAAGACTGATCAATGCCGCTACCAGGAAAAAGATGACCGGGAAAACCTGACCGATGTTTCGAAGACGGTCTGCATTATCACCGTAATCCGTATATTCCGGAAGCTCCTCCCTATCTGTGACCATCCACTCCGGCATTTCCAGATCTTCCAGTTCCTTTTTCGCATCATCCAGCTTCTGCTGATTCTCGGCAATCTCATCCTCCGCATCTTTTTTGGCGTCTTCGTACTCTTTCTTTCCGTCTGCAAGGTCTTTCTCGCCTTTTTTCAAGTCTTTAGCCGCATCCTGAAGCTTTTTCTCATTATCTGTAATCTCTTTTTCACCGTCTGCAAGCTTCTTCTCATTGTCTGCGATTTCTTTCTCACCATCGGCAAGTTTCGCCTCATTTTCTGCAATCTCTTGCTCACCGGAAGTAAGCTTTGCCTCATTTTCAGCGATTTGCCGGGCACCGGAATGATACTGTTCCAGGCCGGAAGCATACTGCGCTTCGCTGTCATTTAACTTTGCCACATTGGCATCCAGTTCCGCCTGTCCTGCTGCCAGGGTCTCTGCATTGGAATCAATTTCTTTCTGGGCTTTATTCAGTTTTTTCTTTGCGGCCTTTAACTGCTTCTGACCTTTTTCCAGTTCCTGTTCCCCTGCCTCTATCTCAGCTTTCGAAGCAGCAAGAGTATTCTCCTGTTCCTGAATCTGAATCCATCCGGCGTCAATCTCTGCCTGACCTGCTGTTATCTGTTCCAGACCAGCATTCAGCTCGCTTTCTTTCTGAGAAAGCTGGGAAAGTCCATCCTCGACTGCTGCAAGCCCGCTTTCCAACTCACTTCTGGTCGCTGCAAGCTGCTGCCGCTGACTCTCAATCTGCGCTTCACTTGCCTGGATCTGCTGGGTTACTGCCGCCTCCTGTTCTTCCAGTGCAGACACCTGAGCTGCCAGAATATCTATTTCCTCCTGGGAAGCATCCGGATTTTCCAGTGCTGCGTTGTAACTTGCGCGTACTGTCGCAAGCTGACTCTGTAGCTCCGTCAGCTGAGCTTTTGCGCTTTCCAAAGCACTTATTCCCTCCTGAAGCTGGGCTTCTCCTGCTGATACCTGGGAAAGTCCATCTGTAATCTGCTGCTTCTGGGCATTTAACTGGGTTCTGGTACTTTCGATCTGCTGCTGTCCGGCAATGATCTCCGCTTTTGACTGATCCAGTTCACTTTGCTTTGTTGTCAAAGTCTGCTTTGCGGCTTCTAACTGCTGCTCGCCTGCCTCAAGCTGGGCTTTTCCATCTGCAAGTTTCGCTTTATTTTCATCTAAAGTCTTCTGATTTTCCTCTAATTCTGCCAGACCACTGGTTACCTGCTTCTGCGCGGAATCAAGCTGAGCCTGTCCGTCAGCAAGCTGGGCTTTTGCTGCATTTACCTGACTCCATCCATCATCCAGCTGGCTTCTGGCAGTGTCAAGCTGGCTTTTGCTGGAGGAAAGCTGACTCCTGGCAGATTCCAGCTGACTTTTTCCATCAGCAAGCTGCGCTTTTGCATCTTCTAACTGGTTTTTCCCATCAGTAAGCTCTGTCTTCGCATCTTCCAGCTGTTTTTTTCCATCGGCAAGCTCTGTTTTTGCGTCTTCTAACTGGGATTTTCCATCTTCATACTCTTTCCTGCCGTCTTCTAAATCCTTTTCACCTTTATCTAATTCTTCTTTTGCGTCAGCGAGTTTTTCATCTGCCTCTTTTTTCCCATCGTCCAGCTTCTTCTGGGCATCATTGATTTTCTCCTGTGCATCCGCCTTCACAGCTGCAAGGCGGATCTGACAGCGATCATCTGCTATGTTTTCAACACGGTCTTTGATCTTGGCGATCAGATTCTCATAACCGTCTGTATAACTTGTAAGGCCCTTTGCACCATGAACGGTCACATAAATCTGCGTATAAATTTCCTGGTCAAAATCTTCTGGGAGCACATATCCAAATCCATTGACTTCACCAGTTCCAAGGGTGGTATTTCCTCTATTAAAGGAAATATAAAGAGGACTTCTTCCAGTTCCCACTACCGTATATTCTGTGGTCACAAGAACGGGGGAATCTCCTTCTTCACGCAAAGCCACCTTATCTCCTACCTTATATTCATTGGAAGAAGCAAATGTGCTATCCAGAAAAATCTCTCCACTTTTTTCCGGAAGGCGTCCCTCCTGCACATCCAGTTTATTCACTGTGTCATTTATGGATTCAATGTGAAGAACCTTCTGCTTCTGGCCTTCCCCGCACATCACATCGGTAGACCAGGCACCTTCTGCGGACTCGATGCCATCTATACTTTCTATGGAAGAAACATCATCAGATGTCAGGCCCATTGTGCCCACAACCTTGATATCCATCAGGCTGCTTTCGTCATAATAGGCATCTCCGGAATAGCGCATATCCGGCGAGGAAGCCTGAATACCGGAAAAGAAGGCCACTCCAAGAGCCACGATCAGAAGAATGGAGATAAACCTGGATTTGCTTTTTCGGATCTCCATCCAGAATTCTTTTCTTAATGCTTTCATCTCTCACCTACCACTCAATTTCTTCTACCGGGGTTGGGTGGGCATTCAAAGTCATCTGTGCCACCTTGCCGTTTTTTATTTTAATCACGCGATCTGCCATAGGCGTCAATGCAGAGTTATGAGTGATAACCACTACTGTCATCCCCTTCTGGCGGCACATATCCTGTAAAAGCTTGAGAATCGCCTTACCAGTCTGGTAATCCAGAGCGCCTGTTGGCTCATCGCAAAGGAGCATCTTCGGATTCTTGGCAAGAGCTCTTGCAATGGAAACTCTCTGCTGTTCACCGCCTGATAACTGGGCAGGAAAATTTCCAAGTCTGTCTTTCAGACCCACCTCTTCCAAAACAGTTTTCGGATCCATGGGGTTCTTACAGATCTGTCCTGCCAGTTCTACGTTTTCCAAGGCTGTCAGATTGGGAACCAGATTATAAAACTGAAAAACAAATCCAATATCGTCCCTGCGGTAGCTGGTGAGCTGGCGGTTATTGTATTTCGCTATATTCCTTCCATCTACCCAGATCTGACCGCTGGTGGCAGTATCCATTCCGCCCAGAATATTCAGAACCGTAGTCTTGCCAGCACCACTGGGCCCTACGATCACGGCAAACTCGCCTTTAGCTATGTTAAAGCTGATCTCATCTACTGCGATTATTTTTACTTCTTTCGTTCCATAAATCTTAGAAACCTTTTCAAGGTGAATATAGTTTTCTGTGGTACCCTGCAATTTATCACACTCCTGTTTTTCAAATATATTTTAATTTTAGTATAGCATTGCAGGTTTTTTTGTTCAATCAGAGAAAGTATGAAATTTCTATAAAGATAACTATACGTTACTGGTCACGGAGTAAACAGTAACAACTATACCAATCGCGTAGGATATGAATTCAAGTGTGCAGTTATAAAAATTATAGTTATTTCAAAAACAGCCTCTGACTTTCCCAGTAAAAAAGTCAGAGGCTGTTTTTCTTTCCTGCTCATCAATTGCAGAATATATAATTACAATCTGCATATCCGTATTTCATAAGGCGTGGAGAATATACATACCAGTATTTATCTGAACTGGAATCAATTACTACCACAGTATCACCGGTATTCAGTTCACCAATCTCATTTGCCGCATCATATCCCATAGCGGATCGAAGAGCCAGATATCCGGTAGGCACTTTTACATACAAGGTAGCATATGCATTTCCACCCACCAGATAATCTTTGTTTACAAATCCATTGGTATCATATTTCGGGGAATACACATACCAGTACTGAGAATTGCTACTGTCGGAAACCCAGACGGTATCTCCCGAATAGAGCTCACCGATTTCATTAGATGCATCATATTCCGGTGCATTGCGAAGAGCCAGATATCCGGTGGAAACGCTTACGGTCCACATTGTATCATAGGAAGATACGGAAGATGTCACAGAATCCAGATAATCATTATTCACATATCCGAAATCGTCATACTTAGGAGAGTATACATACCAGTAACCAGTGGCGCCAGTATAATCCAGTACCTCCACCAGATCACCACTGTAAAGTTCTCCGATCTCATTACCGCTATTATAGGATGTATCTGTCCGCAGAGCCAGATATCCAGTAACAACATTCACACGGTAAGTATTACAGGAAGCCTCTGCCTCCTGCGTAGTTCCGGGAACTGAAAATGCAAGGGCTGCAGCTGCAAGAACAGGTATGCAAATCTTCTTCATTTTCGTCATAGAAAAATCCCCCTTCATATAGTCGTTGCTGTCCACCCCATGACCAGCAACATACAATTTTCTGAAAAAACACTTTTTTCATGTATTTATATATGAAAATTATAACGGATTAACCATGGCTTTTCAACTCCGTTTTTCTTATTATACACCACCTGACTCTGTTTTTTGTAATGCTTCATTTCCATCTTCTGTGCCATAATTGCGCAGCATAAAACTGTCCTCTACAGCTTCTTTCATATTGGTAGCGTCTGCATAATTATTATTCAGGATTAGCTTATCTAAACCATAGCAGGTCTGCCCTTTAATGTAATGATCAAATTCCAGTTTAAAGCTATACCGATCTGTATCGGGGTCACTTGCAATAGACGAAAGACTAGTACATCGCTTCGTAAATAACTATACCAATCACGTAGGATGTGGATTCGAGTGTGCAGGTATAAAAACGCAGGCGTAGCGGGCTACGCCGAGGCTTTTATACCTGTGCAATCGGATTCACAGACAAGTGAGTGGTATAGTTATTTCGAAAACGATGTACTAGTATTTCCCTTAGAGCGTATAAAAAAGCGCTTATCAGAATTATTTTTTCAGACAACCGTAGCTGCCTGTCTTATCTTTTCCATTGAAATATTTCTTTGAAAATTCCTCCGCCGAACAGGGTCTGGAATAATAGTATCCCTGAAGCAATTCCGGCTTATAAGTCTGGACAACGGAAAGGATTTCCTCATTCTCCACACCTTCCACACAAACCTTTATTCTGGTCTGCTTACTCAGATTCATAATATATTCCAGAATCGCCTGATCCATCTCATCATCCTGAATGGAACGGACAAAAGTATGATCGATCTTGATCCACTGTGGTTTCAGCTTGCGAAGCAATGCAATGGAAGAGTACTCCGTGCCGAAATCATCCAGTGCCATATTGATCCCCATATTTTTAAAATATTCAAAATCATCCCGAAGGCCGTTGGGATCCGATACCTTACAGCTCTCTGTAAGCTCCAGGATCAGCTGCTTCTCCGGTGTGCCGGATTTTTCCACGATCCGTGTCACCATTTCTCTGAAGCCTTCCTGAAGTATCTGGATATAAGAAACATTCACGGAAATTACAAAATCAGGATTCTCCATGCCCCACAGTGCCGCCTGGGCAAGTGCCTTATTCAAAAGCCACTCTCCCACCTGTCGGATGGTTCCGTCTTCCTCCAGGATCGGAATAAATTCCATTGGGGAAACCAGGGTTCCATCCGGCAGATAAAAACGCATCAGAGTCTCAGCACCATAAACATCCTGAGTCTCTCCGTTCACCAGAGGCTGATATACCAGTGCAAACCCTCTGCAATTATTGGCAACAGACTCACGGAGCACTTCCTGCAGTCGGAATTTCTCCACCGTTTTTCTGTGCATTTGTCCGGAAAACTGCGCAATGCTGCCACGTCCCACTTTCTTTGCCTGCTCAAGGGCGTATTCCACATTTGCATGCAAAGTCTCGAAATCCTCTGCATCCTGTGGAAAAAAGGCCACTCCGCAGGAAATTGTCAACTGGATCTCCAGATTCATCTCCCTGGGGACTTCCACTGAAAACTTCTGCATTTCCTTGTAGATCCAGTCAAGTGCATTCTCGGATTTCTCAGTGGTAATACAATAGAATTTACCTCCTGGTCCTCGATAAGAAATAACGCCCTCCAGGCTCTGACATTTCTGTCCCAGACGCTGCAGCACCTCATCTCCTACCAGATACCCAAGAATATCATTGATTCTCTGAAGTCTGTCCACATCAAAAAGAAGAACAGCACCTTCCATTCCATGACTGATAAATGCCGGAAGCTGCTTCTTCAGCTCATGAAACGTATATAAACCAGTGGGCTGGTCAAACTTGGCATTCACACCAAGATTCATCATCGTGCCAACAAAAAGGCCAAGGCTTCCATCCGCATTCCGCTCCACAATTCCCTGGCACCTTACCCATACATATTTCCCATATTTATTTAAAGCCCGGTATTCACAATTATGCCGGTTGCTTTTCCCCTCAAAAATACGGCCGATATCCTCCAGAAAAATATGCTGGTCTGCAGGATGAATATGCTGTACCCATTCCTTCGCCGTATTCTCTATAAATTCTCCTGGCAGATTGAAGTAATCCACACTTGGCTTAGACCATCTGGAAAAATCGCGTTCCAGGTCTGCTATATAAATGTACATATTATCTGAAGTCTGAGACAGAGCATCAAATATATGGCTGTCAAGATTAGAGATATCTATCACACAAAATCACTGCCTTCCCTTTTCCCCTAATACGTCAATATTTTACCATATTTTGCACAATTCTGTCTACAGATTTTGACAATTCTGCACATAAAATGTTAATAAAGTATAAAAAGAAGAATAAATAATACAAACATTTTTATGATAATCTGTAATCATTCCGAAGGCGCCAGAGCCTGTCTGAAAAATCATTCCCGCAATCTGCACGCCCCACTTTGCAATATATTTTGCCGAATTCGACTGTTGTAGCCTAAAAAAGGTACCATATCTTCCATTTCAGGAAATACAGTACCTTTTACAGAAATGAATTTATTTTTTAATTACTTTACTGCCTCGAATGCTGCGTCCAGAGCCGCGATCAGGTCTTCCACTTTCTCAATACCGATGGAAAGACGGATTGTGTTTGGTTTGATTCCCTGGTCAAGAAGCTCTTCCTCTGTGCACTGGCTGTGTGTGGTTGTTGCAGGATGGATCACAAGGGATTTTACATCTGCAACATTTGCAAGCAGTGAGAAGATTGCAAGGTTATCAATAAATTTCTGAGCGGTCTGTGCATCCCCCTTGATTTCAAATGTAAAGATGGAACCGCCGCCGTTTGGAAGGTATTTCTTATAAAGATAATGACTTGGCTCACTCTCCAGTGATGGATGATGAACAGCTTCTACCTGTGGATGTTTAGACAGGTAATCTACGATTTTCAGGGCGTTGCTTACGTGACGCTCCACTCTTAAGGAAAGAGTTTCCAGTCCCTGTAAGAACAAAAATGCATGGAATGGAGAAAGGGTAGCTCCTGTATCACGAAGGATAATTGCACGAATATAAGTTACAAATGCTGCCGGAGCGGTTGCCTCTGCAAAGGAAATTCCATGATAGCTTGGGTTCGGCTCAGAAATCCACGGGAATTTGCCGGATGCTTTCCAGTCGAAGTTGCCGCTGTCTACGATCACGCCACCGATTGCAGTTCCATGGCCTCCGATGAATTTGGTTGCGGAATGAACGACGATATCTGCACCATACTCAATCGGGCGAACCAGGTAAGGAGTTGCAAATGTAGAATCAACTACAAGAGGAATGTTATGTTTGTGCGCAATTTTTGCAACTTCTTCAATATCAATCAGGTTGGAGTTCGGATTTCCAAGGGTCTCAATAAAGATTGCTTTTGTGTTTTCCTGGATTGCAGCTTCGAAAGAGCCTTCTGCATCCGGATCTACAAATGTTGCGGTGATGCCGCTGGTCTGCGGAAGAGTATGTGCCAGAAGGTTGTAGGTTCCGCCGTAGATGGTCTTGGAAGCTACAATGTGCTCACCTGTTTTTGCAAGTGCCTGGAATGTATAATCGATTGCTGCTGCTCCGGATGCAACTGCAAGTGCTGCAGAACCACCTTCCAATGAAGCAATACGCTGTTCAAATACATCTTCTGTCGGATTTGTAAGTCTTCCGTAAATATTTCCTGCATCGCGAAGTCCGAATCTGTCAGCTGCATGCTGTGAGTTATGGAATACATAAGATGTAGAAGCGTAGATTGGAACAGCTCTTGCATCTGTTACTGGATCTGCTTTCTCCTGTCCAATGTGTAACTGTTTTGTTTCAAATCCCCAGTTTTTAGAATCTCTGATATCTGCCATTTTTCTTTCCTCCGTATGTTTACTATTTTTCATCATTTTTTGTTAATGTTAGTTTTGTTATTGTTTTTGATGTTTTTCTTTGCTGTTGCTTTGTTTTTGTTGATGAATGCATAGTAACATACTGGGGATTATCTGTCTAATATGTAAAAATAATATCTGGTTATAGGTTCATTCTATAACCAGGTATTTGGGGAATTTTTCTTTGCATATTTCTTTACACTATTCAGAAACGCCTCATGTATCCTGTCATCCTCATCCAGTTCCGGATGAAATGCCAGTCCATACTGCTCTTTATACTTTACAGCTACAATATTTCCATCCACCTCAGCCAGTACTTCTGCGCCTTCTCCGCATTTCTCAATATAAGGGGCACGAATGAATGTCATGGGAACCTGACCGATTTCTTTCATTTCCCTGATGGTGTGAAAACTGCCAAGCTGTCTGCCGTAGGCATTTCTTTTTACTGTCACAGGCATGGTTCCGAAATACACATGCCCGTCATTAGAGAGGTGGTCAGCCAGAAGGATCACCCCCGCACAAGTGGCAAGCACCGGCATTCCAGCCTGGATTTTCTCTTTCAAAGGCTCAAACATTTCCAGCTCCCGAAGGAGTTTTCCCTGTACCGTACTCTCACCGCCTGGCAAAACCAGTCCGTCAAAGCCTCCATCCAGGTCTTCTTTTTTCCGCAGCTCCACGCACCGGGCACCCAGTTTTTCCAGTTTGGTCTT
>ERZ857750.4197-NODE-4197-length-11022-cov-3.028631_pt1 | contig 11022 bp, 8 predicted proteins | sample MGYA00519915_ERZ857750 | MGnify/ENA primary metagenome ERZ857750 (study PRJEB31778, sample SAMEA3449358) | human gut metagenome | biome: human gut; feature: human-associated habitat; material: faeces | place: United Kingdom | collected 2010/2012 ... | reverse complement strand
TCTACAATACTTCTTTGTCTCCATTCTGTCTGGATGAGCTTTCTTGTCTTTTGTCGTGTTGTAATTACGATTCTTGCATTCTGTACATGCCAGTGTTATTTTCGTGCGCACAACTTCCACCTCCATTAAATTCTTTGTGTTTTTCTACACCTTTTAGTCGAAAATAAGTCCGACCTAAAAAAAGGCATAAAAAAAAGACCTACTTCCATCGCTAGACTAATATAGCACACAGAATATTGGTCGTCAACAAATTTTTTTGTTTTTTTCTTGCTTTTTTCCACATTTCCTATAATAATGTAAAAAAAGATAAATATTTTTTATAGAACTACCGATATATATTCTGTAATCTAATGAAACGGATTTTCATCCCCGCATAACGAATTACTTCTTATTATATTAAGACAGTACTGTATTATGATTTCAAGGAAGAAAGGAGGGGAACATCTATGGCAGCCATTGACAGTGCCTACCAGTACTATCTGAGTACTTATGGCAATTCGACTGTATCGCGCTATGACACGCACAAGAAAAGCCAGCTGCGTGACACTTATAATAAAATTGTAAAAACAAATAAAGAATCCCCTCTGTACAAGATCAAAAACCTCGGGGAAGCAAAAAAATATGCTATTGATATCAAGGAAAGTGTCGGAGACATCCAGCATATCGCAGCTTCACTTTCAGGCAGCGACCAGGGCATTGAAAAAGCTTTTTCCAAAAAGATCGCCCAGTCTTCGGACGAAGATGTCGTAACCGCAGAATACATTGGAAACGACGACACTCCGGATACAACTACCTTTCATATAGCAGTAAAGCAGTTAGCAGCAGAACAGATTAACCGTGGAAATTACCTTCAGCCGGATCGTTATCAGTTTACACCCGGCATTTATTCCTTTGACCTGAACACGAATACGAATTCTTATGAATTTCAGTTTTCTATCGACCGTAAGGATTCCAATGCAGATGTCCAGCAAAAACTGATGCAGTTGATCAACCACTCGAAAATCGGCATCAATGCCTCCATGGTCCAGAACAGCAAAGGAGATAATGCACTTGTGCTCTCCTCCAGCCAGACCGGCATTGCAGATGATGAAGACTATCTGTTCCAGATCCTGCCGGATGCAAGTCCCTCCTCCATGCACGCTATGAAGCTTTTAGGAATCGATCAGATCGCGCAGAAAGCCGGGAATTCTTCTTTTGTTTTAAATGGGAAAGAACATTCCTCCTACTCGAATTCATTTATGGTAAATAACCAGTTTAATCTGACATTAAACGGAATCAGCAAGGATGGCTCAGAGGCAACGATCGATTTCAAGACAGATGCCGATGCCGTTGCGGACAATGTCAGCAGACTCGCCAATGCTTATAACGAAGTGATCAGGATCGGTCATTCGTATTCTGACGCCCAGCGTCCTAATAAGCTCGTCTCTGACATGAGCAGTGTTGCAAAAGACTACCGCAATGAATTAGAAGCGATGGGATTGGAATTAGACGCCGACAATTATCTGCATATCGACCGCAGTCTTCTGTATGATGCCGCAACTGCAGAAGATGCGCAGGATAATTTTGCGATCCTGAATCAATTCAAGGATACATTAAACAGCAAGGCAGCAGAGGCGTCTATTGACCCGATGAATTACGTGAACAAAATTATTGTAGCCTACAAGAACCCCGGACATAATTTTGCGACACCATATATCACGTCGATCTACTCTGGAATGATGTTAGACCGCTATTGTTAAAAAGACTGTCACATGAATCAGCTTTCATGCAACAGTCCTTTTTATGCGATCGTCTCTAAAATTGTCTCTATACGGTTTACATAAGAATGATGTTGTTTCACTTTCTCATAGCCGTTATGGGCAATTTCTCTCCGTTCCTTCTCATGTTCCAGATAATAGCCCGTTTTCTCTGCCAGATCTTCCACACCGTCAAAACATATCAGGTCTTCCCCTTCCTTAAAATAAAGAGGGATCTCCGCCTGATAATTTGTCATCAGAAATCCTCCTGCCCCCAGTACATCCCATATGCGGAGCGGAATCCCGCTTTTAATATTGGGGATCGTGAAGTTCAAGTTTATTTTCGACTCATGGAACACTTTTGGCATCTCGCTCCAATAATCGACAGAGCCGCAGTACTGCACTCTCACAAGATCCGAGACATTGCTGTTACTATACACATTCACACGGAAATGTTTTGACAGTTCGATCAGCGCACGTCGTCTCTCAATCTCTGCGATTTTAAACCCAAGTACCGTTGTCTGGAAGATCAATCCGAGGTCTGAGAAAGAGCCCTCCGACTTTTCCAGTGAAAAATGCTGTTGCAGTTGTTCTAAAATATCTGTTGTGAGCATTGGTTCCACGATATTTGCACCACTGATGTTAAGCTGTGCTTCCATCACCGCATCAAAGTAGCCTCTCAGATATTCCGGCAGCGTAGGCTTGATCCTGTCGTAGGAATTTCTCTCATAAAGACTTCCCACGAATGCAATGTCACCGCTGTATTTTATACTGTCCTCTGACTTCTGTAAAATCATGTCGATCCGGTCAACATCCACTGCAAGTGGAAGATACCAGATATGTTTGACTCCCATCTCTTTAAATTCCAGATAGTTTGTTTTATCAAATGTAAAAATGTAGTTGCAGTCGTTAAAAACAGAGACATGATACATGCTGATCAGTGGATTGTCACACGTCCATGACACATATTTCACACCCATTTTCTGGCAGGTATTTGAAATCAGCGCAAAATAATTGACCGTAAACACCATATCATAATGAATTTTTTCCATCAGCGCTTCGATTTCCGCCTCAAACTCAGGATCAATGTCATAATTCCCAAGTTCCTGCTCTATATTGTCCACCGTATGCCCCAACAGGCGGAATGTCTGTTCAATATCCCGGTAATTGTATGCCTTCCAACGATACATTAAAATGTGCATTAATTCTTTGTCCCTCCATCTTTTACAGCATATGATCTTCAGTCAAAATAGCACTCGCGGATATACTCTGCCCTGTTTTTCCACGTATGTTCCTCTTTTGCGGCGCGATATCCACAGTCTGCCATCTCCTGCATGTGGGAAATGTGACCGAACAGGTCAAATATCCGTTCCGGCAGTGTCTGCAGTTCCTTTAAGGAAAACATCACAAGTTCTTTTCCATCCGTAAATGTTCTGCGCAGGTAAGTGGAATCATCTGTCACCACCGCCGCACCTGCAAGCATACCATTAAAAATGCGGTCGTGCGCACCTGCTTTAAACCAGGTCATCGTATTTAATACGATCTTGGAATCGTTCATAAGCGGAAGGATCTGTGGTGCAGGCACTTTCCCTCCATACGTCAGATACGGATTATCGCTCCATTCACACTGATCCCAGCCAACCCCATATGCAGTCACATGAATACCACTCTCCACAAGGATACGCACCGCCTGCTCCCGGAAAAAAGAAGTCGCATAGGAATCCAGAAATCTCATTTTTACAATAATCTCCTGCAAACGCCCGTCAGATATGTCTCCACGCATAGTTTTCACATATGCTTCTATCGCCTGTTCCGTCGTCTGTTCCGGGTGCTGTACCAGTTCTCCCAGCACCGACCGCATCATCTCCTCACCGTCAACTTCCGGGATGGAATGAAGATCCGGGATCATCTTTGCGACCGTGTAAACCGGAAGTGCTCCTGCATAAAGCACATCTATCTTCCGTTCCTGCAAAGGCTTGTGCTTATGCCCTAATTCCACACCTGCATGTGGAAGAAAATCTGTCTGATGGATGTTTTTGAAAAAACGCCGGACGTATTTCACATGATTGCAGTCTGTGCAGAGAATCACTGCTGTCTCCGGCATATTGCAAAGCGGTTTTTCATAATGAAACGGATGGTCCATAAGAATGTCAATATATGGGATATGAAAATAATCCCATATATTATGTTCTTCCGGTTTTCCCTCTTCACCCTCCGCTGCTTTAGGCTGTTCAAAAGAAAGATTATACCCGAGGTTATTAAATGTCACTGCTGCAAATTCCTGTGATTCACCCAGCAGGCGCAGCAGCAGCTTTTTGCTCACTTCCTCATTTGCGGTGTGATATACAAATGTTCCATATCCCATCGCTTCAAACGCCCCGATCAGATGATCTGTAAATAAATCCAGTGTGTCATAGACACCTTTAAAATAAATGATTGTCTTCAAATCCTTGCTCCCATTCATTTTCTGTCCGCCGGAAACGTTATCTGTCCAAATATTCATCCACATCATCCGGTCCGACTTTTGCATAAGGCATTCTTATGTATTTTCCATTCTCCAGATCCAGATCATCCAGATCTCCTCCTGTGGCAAGTGCAAAGGAAAGATCTAACATTCCCTTCGCCTGTCCATCTTTATCATTATAGACGGTACCGACCATCTCGCCATTCTTCACTGCCTCAAGTCCAACATTGGTGCCGTCAATTCCGACCACTACCGGCCATTCCTCCCGGCTTAGGTCTGAGGCCTTCAATGCATCGATCGCCCCCACTGCCATATCGTCATTGTTTGCGATCACTAACTCTATTTTATTGCCATTCTGGCTCAAAAGCTGTGTCATTTTATTCTGTGCCTGTGCACGGTTCCAGTTAGCAATGGCATAACCCAGTTTTTCCACCTCAATCCCGCTGGAAACAATCGTATTCACCGAGTATTCCGTGCGGACTATTGCATCCTGATGTCCCGGCTCCCCCTCAAGCACAACATACTGGTAGACTCCGTCCTGATTTCTGTCGACCGAAGGATCCTGTAAAAAAGCCGCTGCGGCAATCTGTCCTTCCATCATTCCAGATTCAAATGCCTTCGCCCCCACATAATACAGTTTATCCCAGCGCTCTAAATCCTCTTCCACCAGCTCACGGTTGAAGAAAATGACAGGGATATCATTTTTCTCTGCGAGATCAATGACCGTTGTAGGATCTGTACGATCCACTAAGTTCACACAGATAATGTCGCATCCATCCTGTGCCATAGCTTCCACCTGATTGTTCTGTGTCGTCTGACTCTGTGACGCATTATAGACTTCCACATTAATGGCGATTCCTGTCTCCTCTTCCTTCGCTGCTGCATAGGTGTTAAAATCTTCCATCAGCTCAGAAAGAAACGCATCATACTGGTCATAGAGTGTCACACCGATCTTGATACTTTTCACCTGTGTATTTCTCTCTGGCAGTTCACATCCCATAAGCATTGATGCGCCCACTGCCAGAATCAACGCACTTGAAATTCTCTGTTTTGCACTTCTCATGCTGTACCTTTCTCTCCTTCTTCCTGTTTTCCCTATACCATGATTCTCCTGATTTACTGTACAATTGGGAATAAAATCTTCTGATTCTCCTCATCATACAGATTCTGTCTATTGATCACAAGACTTTCCACCGTTGTGCTTTCAGCACTGGAAAACTTGTATTTGATTTGTTCCGCAATCGTATGTACGCTCTGGTATCCCATGTTAAATTCATTTGGTACTACAAGCGACTTAATTATGCCTTTGTCCAGATAATATACCATTTTATCCGAACACCCTTCCCCATAAATCATAAACTGTCGTTTATAACTGGTATCCGCCTGCAGATAATCCACTGCTGTTTCTGTCTCCGCATTTCCCAATGTGATCAGAATATCCACCGGTTCATCTGCCTGTTTTGTCACAAGTTCCGATGACAGATTCTCCCCCTGACCGTATAAAATCCAGACCGGCTCTATGTTCTCATCCTCCAGCAGCTTTTTCACGCTGCCAAGCCTCTGCTGCATGGAAAGCTGATTCTGGTTTCCGCTGAGAATTCCAATTTTTTTCTCAGATAAAGAATCCCCATAATCCTGCAAAACTGTCTGTGCCAGTGCTTCACCAATCCAGAGATTATCCGGGGCTGTCACGGAATAAACTCCCTCCGACACCGCATCTGTTTCCAATAACATCACCGCTACAGAAGAATCTATTTTCTCAAAAACTGCATAGGTGTCCTCACTTGAGACAAGCTGTACGATAATTCCATCTGCTCCATTCTCCACTTCACGCTCGATCAGCGCCTTTTCTTCATCTTCACTTGCAAAGACACCGGTGGAAACATAATTTAACTGAATATCGTCATCTTTCGCTGCCTGCTCCAGTCCCTCGCGCATTGCGATCCAGCGGTCATTGTTGCTGTCGTTGACGATCACAGACACACTGTATTTTTTCTCTTCTTTATTCACTCCAAGCATGCCAGCGGATGTCCAGACAATCGTCACTACCAGGGCAAGAATGAGCAATCCAAAATAAATCCTATTTTTCTTCATTGCTCTTTCCCCCTTTCAGTTCCTGCATCTTTCCGTTTTCCAGCAGTTCCAGTTTTTCCGGTTCATATGGAATATACGGCAAATGGATACGAATGGTGGTTCCCTCATCCGGCATACTCTCGATTTCAAGGCCATATGGCTTGCCAAACCGCAGACGGATACGATTATGTACATTGATCACACCCACACCGGAACCATGCTTTCTCACACGGTTATTGTCGGTCAGAAGCTGTTCCACCATATCCTGCGGCATACCAAGTCCGTTATCGCTGACTTCTATATAAATATCGTCCTCTTTCCGGTAACCTTTTACATGGATCTCGCCTTCACCGTCCATTCCTTCCACGCCATAATAAATCGCATTTTCCAACAGCGGCTGCACCACGAGTTTTACCGTACAGCAGTGCAAAATTTCCTCCTCTATGGAAAAATCAATTGCAAAGCTGTTTTTATAACGAATTTTCTGGATATTCATGTAATTCTTTGCGTGTTTGATCTCATCTTCAACGCTGATGATCGTTTTTCCGCGGCTTAGACTGATACGGAACAGACTCGCAAGCTGCGTGATCATAAAGACCGCATCCTCGTAGCGTTCGCCCTCGATCATCCATACAATAGAATCCAGTGTATTATACAAAAAGTGTGGATTGATCTGTGACTGCAATGCATCCAGTTCACTTTTTCTTTTTTCTTCCTGTTCATACAAAATATCATGCATCAACTGGTTAATCTGTTCTACCGTAGAGCGCAACGTCTTTCCCAGATGTTCTACTTCCAACGATCCGCCTACATATATAGTAGGATTCAGATTTCCCGCTTCCCATTCTTTGACGGATTCATTCAGGCGCTGTAATGGTTTTGCGATTCTTGCAGACACAAGCTGATTGATGATAATAATCATCAGCATCGACAACGCCATCAACATAATCACAAACATTCGCGTACCGTAAAGTCCCATATTAAAGGCGCTCATTGGCACAACGCTCACAATTTTCCAGCCGGTATAGCTGACCGTCTTGACGGTGATAAGTCTCTTTTCCCCCTGAAAAATCTCCTGATGGGAACCGTCATCATAATGAACCGCCTCAAGATTATTTTCCTCATAAAGATTCGTGTAAATCAGTTTCTGCTTCGGATGATAGATAATCTCACCATCGCTGTCCATCAGATAGACATATTCCGATGAATTATCTGTATTTGCCTTATTAAAAAGCTGCTCAATGCTGCTGTAGTTCATATCAACCAGCAAAACACCCAGCGTAGAATTTCCGTTGCTTGTCAGTTCCACTGCACGGCTTAAGGAAACAACCCAGTAATAGCGGTAAGTTGCATTGTCAAACAGATTCTGTACATGTGGAGTGGAAAAATGCAGGTTTTCCATCTGATCCACCGCATTGACAAACCACTCCTGATCGACAATGTCCGAATTATCCTTCTCATTGGTGACCGGTGCTGCTGCAACCAGTTTACCATCGTTCGTATAACATGCGATACTGATCAGGTTATCTTTATTCGCCTCATATAAAAGGTTCATCTCCTCATCCACAGAATCCACTGCAAGATCCTTATCCTTAATGACACTATAGTACATCGCATCCGAAATGCGCCGCATGTTTCTAAGATACGTTTCCAGATTGATGGCAGTCTGATTCAAAAGCTGCTCCGAGCTTTCGATTGTCATGTCCTCCATTCGATTGACAAAACGATTATAAAGTGTCACGCCAAGAATCCCCATACTGCATACAGAGACAATCGTAAATGAAACCGATATCGTAAACTGTATCGTCTGGGGTTTGACACGTTTTGCAAGGTATTCCGCTATTTTCCGGTAAAATTTTTCTATTGTTTTCACTTTTCGCCCAACTTACCTGCCTTATATTTTGATGGTGACATTCCAAATTGTTTTTTAAACACATAGCTGAAATAGTTCGGATCAGAATATCCAACTTTTTCTGCAATAATATAAGTTTTCTCGTCTTTCGTCAAAAGCAGATCCACTGCCTGCTCCATGCGATAGTCCGTGAGATAATTGATAAATGTTTTTCCGGTTTCCTTCTTAAAAACAGTGGAAAAATATGCTGCACTCACATTCAGATAACTGCATATCGTCTCAATACTCAACTCCTGATCTGCATAATGCTCCTTCACATACTCTACTGCTCTTGTCACAAAAGATTTTGTGGTGTCCTGACGTTCATTTGTCACCTGGCGCTGCATCTTCATACAGTTTTCCTTCAGCCATGCACCAAGCGCATCTGTGGATTCCAACTGTAATGCCTGATTATATAAATCGCTGTTGTTGCCAAACACTTCGTCCATGTTAATCTGGTTATTGCTTCCAAACCGGAAAATTTCTGCAATCAGTTCCATGACAAGAATCCGGTAGTTCTGCAGAGACATTCTCGTCTTTGCCATCTGCCCCGTAAACTCTGCAATTGCTTCCTCCAACGGCTCCTGCTCGCCCATCTTGACTTTCTTTAAAATTTTCTCGATGTAAGCTTCCTCCCAGTGTTCATCCACGCTCTCCTGTGGATCCATCTCTGCGATATTGATGGCTCTTGTATTTCCATATAAAACACGATAAGAGGTTGCATTCTTTGCACCGTGATAAGAGAGTGAAAGCTGCGAAAGCTGATTGCACACATGACCGATTCCCGCGGTGACAGTCGCCTTGCAGACACGCTTTGCCATTTTGCAGAACCGATCCATATCATCGGTAAAATGTGTGACGCTGTCCACATCGGAAAGCTGTGCGATCACAAGGATATCTCCAAGATAGGTCACCGTCCTGCAATTCCATTTTTCGGTCAACTGTTCCTCCGCAAGTTTTTTCACAGAGACAGTGAGTAAAAATGGATCAATTGGCACATTTTCCGGATTCGTTGTACTGATATGTAAAACAGTGACCACATAGTATGGTCCTGTCAGGTTGATCTGATAGTTTTGCACATACTTTTCAATCTGTGACTCCGGGATTCTTCCTTCAATCAGCGAAGTATAAAAATTCTCCTGTAAAACAGGAAGACTTTCCATATAATATTCCCGCAGTTTGTCGATATTTCTTTTTTCGTCCAGCTCTTTATCGAGGTTGACCTTGATCCGCTCAAACACTTCCCGCAGTTCATTGGAATTGATCGGTTTTAAAATATACTCCTCGGCCTCAATTTTAATTGCCTCTTTCGCATACTCAAATTCATCAAAGCCGGAGAAAATGATCACTTTCACTTTCTGGTAGAGTTCTTTGAGCTTTTTGCAGAGTGTAAGCCCGTCCATATATGGCATCTTGATATCTGTCATGACCACATCCGGCTGCAGTTCCTCCGCCATTTCCAACGCCTCCACACCATTTCTGGCATAGCCTGCAATGGAAAATCCCATGCTCTCCCAATCGAGTTTTTTCATGATGACTTGAAATACTTCTTCCTCATCATCTACAAGTAAAACGGTATATTGGTTCATAATTTCTGCCCTTTATTTTCTTTTATTTCTTTTCCATCTTTCTTTATGCACCGTATTTGTCATTCATTTTTTTCCACAAAACGCCAAAAATAATCGTACAGATTACAATCTGTGCCAGTGCGACATAAAGATCCACAAAAAGAAGAAACGTCATTACAAGTGTTGCAAAACCAAAAAAGAGAATGAGCGCTCCACCTTTTTTTGCATACGCCTTTTCATCTTTTACCGGTTCTTTGTTCTTTCCCCGAATGGTTGAAACGTCCTGCAAAATCATCAGTTTCAATCCATAATACATACAGATCACAAATAAAAGTAATGGAATTCCTGCCTGTTCTAAAATTGTCTGTGTTGTCATTCTTTTTCTCCCTTAAGTAATAATAGCGGCTGAAAAGCTCCAGCCGCTATTATTATAATATAAAACTTATGATGATTCAAAATGATTTGTACTTTATTATTTCTTAGCAACGTATTTTCTGATATCAAGAGAAATAGCTACGAAGATTACGATACCAATTGCAATGTACTGTGCGTTTGCATCTACTCCCAAGTACTGTAATGCTGCTTTTAATAACTCGAATACAGCAACACCGATGATAGCGGAAGAAACTTTACCACGTCCACCTGTAACGGATACACCACCGATCGTACAAGCTGCGATCGCTTCCATTTCGTAACCATATCCTAAGTTAACGGATGCACCACCGGCTTTTGCGCCAAGCATGAAACCTGCAAGACCATACATAGCTGCTGCTTTCATGTAGATTAAGATCATAGTTGCTTTTACAGGAACACCAGCAACTTCTGCTGCCTGTGGGTTACCACCGATCGCATACATATATTTTCCATGACGTGTCATGTTGAAAATGAACCATGTGATAACTGCTACTAAAATTGCGATCCAGATCAGCCAGCTGATTCCAAGGAATTTGCCGTTTGCGATATCTGTGTAGGATTTTACATAACCACCAAGTGGTGTAGCTCCTGTGTAGATCAGGGAAATACCATAAACAATTTCCATCATTGCCAGCGTAGCGATGAATGGAGGTACGCTTAGGTAAGCGATGAAAAAACCTGTGATACTACCAAATGCTGCACAGATTGCCATGACAACGATCAATGCCAGGAATACATTCATTGGCTGCATATCCGGGAAGAACTTTCCGGAATAATCAATACGCTGTAATAATGTACCGGCAATACATGCTGCGAAACCGATCATACGTCCTGCGGAAAGGTCACATCCTGCGGTGATAACACATCCTGCAATAC
>ERZ857750.4196-NODE-4196-length-11022-cov-6.521382_pt1 | contig 11022 bp, 13 predicted proteins | sample MGYA00519915_ERZ857750 | MGnify/ENA primary metagenome ERZ857750 (study PRJEB31778, sample SAMEA3449358) | human gut metagenome | biome: human gut; feature: human-associated habitat; material: faeces | place: United Kingdom | collected 2010/2012 ... | reverse complement strand
AGAGCGGCACCACCTTCCGCCTGCGCGGCAAGGGCATCCAGTACCTGAACGGCCGCGGCCGCGGCGACATGTACGTCAAGTGCGAGGTGGAGATCCCCAAAAAGCTGAACAAGACCCAGCGTGAGGCCCTGAAGAAATTTGAGGGCACCCTGAAAGAAGAGAACTACGAAAAGCGCAAGGGCTTCTTCAAAAAGCTGAAGGATATGTTCAACGCATAAACTTACGCCAAAGGCGGCGGCATCTGAACGATGCCGCCGCCTTTTTTGCTGCCGCAAAACAAAAAGCGAGGGGGCTTCCCATCGGGAAGCCCCCTCACAGTGGATCTTTGGTATCTCCGGGCAAATTACTTCTTGAAGATGATGTAAGCTGCCGGGATCAGGCCGAGGCCGCTGGTGGCAATGTTGATGGCCACGAAGTTGTAGGCGCAGCCGATGCCGTAGATGGCGCTGGTCACGTTCTTCTCGCAGCCGGCCACAAAGGCATCCAGACCGGTGTCCAGCCAGGTGTTGGGGTTCTTCTTGCGGTAATCCCGGATCTCGGTGCTGGCCTTGTACCAGCCGTAGGGAGGCAGCAGAGCAGCCAGCAGAGCCTGGGTCATGGTAGCGCCGCCTTCGGTGTAGGTCATCTCTTCCTGCGACAGAACGTTGTACATTGCGGGAAGCATCATGGTCTTTTCCATAGTAACACTCCTTTTACACAAAGTATATTTCACAGCGCATAAAACGCTGCGTAGCCAAAATAGGGGGAGCTGCTTACTTCCGCAGCACCAGGTACAGGCTCAGGGGACCCATGGCACAGACGGTCAGGGCCGACACGCCGTCGCGCAGGAAGTTGCTGGAGGACTTCTTCATATCGGCAGACAGGGCGTCCAGGGCACGGCCGTAAACGGTAAAGATGTTGCCCTTTTTGTTGCCCGGCTGCTTGAGCCAGTCACGGGTCTGCTGGATGCCCCAGGCGTAGCTGGCAGCCAGCACGCCCGTGCCAACGATGGTGGCACCGGCACTATACAGGCCCAGCAGGGTGGAGATCACGCCACCGCCCTGGGTATAGGTCATTTCGTTATCGGACAGCACTGCATAATCAGCAGGCAGATGCAGATCTTGTTTCATGGTATCACACACTCCTTTGAAGAAGCGCACCGTCCGCATTGACGGGCCGCTTCGTTTCCCTCAATGGTTCGGATGGAGAGAGACCCTCTCTCTGCCCTCATTTTACAACAGGTGTCTGTTTTTTGCAAGGGGTGCTGGACAGAATGTGCAAAAATCGGAAAGGCGTATGAAAAAAACTGGAAAAGATTGTGAAAATAGCCTGCAATAATCTGGCAAAATGCAAAAATGCCTGTGCCACGGCCAAAAAGCACGCGGCACAGGCAGAACAAACCGGGAAAACTCTCAGCCGGTCACACCGGCGCGGTAGAGATAGGGGTCGCTCTTGAAGCTGTCAAAGCTGTACAGCACCAGGATCTGGTCATAATCGTTGTCGGCGATCAGCTGGTCCAGACCAAAGTTGTAGTTGCGGAAGTCCACCACGTCGATGTCGGCGTAATTGGCGGTGAGGTAGGGCACGAAACAGTTGGCGTAGCTGTCCTTGATGACAAGGATCTTTCCGGTGCCGTCGCCCTGCACCCGGCTCAGGCCGTTGTTGCCGTGCAGGAACATGGCGTACTTGTCGTAGACGGTGAGCTTGTCGGTGTCGTACAGGCCGGTGGTCTCGCCGTCTGTGGGCTGCCCGGCGGCCGTCACGTTGTAGATGGTCAGCTGGTTGGGCAGGTCGTACCAGGTGATGGTGTCCGGCACGGCGTTCCAGGTGCGGGCCTTGGAGTAGTGGGTGCCGTAGAAGCGATCTGCGGTCAGGGCCGTGTGGGCGGCGGTGTCAAAAGGCGTAAGGCCCAGCGCATCGCACAGCTGCTGGTAGGCGTAATAAGCGCCCAGGCTCGTCCAGTGGTGGTCGGTGCGGTAATAGAGATACTCGCCCTTGTGGTCGGTCAGGGTGCCGCGCACGTCCACAAAGCGGCCTCCGGCGGCCTGCACGGCGGCGCTGAGCTGATCAAGATAAGTGTTCTCGTCCAGCAGGGGCGCGTTGACAGGTACGTTCTCCGGGTAGATATCCGATGCAGCCGGGGCCAGCAGTACATTCACCTTGCCGGGGTACCGCTGGCAGAGGGACTCCACCGCGGAAGTGTTCTTGGGCAGGGTGCGTTCCTCGCTGGAGAGCAGCCCGAAGGTGCGGGGGAACATCATGTGCTCCTTGCCCAGCAGGATGCCGCCGTTCTGCTCCTTCTGCAGCAGGGTGGTCTCCACCATGCTCTGCAGGCTGATCCACTGGTCGCGGCCGAATACCTGATCCTTGACGTACTTGGTGTAGGCGGTGAAGTAGCTGTTCAGCCCCTTGGCCGAGAGCTGCGTGAGGGCCGGGCGCTGGCTGAGGGTGGTATTCTCCAGCTCACTGTAGGCCCGGTCCGGGGTGATCAGATCCAGTGCGAACAGCCCCACAAAGAACAGGGTGAACACGATCAGCACCGGGTAGTGCAGCAGGGAAGATCTTTTTGCATGCTTGTCCATGAGTTACACCTCCCTCAGAAGTTGAAGTACAGGAACGGGCTGTTGGTGCTGCCCACCACATAGGCAGTGGAGACCACCAGCAGCAACAGGATGGTGGCGCAGCGGGTGATGACATTGCGCCGCAGGGTGTTCCAGATCTTTTCAATCAGCGGGGTGCAGCAGATCACACTGACGATGAGCAGGACGCCGTAGTTGCGCAGGAAATACAGCGGGGATACGCCGCCGGACGGGATGAACAGCTTCTGGAACAGCAGCCCGAAGCTCACGCCGGTGTCGTTGCCCACGAACATGGCCCAGCCCACCACCACGAGGAACAGGGTGTAGATGTGGGGCCACACTTTGCCCTTTTTGAGGTGGGGCAGCAGGAACAGCTTTTCGATGGCCAGCAGCACAAAGTAGTACAGGCCCCAGCAGATGAAGTTCCAGTTGGCACCATGCCAGATGCCGGTGAGCAGCTCCACAATGAACAGGTTCAGGATCTGCCGCTTCAGGCCCTTGCGGTTGCCGCCCAGCGGGATATACACATACTCCCGGAACCAGCCGGACAGGGTCATGTGCCAGCGACGCCAGAACTCGGTGATGGAAGCAGAGATATACGGGTAATTGAAGTTTGCAGGGAAGTCGAAGCCCAGCATTTTGCCCATGCCGATGCCCATCATGGAATAGCCGGAGAAGTCGAAGTACAGCTGCAGGCTGTAGGCGATGATGCCCAGCCACACCAGCGGGGTGGAGGCGTTGGCCAGCCCCACAAAGGTGGTGGAAGGGCTGGCGGCCACGCCGATGATGTCGGTCCACAAGGCACCGATGGCGTCTGCCAGCAGCACCTTCTTGGCCAGACCGAAGGTGAACAGGGTCATGCCCTCTTCAATCTGCGACAGGGTGTAGCGGTGCTTGTAGACGTGCAGCTGATTCGATACATCGCGGTATTTCACGATGGGGCCCGCAATGAGCTGCGGGAACATGACCACATAGGCACCAAAGTCGATGATGTTGCGCTCGGCCTTCACATCCCGGCGGTAGACATCAATGGAGTAGGACAGGGTCTGGAAGGTGTAGAAGCTGATGCCCAGCGGCAGGGTGCCGATGCCCTGAATCTCGGCAAAGGCCGTGCCCAGCAGGGCATTGGCGCTGCGCAGCACGAAGTTTGCATACTTGAAGTAGAACAGCATGCCCAGGCTGCCGATGAGGGCGATGAGCAGAAAGACTTTGCGCAGGGCGGGCTTTGCGTCAAAATGCTCAATGGCAAGGCCGCAGACATAGTTGATGAGGATGAGGGCCACCATGACCGGGAAAAAACGGACCTCGCCCCAGCAGTAAAACACCAGGCTGCAGAGGAACAGCACGGTGTTCTTGAGCTTTGCGGGCGCAAGGTAGTACAGCGCCAGCGTGATGGGCAAAAAGCGGAACAGGAAAATAATGGTGCTGAAAACCAAAGCGTCAGCCTCCTTTGTGCTTGCTCAAAAAAAGCCGATGCCGCAGTGGCACCGGCTCGGATAAGATCAGATCAGCTGTTCAGTGCGCTGTCCACGGCGCTGTCCAGATCGGCAGTGCACTCGTTGGAAGCGATGGCCATGACCACGCGGTTGTCCTTGAAGGCGATGACAGCGTTCTCCACGTTGCTCTGTGCCTGGGCAAACTCGGCGTAGTTGCTGTAGAAGGCCACCTGATCCTGCTGGTAGGCGGTCAGCTGGTTGGCGATGTCCTCGGCCTTGCCGTCGGCAGCTTCGATCACCAGCACCAGGCCGGCGTCGCCGTTGTCGTTGCTCTTCACGCCCTTGTAGCTCACCACGTCCTCGGCCTGCAGACCGAAGTCGTACTCAATGTTCATGGCGGCGATCTCAAACTGGTTGGAGATGGGGTCTGCCTGCAGCAGGGCGTTGTAGATGCCGTCCAGATCGGATGCACCGTTCTCTTCGGCAGCGGCGGAGCTCACGACGCTGGAAGCTGCCTGCGAAGAAGCAGCCGGGGCGGCGGAAGAAGCCGTGGAGGAAGAAGCGGAGGAGCCGCCGCAGCCGGTCAGCACAGCGGCAGACAGGATGGCGCAGACAGCCAGAGATGCGATTTTTGTGCGGTTTATCATAAATTATTCCTTCTTTTGTTGAAATCATTCGTTCGGCTGCGGGTGTGTATGCGAACACCGGGCAGAACAGTATTATCTTACCATATCGGGGGGCAAAATGCAACGCGCAGGTACCCTTTTGCCGGCGGGTTTTACACATTCTTAACCTGTGACGGACTGCCCGGCGGCCAGCTTCTGCAAAACGGCAATGGCATCCTCAAAGCACAGGCCGCTCTGGCTGATGAGGGCGGCGTTTTCCGGCCCCACATAGCGCCAGTGCCACGGCTCGTAGGTGATCTCGGTGACGGCTTCGGCCTCCTTGGGGTAGCGCAGGATAAAGCCGTACTGCACCGCGTGCTGGCACAGCCAGCGGAAGGCAGCGGTATTCTCAAAGCCCTCGTCCAGGCTGGTGTGCTCCGGGGTGTTCAGGTCGGCGGCAAGGCCGGTGGCGTGCTCGGAGTAGCCCGGCGGGTTCACGATGGTGGCCGCTTTGGCCCGGGCGTCGGCTTCGCTGCAGCCCTGGTCGCGGTAATACTGGGTCTTGTTGTTGTAAAGCTTGGTCTGGTAGTCCACACTGCGGTAGCCGCTCTGCATCCGGATGTCCACACCGTCCTTAGCAGCGGCAGCCTGCATGGCAAAAAAGGCATCGGCGGCCTCGGTCTGCAGGTCCTTGTTGATGGCGGTGGAAGAACCGCATTTTTTGGTGGTGATGGTGTAGCCGTCCGCCAGCTTGTGGGTGTGGTTCACCAGCACCATGCGGGGGTCATCCAGCAGGGCCTGCGCCTGAGCGGCGGTCAGCAGGCCGTTTTCTGCGGCCGAGCTGCTGGCCGCAGGCTGCGATGCGGCAGACGATGCGGCGGCCTGCGGCTCCTGACTGAGCGCAAAGGCGATGCATCCGGCCACACAGCAGGCCAGCACGGTCAGGCAGAACAGGCGGCGGCCATGGCGGCGTCTGCGGCGGGGTGCGGGATGTGCGCTGGGGGAAGGCCGGGAAGAAGCGGAAGAACGCATAACAGCAAACCCTCTTTCCAAAAACGGATAACATGCGGCCTGCCGGGGCAAGCTATGCCCGGAGGGGAGCACAATGAAGATGACAGCACAGGAATATGCGCGCCGGGTGCGGCGCACAGGGCCGCATTCGCCCCTGCTGGCCGACATCGCGTGGGCCTTTTGCGTGGGCGGCGGTATCTGCCTGCTGGGCGAGGTGCTGCGGCAGCGGTTTCTGGCCGCCGGAATCGAAACCGAGCTGGCCGGGACCCTGACCAGCTGCAGCCTGATCGCACTTTCGGCGGTGCTCACCACGCTGGGCTGGTACCAGAAGCTGGCCGCCCGGGCCGGGGCCGGGTCGCTGGTGCCCATCACCGGCTTTGCCAATGCGGTGGTCAGTGCGGCCATCGAGTTCAAAGCGGAAGGGCGGGTGCTGGGCACCGGAGCCAAGATGTTCACCATCGCCGGGCCGGTCATCGTATACGGCACGCTGGCGGCGGTGGTGTACGGCGCGGTGCTGTGGCTGAAAGGGCTGCTCCCTGTATAATACGATGCAGCCGGGCCGCAGATTGCACAGCGGCTCTCTATAGTATAGCACAACCCGGTGGATTTTTTGCCGGAAAGGAGAAATTTTGTTCATGACACAACGATGCGGCGACACACTGCTGTTCCGCACGCCGCCCGTGATCGCTGCGCAGGCGGCGGTGGGCGGCAAAAAGGAGGGGGAAGGCCCGCTGGCTGCAGCCTTTGATGAGCTGAGCAGTGACAACCGGTTCGGCCAGAGCAGCTGGGAGGCGGCGGAAAAATACCTGCAGCTGCGGGCGGCCCGGCTCTGCCTGCAGAAGGCGCAGCTGCCCGAAGAAAAGGTCCGGCTGGTGCTGGCAGGGGACTTGCAGGCCCAGTGTACGGCCTCCGGTTATGCCATGCGGGAGTTGGGTGTACCCTTTGCCGGGGTGTTCGGGGCCTGCAGTACCATGGCGGAAACACTGGGTCTGGGGGCTGCGCTGTGCGCCTCCGGGGCGGCGGAGCACCTGCTGGCCATGGCGTCCAGCCATTTCTGTGCCGCCGAGCGGCAGTTCCGCACCCCGCTGAGCTACGGCGCTGTACGCACCCCCACCGCCCAGTGGACCGTAACGGCGGCAGGCTGCTGCCTGCTGCAGCCTGCCGGGCCGGGAGTGCCGATAGCGGCGGCCACCTTCGGCCGTGTGCAGGATTATCAGGTCAGGGACATCAACAACATGGGCGCGGCCATGGCCCCGGCAGCCGCGTCCACCCTGCTGCATTATTTTGCCGACACCCACACCGAGCCGCAGGAATTCGACTGCATCTACACCGGGGACCTGGGGCAGGTGGGCAGCAGCCTGCTGCGGGAGCTGCTGGCGGCCGAGGGCCTGCTGGTGAAGAACCATGTGGATTGCGGCTGCATCCTGTTCGACGCCGCGGAACAGCAGGTGAAAAGCGGCGGTTCCGGGCCGGGCTGCTGTGCCGCGGTGCTGTGCGGGCACATCCTGCCCCGCCTGCTGCGCCGCAGCCAGAAGCGGGTGCTGTTCGTGGCCACCGGTGCCCTGATGAGTCAGACCACTTTTCTGCAGAAGGAGAGCATCCCGGCGGTGGCGCACCTTGTGGAGCTGCGCGCGCCGGAGAAGGAGAGCGGAGCATGAATTATTTCTGGGCGTTCTGTGTGGGCGGCGGCATCTGTGTGGTGGGGCAGCTGCTCATCGACCTCACCGGCCTGACCCCGGCCCGCATCCTCACGGGTTATGTGGTGGCCGGGGTGGTGCTGTCGGCCATCGGGTGGTATGCCCCGCTGGCCGAGTTTGCAGGCTGCGGGGCCACAGTGCCGCTGCTGGGCTTCGGCCACCTGCTGGCAAAAGGGGTGCGCACCGCACTGGAGGAAGAGGGAGCCGTGGGCATCCTCACTGGCGGGCTCACTGCCGCTGCGGCCGGCATTACCACCAGCCTTGTGTGCGGCGTGGTGTGCTCCTGGGTGGGCAAGAGCCACGACCAGAACTGAAAAAACGGCTTGACAGGACGGCGCGGCGGGTGTATGCTGAAGATACAGACCGGAGGTCTGTAAAGGAGGACGAGCAGATGCCGCGCAACAAATATCCGGAACAGACGGTGGAAAAGATCCTGGATGCCGCCGCCGCGCTCTTTGCGGAAAAGGGCTACCAGAGCACCACTTTGCAGGACATCATCGACGCCACGGGACTTTCCAAGGGGGCGGTGTACCATCATTTCCGCTCCAAGGAGGAGATCGCCCGGAAGGTGGGTGACCGCATGGGGGATGAGATGTGGGAGCCGCTGCGCCGCATCCGGGAAGCAGCGGGCCTGACCGGCCTGCAGAAGCTGCAGGCAGTGTTTGCGATGTCCTTTGCAGGGGACCGGCAGCAGCGCATGGGCCGCACTTTGCCGCACCTGACCGATGACCCGTATTTTCTGGTACTGGAGTGGCAGAGCATCGAGGAACGTCTGGTGCCGGAGTGCATTGCGCCCCTTGTCCGGCAGGGCGTGGCCGATGGCAGCATCCATACCGGAGACCCTGATGCACTGGCCGGCGCGCTGTTCTTTCTGGCCGATTTGTGGCTGCCGCCCCAGAGCCGCCCTACGACTCGCACGCAGCAGCGAGCACGCAACCGGGTCTTTCAGCAGATGACAAGGGCGCTGGGGCTGGACCTGCTCACGGAGGAACAGGCCCTTCAGCTGGAAGAACTGTGCCCGGAGAAATAACAGAAAAAGAGTCGGCGGAGAAAGCTCCGCCTTTTTCAGACGATTTTACAGACCGACGGTCTGTAAATGAAAAAGAAAGGGTGATACGATGGGACCATTTGTACAGGTGGTACTGGGGCAGATCATTTCGCTGTTCGGCAATGCGGCGCTGCGGTTCGTGCTGCCGCTGATCCTGCTGCGACAGACCGGTTCGGCGGCGGTGTACGGTGCGGCGACTGCGCTGGCACTGCTTCCAGCGCTGGCCGGGACACTGGCCGGAGGCGTTCTGGCTGACCGCTGCCGCAAGGCGCGGCTCATGGTGGTGCTGGACCTTGCTGCCGCCGGGCTTGCATTGGGTGCTGCAGCCTCCGCCGACAACCTGCCGGTAGTTCTGTGGGCACCGGCGGCACTCTGTGCGTTTTATGCGCTGCAGGGACTGTATCAGCCGGTGGTGCGGGCCAGCCTGCCGTTGCTGCTGGCGGGAGACCGCCTTGTGCAGAGCAATGCGGTGATTCAGCTGGTGGACACGCTGGACGAGCTGCTGGGGCCCTTGCTGGGCAGTGTGCTGCTGGGTGTGATGGGCCTGCGGCCCCTGCTGGTGCTGTGCGGAGACTGCTTTGCCGCTTCCGCCCTATTGGAATGGCAGATCCGCATCCCCGGCGACCGGCCGCAGCCACGCACGCAAGGAAAACCGGATTTTGCGGCAGACCTGTGGGAGAGCCTTACTTATCTGTATCACAGCCGGCCGGAATTGCTGCGGCTGGCGGGCATCATGGCGTTGGTGAACCTTGTGGAGATCCCGGCGGTGGTAGTGGGCATCCCGGTGGTGATCGTGCAGTACCTGGGGCAGAGCGATGTCGTGCTGGGGGCCGTTCAGGCCGTGCTGAGCGTGGGCGGCCTTGCAGGCGGAGCGCTGGCAGGCCGCAGCCGACACCCACTGTCCGACCGGCAGGCCCTGGGACTTCTGATGGGCATTGCCGGGCTGTGCGCCGCCATGGGCGTCGTGCTCTGGGTACCACTGCTTGCCTGCGGCGGGGTGGCCCTGTGCGGGTTTGGGGTGATGGCCGCTGCCATGCGGTTCAATGTGTGGTTCTTTGCCCGGCTGCAGACGGTGCTGCCGCAGGCACAGCTGGGCCGGGTGACCGGCTGTACAATGGCGCTGGCCAGCCTGACCCAGCCGGTAGGGCAGGCTGTGTATGGAGTACTGTTCGATGTGTTTTCCGCCTGTCCGGCAGGGGTGCTGCTGGGGGCCGGTGCCGTGTCGGCGGCGTTTCTGACCGGCGCAATGCGCCATGAGACCGAAAAACGCCCCGGCTGACAGTTCAGCCCGGGTGCGGGAAATCGGTCTGGCTGCCACTCTTCGCCCTGTTTTTCAACAGCTCTGCGCTAGAATGTGGAAAACAGGAGGCGATGAACGATGAAACACCGCTGGATGACCCTTTTGTGGGAGCTGTGGGCCGCGCAGGTGCTGTGCACGGCGGCGGCAATGCTGCCTGGCAGCCGGGTGTGCACGATGCCGGGGCTGGCGCTGCCTGCGCTGGGTCTTGCGGCGGCGGTGCCCACGGCCTGGTTTGTGTGGGGCGTGTGGGCGGAACCGCCCCTGCCGCTGCCGCCGGAACAGCTGCTGGAACCGCCCCGGACACTGGACCCAGCCACCCTGCTGGACCTGCCGGAACCGGTGGCGTAAAAAACAAAAACCCCTGTACCGGGCGCTCCGGTACAGAGGTTTTGTTCGTCAATCAAACTGCGATCAAGCGTTCTTGTTAGCACGCTTTGCCATACGGCTGATCTTGCGGCTAGCGGTGTTCTTCTTGATGACACCCTTAGCGCGAGCCTTGTCGATCGCGGAAACAGCAGCCAGGACGGTTGCGTCCTTGTCAGCGGCATTCGCATCGATGGCAGCGTCTGCCTTCTTGACGACTGTTTTCAGGTTGGTCTTAATGGCCTTGTTGTGAGCCTGCTCTGCAGCAGCCTGCACGACGCGGTCCTTCTGAGATTTGATGTTAGGCATTCGTTCCACCTCCTTGGCTACCTATAACAGCGCACCTTATGATACCATATTTGCCGTTCCAGCGCAAGCATTTTTTCGATTTTTGTTTCAAAAAGTTTTGATTTTCCCATACTTTTTGTGCCGCGAGGCCCCAAAACCGGCTTTTTGGCGGCAAACAGAGCAGAAAAGAGGGAAAATCATGCGCTTGACAGATATGGCGGACGAGCTTTACACGGCCACGACTGACCTGCCCGGCGGAGTCCGCGCGGCCACGGCAAAACGGGGCGGCGTGACGGTGACGCGGGTGGAGATCGCCCGGGAGGGCCTCGAAAAGCCCCGGGGGCGGTACGTCACGCTGGAAGTCCCCAGCGTCAGTGTGCTGGACGAGCGGGACGCCGAGGTCATCGAGCAGGCAGCGGACGAGCTGCGGGCGCTTCTGCCGCCGGAGGGACCGGTGCTGGTGCTGGGCGTGGGCAACCGCCGGGTCACCGCCGACGCCCTCGGCCCCCGCACCGTTCAGAAAATTTTTGTCACGATGGGCGCAGGCCGTCCGCCGGTGAAGGGCATCCGCCCGGTGGCGGCGGTGGCCCCGGGCGTCTCGGCGTCCACCGGTCTGAGCCTGCAGCAGCTGGCCGGTGCGCTGGTGCGGGAAGTGCGGCCCACGGCCCTCATCTGTGTGGACAGCCTCTGCTCGTCGGAACCCCAGCGTCTGGGCC
>ERZ857750.4195-NODE-4195-length-11022-cov-95.189660_pt1 | contig 11022 bp, 10 predicted proteins | sample MGYA00519915_ERZ857750 | MGnify/ENA primary metagenome ERZ857750 (study PRJEB31778, sample SAMEA3449358) | human gut metagenome | biome: human gut; feature: human-associated habitat; material: faeces | place: United Kingdom | collected 2010/2012 ... | reverse complement strand
GTTCCGCTGACGCCGGTAATCGTACACCAGATGAAGCCGGGCGCTGTTTATATCACATCCGGCATTCTCGATGTGAAAGAGGAAGTTGTCAAAGAGGCAGTCGTTGCAGCGGGACTTGAAGTAGTTGAAGTTACACATCAGGGCGAATGGGTTTCTGTTACAGCAAGAAAACCGATGTAAATTAAGAAAAGCGAAACACCAGAAGAGAAAGAGAACAGATTCATGTACCGTTTTTTTGTAGAAGAAAGTCAGATTTATGACGGCACTGTCCACATCACGGGCAGTGACGTTAATCACATCAAAAATGTGCTCCGCATGCGGCCGGGCGAAAAAATACTGGTCAGTACCGGAGGCGAAAAGGAATATCATTGTGCCGTTTCGGATTTCCCGGAAGGGGAGGTTCTTGCCGCAGTAGAAGAAGTCACAGCAGCAGACAGAGAACTCCCGTCCGGAATTGTGCTGTTTCAGGGTCTGCCAAAAGGTGACAAAATGGAACTGATCATCCAAAAAGCAGTGGAACTTGGTGCGACGGAAATTGTTCCGGTGGAGATGAAACGCTGCGTTGTGAAGCTGGACCGGAAAAAGGCGGAAAAGAAAGCAGAGCGTTGGCAGACGATCGCGCTTGGTGCGGCAAAGCAGTCCAAACGGATGCAGATTCCGACGGTACACATGCCTGTTACATTTCAGCAGGCGCTTGCAATGATGGCAGAATCAGACGTTCGCCTGATGCCGTATGAGAACGCAGAGGGGATGGAAGGAACGAGAAAAATTCTGGAATCCATTGAACCGGGTGAATCTATTGCGGTCCTGATCGGACCGGAGGGCGGCATCGACGAAGCGGAAGTGGAAATGGCCATGAAAGCAAAGGTAGAGCCGATTACGCTCGGAAAGCGCATTCTGCGCACGGAAACGGCCGGAATGACCGTGCTTTCCATTCTGGTGTATCTTTTAGAAGGAAGGGAACGAACAAGATAATGGAAGCATATCTGGACAATTCCGCAACCACCTGTGTTTATCAGGAAACCGCAGATCTCGTCTGTGATCTGATGGTAAATCATTATGGAAATCCGTCTGCGATGCATCAAAAAGGGGTAGAAGCAGAACAATATATCAGAACCGCTCAGGAAACGCTGGCAAAGATTCTGAAAGTCAAAGAAAAAGAAATTTTCTTTACCTCCGGTGGCACAGAGTCCGACAACTGGGCGCTCGTCGGAACAGCAATGGCAAATAAGAGAACGGGAAACCACATCATCACAAGCGCGATCGAGCACCCGGCCGTGTCGGCACCGCTGGCATTTCTGGAGGAGCAGGGATTCCGTATTACGCGCCTGCCGGTAAATAAAGAAGGCCTTGTGGATGTGAACGAACTCGAAGAAGCGATCACGCCGGAGACGATTCTCGTTTCGATTATGTATGTCAACAATGAGATCGGTTCTGTTGAGCCAATCGGGGAGATCGGACGCAGAATCAAGGCGAAAAATCCGAAAACGTATTTTCATGTCGATGCGATCCAGGCGTTCGGCAAATACCGGATTTATCCGAAACGGATGGGCATCGACATGCTCTCCGTGAGCGGCCACAAGATCCACGGACCGAAGGGAAGCGGCTTTTTATATATTGATGAGAAAGTAAAAATCCGTCCGCTGATCTTAGGCGGCGGCCAGCAGAACGGCATGCGTTCCGGAACCGACAATGTGCCGGGCATCGCAGGCCTTGCGAAATCCGCTGAGATCGTTTACAGGCATTTTGACGAGCAGACCGCGCAGATGCGTGCCTGCAAACACCGTCTGATCGAAGGCTTACGGGAGCTGGACGATGTGGTCATCCATGGCATGCCGGAAGAAGAGGGTGCGCCGCAGATTGTCAATGCATCATTCTTAAATGTGCGCAGTGAAGTGCTGCTGCACACGATGGAGGACCGCCAGATCTACGTTTCCGCCGGAAGCGCCTGCTCATCACACAAGAGAGCCGGAAGCCCGACGCTGACTGCCATCGGCGTATCGAAAGCCGAGATGGAGTCTGCCGTGCGGTTCAGCTTCAGCGAATTTACGACACTGGAACAGATTGATTACACCCTGGATACGCTGCGCGAGGTACTGCCGATGCTGCGCAGATTTACCAGGAAATAATAGAAAGAGGAAAATTATGATTACAATACAGCCGGAAATTGAAATCCTGAGCACCGAATCCTACGAGGATATGCTGCGCCGGATCGAGAAAATCGGAAGAGTCTGCTACAAGAGCGAGGAGCGCATTGGAGAAGGCACTGCAGAGAAATTCATCGCAGGCATCATCAAACGCGGCCATGAATCCGTCATTGAGCACGGCTCCATCACCGTAAAAGTAACGTGCGACCGCGGCGTGACCCATGAGATCGTCCGCCACCGTATCGCAAGCTACAGCCAGGAGAGCACCCGCTACTGCAACTATTCGAAAGATAAATTTGGAAACCAGATCACCTGTATCGACCTGGCAACCGGATTTTCCTATGATCTGGACGACGAGAACGACCGTAAAAAATACGAGGTATGGCAGAAAGCAATGGAAGCTGCAGAGCAGTATTACTTCCAGATGCTCGAACTCGGAGCAAAGCCGGAGGAGGCAAGAAGCATTCTTCCGAACTCCCTGAAAACCGAGATCGTCATGACCATGAACTTAAGAGAGTGGCGCCACTTTATCCGGCTTCGAAGCGCCAACGCCGCACATCCGCAGATGCGTCAGGTATCTGACCTGATCCTGAAGAAATTTTCTGAGGAATATCCTCTGTTCTTCCGCGATCTGGCTGAGAAAAAAGGAGAATAAAAAACGATGATGTACAAAGCATTTCTGGTAAAATATGCCGAGATCGGCATTAAAGGAAAGAACCGTCATCTGTTCGAGAAAGCGCTCTGCGTACAGATGGAGCACGCGCTTGCCCCGGTAGACGGAAATTTCCAGGTCACCCGTGAGATGGGACGAATCTATGTCAACACCGAAGGAGACTTTGATTACGAGGGCGCTGTCGATGCGCTGACAAGAGTTTTCGGTATCGCCGAGATCTGCCCGGTTGTCATTTTAGAGGACACCGGCTTTGAAGATCTGGCAGAGGCAGTGGTTTCCTACGTGAAAGAGCTGTACCCGACCGAGGAGAAAACTTTTAAGGTATGCGCACGCCGTGCGAACAAAAACTATCCGATGCACACAATGGAAGTCAACTGCGAGCTGGGCGGCCGCATCCTCGATGTCTGCCCGAACCTCAAAGTAGACGTTCACGAGCCGGATATCTATCTGAACGTCGAGCTGCGTCAGAAGATTTATTTGTACTGCGAGAGCATCGCAGGCCCTGGCGGTATGCCGGTCGGCACAAACGGACAGGCCATGCTGCTGCTTTCCGGCGGTATCGACAGCCCGGTTGCCGGATACATGATCGCAAAACGCGGTGTTAAGATTGATGCCGTTTACTTCCACGCTCCGCCGTACACCAGCGAGAGAGCCAAACAGAAGGTTGTGGATCTTGCAAAACTCGTTGCACGCTACAGCGGTCCGATCCGTCTGCATGTGGTTAACTTCACCGAGATCCAGCTTGCAATCTACGAAAAATGCCCGCACGACGAGCTGACCATCATCATGCGCCGTTATATGATGAAGATCGCAGAAGCGTTTGCACGTCAGGACAAATGCCTTGGCCTGATCACCGGAGAGAGTATCGGACAGGTGGCAAGCCAGACGATGCATTCCCTCGCCGTTACCAACGAAGTCTGCACCATGCCGGTCTTCCGTCCGCTGATCGGTTTCGACAAACAGGAGATCGTCGATATTTCCGAAAAAATCGGTACGTACGAGACATCCGTTCTGCCGTATGAGGACTGCTGCACGATCTTCGTTGCAAAGCATCCGGTGACAAAACCGAACCTGAATGTCATCAAATGCTCCGAGCGCCATCTGGACGACGTGATCGATGAGATGATGGAACGCGCAGTTTCTACCGCAGAGACGATCGAGGTCTGCTAAGGAAAACTTGCTTTAAAGAACAAAAAAGGCCGGATCTTGTTTTGGGGGTTCTGAAAAACAAGATCCGGTCCTGATGATAAACAAAAACAAAAAAAGAGCCGCGGCGAGTGCGCGGCCCTTATGTTCTATCGTAATTATACAATGTATGGAGCAAGAACATCAAGTACGGTCTGAAGAGCATCTCCATCAGCATGGACGTTCAGGTCGATCGGTTTGGAAAGGTCGAGGCTGAAGATTCCCATGATGGATTTTGCGTCGATTACGTATCTTCCGGATACCAGATCGAAATCAAAATCGAATTTGGAAATGTCGTTGACGAAAGATTTTACTTTGTCGATAGAATTAAGAGAAATCTGTACTGTTTTCATGTTTGTAATCCTCCCTGTTATTTGGTTAACATTATTTATTACCCTCATTTAACAGCTTTATCTTACCGTCTGGAGGGGAAAAAGTCAATGCGAAAACATACAAAGATAAAGTGGAATCTTCGTGATTTTTAATAATAAAGATGAAGAAGAAAGGAGTATGGCATGAAAAAAACGGTAGCTTTGCATAATCTTGGGTGTAAAGTGAACGCATATGAGCTGGAAGCCATCCAGCAGCTCCTCGAAGACAGAGGGTACGAGATCGTGCCTTTTGCACCGGGAGCGGATGTTTACATTATCAATACGTGTACCGTGACGAACATTGCGGACCGGAAATCGCGGCAGATGCTGCACAAAGCGAAAAAGATGAATCCCGATGCGGTTGTCGTGGCCTGCGGCTGTTATGTGCAGGCGGCTGGGGAAAAACTCGAAGAGGATACGGCGATTGATCTGATCATCGGAAATAATAAGAAGAAAGATCTTGTGGATATTCTGGAAAACTTTCTGGCAGAACGTGAGGATGGTGGAAAACCATCCGACGCGGAGTGTAAGAGCTTCCTCGTGGATATGACACACAACCGTGAGTACGAGACACTCTCGATCAGCAAAACGGCGGAGCACACCCGCGCATTCCTGAAAGTACAGGATGGATGCAATCAGTTCTGTACTTATTGTATTATCCCGTACGCGCGCGGCAGAGTCAGAAGCCGCCGTCAGAGTGATGTGGTAGAAGAAGTAAAACGTCTGGTGGAGGCCGGATACCAGGAAGTCGTGCTGACCGGTATCCACCTTTCCTCCTACGGACTCGATTTCCCGGAGGGTGAAAAAGAGACGCTGCTCGACCTGATCCGCGCTGTTGATGCAGTGGACGGCATCAGAAGAATCCGTCTTGGATCCCTGGAGCCGGGCATCATCACCGAAGAGTTTGCAGAGGCGATCGCCGCAATGCCGAAGGTGTGCCCGCATTTCCATCTTTCGCTGCAGAGCGGAAGCAATGGAACACTGAAGCGGATGAACCGGAAATATACCGCAGAAGAATACAAACACAAATGCGATCTGCTGCGTAAGGTATATGGAAATCCGGCGCTGACGACCGATGTGATTGTCGGTTTCCCGCAGGAGAGTGAGGAGGAGTTTGAAGAGTCGCGCGCCTTTGTCGAGGACATTCATTTCTTCGAGACTCACATCTTCAAGTATTCGAGAAGAGAAGGCACCCGCGCCGCAGCGATGGCAGGCCAGATTCCGGAGCAGGAGAAGACGAAGCGCAGCCACGTTCTGCTGGAACTGGACGAGAGACGGAGACAGGAATATATGGAAGGCTTCCTCGGAAAAGAGCTGGAAGTGCTCATGGAAGAAGAAGTCGAGATCGACGGCGTCCGTTACTGGACGGGACACACGAGAGAATATCTGCGCGTTGCCGTTCTTTCAGAAGAAAATCTCATGAATCAGATGGTGCTTGTCACCCCGGCGAGAATCCATGGAAAAGACTGTCTGATGTAGGAAATGATACCAATCCGGAAGATCTGATAGAAAAAAGAGCCGGAACGAAAAAAGTTCGTTGCACTTTTTGAGGGTTCGTGGTAGAATAGCCCGTGAGCCTGCAAAAAAGGCGGGCAGACGAAGAAGAAAAACAGCGGCTGGCAGAACGAACGAAGAAGTGAGGGATGTCGGCTGCTTTCGCGTCTAAAAAAGTATAATCTGTAATTCGTAGTAATTCGTAATGAAATGTTCGGCCGCAGATGCGGCAAAGGGTAAAAATCGTGATCAAAGAAGAGATTGTCAGAGAACTTTATGCAATTGCAGGGGAAGATGCGGTACAGACCGCAGAACCGATGAAAAATCATACGACCTTCCGCGTGGGCGGTCCGGCAGATTATTTCGTCGCTCCTCATACAGAAGAAGAAATCAGAAAAATCGTGGCTCTCTGCGAAGAAAAAGAGATTCCGTGGTTCGTCACCGGAAACGGCAGCAATCTCGTTGTAAGTGACGAGGGCTACCACGGTGTGATTCTTTCGGTTTACAAAAACTTTCAGGGAATCAAAGTGGAAGGAAACAGAATCCGGGCGAAAGCCGGAAGCATGCTCGTATCCATCAGCCAGGCGGCAAGAGAAGCCGGTCTTTCCGGTATGGAGTTTGCCTCCGGAATCCCTGGAACTTTAGGCGGCGGCGTCCGTATGAACGCGGGAGCCTACGGCGGAGAGATGAAGGATATTGTACAGAATGTCACTGTACTCACAAGAGATGGTGAGATCCGGGAACTGGAAAAAGAAGAGCTCGGCTTCGGTTACCGTGCCAGCGTTATCAAAGACAGAGGCTACGTCGTACTTGGAGCAGAACTTATGCTTGTTCCGGGAGATAAAGAAAAAATTCTTGCCCGCATGCAGGAATTGAAAAACAAGCGGGTAGAGAAACAGCCGCTCGAGTATCCGAGCGCCGGCAGCGCATTCAAGCGGCCGGAAGGCTATTTCGCAGGCAAGCTTGTGATGGATGCCGGACTTTCCGGCTACGCAGTCGGCGGTGCAAAAGTATCGGAAAAACACTGCGGCTTCCTGATCAATGCAGGCGGTGCAACCGCATCGGATGTGATGGAACTGATCCGTCAGATCCAGGCAAAAGTAAAAGAACAGTTTGGCGTACAGCTTGAGCCGGAAATCCAGTTCCTCGGGGAATTCTGATTTTCGTTATCCACCAAAGGAGAAAAAACATGCGTTTTGTAATTGTGACCGGCATGTCCGGTGCGGGAAAAAGTACAGCGTTGAAAATGCTGGAGGACGCGGAATATTTCTGCGTCGATAACCTTCCGATCCCGCTGGTTGAAAAATTTGCACAGCTTACCGCCGACGGTACTTCCGGAGAAATCCAGAAAGTGGCAGTCGGAATCGATATCCGAAGCGGCCAGGCGCTCCCGGACCTGCAGAATGTTCTGGAGTGGATGAGCATCAACGGAATCTGCTATGAGATCCTGTTTCTGGACGCGTCCGATGACGTGCTGGTCAAACGATACAAAGAGACGAGAAGAACGCACCCGCTGGCAGGCCTTGGACGGGTGGATGAGGGAATTAGAAAAGAGCGCAAAGCACTTGAGTTCCTGAAAAAAGATGCGGACTACATTCTCGATACGAGCCAGCTTCTCACAAGAGAGCTGAAAGCGGAGCTCGATAAGATTTTCGTGCAGGATCAGAAATTCAAAAATCTGATGATCACCGTGCTCTCATTTGGATTCAAATACGGAATCCCGGCGGATTCGGACCTTGTTTTCGATGTGCGGTTCCTGCCGAATCCCTACTACGTAGAAGGCATGCGCCCGCTCTCCGGCAACGATGCTCCGGTGCGGGATTATGTGATGGGATTTGAGACAGCGCAGGTGTTTGCGGGAAAATTAGAGGATATGATCCGTTTTCTGATTCCGAATTATATTTCCGAGGGCAAGCATCAGCTCATTATCAGCATCGGCTGCACCGGCGGAAAACACCGTTCCGTAACCCTTGCCAACGAGCTGTACCGGCGTCTTTCCAACGCGAAGGACTATGGAATCCGGATTGAGCACCGGGATCTGGAAAAAGATGCCATCCGAAAAGGAATTTAGGGGTGGAAGGATGTCATTCTCAAGCGAGGTAAAAGAGGAATTATCGAGACATCTTCCGACGGCACGCCACTGCCAGATTGCGGAAACAGCGGCGATTCTGTCACTCTGCGGACAGATTTCCGAGAAGGACGGGACGATACGGATTCAGACAGAGAATGCGTATGTGGCAAGAAAGTACTTTACTTTATTGAAAAAAACATTTAATATAGAGGCAGAGCTTGCAGTTAAGCTGAATCAGAAGGAAAATACGTATCTGATCCGCGTAAATGACAGGGAAGAAACCCGTCAGATTCTGCAGGCAGTGAAGTTACACGAGACAGACCGGCAGTTAGCAATGCCGATTCCGGCTGTTGTGGTACAGCGTCAGTGCTGCAAACGGGCATTTCTGCGGGGCGCATTTTTAGCGTCCGGTTCCATCAGCGATCCCAACCGGTTTTACCATCTCGAAATTGTCTGCCCCGATGCACCGAGAGCAGAACAGGTGCAGGAACTTCTGAAAAGCTTTGGAATTGATGCACGGATCGTTCTTCGGAAAAACCACCATGTGGTTTATATGAAAGAAGGCGCACAGATTGTGGAGATGCTTGGCATCATGGAAGCCAACATCGCACTTATGAATCTGGAAAACGTGCGGATCTTAAAAGAAATGCGCGGCAGTGTCAACCGAAAGGTGAACTGTGAAACTGCCAACATCAACAAAACGGTCAGCGCGGCGATCCGCCAGATCGAAGATATCCGGTATATCGAAGAAACCACAGGCTTTTCTTCTCTGCCGGAACCGCTGGAGCAGATGGCAAGGCTCCGTTTACAATACCCGGAAGCATCGCTTCTGGAACTGGGCAAGATGTTAACGCCGGTTGTTGGTAAATCCGGAGTTAATCATAGATTAAGGAAACTAAAAGAGATTGCAGAAGATTTGCGAAGGAAACAAGGAGGAGAAGTATTATGATTAAGAAACCAATCACAATTCGTCTTTCAAGCGGCCTGGAGGCGAGACCAGTTGCCATGCTGGTACAGGTAGCGAGCCAGTACGAAAGTGAAATCTATGTCGAGAGCGGCAGAAAAAAAGTAAATGCGAAGAGCATTATGGGTATGATGACACTTGGTCTGGACAATGGCGAGGAAGTTACCGTGACCGCAAACGGAAAAGACGAGAGCGAAGCCATGGACGGCGTTGAAAAATATTTAAGCAGTCCTTTTGCTGAATAATCTTACTGCACTTATAGCATAAACATAGAGCAAAACGGCATGTCAGAAAATTTTGACATGCCGTTTTGCTATGCTTTTTTATGTGAAATCAGACGAAAATCAGACCACGTTCTTCGCGCGGAACCAGTAGGTATAGAGATAGGAAAAACCGAGCGATTCATACAGTGTGATCGCAGGCGTGTTTCCCTCGACAACCTGAAGATACGCTTTCGTTGCACCGAGCCGGATTCCCTCGGAGAGGATTGTGCGGCAGATCGAGGAAGCGTAGTGGCGGTGGCGGTACGCAGGATGCACATGGATGGCATAGACACCGACGTAATCGCGGTCGCGGATGCCAAGGCCGGTGGCAATGATCGTTCCGGTTTCATCCTGGATGGAGGTACAGATGGTTTCTTTTGGAATGGCGCGGTACATCGAAGGAACGACCATGCGGTGCATCACGTTCGTCGTGCTCTTTAAAGCAAAGAGGCTGTCAATCCATTTCGGCGGGATAAAGCTGCTGACGGTCACGGCAACGGCAGGATTCTTTTTGGCAAAGTTCGCCAGATCCATTGTCATGACGTGCGTCGTGTGCTGGACTACATAGCCGCGGTCGGCGAGCATTGCATCAAAGCCGGGATTGACAAGCGGACTGATCTTGAAAATTGCCGGTGTACCCCAGCGACGGTAGATCTCCTCACAGTACTGCACTTTTTCCTCCACCGGAATCGTGGACGGCCCGATCTGCTCGACGCTGTTGGTCCGGTGTGTATAAAAATAAGAAAAACGAAGAATCCATCCGTCGTACAGCTCGATCTGGTGAGACGGCCATGCGTTCAGGGAAAGATCTTCGATGGTTTTGATCAGTGTATTCATATGAAAGTATTCCCCCTTTGGTTATGTATATAGTATAGAAGAAACAGGACAGATCTTCAAGAAAAAATCGAAAAATTCGGCACGCGGAACCGGGCGGCCGGGACACGATGCGTAACGTTTTCTTGCATAATCGAAGAAAAGGGGTTATAATAGGGGGCAAAGACTGAGAATACAAGGAGAATTGAATATGTCAAAATTACTGAAGGTAATTGTGAATACGCTGCTTCTGCTTGCAATCCTGTCAGCAGGCGCACTGGTGATTCCGCCGTTTGCCGGCATCACGACACTTGTCTCAGACGGGATGGGAAATACCAACATTTCCCGCGGCGCTGTCACGTACGCAAAGAAGACAGATACGTCATCGGTTGCGACGGGAGACAAAATCCTGGTTGATGACAATTCCGGAAAGTATATCTATACGATACAGTCCCTCGACACCGCTGCCGGAACCGCATCCGTAAAAAATGTGATCAGTGGAGACACAACGGAAATTACCGTGAGAGCAACCGTGAGCAAAGTGATCGTCACGATTCCGGTGATCGGCTTTCTGTCGATGGCGGCGCAGAGCAGAGAGGGAATCATGATCATCGGACTTGCCATTCTGTTTCTGGTCATTTTGTTCATCCTTTCCGAGGTGTGGAAACGTGATGAAGAAGAGGATGAGGAAGAAGAGGAAGAAGACGAAGACGAGGACGATGAGAAAGCGTCCGAAGAGCTTCGCAGCAGAAAGAAAGCTGCCCTGGAAGAAAAAAAGAAACGGGAAGAACAGGAAATGACCGAACAGTTGAGAGCAGCCGACCAGAAAACGGCAGAAGAAGAGAAACAGGACGAATTTGAAATTCCGGATCTGGAAGAAGAAGGAACGGAGCAGGTGTCCTTTCATACCGTCGATCTGCAGAACCTTGTAAGAGGAGAAGAAACCGAAGAAATTCCGGAAGCCGTGGAAGAAACGGAAATTGTCGAAGAAGCTGCCGCAGAAGAAACAGCGGAAGAAGTGACAGAAGAAACCGAAGAAAC
>ERZ857750.4166-NODE-4166-length-11079-cov-4.637518_pt1 | contig 11079 bp, 8 predicted proteins | sample MGYA00519915_ERZ857750 | MGnify/ENA primary metagenome ERZ857750 (study PRJEB31778, sample SAMEA3449358) | human gut metagenome | biome: human gut; feature: human-associated habitat; material: faeces | place: United Kingdom | collected 2010/2012 ... | reverse complement strand
TGACGAACTGCGCGGCTACGACCCCGCCGAGGATGACGCCCAGCTGCCCCCGTCGGTGGACGACACCACGATCCGGACGATTCTGGAAAAAATCAAGAACGCCAAACGACCCGTGTTCCACGCGGGCTATGGCATCCGCCTGTCCGGCGGGTATGCGGCGTTCCGTTCCGTGGCGGAAAAGCTCAACATCCCCATCGTCACCTACTGGAACGCCGTGGACCTCATCGAGGATGACAATCCGCTGTACTGCGGGCGCGCCGGCAACATGGGGGACCGCCCGGGCAACTGGGCTATCCAAAACGCAGACTTGATTCTGGCCGTAGGAACGCGCATTTCTATCCGCCAGGTCGGCTACAACTGGAAGACCTGGGCCCGCGCGGCAGAGGTTATCATGGTGGACATTGACCAGGCCGAGCTGAAAAAGCCGACCCTGCACGTCGAAATGCCGGTCTGGGCCGACGCGAAGGACTTTTTGACCAAGCTGGATAAGGTCGCCGCGGCCCCCGTGAACGCGGGCGGCGAGTGGCTGGCCACCTGCCAGCGCTGGAAACGCGACTACCCCGCCGTGTTGCCCCGCCAGTGGGAGGAAAACGGCGAGACCGCCAACGTCTACGCCTTTGTGCGCTATTTAAGCAGTCGCCTGCCGGAGCACAGCCTGACCGCGGTCTCCAACGGTGCGTGCTGTGTCGTCGGTAACCAGGCGTATGTCATCCAGAAGGGCAGCCGGATGGCAAACAACAGCGCCATTGCCAGTATGGGCTACGGTCTGCCCGCAGCCATTGGCACCTGCATCGGCGGCGGACGCCGCCAGACGATCTGCCTTGAGGGCGACGGCTCCATCATGATGAACCTGCAGGAACTGCAGACCATCCTGACGAACAAGCTGCCGATCAAAATCTTCCTCATCAACAACAACGGTTACCACTCTATCCGCCTGACGCAGAACAACCTTTTCAAGGAGCACTGCAAGGTCGGCATCGGCCCCGAGAGCGGCGACCTGTCCTTCCCGGAGTTTGAAAAGATTGCAAAGGCGTTTGGCTACCCCTACTACAGCGCCCACAGCAACGCCGAGATGAAGCAGGCCGTGGACACGGTGCTGGCACTGGACGGCCCGGCTTTCTGCGAGATTTTCACCGACACGAAACAGGTCTGGGAGCCCAAGAGCAGCACCAAGCGCCTGCCCGACGGCACGCTTGTCAGCCCCCCGTTGGAGGACCTGGCCCCCTTCCTGCCGCGTGAGGAGCTGGAAAAGCAGATGTTCATCCCGCTGATGCCGGAAGTGTAAGGGAGTGCGTGATTCAAAAATGGCAAGCATTCAAAGACAAATCCGAACCGCCATCATCACCGGTCCTACGGGGGCAATCGGGATGGCACTGTGTGCAAAGCTGCTGGCGGAGGGCGTGACGGTTTACGCGGTCACCCACCCGGGCAGTGCGCGGGCGGCGCTGCTGCCGCAGGACGCGCGGCTGCATGTGGTGCCCTGCGATGCGGCGGAGTTGGCCGCGCTGCCGGAGCTGATCCCGGAAAAGGCCGATGCGTTCTTCCACTTTGCGTGGGCGCACACGATCGGCCCGGGCCGCAACGACATGCCGGCGCAGATCGAGAACATCCGCTACACCATTGCGGCCTGCCGCGCCGCGGCGCAGCTGGGCTGCCGGGTCTTTATCGGGGCTGGCAGCCAGGCCGAGTATGGCCGCGTGGAGGGCGTGCTGACCGCGCAGACCCCCTGCTTCCCGGAGAACGGCTACGGCATGGCCAAGCTGTGCGCCGGCCAGATGAGCCGCGTCGAGTGCCAGAGGCTGGGCGTGGCCCATATCTGGACGCGCATTTTGAGCGTCTACGGCCCGCACGACGGTCCGGCCACGATGATCAGCGGAACCATCCGTAAGCTGCTGCACGGCGAGAAGCCCGCTCTGACCGCGGGCATCCAGCAGTGGGACTACCTGTACGCCGCCGACGCGGCAGCTGCGTTCTACGCGCTGGCCGTCAGCGGGCAGGACGGCAGGGTCTACCCGCTGGGCAGCGGCACGGCCCGCCCGCTGAAGGACTACATCGAGGCGCTGCGCGACGCCATCGACCCGGCGCTGCCGCTGGGCTTGGGGGAGGTCCCCTACGGCCCGCTGCAGGTCATGCACCTGCAGGCGGACACGTCGGCCTTACAGGAGGACACCGGCTGGCGGCCCGCGACCCCGTTTGAAGAAGGAATCCGCGAAACCATTGAGTGGGTAAGGAAAGAGACAAAATGAGTGAGAAAAAGACGATTTCGGTAATGATCCCCTGCTACAACGAGGAGCAGAACGCCCGCCCCATCTATGAGGCTGTGCGCGATGAGCTGGTCAAGAGCTGCCCGAACTACGACTATGAGATTTTGTTCATCGACAATAAGAGCGAGGACGGCACCCGTGCCATCATCCGGCAGATCTGCGCCGAGGACAAGCACGTCAAGGCCATCTTCAACGTCAAGAACTTCGGCCAGTTCAACAGCCCGTACTACGGCATGATCCACACCTCCGGCGATTGCACGATCACGATGTGCGCCGACTTCCAGGACCCTGTGGAAATGATCCCCAGGTTTGTGGCCGAGTGGGAAAAGGGCTACAAAATCGTCATTGGCCGCAAGACCCAGAGCAAGGAAAACCCGGTCATGTACTGGCTGCGCGGCTGCTACTACAAGCTCATCAAGAAGATGAGCAGCTGCGAGCAGATCGAGCAGTTCACCGGCTTTGGCCTGTACGACAAGAGCTTTATCCAGACGCTGCGCAACCTGAAGGACCCGACGCCCTTCATCCGCGGCATTGTGGCCGAGCTGGGCCCCGAGCGCAAGGAAATCGAGTACACCCAGCCCCAGCGCCGCGCGGGCAAGACCCACAACAACTGGTACAGCCTGTACGACGCCGCCATGCTGAGCTTTACCAGCTACACCAAGGCCGGTATGCGCATTGCAACGTTCGCGGGCTTCCTGGTGGCGGGGCTGAGCTTTCTGGTCGGCCTGTTCTATCTGATTGCCAAGCTGCTGTTCTGGCAGAGCTTCCGCGCCGGGTACGCGCCGACGATGATCGCCATCTTCTTTATGGGCGGTATTCAGCTGGCGTTCCTAGGCTTTTTGGGTGAGTACGTCATGGCTATGAACACCCGCATCATGAACCGCCCGCTCGTTGTGGAGGAAGAACGCCTCAACTTTGGGCCGGACGACCAGTGACCGGCATGAAGCAGGAGTTTGGGTATTTCCTGAAAAACGCGAAATTCCGCGCGGCGCTGGGGCTGACCCTGCTGCTCAGCTACGGCTATGCCATCGCCACGACACGGGTCAGCATTGACTCGCTGGAAGGGGACCGCTACATCGGCACGGGCGGCGTCATGCTGTCCACCGGACGGTTCGGTATGAACCTCTGGGCCGCGGTGCTGGGCTACGGCAGGGCCGAGCCGAGTTATGCCTTTGGCATTGACCTGCTGGCGGCGCTGCTGCTGGCGCTGGCGGCGGTGAGCTTCTGTGCGCTGCTGCGCAAGGCCGCGCAGGACCGCATCAGCATGTTCGGCTATGGGCTGTTTGCCTGCCTGTTTGTCTCCTACCCGCTGATGAACGAAATTTGGGAGTACAGCGGCGCGAATGTCTGCGTCTGCGGCGGCTATTTGCTGGACGCCGCTGCGCTGAATCTGCTGTGGGACGCGCGCCAGCCCGGCGTGCCGTGGCGCGGCAGGGCTCTGCGCATGGGCGCGGCGGCGCTCTGCCTGATGGTGGTCTGCTCGTCCTATGAGTCACTGGCGGCGGTGTATGTGCTGGCTGTCTTTGCGCTTTTAACGCTGGAGCAGCTACTGGCCGCCGAGCGCCCGCGGCTTGCGGCAGTCCTGACCGAGGGACTGTGGTACGCGGCGGCGCTGGTCGGCGGTCTCTGCCTGCGCGTGCTGGTGACGTCGGGCATCCATCTTGTGCTGCCGCAGGCTGCGGCCAACGGCGCCACCGAAATTTTGTGGGCGTTCTACCCATTTGTCTATCTTGCAAAGCTGCTTGTCAAGAGCATTCTGATTAACTACGCACTGCGCGGCTGTTTCTACCTGCCCATTGCTGAATTGGCAGTGGCGGTGCCGGTGTTTGTCGCTCTGGTCATCGTGCTGGCGGTGCGCAAAAAGCGGCCCCTGCTGCTGCTCACCGGCGCGGGGACGCTGTTCTCACTGGTGCTGCTGTCGTTTGTACAGGGGCGGTACTCGCCCTACCGCACCTGCCAGGTGTTTGCGCTGTTTGTGGCGCTGGCGGGGCTGGCCGTGTATGAACTGCTGCGCCGCGCTGCGGCCCGGCGGGCTGTGCTGCTGGGCAGCGTGCAGCTGCTGGCGGTGCTGCTCTGTCTGCACCAGGCTATGTACCTGAACCATCTGCTGGCCGTCGATTACCAGCGCTCCGAGCAGGAGGCCGCTGTGGTGCGCACTCTGGGCACCGAGCTTGTGCGCGACTACGGCACCGACAAGCCCGTGGTGCTGGTGGGCCGTTACACGCTGGGGGAGAATATCACCCGGTACACGACGGCTGACCCGATGCAGCACCCGCTGTACCGCTTCTTCCGTGAGCACACGAGCTGGGAGAGCGGCGACACCGTCGAGACCAACTGCAACTCGGTGCTGAACTGGTCGGTCACGGCCTTCTCCGAGGTGGACGACGTCTACGGCCAGGCAGCGGAGCACCTGTTCCGCTACTATGGCTTTGCTTTGGACATGACCCACAGCGCTGCCCTGCATGAGCAGGCGCAGACCTACGCCGACGCCCACGACCTGCCGGGATACCCCCGGGCGGGGGCGATTGTCGATTGCGGGGACTATGTGCTGGTAAATCTGCAATAAGAATACCGCGGAAAAGTTTGCGCTTCTCCGCGGTTTTTATTTTCTTTCTGTATTTTGCCGATGTTTTCAGCCGGTCACGGTCTCAAAGGGCTTCGTCAGGTGCCCGTTCCTGTCGGCCTCGCAGGTGCGGCGGGCCTACTTCAAATACTCCACCAAAAACGCCACTGTCGTCTCCCGCAGCGCTTTGTCCAGCGCGGCGGCGGTGGCGGCGTCCTCGGATAGATAGTTGTGGTTCCCCTCGGCAAACGGCTCCAGCACGACCCTGCCGTCGGGCAGGCTCTCGACGGCGGCTATCGTCTCGGCCTGGGTCGTGTCGCTCAAAATGCCCTCATGGCCGGTGTAGGTCAAAAGTGTCGGCAGGGCGCTCTCCCGCAGGGCGGCGTTCGGGTCGGAATCGCGCATCTCGGTGAACAGCGTTCCGCTGACATCGACGCCCCAGGTGCTGATGCTGCCGCTCGCCTCGGCCTCAGCGGCCAGCGCTTCCACGGCGGAAAAGTCGTCGATGTTCAAAAACTCCATGCCGCGCAGGCCCGCGCCGTTGGCGGGGCTCCACAGCGCCAGCGCCGTGATGCCGCCCCTGCGCTGCGGGTAGAGGCTGGCCAGCCGTCCGCCCATGCTGTGACCCACCAGCGCTGTGCGGCCCGTGCCGTAGGTCTGCTGCATGTAGGTGATGGCGCTCTCGACGTCGTCGGTCATGTTGGACAGCGTGTAGGCCGTGAACGGCTCGGTGCTGTTGCCGCAGCCGGGAAAATCCTCCTGCTTTTTCTGCCCCAGTATGCGGGCAGAAGAAATCATCGACCTGCGTGAGCATTACCCTGATTTATTCCGGCGCAAAGTGGCCGTCGCCGCTGCGGCTGCCGGTAAAGCCGTGGCAGAGCACGACGAGCGGCAGCTCCGCCCCGCGGGCCAGCTTGCCGGGCAGCTGTACCGTGGCGTAAATGTCCCCGCGCGTGCCGGGTATGGTGACGTCCTGCGCTTTCGGTGCGGGCGTCAGCAGAAAGAGTGATGCCGCCACGCAGAGCGCCAGCGCGGCAATGCAGCCTGCAAGGGTATAAAAAGCGCGTTTATGCGTTTGTTTGTGCATAGAATTACCTCCGTAATGCCTCTATTAAAACCTATGCGGGGCAAAAAGTCAAGACGCACAGAATACACACAAAAAAACAGGTGACAAACCCGGGGCAGATGTGGTATACTAAAGATTACAAATTGGTTAAAAAGTCAGACCCGGGGCGCAGGCGCAGCCTTGCCCCGGCTTTGTCCTGTTTTACCGGAGGTGCTTGACTACGAATTCTATAGCGAACCGTATGCCCCGCCTGCTGGCTATGCTGTTTGTGCTGCTGGGGCTGTTCTGCGCGGCGGCACTGCCTGCCCATGCGGAGGACTACGACACGGTGCTGGACCGCCTGTCCCGCCTGCAGGCGCTGGCGCAGGAGTACTCGGCCGGTCAGGCCGACACGCCCGACCCGATCGAGCTGACGCTGGCCTACACCCGCACGGGGGAGTACAACACCACGATCTGGCAGCTGACCGCCGGTGTGCGCGATGCCGGGTTTGAGAGCTGCGTCAACAGCAGTGACCCCGAGCTGGCGTCGCTGCAGAATATGGGTACCGTCGTCCTGCCCAACGGAGAGAGCATCGACTTTGGGCACCTGCTGGCGTCGATGAACCTTGTCTACAACGGCATACCCATCACGGGCAGCTGGGGCGGAGACTGTGAGGAGCTGGCCAGGCAGTATTACGGCCAGGCCGGCGATGCCGCGGGCTACGCCGAGGCGATGCGCGCTTCCTTTAATATGGACGATGACGGCACGCTGAGCCGCTTCAGCAACGGGGACCTGCGGGCGGACCTCGACTCCGTCGTCGTCGGCTCCAAGGTGACAAAGGACACCGACCTGGCCGAGGCGCTGCGCAGCTACTACGCGAATCTGACCGAGTATGACCGCGTCAAGGAGTTCATCTCCCTGAGCTTCGGCACGGTGGATACCTCGAGCACGGCCTTTGCGGACGCCGTGTACAGCGCTCTGCTGGAGGATTCCGGTATGCAGCTGCTGTTCTATATGAACGGTATGTGGACCGTCAAGGGCTGGCAGATCAAGGACGACTACGCCCCCGCCGTGCGCGGCGCAACAGACCTGTTTGCCGAGTACCTGGCCAACGCGGTCAATCACGAGAAGATCAAGAGCGAGACGAATGACCGTCTGGTTGCCATGGGCGGGCAGGCACTGGCCGATGCGCTGGAGGCGTTGGGCGACACCGACGCCGCCCAGGCCGCACTGACCGCCGCCGAGGAGATGGCCAATAACGCCCAATCGACGGTTTCCTCCGGCTCGGATGTGGTCTCCGCCGCGCGGGAGAATTTGCAGACAAATTTTAACGTGAAGGTCTTCCAGCTGATTTTGCTGATTGCGGCAGGGCTGGCAGCGTTCATGCTGGTGTTCAGCATGGTGATGTTTGTGGTGCACCGAAAAGAAAATTGAGTTTGGACTGCGTGCCGCTCTCTTGTGGGAAAGAGAGCGGCACGCTTTTTCTGTTCACACCCCGTTCACATTCCGTATATTCACCCCGAGTTATCCACGGCGTATAACGGTTATCCACCGTGGAAATGTTGAAAACCCCGTGGAAAGCGTGGAAAACTCTGCCGCCCGGACCCGTTCAAAAGCGGAAAACCGGGAAAATCTACGTAGAAAAAACGTTTATTTTCCACATTTTCCACAGCGGCGCTGTTGAAAACTGTGGAAAGCCGGGGAAAACGCGAATTGCGCTTTTTGCAACACAAAATACACATTTTGTAAATAAGGGCTTGCACTCGCCGCGCGACAGCGCTATAATAAACCTAATCATCACCCGCACTGCTGTGCGGCGGTGCGCTTGAATATAAAAGGGAGAGTGTGAAATTATGTTGGACATTAAAATCACCAAAACGACCCATCCGAAGGAAAAGCCGCAGGACGAGTCGAAGCTCGGCTTCGGCAAGAAGTTCAGCGACCACATGTTCCTGATGGACTATACCGAGGGCGAGGGCTGGCATGACGCCCGCATCGTCCCCTATGGCCCGTGGGAGATGGACCCGGCTACCACCGTGTTCCACTACGCACAGGAAATTTTTGAGGGCATGAAGGCCTACCGCACCGCGGACGGCAAGATCCAGCTGTTCCGCCCCGACTGCAACGCGAACCGTTTCAACGATTCCGCGGACCGTCTCGGCATGCCCCCCATCCCGCCGGAGGACTTCGTGCAGGCTGTCAAGGCGCTGGTCGATGTGGACCGCGACTGGGTGCCCCACTCCGACGGTGCGTCCCTGTACATCCGCCCGTTCTGCATCGCTACCGATGTGGGCCTGGGCGTTCATGCCGCCAAGCATTACCGTTTTGCCATCATCTGCGCACCCTCCGGTGCCTACTACGCCGAGGGCCTCGACCCCGTCCGCATCTATGTTGAGGATGAGTACATCCGCGCCGCCCCGGGTCTGACCGGCTTTACCAAGTGCGGCGGCAACTACGCCGCTTCCATCAAGGCCGGCGAGCTGGCCGAGGAGCGCGGCTTCTCCCAGGTGCTGTGGCTGGACGGCGTTGAGAAGAAGTACGTCGAGGAAGTCGGCTCCATGAACATCATGTTCAAGATCGACGGCGAGATCTACACCGCCCCCTGCGTGGGCACCGTTCTGCCCGGCGTCACCCGCCGCTCCATCATCGAGCTGCTGAAGGACTGGGGCTACAAGGTGCATGAGGAGCGTGTTGCCATTGCCGACATCATGAAGGCTGCCGACGAGGGCAAGCTGGAGGAAGTCTTTGGCACCGGCACGGCTGCCGTTGTCTCCCCTGTCAAGGAGCTGGATTGGGAGGGCAAGGTTGCCCACATCAGCGGCGGCCACATCGGTGAGCTGACCCAGAAGCTGTATGACACGCTGACCGGCATCCAGTGGGGCAAGCTGCCCGACACCAAGGGCTGGATCGTTCCTGTGGAATAAGCGGAGAAATCCCGCTTTTCCGGTCTGAAAACAGCATATTTCTTGCGCCCGGGGCTTTGAACGCTCCGGGCGCTATTTGTATGAATTATCCGTGAACGATTGTGCAAACTATACAAAACAAGGTAGGGTAAATGTAGCATGTTGTACAAGTACGCATCTTGCAAATTCGACAAAAATAGTGTACTATAAGTACATCGAAAGCGAGAGCTTCCGAGCGACAGCTAAAGAGGAAGAATACCAGAGCGCCCTGCCGAATCCGTAGGGAGGGTATCACTTGTAGAGGGGTGGTTCCGTTCGCATTCAGGCGCCGGCGAGACGTTCTGTTTTTCTCCTTCTTTTTAAGAAAAAACGAGACGGGGCAGTGGCCGTCTCGTTTTTTTGTTTTTGTGGGGCTGAACGGGAGAGGCAGCCACCCGCGCGCCCCTTTCGTGCGCGAACCCGTTCACAGTAGTCCGTAGGGGCCGGGCATGCCCGGCCCGCAGCCTTGCCACTGTATCCCCTTTATCTTTTGCATCGTAGGGAGGGGTCTTGACCCCTCCGGGGGCGTCGGGGACGCCGCCCCCTACATCCTTTCCTCGTCCGCATTTCCTTAACTTTCTTCTTTACATTCCCCGCAAAATACGCTACAATATAAATGTATATTTATAAAAACAAAGAGAAGGAGAGATCGCTTTGTTTACTATCATCAAACGGCGGGAGCTGAACCCCACCGTAACCGAACTTTGCATCCATGCGCCGCTCATTGCCAAGAAGGCAAAGGCCGGCCAGTTTATCATTGTCCGCGCAAAGGAGGACTCCGAGCGCATCCCCCTGACCATCGCCGGGTTTGACCGCGAAGCCGGCACCGTTTCTATCATTTTCCAGGTTGTCGGTGCGGGTACCATGCAGCTCAACTCCCTCAAAGAGGGCGAGGCCGTGCATGACTTTGTGGGACCCTTGGGCAAGGCAACCGAGATCGAGGGGCTGAAAAACGTCTGCGTCGTCGGCGGCGGCGTGGGCTGCGCCATTGCGCTGCCCATTGCCCAGGCACTGCACGAGCAGGGCACTAAGGTCACCGGCATCGTCGGTTTCCGCAACAAGGATCTGGTCATTCTGGAGGACGAGTTCCGCGCCTGCTGCGATGAGTTCATCATCATGACCGATGACGGCTCCTACGGCGAGAAGGGCGTTGTCACCGCGCCGCTGGAGCAGCGCATTGTGGACGGCGCAAACTTTGACGAGGTCATTACCATCGGACCCCTGATCATGATGAAATTTGTCGTCAAGACGACCAAACCACACAATGTCAAGACCGTTGTTTCGATGAACCCCATCATGGTCGACGGCACCGGTATGTGCGGCGGCTGCCGCCTGACCGTGGGCGGGCAGACCAAGTTTGCCTGCGTGGACGGCCCCGACTTTGACGGCTTTGAGGTCGATTTTGACGAGGCTATGCACCGCGGCACGATGTACAAGCCCTTTGAGGCACACGCCCGCGAGGCCGAGTGCAATTTGCTGAAGCAGGAGGTGCAGTGATCATGCCGAATATGGACCCGAAAAAGTGCCCCATGCCCAGCCAGGAGCCGAACGTCCGCAACAAAAACTTCAAGGAGGTCGCCCTTGGCTACACCGAGGAGATGGCCGTGAACGAGGCCAAGCGCTGCCTGCAGTGCAAGAACCACCCATGCCGCAGCGGCTGCCCCGTTGAAATTGACATCCCCGGCTTTATCAAACACGTCGCCGAGGGCGACTTTGAGGCCGCCTACAACGTCATTGCACAGTCCAGCGCGCTGCCCGCCGTCTGCGGCCGTGTCTGCCCGCAGGAGCACCAGTGCGAGGGCAAGTGCGTCCGCGGCATCAAGGGAGAGGCCGTCGGCATTGGCCGCTTGGAGCGCTTTGTCGCCGACTGGTACCGCAACAACGTACATACCAAGCCCACCGCCCCCGCGCCCAACGGCCACAAGGTCGCTGTCATCGGCGCTGGCCCGTCCGGCCTGACCGTCGCGGGCGATCTGGCAAAGCTCGGCTACAAGGTCACCGTCTACGAAGCCCTGCACGTTGCGGGCGGCGTGTTGATGTACGGCATCCCCGAGTTCCGTCTGCCCAAGGACATCGTCCAGCACGAGGTCGAGGGCCTGAAGGAGCTGGGTGTGGACATCGAGACGAACATGGTCATCGGTAAGGTGCTGACCATCGACGAGCTGATGAACGACTACGGCTTTGAGGCCATCTATGTCGCGTCCGGTGCCGGTCTGCCCCGCTTTATGGGCATCCCCGGCGAGAGCCTGAACGGCGTCTACTCC
>ERZ857750.4161-NODE-4161-length-11097-cov-2.202771_pt1 | contig 11097 bp, 10 predicted proteins | sample MGYA00519915_ERZ857750 | MGnify/ENA primary metagenome ERZ857750 (study PRJEB31778, sample SAMEA3449358) | human gut metagenome | biome: human gut; feature: human-associated habitat; material: faeces | place: United Kingdom | collected 2010/2012 ... | reverse complement strand
TACCTGCGCGCTTATCAGCGAACAGTGGTCATCATCTCTCACGACCGTTATTTCCTGGACCACACCGTCAACCGGATTTTTGAAATCGAAAACAGACGGCTCAGCGTTTACGAAGGCAATTATACCTTTTATGCTCAGGAGAAAAAGGTCCGCCTGATCAGCGAACTTAGAACATATGAGAAACAGCAGGAGGAAATCCGGCGGCAGGAGGACATGATCCGCCGCTTCAAAGAGCGCGGTACGGAAAAGCTGGCGAAGCGGGCCAAATCCAGAGAAAAACTGCTGGCAAAAGTAGAAGTCATAGAAAAACCTGCGGTTTCCGCTTCACAGATGAAGATTCAGTTCAAGGAGAGCTCCAAGAGCGGAAATGATACCCTGCAGGCCTTCGAAATTGCGAAGACTTATGGCACGGGGGAAGAGAAGCGCACACTCTTTTCCAACGTCTCCTTTGATATCAAGCGGGGCGAACGTATCTGTATCATCGGTCCCAACGGCACGGGAAAAACCACACTGCTCAAAATGATTATGTCGGAGATCCCGCCTACCTCCGGTCACATCAAAGTGGGACACAACATTGTCTTCGGATATTACGACCAGCAGCAGTCCATGCTCAATGAAACCTCCACCGTTTTAGAGGAAATGCGCGACGCCTATTCTCTGTACAGCGACACTCAGCTGAGGGGTCTGCTGGGCAGATTTCTCTTTAAAAACGACGATGTGTTCAAACAGATCAGCGCGCTGTCCGGCGGCGAGCGGGCGCGGCTCGCTCTGTTGAAGCTGATGCTGTCCGGGGCCAATGTGCTCATCCTGGACGAACCCACCAACCATCTGGATATCGCGTCAAAGGAAGTCTTTGAAGACGCACTTCTCGACTTCCCCGGCACCTGCGTCATCGTATCCCACGACCGGTATCTTCTCAATAAGGTTCCCACATCGATCTATGAACTGACGAAAGAAGGCATCACCGTCTATCCCGGTAATTACGACTATTATAATGAAAAAAAAGCCGCAGTCATATCTGCCAGCGCCTATATGAACAATCTGGGCAAAGAGGCTTCCTCCGATTCTGACGTCTCCTCAGAAAAATCCGTGACGGAAAAACAGCAGCGTATGGACGAACGGCGCAGAAATAAAGCTCTTCAGGCCGAGCAGAGACGAAAAGAGCGCCGGATCGAAGCCCTGGAACAGCTGATATCCGATCTGGAGGAGGAAATTGAAGAGCTGAATCAGAAAATGTGCCTCGAAGAATATATGACCGACTATGGGAAACTCACCGAACTCTCCGACATAATCGCGGATAAAAAAGAGCAGCTTGCCGGCGCCTATGAAGAATGGGCCGTCCTGAGCGAATGAGTTCTACAATTTCATTTGTCTATCAAAATATTTTTGCAGAAACACAAAAAAGTATTGCAATCCCCCTGCAAGCCCCTTATAATAGGCGTGTACTTAACGGAAAATGAACCATAGGAGGTTAACACATGGTATTTGATAAAGTCAAAGAAATCATTATCGATCAGTTAGATGTAGACGGATCCGCGATCACTCCGGACACAAGTCTCACAAAAGACCTGGAAGCGGATTCTCTCGACGCCGTAGAGATCATCATGGCGATCGAAGATGAATACGAAATCGAAATTCCGGACGAAGAAGCGGAGAAGTTCGCGAACATCGGCGATATCGTACATTTCATCGAAGAACAGATCGCAAACAAATAGAGACGCGAAAGTACCGTCATTCAAAAGAAAAAACAGATCACAGATACATAAAACGGATCGGAAGGAAATGCTGCGGCATTTCCTTCCGATCCGTTTTTTTCCGCCGTTTTACCGACTTCACACTTATCCTTTCCGCCTCATTTTCCGCGGCGTTCCAAAGCGATTCCCTCCAGACCGTTTTTTCTCCATTCCCGCGCTTCCCGTACTAAAAATCCAGCACCGGGCAGGCGTCCAGCGTCAGATCATCAGAATACCCTTCACGGTAGCGGTAATAGGCCGCGCAGGCGATCATGGCCGCATTGTCGGTGCAGAGCACCGGTTCCGGACGAAAGAAACTGATGCCGTGCTTTTCGCACTCCTGCCGCATCATGGTACGGAGAAGACTGTTGGCCGCCACACCGCCGGCCAGGGCCAATTTATCCCTGCCGAATTCAAGAGCGGCAGTCACTGCTTTCTGCACGATCACTTCCATCACCGCCAGCTGAAAACTGGCGGCGATATCCGCTCTGCGAATCGCTTCTCCCCGCTGTTTCATGCCGTTGATATGATTCAGCACGCCGGTTTTTAACCCGCTGAAACTGAAATCATAACTGCCTTTTTCCAACAGAACTCTTTTGAATTCATAGGCATGAGGATCGCCTTCTTTCGCAAGCTTGTCGATCTTCGGTCCGCCGGGATAACCGAGGTCTAAAACCCGGGCCACCTTATCCATGGCTTCTCCCGCCGCATCGTCTCTGGTCGCGCCCAGAAGTTCCAAATCGTTGTACCCTCTGACGTCGACGATATCCGTATTGCCGCCAGATACGACCACCGCCGTAAAAGGGGGGACAAGCTGCGGAGCGGCTATGTAATTGGCGCTGATATGGCCGTGGAGATGATGAACTCCTACCAGCGGGATATCTTTCGCAAAAGACAGCGCCTTGGCCGCAGCCACGCCGATAATCAGAGCTCCCACGAGACCCGGCCCGTGAGTAACGCCGATCAGATCGATATCATCGATCTTCACGCCTGCCTCCGAAAGCGCCTGGGAGATCACCGGCGTAATATTTTCCAGATGCTTTCTCGACGCGATCTCAGGTACCACGCCGCCGTACAGCGTGTGAATATCGATCTGCGACGATATGATATTCGAATATACTTCTCTTCCATCGGCTAATACCGCAGCCGCTGTCTCATCACAGCTGCTCTCTATGCCGAGAGTGAGAAATCTGCCGTTTTTCATATTTCGTTCTCCATTTTTCTTTGTCGAAACAGATAACTTCCTCTCGCGAAAATCTGCTTATCTGCTTCAGCTGTCGTCCGGCGGAACATCCAAATCGAAGCGGAACTCCGGCGAGTCCGCCTGATCAGAGAGTACAGACCGTTTCCGCACAGCGCTGAACATTTGCCTCCCCCGGCTCCGTGAAGGACAGCGTCCCTCACGAGACACCGGAAAAGCATTCCGCCCGTCGAAGCGGAAACGATATGATGCTACGACAGCGTCTGCTGTGCTATCCCGCACTTTCTGTCGCTTCGGAGATGGTTACAGCTGTCACAGCTGCTGTAATCCCCCATGTTTATCGTTCTGGCGCTGCTTTTCGGCGAATAATTCCTGCAGTGACAGGAGACATCATATCCGCCCTGATGATCGAACACACCCGCATTATTTTCGAAATTTTCATAATCGGCTCTGCCGTTTTCTGCCAACATCGAATCACCTCCTGTAATACCCTGACGTCGACGGTTCTGTCTTTAGTATTACAGGAACTGTAAATTTTTATTCACGGCGCATGATCAGCGCATTTTCCCCCGTCTCCGCATAATAGCCGTCCCGTTTGCCGATGACGGAAAAGCCGTGATTTTTGTACAATGCGATAGCCTGACGGTTGGATTCTCTGACTTCCAGAAACTGAGTCTTTATTCCTTTTTGCTCCGCTGCAGTCAGAAGCAGCTCCATCATCCGATCTGCGATTCCTCTGGCGCGGTAAAGAGGATGAACCGCTACCCGGTTCACTTCTCCTTCGTCCATCACATAAGCGATTCCGGCGAAACCGACGATCTCGTCCCGGCTGTTGCGCGCCGTGATATAAATCGTGTCCTTTCCGCCGCTCAAGTCCCCTTCAAAAGACGACAGGCTCCAAGGCGTCCGGAAACAGAGCCTGTCCAGCGAAGCCGCATCTGCGGCATCGCCGGCCGCTGCCGGACGATAGGTGATTTCCTCGTCTGCAGGAGGAAGTTCAAAAATAATGTCCTCCGCCGCTCTGTCCTTTTTCTTCCTGCCCAGTTCTTTCGCTTCCAGTTTGCGTTCCGCCTCTGACTTTCTGAGATAGACCGGGCGGATTGTTTCACAGGATACCAGGCGGCCCGCCTGAACCTGATGAAACGCCGACAGCGCTACCGCGCGGGCATAGTACTCCGGATCCGGATCGGAAATCACACTTCTTACCGCCCGTGTCACTTTCGTTTCGAGGCTCTCCCGCTCCTCATCGCAGCGCCCTCTGTTCTCTGCCTCCGGTTCTTGCCCGGCGGTCGGAGATTCCCTCGCAAAAACGGATTCCGTGAGTTTCACTGCAGGAGAAGCATATTTTTCCGCAGCATCGCCGCAGAAAATAATCCGCTCGAATTCCGCATCACCGCAGACTTCCGTTTCTCCGGCACAGACCATCTGCTCTGCAAATTCCGCTCCGTTCCGAAGCTTTTCCTCTTTTACGGTCTTTGGCAGAAATCCCTCGCCGTTCTGCGCATCCGCAGACAAAAATGCCCCGCAGAAAACCTGACCGTGACGTGCGTCGATCATCGGACAGATCAGGGCTCTCTCATCGGAGAAAGCATAAGTATAACAGGACAGAGAAGACACCGCCGCCATCGGCAGATCCCAGGCCTGGGCCAGAGTCATGGCTGCAGCCATCCCGATGCGAATCCCGGTAAAGGATCCCGGACCGACCGCCACTGCGACATGGGTGATCTCCTCTTTTTTTACGCCGGCTTTCTCCATCGTTCGCTTCGCCACAGGCATGAGCATCTGAAGATGACTCATTCTGTCATCGGATAATTCCGTAAAGATTTCTTTTTTTTCATTTATCACAGAGACAGAGGCTGTCCCCCGCCGTATCGATTACTAATATTTTCATTCTGTCGTACCTATATCGTAAATGCGCTGTCCGTCTTCTTCTCCGTAGGAAATCCGGATCAGACGGCTTCCCGGCGGAATCTCTTCCGCGATGAGATCCGCCCATTCGATGACACAGACTCCCTGTCCGTAAAAATAATCCCTGGCGCCGATCTCAAAGAGCTCTTCCGAACTGCCCAAGCGATATACATCGAAATGGTACAGGGGCAGTCTGCCGGAACGATATTCCTTGACGATATTAAACGTAGGGCTGACGATATGTTCTTCGATTCCCAGTCCCGCCGCGACAGCTTTCGTCAGAGCAGTCTTGCCCGTTCCCAGGTCCCCCACGAGACAGACGATGTCTCCGGGCATCAGCTGATCCGCCAGGGCTCTGCCGAACCGCTCTGTCTCGTCTTCATTTTTTATCTTCAAAAGCATGTTATATTTTCTCCTGCGTTTTTTCCGCTATCGCTTCGATTTTTTCAGCTCCGTCTGTCTGCGCGCAGTCTTCCACCGCGGACAGGTCCTGCCGCGGCCTCTGCAGTCCGTCACCGCACGGTCAGACGATAAATCGCGTCGGCATAAATCTTCGATGTGAGAATCAGCCGGTCGATGCGGATAAATTCGTCCGCCTCGTGCATGACATCCGGATCTCCAGGATACAGGGCCCCATAGGCGATAGCATTTTCCATCTCTCTGGCATAAGTTCCTCCGCCGATCACCAGCGGCTGAGATTTTTCGTCTCCGGTGTGTTCGCGGTAAACGGACAGAAGCGTCTGTACGATCTCGCTGTCCGCCGGATAATACAGCGGCGGTTTGTACAGACTCTTGACCACACCGATATCGTATTTCTCGAGAACCGGTCTCATGGCTCCGTAGACGTCTTCATCGCAGAAACTGATCGGCGCTCTCACGTTGACCGTCAGAGAAAGAACCTCTTTTTCCATGAGGATTCTGCCGGAATTCCACACCAGACGGCCGGAGATTTCATCTTCCATAGCGCAGCCGATCGCGCCTCCCTCCAGATCGAAACCGATGTGCTCGTTATAGAAAGAAATAAAATCGTTGACGCCGGCACAGTTAAAATCGATTCTTCCCAGAAAACACATCAGAACAGAAATAGCGTTCCGCCCTTTCCAAGGCATAGCTCCGTGGCCCGATTTTCCCGCACAGGAAATTTCCAGACTTCTTCCGCGGTTTTTCATCGCCACCGTATCCCCCGTATCTTCTTCGAATTTTTTTCCGGCAGCACGGATAGCCTCATAGCCGCTTTCGCACGTGATCACAGCCGACGCACTGTCCGGCACCATATTGGGAGCCTCTCCGCCCCAGAGCCGCTTCAGCGATACGCCGCCTTTTTCCGGTTTTCCGATCTTTTTTGCAAGATCGAAAATCAGGATCCCCTTTTCCCCGTTAACCAGGGGAAAATCGGAATCGGGTACGATAGCGAAATCGGGCATGCGCACCCGTTCCTTGTAATATCGCATGCCGGCGCTCTCTGTCTCTTCATCGAGGCCGAGAATCATCCGTATCTTCTTTTCCGGCCGAATGCCGCAGTCTTTCAGAGCTTTCATCGCATAAAAGGCCGCGATAGTCGGCCCCTTATCATCCAATGTTCCCCGGCCGTACATCCGGCCGTCTTCCACATCTCCTCCGAAAGGATCGCGGCTCCATCCTCTTCCGATCTGCCGCTACCACATCGAGATGACACAGAATCCCCATGATTCCGTCTTCCTCCGAAGAACCGAAGTCGATATGGCCTCCGTAACCGTCCGCATCAAAGACGGAAAAGCCCTCCCTCTCCGCCAGTTTCATCATAAAAGCATAAGCTTCCGCCACCCCCCGGCCGAAAGGAGCCCCTTCCTCCGGAATCTGAGGCGTGCTCTCTTTTCGAATGAGCTGCTGCAGATCGGCGATCATCTCTTCTCTATAAGTGTCTATTTTTTTAAAATAGTCATTTTCTCTCATTTTCTACTCCGATCTATCTTCATCCTTCGCGTCATGCGCATACAGACAGCGGCATGTCTCCGCCCGCAAATTTCAGGAAACGGCGGCCTTCAAACCCGCTCGCCCGGAACAGAGACCGCAGATACGTCCGAGGCAAACGCAAAGATGTGACCTTTATGCCGCTTCCTCTCCCTCTGAATTCCCTGCGCTCGTTCCCGGCATACTCTTTCCGTTCAGGTAATCCGCGCCGATCATCGTCTCGATATCGCTCAGAGCCTCCCTTGCCCTGTCCAGGTGGCCGGAAGTCTTCAGAACTTCATTGGAATCCATCTTCTGATCCAGAGGAATAATCGAATATTTCACCGGACTGCCGTAACGATCCACCCAGGTAGGAATCACCTTCACCGTCTGCTCGATAATCTCTCCCGTACTTTTCATGACGCTGAGATCTACTACAGCCATCATCCCCTGTTCTGTATATCGTTTATTCGCGATGGACGGAAGCGTCTCTGTGCGCTGATTGGAGATAAAGTTACCCATAGAATAAAATACCGGAACATTCCTTCCGTCCGCGGCGTTCAGTGTATCCACTTTCTGAAGGACGTGGGGATGCGAGGCGAAGATGATATCCGCTCCGCCGTCCGCCAGAGACTGAGCCAGGCGGATCTGATCGTCGTTCGGTTCTCTCTGGTATTCGTTGCCCCAGTGCATATAACAGACCACGATATCCGCTCCTGCCTCCTTGGCGGATTTGATATCGGCGGTGATCTTTCCGAGATCTTCTTCCATCTCATCTGTATTAAAAGAATTGATCAGCTCCGCCGCCTCTTTGGAAACATAATTTCCGTTGATAGAAACGGCGCCGGAGGCCGTCATCGGAGATTCGTAAGTATAAGCCACCAGCCCGATCTTCAGTCCGTTCTTCTCGATGAGAGACCAGGTATCTTCCCCCGCATAACGGCTGCCCACCGTGGTCATCCCCTGATTTCTCAGGACCTCGAGAGTCCGCTGCATCCCGTCAAAACCGGTATCCATCATGTGGTTGTTGCTGGTTATGCCCACGTCAAACCCCACATCCGCCAGAGCGTACGCCAGCTCATCCGGAGCGTTGAATGTCGGATAGCCGTGAGGCTGTCCTCCCCGGAATGTAGTCTCTACATTGCACAAAGCCAGATCCGCATCTTCTATGTAGGATCTCACGTATTCATAATTATCTGTAAAACTGTAACTGTTTCCGCCGCCCGCACTGAGAGCCGCAGTGATATTCGTGGAATGCGCCATCACATCTCCCACGCACAGGATACTGATATCTACGGGCTCTTCCGATTTTTTCAGAAATCCTCCGCCTTTTCCGTCATCTTCCCCGCCGCCTCCGGCGCCGCAGGCTGAGAAAGCCGTGATAACGACGATGATCAGAAGTCCGATCAATATTTTTGTGGTTCCTTTTCTGCTGTTTGCTGTATTTCCGCTGCCTGATCTCATACCATATCCCTTCTGACAACAACAGGGGCTGCCTGAAACAAGCGCCCCTGTATCTTTCTCCGATTCTGCTTAAACTGCTTCGATACCTGTCACTTCAGGAACAGCTTCTTTTACGATTCTCTCGACGATCGTCTGGAGAGTGAGCTGTGCGCCGGGACAACCATGGCATGCGCCCTTTAAACGTACTTTTACCACATTCTCCGGCGTGAGTTCCACGAATTCGATATCTCCACCGTCTCTTTTGAGAAACGGCTTGATTTCTTCGATGCTCTGCTTTACTAATTCTTCCATGATATTTTTCTCCTTTATCTTCCAGCGGCGGCCGAAGGAATTCCCCTCCTCCGCCAAATACGGACAATATCTTCGGCGTCCGTTTTCCTCGGACACTATGGTTTTATTTTAATTTAAATACCCATCCTCTGCAAGAACTATCTCGCGGCGTAAGATTTTATTCTGGAAATCGTGCGTTCCTCTCCCAGAATCTGCTGAATTTCCCATACATCCGGCGACTGCGTTCTTCCGGTCACCGCCAAGCGGATCACCGTGCTTACATCGCCCACGTGGCCCTTGTAATCCTCCGGGTGCTTTTTGTAATCCTTCGGTTTCGCTGCATAGCCCAGAGCGCTTCCCAGAGTCCTGATCTTTTCAAACCAGACGGACTGATCATCGGCGTGGTCGTAGGTTTCCAGATACGCGGCCAGGATAGCGTCCGCATCCTCCCGGGATACATTCTCCGGAATCTCCCCCTCGATTTCAAAATAATCATCGAAGAAATATTTGATAAATTCAAAAATCTGAGACGCGCAGACCAGATCTTTACGAGGCTTGCTGCCTGTTCTGCCCAGGTCCAGAATCTTCTCCAACAGATCTTCCTTTCCTTCAAACAGAGAAAGGATTTCAGGACGGAATTCCGCCGCCCACGCTTTCATAAAGCGAACCAGCTCCGAAGCGGGAACTCTTACGAGAACATCTTTGCACACGTCGCTGAGTTTGTTGAGATCAAACAGAGCTCCGGAATTACTCATCTTTTCCGTAGTGAATTCAAAGGAATTCAGCGGCGTTTCCGGATTGGCAATCCGCCATTCTTCAAAATTGGAATTCAGAATCGTCATGAGATATTCTCTTACCGACAGCGGATAATATCCGTCTTTTCTGTAATAATCCAAAGAAAGTTCCGGATCTTTTCTCTTGGACAGCTTTCTTTTGGTGCCTTCTTCGCCGATCTTCATCAGGTGCGCCGTATGGCAGTAGACAGGAGGCTCCCATCCCATCACGTCGAAAAGTTCGATATGAATCGGCAGAGAAGACAGCCATTCCTCTCCCCGAACCACGTGAGTCGTCCTCATGAAGTGATCGTCGATGACGTGAGCGAAATGATACGTCGGAATTCCGGTGGCTTTCAGAAGAACCACGTCCATGTTGTTCGCAGGCATGGTGATGGGACCGCGAATCGCATCGTCCACGGTGATAGTATCCATTTCCTCCGCAGGAACGTCTGTCTTTCCGGAGGATTTCAGACGAATCACATAAGGCTTGCCCTCCCTGATCTTCTCTTCGATTTCCTCATAGGAGAGATCTCTGCTCACCGCCCATTTTCCGTAAATTCCCGGATTGAGCTTCTCCGCTTCCTGTTTCGACCGGATATCGGACAATTCCTCTTCCGTCAGGAAACACGGATAGGCCAGACCCCTCTGGATCAGCCGCTTTACGAAGGTCTGGTAGACTTCCGCCCGCTGACTCTGATGATAAGGACCGTAATCCCCCCGCTCACCGTCGACGGCCGCTCCTTCGTCAAATCCGATTTCAAAATAATCCAGCACGTTGACGATCGTCTCCACTGCGCCTTCCACATAACGCTTGTCATCCGTATCTTCGATTCTCAGAAAAAATGTGCCGCCGCTCTGGTGCGCCAGTCTTTCATTGACAAATGCGCTGTAAAGATTTCCCAGATGTATGAATCCGGTAGGACTTGGCGCAAGACGGGTTACTCTCGCACCCTCCGGCAGTTTTCTGTCAGGGTAGATGTCCTCGTATTCCTCCGGCGTCTTTGTGATATGCGGAAAAAGAAGCTCCGCTAATTTCATGTAATCCATGATTTCCTCCAGAATGTAGTTAAATTTTGCAGTTTTATAATTTATACACTGTTGCAAACAAAAGCAATTTTATAATTTTCGCCCGTAAATCCGCCGGATTTCATCGGAGTAGCCGCCCTCATCTCCGTATACATGCAGAGGATCCAGGAGCTTCAGCTCTCTCCCTCCGTTCTTTCTGCATTCGATCAGCATGAGATTCGGCTTTGTTCCGGGCTTCGGAGAGATGAACTGCAGATATTTAGGCTCCAGGCGATATCGTCTGCAGGCCTCACAGATATCTACGATGCGGGCCGGGCGGTGGATCATATAAAAATATCCCCGGTCGGAAAGGAGCCAGGCCGCTTTTTCGATAAAGTCGCTCAGCGAAGCGGTAGTCTCGTGACGAGCCGCGGTCAGGCTGTCCTGACCGTTGATCACGCCGGTCCCCGCCGCCGTGTACGGCGGATTGGTGACGACACAGTCGAAACTGCCCGGAGAAAAATGAGCCGTTATGTCTAAGATGTCCGTATGACAGATGCTGATGCGATCTTTTAGTCCGTTGATTTCGATATTTCTCTCCGCAAGACGGCAGGCACGCTCCTGCATCTCGGCTCCCGTGATATGCTCTGCTCCTCCCATATAACTCATCAGAATCGGAATGACACCGTTGTTGGTTCCCAGATCAGCCGCCTTTTTATGGGAAATCCGGGAAGCGAAGCGAGCCAGTAAAACAGCGTCCACACCATAACAGAACATCTCCGTATCCTGTATCAGCTTCAGACCTCCGAAT
>ERZ857750.4149-NODE-4149-length-11133-cov-3.775230_pt1 | contig 11133 bp, 7 predicted proteins | sample MGYA00519915_ERZ857750 | MGnify/ENA primary metagenome ERZ857750 (study PRJEB31778, sample SAMEA3449358) | human gut metagenome | biome: human gut; feature: human-associated habitat; material: faeces | place: United Kingdom | collected 2010/2012 ... | reverse complement strand
GCATGACGCAGACGAACTGCACCTGCTGGATGTCGTTGGTGGTGCGGGTGATGAGGGACGCGGTGGAGAAGTTCTCGATCTCCGCATGGGAGAAGTGGATGACACTGGAGAAGGTCTCGCGGCGCAGGTCGCGGCCGATGGCGGCGGACACCCGGGAGGCCAGGAAGCCCACCGCGATGGACACGGCCACCATCAGCAGGGTCAGCGCCAGCATCTGGCCGCCTACCTTATATAAATAGTGCATCTGCACATCGTGGGCAATGCCCTGGGCCTCGTATTCCAGCCCCACCAGCAGCAGAGCCTGGCTCTTCAGGTTCTCCACCACGGTGTCGTCCAGCTGGCCGATGGCACCGGTCAGCTGCTGCTGCACGGCGTCGCGGCTGAAGCCGGGCATCTGGCTCATGGCGGCAAACTGGCCGCACACGGTGTCCAGATCCTTGGCCGTGGGGGTCACAGTCTCGGTTTCCGTGTCGGGATTGCGGTCGGCACCGGAGGCCTGCAGGTCCGCAAGGCCGGTCATGCCCATGCCGGTCTGCCCGGCGGGGGTGTTGGCTGCCTGGACGGCCGCCAGATACAGCACGATGTCCGGCGTGGTCACAGCATCTTCCAGCGCAGTGCGCTCGTCGGCGGTCAGGTCGGTGCGCAGGCGCAGCACATCGCCGTCGGCGGTGTAGGCGTTCTGGAAGGCAGCGGCGTCCTCCTCGCGCATCAGCAGCGAGAGGGCATCCAGCGTGCTCTGCCGCACTGTGTCGGGCAGGGGGCTTTCGATGCCGCCCTGCTGGATGCCGGTGTCCACGATCTTGCTGGTGTAGTCCGGCAGCGACAGATCGCAGTACGCCTGCACGAACAGCAGTGCGAACACCACGAGGCAGACGGCCCAGTGACGGGCCAGCTGCTTAAAGATCTTTGTCATGGTTTGGTTCTCCCTTCGGTTTGGTGGTACGCGCAGCATTTTCCGCAAGAATGGCTTCCATCAGCGCGCCGCGCAGCGCTTCCATCTGGGCCAGCTGTTCCGGCTCCAGCCGGGCCATGACACTGGAAAAGTAGTCCCCAAGAGCAGCCTCGCACTGTCGGCAGGCCTCGTATCCCTTGGGCGTGAAACGCACCAGCGTCTTGCGGCGGTCGGCAGGGTCGGCAAAGCGTTCCACAAGGCCGTCCTGCTCCATCTGCCGCACCGTGCGGGAAATGGCAGGAAGCGGTTGATGAAGCTCCTGAACAAGATCGGAGATATAAACGGCACCGTCCTGTCCATGGAGCCGAATGCAGCCCAGCAGCCCTTCCAGCATGGGAAAGTGGCACTTGGGGCAGTCGGCCAGAGCGGCCTTCATGCCGGCCTTGGATGCTTTGCTCAGCCGGTGGATGTAGCGGCAAAGCCCACGGAAACTCAACGTGGATTCCTCAGACACGCGATCCCTCCTCTCAAAAATTGCTTAACAGCTGTTAACTGTTAACGCTTGATAATAATAGGCTTTTGCAGGCCGGATTGCAACCCCCTGCAGGGATTGTTTCACAAAAGTTCACAAATGTTTGTGTCCCGCATACACATAAAGCAAAGGGGGCATCGGGCATGGAACAGCGTTTGTGGATGATCCTGCAATTGTTCGGCGGGGCGGCACTTTTCTTATATAGCATGGACACCCTCACGGACGCTTTGCAGCAGGCGGCGGGGGACACCCTGCGGCAGGCCCTTGCCCGGCTCACGGCCCACCCGCTGGCCGGGGTGCTCACGGGGGCGGCGGTCACGGCGGTGGTGCAGAGCAGCTCGGCGGTCACGGTGCTGGTGCTGGGCCTTGTGGGGGCCGGGCTGCTGACCCTGCAGCGGGCCGTGCCGGTGGTGTTCGGAGCCAACATCGGCACCACGGTCACCGCGCAATTGCTGGCCTTCCGGCTGGAGGATGCCCGGTATCTGCTGCTGGTGGCGGGGCTGCTGCTCTGGTTCGCGGGGCGCGGGCGTCTGCACGCAGCCGGGCAGGCGCTGTTTGCGTTCGGCCTGCTGTTTGAGGGCATCGCGGTCATGGCCGAGGCCATGGAGCCGTTGGCAGCGGGGCCGGTGTTCCGGCAGTGGATGGCCCAGGTGCGGCACCGCCCCGGCCTGGGCCTGCTGGCAGGGCTGGGCATGACCCTTGCCGTGCAGAGCAGCTCCGCCACCATTGCGGTGCTGCAGCGGGCGGCCGCCCGCCCCGGGCCGGACGGCGGGTGCCTGCTGGGCCTTGCGGGAGCCATCCCGGTGCTGTTGGGGGACAACATCGGCACCACCGTCACGGCGGTGCTGGCATCGGTGGGGCAGAGCCGGGACGCCAAACGTCTGGCGGCGGCCCACGCCCTGTTCAACCTGTCCGGGGCGGCGGTGTGCTGGCTGCTGCTGCCCCAGTTCACCGCGCTGGTGCGGCTGGTCTCGCCCCACGGGCCGGAGAGCGCCGTGCTGGCCCGGCAGATCGCCAACGCCCACACCCTGTTCAATCTGGGCTGCACGGTGCTGTGGCTGCCCCTGACCCCTTGCATGGTGCGCATCGTGTGCATTCTTTTGCCGGAAAAGCACGCCCCCCTGAGTTGAAATGAACGCCTTAAAATGGTATAATGACAATGTATCGAACAAATTTTGTGACGCTTTTGTTGCACAAATGATAAACGGACCCTTCTGTGGGCCTGCAGCGGTGTGCGGCTGCCAGGGCACAGAGCGAACCAAGAGGACGTGTTTACTATGAAGGATATCATCAACGGGTTGATCGAGCGGTTCCGCAGGCAACATGTACAGGCCCGGCGCTATGTGGCCATGATGCTGGTGCTGGCCCTGCTCACCACCCTGTTCGTCAACTGGCAGCTCCATGGGGTGGGCATCTCCATGACTGCCGACTACCACTGCGGCTACGAGGAGCACCAGCACACGGCGGCCTGCTACGAAAAAGTACTCACCTGCGGTTACGAGGAGGGCGAGCCGGAAACGCCCGTCACCTCTTCGGACAGCAGCGCCGATCCGGTGTCCGCCTACAGCGCGGCCGAGCCGGAAGAGCTGGAAGAGCCGGTGCAGACCGAGCCGGAGACCATCTGGGTGCCCCATGAGCACACCGATGCCTGCTACGAGGAGCACCGGGTGCTGACCTGCTATCAGGAAGAGCACGAGCACACCGACGACTGCTTTGACGAGTACGGTGCGCTCATCTGCGGCGAGTTCGAGCATATCCACGACGACAGCTGCTACACCACCGAGTATGAGCTGGTGTGCGGCCTGGACGAGGGCGAACTGGTGGAGGAGCCCAACCCCGCCTATCAGGAAATGCCTGCCAGCCGCCCCGTGGTGGACCTGCCCACTGAGCCGGCCGAGCCCACCCCGGAGGAGCCGGTGCTGCATCACCACACCGACGCCTGCTACACCGAGGAGCTGGTGTGCACCATCCCGGAGCACCACCACACCGTGGAGTGCCTGGCCGATACCCAGGCCGACGTGGAGACTGCCGAGGAATGGCAGGCCGCGGCCAACGTGGCCCTGAACGGCAACTGGGCCGAGGACCTGCTCACCGTGGCAAAGTCCCAGCTGGACTACCAGCAGAGCGACAAGAACTTCAAGCTGGATGTGGAGGACCAGCAGGTGCTGCGCGGCTACTCCCGCTATGGTGCCTGGTACGGCAACCCCTACGGCGCCTGGGACGTGATGTTCCTGTCCTACTGCCTGCACTTTGCGGGTGTGCCCCAGACGGTGGTGCCCCAGCGTGCGGGCGTGATGGCCCTGCACAGTGACCTGCGCGGCTCCCAGTGGCTCACCGACGCCGACGGCTCCACCGCAAGGCCCGGCGATATCGTCATCTACAACACCCTCACCACCGAGCAGGTGGCCGTGGACGAGAGCTCCTATGGCATCGCCCTGCTGGACCTGGACGAGGACCCCGACACCGCCGCCCAGCTCACGGCTTCCGAGCCGCAGGTGGACACCCGCACCGTGACCACCGAAACGGTGGGCGTCGTGTCCGCCGTGGACCTCGACGCCGGGACCCTGACCGTGATCTCCGGCAACGTGGACGGCAAGGTGGCCGAGGTGCCCGCTGCCATGTCCGACGTGACCAGTGTCATCTCGGTGACCGGCGCCTATGCCGCCGAGACCACCGCTGTGGCCCCGGAGGACCCGGACTCGGCAGGCTCCCAGGAGGAGCTGGACGGCAGCTATGCGCTGCTGGAAGATGAGGATGGCTTTGGGGCCACCGTGGACTGGGTGGGTGACGCCGACCCCTACGGCATCGCCCTGCTGGCTGCTGGGGACGACCATGATCTGAACACCTGGATCACGGATGTCAATTATGAAAAGACGACCGACGGAAAAACATGGACGTCTATCGGCGCGGGCAGCGTGACCGTGGACAGCGGCACCCGCGTCCGCGTGAACCTGAAGTATACCGTGAATGCCGGTGTGCTGACGCCCACCAACAATACCCTGACCTACCAGCTGCCCAAAGGCCTGCCTATGCCGGATGTGACGACGGGCAACATCGTGGATGAGTCCGACAAGGACAAGGCCGGCAATGCAAAGGTCGTGGGCAGCTTCACCGTTGACACCGACGGCACTGTGACCCTGACCTTTACGGACGAAAAGTTCATCGGCACCGACGAGAAGGGCGGCCTGACATTCACCGGTACCTTCAAGGCCGCCGTTACGGCGAGCGCCGACAACTTTGAGGACGAGAAGGAGATCAAATTCAAGGATGACTGCATCCTGACCATCAAGAAGAAAACGGCAGATATAAAGATCAGCAAAGGGAGTGGGTCTCCGCTGATTACGAACCGTAAGGACGGCACCTTTGTAAATAATTATGAGGTGACGGTGGGGACCACCAACGGCACCAAAGACCCGGTGATCCTTACGGATACCCTGAACACGAATAGGAATGGCGAAAACCGTAGCGACTACCTGAAGGGCGGCAAATATCTGGTAGACTCCTTTAAACTTTACAAGGTGGATGCTTCGGGCACAAAAACGGAGATTGACGTCCCTACACATGAACTGAAAACCGACGGCAACGGCAACCCCCAGGTGGTCCTTGCTCCGCTGCCTGCATTGGAGGCCGGAGAGAAGTACATCTGGAACTACGACGTTCAGCGGGACTATGCGGACTTTGACAAGATGCCCAACGGCGTCGCTATCATCAACAACACGGCGAAAGCCGAGGCAGGGCGCAATGTAAAAGATGCGGCTGACGCATGGTACACATGTAAAACCTCTCGCATTGAGAAGAAAGGCGAGTACGACCCCAAAACAGGCCGCATCCAGTGGACGATCACTGTAAAGGTACCCCATTCTTTCCTGGGGTCCTATCTCCTGCAGGGCTGCAAGATCACAGATGACTTGCCAGACGGTGTGAAAATCGTAGGGGATGTAAAGGTAGGCAACGATACGATATCGGCAGAGAATTTTCTGCAAAACGGCTATACCATCCCAGCGGAGTATGGGGAAACAGAGCTGAAGATCACCTTTGAGACCACCACCCCCATCGGCGGCGGCTCGGTGACCAATACAGCACAGATCGAGACCAAGAGCAACCATACCTTTGATGCCTCGGATACTGTGAACATCGGGAAGGGCGATTGGAGCCTGAGCAAATCCATTGCCACCAGGGGTGAGACGCCCACCTGGAACCTCTCGGCCACCAACAAGGCCGGTGAAGCGGAGTTTACCCTGTGGGATGTGCTGGCCGACGCTGAGAACGACCAAGGCGAGACAAAAGAGGACACCCACTATGCCATTGCAAAAGAGCTGGATGACGCCATCAAGGCCAATCTGACCCTGACCATGCACGACAACACGAGGCTGACCTATGCGGAGGCTGTCGCGGCGGGCAACATCATCGAGATGACCTACTACGCCGACAGAGACGGCACAAAACAGGTAAACGCAGGTGACTCGCTCCCCCGTGTGCGCAGCTTCAGCATCCATGTGAAAGCCGGGAACGGCCAGAACCCCGTGCGCAGCATCTCGGTGACCGGCATCCCCACCCACGAGGAGCGCGACGACGTGCCCACCGGTGAGGTGTGGACCTATAAGAACACCATCCATATCCAAGGCGTGAGCGGCAATGATTCGGCAGAGGACACCTACCGCAGCTACAAGAAGTTTGAAAAGGGTGTGGCCGCAAAGAGCAGCGGCGACGAGACCGGTTATCTGACCGGCAGCAACAGCTTCGAGCTGAGCGACCTCAGCGGCAACAACCTCCACTACCAGCTGGTGCTGCAGACCTCCGCCGACGATAGGGACAAAATCACGGTTACCGACACCCTGCCGGAAAACGTCGGCTTCAAGGTGGATAATGTCAAGATCGCGCTGGATGAGGGCGACTTTGTAAAGATCAAGGATAAAAAAGTAGACTGGGCGACGGCAGAGTATGACGAAACTACCCGGCGGCTCACCATTAAAATCAGCAACTACAACCAGTCGGGGCAGGAGGAACACCGCATCCGCATCCAGTACAAAGTGAGCGTGAGCGACGATCCCAGCTGGAAGAACCCCTCGGTGGGCAAGCTGACCTACACCAACACCGCCACTTGGGGCGAGCTGACCGAGACCACCACCACCACCGTCACCCGCGATGTAGAGCAGGTGAAAAAGACCGGCTGGCAGGACACCGGCAACGACCGGAAGCTGCACTATCAGGTGGTCATCAACCCGGCCGGCGATGATCTGTCGGCCGGGCAGACCAGAGCGGAGAAGATCGAGCTGTGGGATAACATCAGCACCACCAATGGTGCCATCGCCACCGGCGATGTCAACTCGGTCAAGTTGTATTTTTACAATTACGACGAAACAGTCGGCGTGACCACCGGCAAAGAGGTGCCGCGCAACATGTACCGCATCCTGGAAGCGGACAAGAACGGCTGGCTTCATATGGAGATCCCCAATATGGCGGCCCTGATCCTTGTGTATGACTGCAATGTGAAGGATGGCAGTGCTGCCGCCAGCTACCAGGTGAGCAACACCGTGACCCTGAGCAACGGCAGCAAATCCAGCGACAGCGGCATCACCTACCAGGTCAAGGCGGATGCAACGGCCACCACCGCACAGTTCGTGCTGCGCAAGAAGGACAGCTACTCCGGCGTGTCGCTGAAGGGCGCGGAGTTCACCATTTCCCAGTACGATACGGTAAGCGGGCGGTTCGTCCCGTGGACCGGCAACGGCACGGGCACCCTGACCACGGACGAAAACGGTCAGGCCAGTCTGGCTGTGCTGGATAGTGAGACTGCAAGCTGCCTGAAACCGGACGTGCTGTATAAACTCGTGGAGACCAAAGCACCCACGGACTATCAGCTGGATGCCACCCCGCACTACCTGCTGTTCCGCAAGAACGCCAGCGCGGAGAATGAGCAGCAGGCCTTTGCAAAGGCGACCGGCCAGGCCGATGGCACCACGACCCTGACTGTGGACGGTGAGACGGTGGACCTGAACAGCAATGTGCAGGTGGGCAGCGACGCCGGCACCACCACTGCTGAGTACAGCAACGTGTACAGCAACCTGACCGTCAGCAAGCTCTGGCTGGACCAGGATACCAAAAAGCCGGTGGAACCGGCGGTGGACAGCATCCACATCAAGGTCTGGCAGTACACCGACAATGACAAGGACAGAACGTTGTTTGCCGAAGCCGACCTGACCGCAGACAACCACTGGACTGCTACCTGGTCCGGCGTGAAACTGCCCCTGACGGACCCTGCCAGCGGCAAGGCGTACCACTACCTGGTGGAGGAAGAGACCACCGGCAACTGGAACGTGTACATTGACAACAACGGCGTGCAGACCGGCAATATCACGGTGCAGAACTACGTCTACACCGGCTACGAGCTGCCGTCCACCGGCGGCATGGGCACGGCACCCTTCGGGGTGCTGGGCGGCGCACTGGCCGCTGCAGCAGCCCTGCTGCTGGTCCGCAAACGGAAACAGAACGAGGAGGAGTGAGCAGCCATGAAACAAAACAAAAACAACCGGTTTGCCGCTCTTCTGCTGGCGCTGTGCATGGCCGTGTGCTGTGCACTGCCCGCGCTGGCAGCCCCCGCGGCCAGCGCCAACATCGACCTGAGCCGCACCGGCAGCATGGACGTGACCCTGTACGACCACCAGAACGACGTCCCCCTGCGGGGCGGCGCACTCACCGTGTACAAGGTGGCGGACGTGGCCCGCACCAACGGCGACCTGCACTTTGTGTACACCGCCGACTTTACGGGCTGCGGCATCGCGCTGGGCGACCTGACGGACAGCACGCTGGCTTCCAGGCTGGAAGCCAAGCTGCCCGCCCGCGCCGTCGGCACCACCCATAAGATCAGCGAGCAGGGCATCGTCTCCTTTGACGCGCTGCCGCTGGGCCTGTACCTCGTGGTGCAGACCGAGAACTCCAAGGGCTACGAGGCCATCAATTCCTTCCTGGTGTCGCTGCCCATGGCGGACGAAAGCGGCTGGCTCTACACCGTGGACGCCACCCCCAAGGTGGGCGCGCCCACGCAGGAGGTGACCCCGCCCGAACCGGACAAACCGTCCGAGCCGGAGAAGCCCTCGGAGCCGGACAAGCCCACCCAGCCCGACACCCCGGATGAGCCGGACAACCCGGACATGCCGGTGGACCCCAACGACCCCAACCGCCCGGTGTCGCCCGGTACGCCGGATAACCCGGTGAACCCCGGCAACCCGGACAACCCCGTGGCCCCCGGCAACCCGGACAACCCGGTGGCTCCGGGCCGCCCGGACGGCAATGCACTGCCCCAGAGCGGCCAGCTGAACTGGCCCATCCCGTTCATGGCCTGCAGCGGTGTGCTGCTGTTTGCCGTCGGCTGGGTGCTGGACCGGAAGGAGACGCTGGCATGAACATAAAGCAGAAGATCGGCCGCGCCTGTATGATCGTGGGCATCCTGCTCATTCTGGGCGCACTGGCCCTGCTGGGCTATAACCAGTGGGACGCCAACCGCGCCGACAAGGCCTCCCAGGACGCCCTGGGCAAGCTGGAAGAGACCCTGACCGAGACCATTGAGGACAAGACGAAGGACGAAGAGCCGGTGGTCCAGCCGGAGCTGGACCCGGAGCAGGAGATGACCGTCACCGACATCGACGGCTGGGGCTACATCGGCTACCTGTCCGTCCCGTCCATCGGGCTGGAACTGCCCGTGATGAGCGAGTGGAGCTATGCGGGCCTCAAGGTGGCCCCGGGCCGCTACTCCGGCTCCACCTACGCCGACAACATGGTGGTCTGCGCCCACAACTACGCCAAGCATTTCAGCCCCATCAAGTGGCTGGCCCTGGGCAGCGAGGTGTACTTTACCGACATGGACGGCCAGCGCTGGAGCTATGAGGTGTCCAACGTGGAGACCATCCAGCCCACGGATATCGACAAGATGATCACGGCCAGCGACGAGGACGCCTGGGACTTGACCCTGTTCACCTGCACCACCGGCGGCCGGGCCCGCTGTGCCGTGCGCTGCACCCGCACCGGTTACCCGGTCTTGGAGACCAGCGCGGCAGGGCGGATCACGGAGTAAGCAGGACGATTTGGAATTGCCTCCGCTTTGCTCTGGCAATATCAGCGGAAAATTATTTTTAAAGATATGCAATCCCGGAAAATCTGCGGATTTTCCGGGATTGTTTTTTCACGGATGGGCGTTAAGGAAAGTGGCCTGTTCTCTGGAAGGCAAACGATTTAGAATGCCCTCCGCGTTGCTCTGGGCATAAATAGCAGAAAAATTATTTTAGATTTTGCAAATCCGGCAGGGCTGCGGCCCCGCCGGATTTGCTTTTTCACGGGAGGGAGTTTCCCGCACAGGCTGGCCTTTTGCACAACCGGCCGATGGTTTTTCTTGCTTTTTGGAGGCAGTATGGTACAATGGACTCAGAAGAGGACACAGGAGGTGTGTTTATGGGAACCCTTTCTTACCCGGAACTGGAAGCTACGATCCGGCTGCTGCTGAAAAAATACCACGCCGAATACGCCCTGCTGTTCGGCTCCTATGCCCGCGGCGAAGCCACCCCCAACTCCGACATCGACCTTGTGGTGGTGGGCGGCCCCGGCTTCCGTGCACGGGACATCTTTGCTCTGGGCGAAGAGCTGCGCCAGCTGACACGGAAGGACGCCGACGTCTTTGAGCTGCGGGAGCTGAACACCGGCACCCCGTTTTACAACACCGTTATGCAGGAAGGGGTGCGCATCGCGTGAAAAAGTCGGACAAAGAGCGTCTGAAAAAGATCGTTTCCACCTGGGAGAACCTGTCCCGCCAGATACAGCAGCGCGGCATCACACCGGAGCTTCTGCTGGAGGACGAGTTTGCCCAGTGGGCTGTCACTACCCCGCTGTACAACATCGGGGAGCAGGTTTACCAGCTGAGCAGCGAGTTCAAAGCCGCCTACCCGGACCAGCCGTGGAACATGGTGGCCGGCCTGCGGCACCGCCTTGTGCATGATTACGACGGTATCAACTGGACCATCATCGTGGAAGTCGTCTTTTCCGATCTGGACCCTTTTGTGGATGCTGTACGGGAGATCCTGGCCGGGATGTGAGAAACTTCCCCGCCAAAAGACATTCTTTTGCCGCTTTAAAAAACAAGGTTCTGCACCGGTTTTTGGTTTTATTTTTCGTTTTGTGAAGCGGGTTCAACTTTTCGTTTGTTTTTTTGAAACATTTTCTGCTTTTCCGCTCTTGTAAATCCCCCGGCAAAGCTCTATAATAATAAAGCGTAAGCAGTCTGCACTGCGGACTGCCGGTGTAAGAGTGGAAATCCGGGGCCTCCCGGAGCCGGTGACGGTTCCCTGCACGCATTGTGGCGGGCAGAGCGGCCTCGTCTTTTTCAAAATTTATAGAGCAATTGGGAAAAAGGAGTATTCTACTATGCTGACGAATGAATACCTGAAGCGCGTGTACGACGGCCTGGCAAAGCGCAATGCCAACGAGCCGGAATTCCTGCAGGCTGTGCGTGAGGTGCTGGAGAGCATCCAGCCCGTGGTGGAGAAGCACCCCGAGTACGAGAAGGCCGCCCTCATCGAGCGTCTGGTGGAGCCGGAGCGCATCATCAGCTTCCGTGTGCCCTGGGTCGATGATCAGGGCAAGGTCCAGGTGAACCGCGGCTACCGCGTGCAGTTCAACAGCGCCATCGGCCCCTACAAGGGCGGCCTGCGCTTCCATCCCT
>ERZ857750.4144-NODE-4144-length-11148-cov-13.709547_pt1 | contig 11148 bp, 10 predicted proteins | sample MGYA00519915_ERZ857750 | MGnify/ENA primary metagenome ERZ857750 (study PRJEB31778, sample SAMEA3449358) | human gut metagenome | biome: human gut; feature: human-associated habitat; material: faeces | place: United Kingdom | collected 2010/2012 ... | reverse complement strand
CTTTGATAGATATTCTAAATAGTAAAACGGACTAACCGTCTATCGGTAGCACCCTTTTTCTATAATCATATTATCACGCATCTGTGAAAATGTCAAAAAATTTTTATTTTATATATCGCAAGATCTACACTGAAATCTCATCAGAATATCCCGTTTTTAATTCAATATTCCTGAAAGTAGACTTCTTGCATTGTTCCCCGATGCAATAGATTGTTCAAGTTGTTCAATTGAATCAATAACTGTATTTCCTATCTGTTCAACCATAGTTCGATCCGCTGGTACTGGAATCGGTATATCTGCAATAATATCCGGTTCCAAATGTTCCTGATTTGTACCATACGAATTTTTAAGCATTAAACTTTGTCCTAAACTACTTTGCAAAAATTCGTATAAATAACCTCGCATTGCTATATCTTTACAAACAATCCGAATCAGGTTATTAGTAGCCACATGACCATCATGTTGCTGTAAAGCATATGTCACACGACCTAATGTTCCTGAATCCGATACCAAAATATAACCTTTATGAATCGTAAGAACATCTAATTGTTTTCGTTGTTGAGGTGTTGCTTTAGCACTATCCAAATATTTTACATTATCAGAATTTAACTGTGTCAAAGCAGTACCAGTAAAATATTTTCGAATTGTTGGACCTTCAGTAACACCTACATCCGCATAAGGACGTTTGAATCTTGGTCCATTATATACTTCTGCCAGATCACCCAGTCGATGAATTTCAAACTTGTCACTATCCCCTAATGTGATGACTTGTTTAAATGCTGCATTATACTGAGGTAAATAATGAACTGGATTGAAAGATAGCGAATCTTTATCTAATTCAGAAAAGGCAATAGTATAGCGAAATTCACTTTCTTGTAATGTTCCTTTTATAAAATCATGATAACTTACAGCAATTTCCGATAAATCTTCGTCTAATACGTGCTGCCCATTTTTAATTACTGGATTGCCTTCAGTATCACGTTTCAATATAGCTTCTCCCCTACTGGTTTGTCCAACCTTATTTGAGATTGCCATAAATATCCTATAATCTGGCAATATATGTTTTACTTTACGTAAGAAAATAACAGAGGCTTTCGATCCACAAAATGGTTCAAAAGTATCTTCATGAAGATTTATAACCGCAAGAATTTGCGCATGTTCACAAATTCTTTTTCTCATAGCATATGCCTCACGATTATCCAATTGTCCTTTTGCCATGACAATTCCTATTATTCCATCCTCTTTTACCCACTCAAGACATTTTTCAAGAAATAATACTTCTGGTGCAATCCCCATTTTATTGTTAAGTTTGTCTGAATAAGTCACGCTTCCATCATCATTAGTTTCCCATTGGTGTCCAATTTTATATTGCTCAAGAATAGAATCTTCCTTGACGCGCAAATCATATCCAGATCCAAACGGAGGATTAGTAAGAATGATATCTGGTTTTCCAATTCCACATAACTCATTAAAACGAGCAGACAAATTTTCTACAGAATCAAGGCTATTTGCATGCTCAATACCACCGTGTCCATCTTTTCCCAAAAGCATATTTGCTTTTGCTATTTTTACAAGCTTCGGCGAAATATCTACGCCAAATAATTGATGAACAACATTTCGCTTCAATATTTCTTTTGCATTAGCAGTTCGCGAAGACGAATCAATTGTATCAAAAATATAATTCATAGCAGTAAGAATGAACCCACCACTACCACAAGCTGGGTCTAAAATAATATCTTTTTCAGAAGGTGATGCCATCTTTACCATCATATTAACAACTAATCTATTTGTAAAATATTGTCCTCGTTCGCCTTTTAAATGTGATGCAACATAAACTTCATAAGCAGTTCCAATCACATCATGTGGGGAATCCATAAAGGAGTACTGCTGTAACTGAGATATAACAACAGCAAGTTGACCATTTGAAGCTGTAATAGTTTCTGTGGGAGAAAATACATCTTTATATCTATCTCTAACTGCTTCAAATAATTTCCGTACTCTATTACATGCTGCATCACACTGTTTTGGATTATTAAATTCTTCTGGTGTAATGTGAAAATCACAATCATCTTTTGCAGTAGATTCATCCTCTATCTTTGAAAGAATAATACGAACCATATCAAGTGCTATGTCTTCTGAGTCGATACCTGAACGATAAATTGCATTATGACAACGCCTAAATGCTAATTTAAGATCAACCGGAACAATCAAATCACTTTTTTTATACTTTCCTATACTATCCCACGCCTGTTTATATTTAGGGATTCCCAACCATGGAATCAAATTCCCATTCTGAAAATCTTTACGGAAAAAATCTATTTTATTTCCATTTGTCCAAAACCCACCTTGTGCAGAAGTAGCACTAAGATATGATGCTAATTGCCCGTCAGATGTTGCTATAGATGGAGCTTTAATTTCTGCAATTATAAAAATATTTCCCTGATCTCCGCTTGCACATGCTTCAGGTGAATTATAAACCACAATATCAGCACGCTTATTTTCACGCCCAATATTAATAGTACGTTCCAATGCTATATTAGACGCTGGATATCCAAATTCATGAATAATTATTTGTGTCATTTTTTGACGAATTCTTTCTTCAGGTGTGTTTGCCCTATGTATATTACTGTCTAGGCAATCAATAATTTTTCCTTGAGCATCAAGATTAATTTGAAATTCTTGAGCTTCAACCCAACTATCAATATCTGACATATTATTCCTCCCTTTTTCCATCATATATCTCATTATAACCTTTTACCTAAAATATCGCAACGAATTGTTTTTTGTACACTATGCACTAAAATATCGAATAATATATTTCTTGCCGAAATTAATATATTACTCATAGCCATCTAAAAAACTCCTGCTACACTCTCTTTTCCATGATTCTCTGGTCACTATTCGATGTAATTTCGTATAGGAACTTCTTTTCCGTTGATAAGAAATTTATCCTGTCTAAAAGCTTTTAAAATCTGAAGCGACATAGGTTCCAAAATACCTTTATTTTTATCTTCCAACAATAAATCTATTTTTTCAAAAATAGATTTTGTTGTTAAACTCTCTAATTGACTCTGTAAGTTTAATTTCTGTTCTTCCGTCAGGACCGTATCTGATACTGCTGTATTACGCAGTAAATTAATACAAACAACTAATATTTCTGCACTTTGTTTTGCTTGAACAACTACGTCTTCTATTTCTTGTGCTGACATTAATATTTTTTCATGATTATCCTCTTCTACTTCTTTCTCCGGAACCAAATCACATTCTGCTACCAACTGCTTTTTTTGAAATTCTTGTGCCTCTTTTATCAATCTTAACGCTTTTGGCTCTTCTCCTCTAAGAGCTGCTTTGACACCAGAAAAAATATTTCCCGCATTTTGAACAAGCATCTTAGATTTTTCTTTTGCTACAGGTACTGCTTTTTCTTCCATCCATACTTCAAAATGTTGATATCCAATTCTTAGTAATTGCTCCATTGCTTCTTGGGAAATTGGAACAATAATTTCCTCCCAGACAATCTGTTTCCAGGTTCTCCCTTCGCAGGACAATTCCTTTCCTCGTCGGATCACTTCATCATCTGTAGCTTCAATAATATCCAACGGTCCATCCATATTATTATTTTCTGTAAATTGAAGTGCTACTCTAGAACCATCTTTGTTTACCTTGGTATTCTGATGATTACCTTTTTTTCGAATAACCTTATACAATTTTTCTTCGATAACTTTTTCTTTTTGATCCATAGATATTGCTCCTATAAAATAATATTCAATAATGGATAAAAGTTCTTCATTAACGCCAACTACTCAGGGATTTCTACATCTTGGCTATTTTCATTGTTTAACGCCTCTTTTTGCAGTTCTTCAATTTCTCGAATAAATTTTTTCCATTGTTTCTCAATTTTGTAAGTATTTGATTTTAAAGGCTCATTTGCGTCATACATAATTGCTAGAATCCAATCATGTACAGTATAGTAAAATTCTTGAACGCGGCTTTCACTAATAGGTACACCTATTCGGTCTATTACTGACAAGCGTATCATATAACAAACAAGTTCAAAATATATAATAAAATCTCGACCTTTTACTATTCTAAGCGGTTTTTTGGATTCACTCAAAAAATGAGAATACCAATTTCGTGTTTCCGATAATCTAGCCATAAATTTATAACTCGTAACTTTCAGCAGAGGCATAATTCCACATGCATATTTTCTATGGTAACTAAAAAAATATTTTTTACAAAGTGAATAGACTGCTGCCATATAATCCCCTACATTGCCTTTTCGAGATTCTGGATATTTATTCTTTATTTCCTGTTTTACTGCTTGTAATTGATGCTTATCGGCTTCATATAGCCCATCAATAACGTGAAGCAACAGTGTCATTTTATGGTTTGTTATTACATGGTCATATGCTTTAGATAAAAGACACTGAAACGAATATATCGGATACAAACTTATTTTTCGTAACTCTTTTATCTTTTGCGCATTCAATGTCGTTTCATCAATATCACAAATGACCAAATTATCTTTTAAAAAATTATTACTTGTTTCATATTTAGCCGCTCGTTTTGATATATCCATTTCATTCCCATTTATATTAAGCGATTCCATAAAAGGAAATGATCCTAAATAAAAAAAGAGCAAATTTTCCAAATCCGAAAGGAGTTTCTTTGTTTTTTCTTCTCCTGCCTTTCCACTTATTTGTATAATCAATTCTTGCTGCCTACTTTCCAATTCAACTTTGCAATTATCGATTTTAACCATAAACTTTTGAATCGGATGTCTGCTAATTACTTTCGACTTGTATTTTGCTAAAACCCGAGTCATAACTTATCCTCCTAACCTATCTCCAAATACCTTTCATGCCTTTGTTACAATCAGTTTACCACGTTCACATTGAACATGCACCTTATATTCTCTGGTTCAAATTCATATCTCCTATCATCAAAAAGTATGCAAGCAACACTTTGCACTTACACATACACCAAATTTTTTAATACAATTTCTTCTGCACGGGTCTTTATATTATTCATTAAACCAACCCATTTCATTTGATTCCGCAACTTTAATTCTTCAGTTACACCCTGTTTTTCTGCCATCTGCTCCATAAGCATTTCTACCCGTTCTCTGGCTTCCTGATCAATCTGATTCAAGTGTTCCGTCAACTTTCCAGTCAATAGCAAGTATTGATATTTTGCTGATCTGTGTTCCTTCAGGAACTGTTTTCGCAACATTCCATATTTTCCATATATCGGTTCTTCTTCATTCAGTGCCAAATCTGGCAAATAATAATCTCCATACAAAGTATAGCTTAATCCGTTCTTTTCATCATAAATGTGTTTTTCCATGATTTTATCTCTCCATTTCTCTGTTTTTTGATTTACTTTTCTTACGTTGCTGATTCTCCATCTCACTCTTTTTTATTCCCCATGCCAATCTTTCGTGAATACTTACCTTTGGCATTTGTTCCATCCGTCGCTTTTCTTCCAGAGCTTTCTCGCTTTGAATATCCTGCTGTACTGCCACATCTACAGTTTCTATTCCAAGAACACGCACAACACGATCATACCTATCAGAAACATCTTGTAATATATCTTTTTCTTCTGACAATTTCTGATTGTCTTTACGCATATCATTCAGTTCTCTCTGAATACCATTATATTTCTGTTCAAGCTTTTGATATTTCCCTTTCCAGCTTTCCACCTCTTTCGTAAGTTCTTTAACCTGAGCTGCCATTGCAGCGACCTTATTCTTTAATTGAATAAACAACGGTTTAATCTTTTTATCCCGGTAAATTACTGCCCGTTCCAGAGTACCAGCCTCCGGCAGTAACATTTTAACAGTTCCATATTCTTTGATTTCTTTGCTCACCTTATCCATAATCGGCTGTAGCTGTTCTCTACGATTTTCCAGGCTTTTTAGTTCTTTTTCTGCGTCCTCTGACCTTTGTTCTGCTTCTTGCCTCGCCTTGATTGCCTGTTCCTTATCATCTTTTAAAGTCTGGATATCTGCTCTGGATTCTGCAATTTGCGCTGTCAGTTCTTCATTCTCTGCAGTTAGATACTCTTTCTCCTGCTCTAATTTCTGTACTTCCTTTTTCCGTTCTTTTTTCTTGAAGTTATAGACATCCAGATGTTCCTCATGAGTACCTTTCTGTTCCCATTCAATTCCATACTGCTTTGCAGTCTCTGCCAGAACTTCTTTTTCATGATTTATCCACTGATTCAGTTCCGTATCATGCTTATTTCCACCTTGAAATCCAAGACTTTTTAATGCCTGTTTCAGTGAAACTCTGGTATCCATTCCTTTTCCTTTCCAGTCCGTCACATAAGGAATAAAGTCAATATGGAGATGTGGAGTAGCCTCATCCTGATGCAGATAGCAACTAAATACCCGAAGTGTCGGATTCCGTTTCTGGAAATCTTTTACATACTCATCCAGTACGTTTACAGCCAGATCTCCTGCTTCTGTTCCAACAGCCATATCTTCTCGGTTTCCAATCTGGAAAATCACTTCATGGAACAACTTTTCCTGTTTTCCTTGGCGAATCTTTTCATAATAATTTGTAATCTGCCGATCTTTTCTTTTCCCGACATTATACCGTTCTACAGCTTCATCAAACAGCTCTTTATAGACTTCTTTCAGATTCTCATTCCGGTAACAAATATTTAATTGCACTCTGTCTGGATCAACATTTTCTGCTATAAAATCTCGTCTGTTATGAGCCAGAGACCCTGTCCCGATCATACCACTGATTGTTCGTTTCATCGTCATATTCCTCACCCCGCTTTCTAAAACCAGTGCCAGACATGGCACATAAATTTGTATCTTTGCCAGCTATAGTATAAAAAGAAATATTCGCCGGATACGGCGGTTTTGTTACTTTTGTCAAAAGTAACGCAAAAGCACTTTCGACAGCCGTACCGTCCATCAAAAGTACCCTTGCGCCCTCCGGGGGTACAGAGACCTTTACTCCGGTATCCTTGCCCGAATATATTCCAAATCACCACAATACGGTGTCCCTACAAGATACCATTCTCTTGCAGGATTCATTTCCATTCTGGTCTGAACCCATTCATCATCAAGCAACACTTCCAGGCATTCTCCACAGTGAAATCCTGTATCAATCCATAGATCTGATGATAATAATCCATATCTTTTGTTATAACTGTTATATCCTAATCTTCCTTCTCTCATTGTGCCAATCTCCTGTCATCTACCGTTTCCGCAGGGGCGCCCTGAATCAGGGCTCCCTTTTGAAAATTCTCTTCTACGCCAGTCAACTCCCGACTACACCTTACCAACATTCTCCTTGTCTGCTATCTACAGGTGCGTGACACGCTCCTGTAATAAAGTGTTCAGAAAGAACCTTTACCATCGAAAGTTCTCCGGTATTCCCCGTCTGTCCAGATATTCCTGCCGGAACTTTTCTCTTTCTTCTTCCGTTGGTGCTGTTTTGGATTTGCTGTATACTTCACGATTCACCATTGCATCCAGTTTTTTCTCCAATCCCAACCGGATTATTTCTTCACCATCGTAGTTATCCATCAAAAAATATTGCAAGAGCTGAAAGAATAACTCGTATGGAATCTGTACACTTTTATTTTGCATCTGTTCTCCTTTCAAGGTAGCAAGATTCCCTCTTCTTAAGAAATGGTAATCTTGCCATCTTCCATTTTTATTCTGGCAACATCCAATACCATTGCTTTCCACGTTTTACGGAATCAATTTCAAGTTCCCGTTTGGCGTTCCATAGCGTTTTACTTTTGATTCCTCTGGCTTCTGCTTCTTCTGCAATTTTCTTCTGAGTCATTCCTCCATTTGCCAGTATCTCAAGGAGAAATTCTTTTGCTTTCCGACTTTTCTGTCCTCTTCCGTCTCCATTAAGAAGTTCATCGGCACTGATATCATATTCTCCAATCCATTCAAACCCATTATTCTTATCCAGTCTGAATGCAATGGACGTTCCTTCCGGTGCAAGAGAACTCTTCGTATGACATACCACTCTTACTTCCGGTTCATCTTTCACTCGCCCGACAATCAGAACACTTCTTGCAGCAGCCTGAAAATCAATGGAGCCAAGTCCTCGATAAGAAGATTTGCCGTTGCTGTTTTTGTTCATATGACCGATTAAAATAACTGCACAGTGATATTTTTCTGACAGCACTGCGATACGCTTCATCAGTGGTCTGATCTCATTTGCCCTGTGCATATCTACGTCCGCTCCCAGAAAGCCCTGTATCGGATCAAGAACAACCATTTTTGCTTTTGTCTGCACGATTGCTTCTTCCAATCTGACATCTGCCATTGTCAGTGGCTGGTCACTGTCATCAATCACCAGCACCTTTGAACAATCTGCACCTGCAGCAAGTAATCTGGGTTTGATAGTATCTCCAAGTCCATCTTCTGCTGTCTGATAGATTACATTTACAGGTGACACAGAAGACTGTTCCTGCATATTATCTTCAGCATCTAAATCTTCATTCTCACTATCGACTTCATCACTTCGTTTTTCTTTTGTTTTCGTTGTATCAGTAACAGGAAGAATCGGCTCTCCTCTGGTCAGTTTTGCAATAATCTGAAGTACCATCGTTGTCTTGCCTTCTCCTGGATCTCCCTGTATAATGGTCACTTTTCCATAAGGAATAAACGGATAAAGCAGCCATTCTACCTGTTCCACCTCTACTGAATCCATATTGATCAGTTTCAGTTTTGGTTCTATTCTACAATTCTCAATTTTATTTTTTTCATTCATATTCATTCCATCATCTCCTCCTGCCCTTCCGGGCAAGTCTCTGATGAACAGATATTCGGGAATTGTCGTATTTCCCGATTCGTGATATACTGAATCTGCCAAGATGGTATATCAGTGAATCTGATTATCAGAGAACTTGCTCAGATTATTTATCTGGGCTTTTTCTTTTGCCTTTTCAACATTCATCTCTTTCTTCTCCCAATCCGGTAACAGCATTTCCATTTTCATTATCCAGAAGATTTGCAATCTTTCTCTGCTGATTTGGATAAAGATGTCCATAAGTGTTCAATGTGATACGAATATCTTTATGACCTAATCTGTCCCGAATCAATAACGGTTCCACACCTTTCTCAATAAGATAAGCCACATGGCTGTGCCTGATATCATGCACTCGAATTTTCTTCACTCCTGCCAGCTCAATCTGCCGTTTCATCTTATGCTGTACCGCTTCCTGAACAACCGGAAATAATCTTTCTGTATCCGGCATTCCGTAATGACCATCTACAAATTCCTTAATTTCCTCTTTCAGAAATTCCGGAATTTCGATTGTCCGAAAGGACTGTTTTGTTTTCGGTTCTGTGATAATATCCTGCATTCCTGTCCGGTAATAAGTCTTATTGATACTAAGCTGATTCTTTTCAAAATTGATATCAGCTTTTGTAATCGCAAGCAGCTCCCCGATCCTGCATCCAGTCCAGAACAGCATCTCAAACATAAGATAATATCTTGTTCCCGGCTCCATTGTCTGTATAAACTGTTTGTACTCGTCCAGTGTCCAGAAGTTCAAACTTCTTGAATCTGAATTTCCCATTCGTTTCACTTTCTTGCATGGATTAACCGGCAAGTCATAGATTTTAGCTGCATGTGTAAACAGACTGGTCAACTGATTCTGAATCATTCTCAGATAAGAATCTGAATAGCCTTTTTTCTGAATTTCATTCTGCCACTGAATAATCTGTGAAGCCTTGATTTCACTCATCATCTGATTTCCGAAGTATGGAACGATATGCTGTTGCATCATATATCTTTTATTTTTGATTGTTCGATCTTTCAGATCATTTTGTTTGTCTGAAAAATAAATCTCAATAAAATCGCTCAGCTTCATATCCATACTTCGCTCATTGCTCAACTTTTTGCTTCGTTCAAACTCCAATGCTTCTCGCTTTGTTTCAAATCCACGCTTTCTGCGTTTTTTCTTCTCACCCATGACATTTGTCTCAAACCACTGGGCTGTCCATTTTTTTGTGTCTTTTTCTCTGTAAGCCATATTGATCCTCCCTAATTTTCTGCTATTTCATAGCCATACATCTTTTTTGCCCAAAACGCCTTTGGTATTCTTCCAGCCATCGTAATATATCCCTGTGCAGATAATTCTTTATTCATAGCTTTCACCAGTTTATAGGCATGAGATTTTGAGCAGTTTAATTCCTGTGCCACTTCATCAGCACTCATCATATAATTGTAACTTGCCATATTGCCTCCTCCTTTCCTCTCCAGATATAGAATACGTTTACTGTATTTCTATATCTGTACGATTTTCGTAAATTGATAATATCATGTATTTCTATCGTTGTCAATATTTCGTAAACACATTTTTACGAACTTCGTACACTATTTTTTCTTTATTTTATTCCACGTCTGTGTTATGATATTTTATAGATTTATGTTTTTCGTAATTTTCTAATATATGAAAAAGGAGGATTCTATGGGTGACGGTAAAAATTTAAAGAAATATCTTGATGAAAAAGGCACAAATGTCCGCAAAATTGCAAAGGCAACCGGAATCAGTGCTACAACCTTATATTCAATTATTCAAAAAGATTCCAATATTCGATTTGATTTTGCATTAAGACTTGCGAATGAATTGCAAATTGATGTGAATGAGATATGTTCTGCCAGTCCATTTTCTGGCACAATTAAGGAAGAAGAGATTTATCCTACACTTCCAGACGGTTTGAACGGAGCATTAGACGCAAGTCGTGTAAAGACTTACTTAAAAAATTCTATGTATCCGCTGATGTACCTTTTCGGTAAGAACAGTATGCCTGATGTAGATAATCTGCTTACATCGTTCTATCAGCTTGATGATGAATCCAGACAGGAAGTTGTGGAAACTATCCGTCTGAAATTACAATATCATCGTGATCCAGAACGTGCTGAACAAATCAAACAGATCAAAGGCTGGTAAAAAAATACTCCTGTGAATAGCAAACATTCGCAGGAGTTTCTTTTTGGCACCGTTTTGGCACCGCTGGTCTTATTTTTCAATTATAAATTTATCTGTATTTCATCTTGCTGATAAATGTTTCACTATTACTAACCTGATAAATTTACGAATAATTCTTTTCTTAGAGTACAGAAAAACCCCGGAAACCTTGCGGTTCCGGGGTATCTT
>ERZ857750.4141-NODE-4141-length-11156-cov-4.601297_pt1 | contig 11156 bp, 10 predicted proteins | sample MGYA00519915_ERZ857750 | MGnify/ENA primary metagenome ERZ857750 (study PRJEB31778, sample SAMEA3449358) | human gut metagenome | biome: human gut; feature: human-associated habitat; material: faeces | place: United Kingdom | collected 2010/2012 ... | reverse complement strand
CTGTCGTATTTTCACAGTACCAGTTTATAGCAATCCTTTTATCATACATTATGGACTTTCTCAGAATTTTCTTTTTCATATCTGCATTATAGCATTTTAACAGATTTTGTTAAACATTTTTACGTCAAAAAGACTCTTTCACTTCCTGTATGGTTGGTTGGCAAAGACGGAGTCAATTGTTCCAAAATTTTTCAGGTTGCGCTTATGAACTATTTTCATGTCAGCGAGGACAATAAATAGGCGTAAAAAATGAAAGCCGCCCCTGCTGGGACGGTTTTCATTTTTTACCTCAAATGTGCTCCAGAGTAAACCATTCTTTCATCACATCAAAAATTCTTATAAGTTCCTCGTCCCTGATCACATATGGAACCATAGAGTACATATAGTTCAAAAATGGCCTGCTGAACACACCCCGTTCATAAGCAAACTGCTGGAAGCCTTCCAGATCCCTGGAATCGTGAACCTCCACGCACACGCAGCCACCCATGATCCGGACTTCTTTGATCCGCGGGTCTGTGAACGCTTCCATCTCACGACGTGAAACCTGTTCAATATGACGGATCTTACTCATATAATCTTCGCGCTCAAAAATCTCAATTCCCTTTAAAGCCACAGCACATGCCAGCGGATTTCCCATAAAAGTAGGACCATGCATCAGGGCAAGTCTGTCATCATCACTGTAAAAGGCATCAAATACCTTATGATTTGCCACAGTGACAGCATGACCAATATATCCTCCAGTAAGCGCCTTTCCAAGAACCAGGATATCCGGCAGAACAAGATCTGCCACAAAGCGATTCCCTGTGCGGCCAAACCCGGTTGCAACCTCATCAAAAATCAAAAGAACATCATACTGGTCACATAATTCTCTTGCTCTCTTCAGGAATGAAATGTCATACATCCGCATTCCTCCTGCTCCCTGTAAAAGAGGCTCCACAATAAAGCAGTTCAGACGGTCATGATACTGTTCAAATGCCTCCTCCAGAGCCGAAATCTCAGTCGGAATATGGACAACACCCTCTTTTTTGTCAAAAGCGAAATGATAATCCTCGTCATCGCCAACTTCCATTGCCTTAAAGGTATCACCATGATATGCATGTTCAAGAGCCAACACTAACGGGCGCTTTCTTCCCTGATTGGTGTTGTATTGAAGGGCCATTTTAAGCGAAACCTCCACTGCAACACTTCCTGAATCTGAAAAAAAGCAATAATCCAGATCTCCGGGCAGAAATTCCTGCAGCTTCGCAGAAAGCTTTTCCACCGGCTCATGTGTCAGTCCCCCAAGCATTACATGACAGAAACGGTCTGCCTGTTCCTTGATAGCTTCTGTCAGTTCCGGATGCTTATATCCATGAATCATACACCACCAGGAAGATATAGAGTCTATCAGCTTCTGATCTTTTGTATAAAGATGTACACCCTCTGCATCCAGAATCTTATACGGATCTTTCATTGTTTTCATTTGTTCATAGGGATACCATATCATTTGATTTTCACCTCATCATAAAATTCTGCCAGTGCATCTGCATCTATCTCAAGATCTTTCGCATGATCCTGTACTTTTGCAATAACCGGAAGGCCAGTCATATGCCGGCACATAGCAATATTATCCTCTTCCATAATATTTCCGGGATGGTAATGATTAAAAATAATACCTTTGATGGGAAGGGAATGCGCTTTCATATACTCAGCTGTCAATACAACACTGTTAATTGTACCAAGCCCTGCATCTGCCACCAGAATACTGGAAAGTTCAAACTCTTTTATCACATCCTCAAGCTGGATTTTGCGTTCATCAAAACAGAGCGGACAGAGGATACCGCCACTTCCTTCCATGGTAATATATTCATAATCATTTGCCGCCTTCAAAAATCCTCTTCGCACAACATCAAGATCCACCGGATTGCCCTCAACTCTTGAAGCCAGATGAGGAGACCAGGCATTTTCATATACATATGGACACATATCATCCAGAGACTGGGAAATACCGGACATCTCCTTGACAAAAAGTGCATCACCCGGGATCAGACTTCCATCTGCACGCCGGTCATTTCCGCTCATTGCAGCTTTGTAATAAGCCGGATTTTTTCCTGCCTGTGCCAGTTTTTTTACGATCAGTCCTGAGAGATAGGTTTTGCCGATGTCCGTTCCTGTTCCTGTAATAAATACTGCTTTACTCATGATTCTTCCACTTCCTTCCAATATTCTGGTGTTACATTTCTACCCATATCAGAGAGCATTTTTCGATCGCTGCGGATTGTTGCACAGGCAACGGTAGTCAGCATGTTCCCTGTTATTGTAGCGGAGGCTCCGGATTTAAAGGCAGTTTCCCCGTCATTGGTAAGAAGTGCCCGTCCGGCAGCAAGACGAATATTAGCCTCAGGATTAATATAACGGAAAAAGGCGATCGTCCGGAGGATATCCTGCTCTGAAAGCTGATCAAGGTGTTCCAAAGGTGTTCCCGGAATGGGCATCAATGCATTGATCGGAATAGAATCAATTCCCAGCTCCGCAAGGCTGACTGCCATATCCAGACGATCCTCCCAGGTCTCTCCCATTCCTATGATACCGCCGGAACATGCACACATTCCTTCTGCCTTTACCTTTTTCAGAGTTTCAATCTTCATATCGTATGTATGTGTCGTACATATATTAGGAAAATTTCTCTTTGAAGTCTCAATATTATGATGGTAACTGGTTACTCCGGCTTCATGAAAACGATGCAGCTGTTCAGAAGAAAGAAATCCCATGGAAGCACAGAGATCAATATTACATTCCTTATGCATGGTTTCATAGGCGTGAATCGCCTGATCAAATTCTTTTCCAGTCAGGGCCTTTCCTGCAGTAACGATGGAGAAACGATCAACGCCCTCCTCTTCATTCATTTTACATGCTTCCAGAATCTTTTCCTCCGGAAGAAAATCATAGATCTCACAGGAAGTATGGTGGTGTACTGACTGCGCACAATATTTGCAGTCCTCCGGACACCTGCCACTGCGGCCATTGATGATGGAACAGAGGTCTACCTTATCACCGATATATGCTTTGCGGATACGGTCTGCTCCTTCACATAATTCATCTAAATCACAGGTAAGAAAATAGGAAAGATCATCTTCCCTTGTAATTCTTCGCCCATCAATAATTTCCTGTGCTAAAATAAGTGGATTCATTTTGCAAGCTCCTCCGTTTTCAGTCTGACATTTGATTCTGCATCAAAAAGATATTGATGCACTACCGGTCTGACACGCTTTGCAATAACAGCCCCCAGGACACTTAATGCAATGTCACCGGGTACTGCAAGAAGAAAACAATAAAGAATCAGCGGCCAGATTCCAATCGGTGTATCGATTACATAATTACAAATCACATAGTAATAAACCATTCCACAGGTATAGACGATCATCAGACCTGCCAGATTTGCAAGTAAATAGCGAAAAACTGTCTTCTGCTTAAGACGTTCTGCGATAAGTCCGGTTACGTATGTTCCCAGGCAGAACCCTATAATATAACCGAAGCTTGGCTTGAAAATATACCAGATTCCACCGCCTTCCGAAAAGATCGGAAGTCCCGCCAGCCCCAGCAGCATATAGGCAACCACAGAAATCATACCCTTTCTGGATCCCAGAAACAGTCCGGCAAGCATAGTGAACAGGTACTGCAGTGTAAACGGAACCACAGGTACAGGGATTTTAATAAACGCCCCTGCTGCAATCAATGCCGTAAAAAGACCACAATAAATCATACTTTTCGTTTTAGTCATTTGTAAACCTCCATGCGTTTTATGGTTTACTATTCTAAAACATCAGGGATTGATTGTCAACTTTTTATTGGGAATGTATTTACCTTTTTTCATGAGATTACAATTCAGGGCAAACAGATTTTGGGGATATGTTGACTGTTTTCCTAGGAGCGGAAGTACAGGAGCTGATAAAAATCTTTTCTTCCTTTATCAGTGATAAAATATCTGATTTTAAAACAGACTTATATTACCAGAATCCAGATTATCTTGAATGGTCTTACAGAGAGGGAAAATAGTTGGATTAATGAAAAAACCTCTCCCTTTTGAGACTACGTGAATTTCCACAAATAGAACATGCAAACTCTGGCGGATTATTTCTGGATAAAATCACAACTTTTTCGTTCTGCTTTTGGGCACTGTAATGATCCAACACTTTGACCATAATTTCTGTTGTAGAACCAAAATCATATTCATAATTAAAAATCATTCCCGTTGTAAGCACTTGTTTTAATGTATGATTCGTACTCTTTGCCGGCTCACCCCAACCAAAATCATCATCAGGTTCCCTTTCATAGCTTACACCATCAATCTCAAATGCACTTAAATGTCCGCAACACTCTACCCAAATATCACGGATAAATCGATCCAGATCATCCAATGTTGCATTCTCTTTGATTTGAATAATCAGCCAATAGTCTTTATTATATGCTCCATATAACAACAATTCAAAATATTTTTCTGTTTTTTCCGCTTTTTCGCACAAATCAACTCTTTTCTTACATGTTTGTAAATGCTTTGCTATCCCCGTTCTTTGTGAACTTCCAGTTTTTTTCCGCCTAAATCGAGTGTCGCTATATCTGCGACTCAAAATAATTCTATTTTTCCGTCTTTTCTCCATCTGATTCTGCATTCAAAAAGTTCATGATCTCCTCATATGACCGCCCATTTTTTACAACCGCTGACAGGATCTCTTCTTTTCTTATGCTGCTTTCTCCAGTTATGCATACAGATTGTACAAATGCCAGAGAGAACAGAAAGAGCTGGAAGCCAAAGCATAGGCTCTCTCCAGTTGACGTACAATCCTTGTATAGCATGAATAGTTCCTTCCGACACCGCAGAGCTGTATGAAATCTCACCGTATCGATAAACCCACATATTGCCTTTCCGCCAGACTACAATATACAATACACAAAACATACGAAGCAATTGACATACGTATAAATACGCATTACAATATAAGTATGATAAGGAAAGGAGATACAAAAGATGCCAATGAGTCCTAAGGAGATGTTAACTCTCCTGAAAGAAAATGGTTTCGAAACTGTAAATCAGAATGGCTCTCATCCCAGAATGGCTTAATGAAGCTGCAATCCGTGAAAACATTAACTTTTCTCAGATCTTGCAGGAAGCATTGATGGTAAAATTAGGAATTTTACAGACCCGATTTTAAAAGAAATGAAGAAAAAGAACAAATGATAAAAGCTGCTGCCTTTATAAAAAGCTGTCTGCGACATTCCGATAAATAAATCTTTGCGCAAAAAAGACAGATGTGGGAGTATTTCATTACCTGCATCTGTCTCTTTCTATTCTATGCTATTTTCTACTCATGAATTTCCAATGGAAGTCCATCTGGATCATGGAAAAATGTCATTTTCTTTCCGGTATAATCATCCAGGCGTACCGGCTCTGTTTCAATTCCTTTCCCATTCAATTCTTTTACTGTATCATCTACACTCTTAACTTTAAATGCCAGATGGCGTAATCCCAATGCTTCTGGATAATTTACACGAGCTGGAGCATTTTTTACGATGAAAAGCTCTATTTCCTGCAGTCCACACGCCAGATCAATCTTATAATCATCACGTTCTTTTCGATAATTTTCTCTGATCACCTTAAATCCAAGCAAATCCACATAAAAATGTTTTGATTTTTCATAATCGCTTCCAATAATTGCAATATGATGAATGGTATCAAACATAACTCTCTTTCCTCCGTTTTTTATATGTTGATATATATTTTATCACAGTAACGATATATGTGGAATAGTCATTTCATATCCATTTACTTTTACATTAGTATGCTCCTTCCTCTTTATAATCACAATATGTCGTATTCAATATATCACCAGGACGGTTCTGAATACTTTTCCATATAATATTACGCATGATTCTCTGGTTTCTGGTACCTTTTTTATCAGACCGAAGAAAAGATACAATGCACTTCCCGCTTTTTTATATCTCCATCATCTTCTCTAAATCGTCCGGTCTGACAATATAGTTTTTAAATCCATCAATCAGACTCTGTATCAACATCGGCTCTCCTATAATAGCTGGTATCTCTGCTTCAATTGCCATAGCAACTGTACTGCAAGGTTCATAGTACTTTACGTTTTCTCTTATTCTCAACTGTGTTTCAAAATTGGGAGACTGTAATTTCACATGCTCTGCACTCTCAAGATATGCAAGTATTACTTCGATATTTTCATTTTTAAAATGTGTTATTTCTTCTAACATTCTATATACTGAAAAATGTGTGACATATATGCTGTCAAATTGCTCTAAAAGCTCTAATTTTTCTTCAACTGCAAGCAAATATAGTCCCCACACATCGATTGCTATTGATTTATGAATTTCATATTGTAATTTATTTGCAATACTCTTTGGTGACAGATGCCACTCTTCTCGTTTAAACAAAGCTTTCGCCGCATTTGCCCCTTGAATATTGATTCCTCTCCATTCCCGTTCCATATGTGGAGGATATTTTTTCTGCCATACCAAAAATTGTGCACCTTCCTTTGTCAAGAACACTCCTTCATTTTCTATCTGCCCAAATTCTCCAAACATTGGATTTTCTTTGCTGAAATGTTTCCATGCATTTTCACTGTCAAGGTTACACATATACGCAATCAAGGAAATTCGATGAAATTCATTTTCCGGCATTAAGCCCTGCTCAACCAGAACGTTTCTCATCTCTACAAATTCGTCCGGATTATTAAAACTATTTGTACACATCATCAGCTCCGATTCCCACAACTCTCTGACTATCTCATCTTTCATTTCATTCTTATGAAGCAGATAAAAATGTAACGCTTTTCTTAAGTCTCTCCGATAATCGATGATATAACCGATATACGCTCTAAATGCATATTCCGGCTCACTTTCTACATACTCTGTATGTTCTGTGAAAAGTGATTCAAACATAGCATCTGCTTTATCCAGCATATGATTTCTCTTATAAAATTGCAAAATTTCCTTCCATAACTCAAAACACGGATTCTTTTCCCAACTGTGGATATATCTCTTTTCTGCTTCCTCTGGTTCATGGGAACACTCGTAAATAAAATTTTCAAAAGTTATAGCCATTTCCTCTTTTCCATTTTTTTGTATGAACTCCAGATGTCTTTCCATATTGAAAATTATATTCCATCCAAAAAGATACTTTCCCCATCTATAAAGATTGAGCAATAAAGCTCTGACCAAGAGCTGTTCTTTTTCATCAATTTGTTCCAGATTTTGTTCCACCTTGTCAATCACATTATATAGCTTTTTATCCAGATTCGAAATTCTTCGTAAATCTTCAGAATTTGTAAAATCAAGCCTATGGAGCGCATCCTGTTCCTCTTTTAATATAGAAAGCAAAATTTTATCCGCTTTGGTTAAATGATGAAACTGTGTTAAATCAATTTGCCCGGACTGACATACGGTTTTTGCATACCTCATTTCAAAATCACGTTTCATCTTAGCATCATCCGGTGAGTTCTTAATCAGAATCGGATATAGTGTCAAAATTCGATAATTATCTTGCTCAAAGAAAAACGTATCATATATGATGCCTCCCTCTCGTTTCATCATCGCCCGGAGATATAATTCATCCGCTTTATCCAGCAAAATCAAGAAACATTCTCTTGCTTTATAAAGGGAACTGCGATCCACTTTTTCTATCTCTATTGTATGATCTTCCTTAAGCGCATCATGAATCGCAAGAAGATGGTAGGCACAGCCAAGCGATTCGAGCACCGCATGGTCTTGTCCCAATCGATATGCACGATTTAAGCATCGAACGGATTTCACATATTGCTTATAATGCTCTCCATACACATAACCCAGCATTTGATAAACAAGCGCTTCCGTTCCCATATCTTCGATTTTTATGTCCAAACATTCTTTTTCATCAAGAAATTTCCCAATCGTTTCTTCTACCGGAGCATCTTCAACATAAGCACGGCTGATACTTGCATATACTTCTGCAACGATCTTTACTCTTTCATCCAGATCACTTTTTTGCAAAAGCGCTTCTGTAAATGCGATAGTTTCTTTAAACTGATTCTTTCCAAAATTAAACGTAATCCAGCGCAGCGGATCATGCCCCTCTAAGAAACCTCGCTTCTGCATTTCCTGTTCTAAAGCCTCATACTCATCGTCCAAAAGACAAGCCTCATAACAATATAACAAATGCTTCATATGTGTACATGCTACCTTCTTGCTACACTTTTCAAAGCGTTGATCCTTTATCGCCATTTTTGCTGTATCAATCGCATTCTGAAATTTCACATCATCAATATATGCTCTCACCTTTTCGGTCTGCACAACCAACCACTCATCATAGAGATTCCTAATTTCCGGCTGCGCTTCTTTACTAATATATGTCGGATTATCCTTTTGCGGCGCAATCTCTTCATTTGGAATTCCAAGTATTCGCAATTCCATCCTTATCTGAAAAAATATTTTCATAATGCTTCTTATGGCTTCCATTTTTAGAGCGTGCACTTTTCCTCTATAAATACTCCTTCCAACTCCACTCGTAAACAAACCTACAATTGTTTTTTCATCCGCTTCCAAGCTCCACACAGGTGAACCAGAAAAACCATTTAGCTCATATACTCGATTACCGGAGTCTACATGCGTATCCTCTATCTGCCACAACAGCACCTCTTTATCTTTCGCATTGTGAAGTATCCTTCCATACGTTCCTTCCACATAATTTAGAAGTTCCTCAATCTCTGTCTCGCTTCCCGGAAATCCTTGCGCCAGCACTCCATCTCCTTTATGCACTTCACCAATTACATAATCCGTAGTTTCAAAACTTATCTCTTCTTTTATTTCCAAACAAATGACCGCTGCATCAATGGAATGCACTATTATTCCTTCGTCACTTTCACTCACTTTATCAATTGGAGAATACTTCACTTGCTCTCGCGTCGCTTCCAGCTTTTCTACCTGGTATATTTCCTGCTCTCGATTTACCGGAAACAAAGAATAAATCTGAAATGGCTCCTCTAAACCATCCAATACATGCGCACAGGTAAAAATGTAAAGACGATTTCCACTTCCCGGATAAAATAAAACTCCGCTTCCCGATGACGTTCGCATTTCATCTGTAATGAACACCGAATATTCTTGTGTTTCCAGTTCTAATTGTGCAATCATTCTTTCTTTGGCAACTTCCATAGATATTCCCCTCTCTCAAAATGTATTTTTTCCATCTTTAATTTATCCTCAATTGTCAGCATACCCGTCCACCAATCTGTCGAACCATAAATTGTAATCTCATCATTCCACTTCAAAAGCTTTGCGATCGTCTGCTTATCCGGATGGCTGATTCCATCCGTACAGATCATATACGTTTGACATCTTATCCTCCCACACCACTCTTCTGAAAGATTTCGAACAGAGCCATGATGAGAAAGCTTCATAAAATCATAGCTTTTATTTCCCGCAACTTCTAAAATATCCTCCGCCCAGGCATCTCCTGTAAACAGAAGCTTCTGCCCTTTATATTCAACTTCCATGATGATACTTGCACGATTGCTTGGACTTGCATCCTTTCCTTTAATTGGTAAATTCATCAACTCTTCCAAAGAATATCCGTAATCTGATTGTTTTCCAAGCGTTACATTACCAAACGCTTTCGGAAACAGCTGATACAATGTTTCCTCATTCGGCCATAAAATCCGAAAGACCGCTCCATCTAAATCATATGACATTCCTGCTAATGCTGGTTTAATCGTTATCCCTTGTTCTTTAAGCGCTGTATAAACTTCATCATTTTGACGAACAGATAAATCCGTATTCTTCCCCATTAATTTACCATGGTTCATCCACACTTCTTCAATATTCAGTTTTGTTTTATTTCGTAAATTGTACAGAAGCCCTCCCAGATGATCCGTATCTACATGTGAAAGAATTATTACATCAATTTTTTCATGATTTGCCACGATTTGTTTGCAAATTGCTTCAAACTCTAATCCAAAGCGTATTACACCACTATCAATTAAAATATTATGCGGTATGCCGGATGCTCCTGTGTAGCGCAGACGGAGGCAGTCTCCTTTGCCTGCATTGTAGTTGAATATTTGTAGCATGCTAGTCCTCCATGATATGTTAATCTAATCGCACTCGAAACAGAGTTAGACTACTGGCATAGTCTGCACTTTCTTCTTCGTAGACTTCCCAGCCTACAATACTACGGTCACAAAGCTCTGAAAAAAGGTACAAACAGTAAAACATTCTCTTATGTGGTCCGTTTAAATAGTAAACGGTGAAACGAGAGTACCTTGTCCAATTATTCATCACTTGTTTTCTTTGGCTTTCGGATATGCTCTGGCAGCATTTCTGACCAAGGCAGTAATTCTTCAAGGAAACTTATAAATTCTTTAGAAGATTCTTTTTTTCGAATGCTAGGCTCCAATAATTTCCGCCTTGCCAATGCCTTAACTCCTAAAAATTGTAATCTCTCTTAAATTCATCTTATCTGCAAAAGAAAGCAACCTTTTTAGATCATCCAAGGAATGATATCCAATATACCATTTTGCATTCGTTTTTTTACATATTTCTTCAAAATAAGGATAATCAACCTCTGACAATGAATGCCCTATTACAAAGATATATTTAATAGTAGTTAACTCATCAAAAAATGAGCGATGCTTTTTTATAATGTCGCTACATTTCTTTGTGGTCTCTTCTTCATACCAAGCAGCCTCTCTAGCAGCAGTCTCTAACGCTGATTCCATAATATATCTTTTATAAGGGTCTTTAAACTTAAATGGTTTAAGTCTAACTTTATCCCACTGTTCCTCTTCCATTCCTGGTCTGTGTCCAAGAATCAGTTCACTGGGCTTACCATTATTTCTATTCTTTCGACACCCATGAATATAGCAAACATTATTTGACTTTGCTCCATATAGGGTTTCAATGAACTCAGTGTAATTAAAAGACAGCACTTTATAATCTCCGTGGAGCATTGAGAACGGCCTGTCATCACTTTGCCCAACTAATGTTTTAATCCACTTCTTAAACCGTTGTTTTAACTCTCTCGGAATTTCAAAAGTTGGTGCGATTGCTGTTTCCACAGCAGCAAAGAAATCAGCTGCCTGTGCATCAGGATTATATGCTCCAAAATTATCAAGCCACATATCAAT
>ERZ857750.4136-NODE-4136-length-11162-cov-5.986945_pt1 | contig 11162 bp, 7 predicted proteins | sample MGYA00519915_ERZ857750 | MGnify/ENA primary metagenome ERZ857750 (study PRJEB31778, sample SAMEA3449358) | human gut metagenome | biome: human gut; feature: human-associated habitat; material: faeces | place: United Kingdom | collected 2010/2012 ... | reverse complement strand
CACTCTGCGGACGTAACTTTGAATATTATTCTGAAGATCCGGTAGTCGTAGGTGTGACCGGCACAGCAGCAACACTCGGCGTACAGAAGAGCAAAGGTGTTGGCGTTACCATCAAACACTACGCACTGAATTCTCAGGAAACAAGCAGAAACAGAGAGAATAATACCGTTTCTGAAAGAGCAATCCGTGAAATCTACCTCAAAGGTTTCGAAATGGTTGTAAAACAGGCACAGCCGATGGCGATTATGACCTCCTACAACCAGAATAACGGAAGACCGGCAGCGGATGACTATGATCTTTGTACCGCATTTGCAAGAGACGAATGGGGATTCAAAGGCATGATCATGACAGACTGGGGCGGCGGACAGTCTGTACCGATGTACGAAATGCACGCAGGCAACGACCTTGTTTGCCCGGGCAAAGGCTACTCTCAGATCATGAAAGGCTTTATCAATGAGCCGGCATGGACAAGCGATGGTTATGTAGAACTGGAAGAGAGAAGCATTCAGGATGTTGATGCAAGCGGAAATCCGATCACAGTTTCTAAGATGGTTCCGAACTTTGGCGGATACAAACTGGATCTGAACGGCAATCTGAAAATCTCCACAACCGTAGCAAAAGGCGTAGAACTGAACGAAAAAGTTGCAGAACTGAAAGAACAGGGTTATATCACATCTGTTACAACAAACAGCCGTGGTGTGACAACTGTTACTTATAAAGTGAGCATGGATGACGGCGTAGAATCTACACAGGTTATCTCTCTTGGTGACCTTCAGAAAGCAGCCATCAACATCTGTAACTTTATTATGAATTCCATCGAATTTGCAAACGCAAACGACCTGGAAGCAAAATCACTGAACGAACTGTATGCAGACGCACTGCAGACGATCACTTCCTATGAAAAAGATGACGTTGTTCCGTCCACAACATACTCCACGATCACCGAAGGTTATGACTGGGGTCCGGCAATCTCCAAGGTTGTTGTAAATGTCGGCAAAGCAATGAGCGGAAATATTGACGCATCTGCATTTGAAGTAAACGTAACAAGAAAAGCACTCAGCGGATTCCTTCTTGGACCATCCAGAGGAACACGTAACGTAACCGCAGCTTATGTATCCGATGCAAACGGAAACAAAGCAGCAACGGGCAATTACATTACTCTGGAACTGGAAGTAGGACCGGATCTGTCCATCGGATCTCCGTTCAACTACAACTTCTTCGGAAGCGGCCACAATGAGTATGTAGACACTGCATATGAAGTAACCTTAAATAAAGAACTCAAAGCAGCAGACGGCAGCAGCGTAAATTTTGCAGCAAATAAATTTGCAGCAGACACCACACGGATCTGTGATGACTTTGATCTTGAAGGTAAGTTCAGCTACAACGATGAAAAATTTGGTCAGATCGCTCTGACATACGCTTCCTATACACCGGAAGCAGCTAAGAATGACGGCAAGAAAAATGCTCTGATCATCTGGCTGCATGGTGCAGGCGAAGGCGGAACAGATCCACGTGTAGCACTGGTAGGAAACAAAGTAGTCAACCTGGCAACCGATACTGTACAGCAGTACTTTGACGGCGGAGCATACGTTCTGGCAGCACAGTGCCCGACGATGTGGATGGATAATGGTTCCGGACAGTATACAAGCGATGGAACCTCCAAATACACAGCAGCTCTGATGGAACTGATCAAAGCTTATGTAAACAGCAACTCTGATATCGATGCAAGCCGCGTATACATCGGCGGATGCTCAAACGGCGGATTTATGACCATGAACATGATCGTACATTATCCGAAATACTTTGCAGCAGCATATCCGGTATGCGAAGCTTACACAAACGATGCACTGACAGATGAAATGGTAGAATCTATCAAAGATATGCCGATCTGGTTCACACATGCAAAGAATGACCCGACCGTAAAAATCGGTACCATTGATGAAGACGGCAATTTCGTATCCAACGGTAACTACTCACCGAAGGCTTACGAGAGACTGACAGAAGCAGGCGGAAGCGATATCCACTTCTCACTGTTTGACGATGTACACGACACCACAGGTCTCTACAAGAGAGCAGACGGCACACCGTATCAGTACAACGGACACTGGTCATGGCTCTACACTCTGAACAACGAGTGCAAAGAAAACATCGACGGCGAAGAAGTAACTATCTGGCAGTGGATCTCCACAAAATCAAAAACAAACAGAGGACTTGAAAAAGTCATCGCAAAAGTAAACGCACTGAACGCAGAAGACTACACAGCAGACAGCTGGGCAGCAGTACAGAGTGCACTGGCAGCAGCCAAAGCAGTAGCAGCAGATCAGAATGCAACACGCACACAGATCAACGCAGCAATGGAAGAGCTGGTGGCAGCATACTCCAAATTAGAGTATGGCGTACAGAAACTTCATCTGGAAGTTGCAGTAGAAGAAGCAGAAAAGATCCTGGCACATCCGGAAAATTATGAAGACATTGCAGCTCTGAAAGCAGCACTGGAAAGCGGAAAAGCAGTTCTGGAAGATAAAGATGCAGATCAGACAGCAGTAGATGCAGCAGCAGAAGCAATCCTTACAGAACTGAACAAAGTAGCAGACAAAGCAGATGTGAAATCTCTGGTTAATCTGATTGAATCCGCAAAGAAACTTCTGGACGGCAATTACACAAGCGATTCCCTGAAAGACCTCAAAGCAGCGATCAAGAAAGCAGAAGATGTTATAGCAAATCCGAACAGAACAGAAGCAGAGATCGGAACCGCATATGCAGATCTGATCAATGCAATCCTGAATCTTCAGATGAAAGCTAACAAAGCAGCTCTGAAAGCAATCCTTGACAAAGCAAATGAAGTACTTGGAAACGCAGACGCTTATGTAGCAGCAACCATCGACGGACTGGATGCAGCGGCAGCAGAAGCACAGACAGTATACGACAACACAGACGCTCTTCAGAATGATGTAGACGCAGCAGTTCGTGCACTGACACGCAAAGTGGCAGATGCAAGACTTCTGGGCGACGTAGACAACGATGGTGAAGTAACAACAGCCGACAGTGTAGCACTTCTGGCAGCAAGTGCAGAAATTACAAGCCTCGATGCAGATGCAGCAGCAGCCGCAGATGTAAACGGAGACGACGTAGCGGATACAAACGACGCAGTTCTGATCCTTCAGTATGCAGCAGAAAAAGTTGCATCCTTCTAAGCGGATGAAGAACCTGCAAAAATGAATTACAAAAAGAGATGCCACAGATCACAGATTCTGACATTTCGATAAAAACGGAGCGGTGTAGCATTAAGTTACACCGCTCCGATTGCGTTTCATGACTTTGATCAAATGTAAAATAGCTGAAATTTCATCTTCCGTCAGTCCGGAGAAATCAACTATAATGGTATCGTAATTTAAGACACTTCAATAGACATTTCTTAATGAATCTGATATACTGTAAACACTACAGAAAGAAGGATTATAGTGTGAAAGAAAGCAGAGGACAGCCATAAATGGGCACACTTGAGATGAGTATCAGAAAAAAAGTAAAATGAATACATCAAGTGTTTCTGAAAAAAATGGGAACCGTGAAAAATAAGCAATAACAAGGAAAAAGGAGAGCGAAAGAAATGAAGAAAATCAAAAAAATCATGATGACGTTAACAATGGTGGCATTTATGTTTGGATTGGCAAATATTGGATCAGTGAAAGTACAGGCTGCCAGCCCGTCTATAGACAAGAGTGTAACTTATAATTTATACAAAGGTCAAGTGGGGGTTGGTAGTGTCTGGGTTCGTAATCCTGTTACAAATGCAAAAATAACAGGTTTAAAGAATTCGAATTCAAAAGTAATAGAAGTTACAGCAAGTGAAGACGCCAGCTATCCACATTTAGAAATAAAACTGGTTGGAGAAGGAACGACAAAAATTTCATTTCAGTATGCCGGAAAAACTCTGACGCAGAAAATTACGGTAAGGAAATACAAAAATCCGTGTAAGTTATTGAAAATTGGAAAGACGAATTACGCTAAATGTTTTAATAAATCAGGACATTACAACCATAATAAGCGAACAAAAAACGTTACCGGAAAGATAACCATAAAACCGAAAAAGGGATGGAAATTAAAGAAAATAGAAGTATTCAATATATACGATGGTGTAAAAAAGGTGAAGAATAATTCAAAAGTAACGTTATCTATTAAAGGCACGGGAACAGGATTATATGCATATTTCAAAAATGCAAAAACAGGAGTTGTGCAGAGATTAGAGCTTGGATATGGACGTGGAGGCTTTAAAACTGGAGAAAATATTTATGATTAAGTAAATGTAGCAGAATGAAGTATGCAAAAAAGCAATCAAAACAAGAACTTTGTTTTGGTTGCTTTTTTTTGAACAGGTATAGTTTTGGGATACTAGACAGTGAAGAGATGGTGAAAAAATATGCAAAATCAGCAGATCAGAAAGTTGTAGCCCTGATACAGAAATGGCTGGCAAACAGATACAGTGAGTTTCAAACAAAGAAAACACATATGGATTCCAGAAGAACTCTATCATAAACTGGAAAGAAAAGATAGCGTACGCTTGCTTAAGAATATCTTGGAAATGATGGCAAAGGGAAAATACGATATCTATCTTGTAGATGATCAGGAAATACATCTTCCGCAGGAGGTATATTTCAGCTCCCTGAATGAATCAGCAATGTACATTATTTATCCTGGAAAGGGACCGACTGGAAACTGGTATGAATAACACTTGGCTATGATCGGAGAGTACAACGACAGAGCGTACATAATGAATAAAATAAAAACAGTTGACAAAATAGCTTTTTCTCGGTAACGTGGAGAAAAGGCTATTTTTTTCAACAACATTATTTATAGGAAGGACAGGTGAATCTATGAAAAAAGCGACCTCAAAGTTATTGTTATTTTTCTTTTGCATGAGTTTTCTTATGGTGATTCCAAAGAAGGTAAATGCAGCAGAAATCATTCCGGTCAATATCTCGGTAAAATATGGTCAGACAGAAGGCCGAAAGATCTTTGACATGATCAATGAGATGAGAACAGACAGCTTCGATGCATGGTGTTGGAATGAGGATAATGAAACAAAAACCAGATATGATAACCTGAACGAGCTTGCTTACGATTATGATCTGGAGAGAATTGCAACGAAGCGTGCAGCAGAACTTGCATTATTGTTCGATCATGGAAGACCAAACGGTGAAAGCTTTTTCAGTATTTATGAGGAAGAAGGTATCACTTATCGTGCAGCCGGAGAGAACATTGCAATGGGATATCGTACAGCAGAAGCAGTAAATGCGGCATGGCGTGAAGATGGCGAGCCGTATAACGGACAGGGACATCGAAGGAATATGCTGAATCCTAAGTTTAATTGTGTTGGAATTGGGCATGTTTACCTGGATGGCTGTCATTACTGGGTAGAAGAATTTGCATACAGAACTTCTGTTAATACCACGGAAACAACAGCAAATGACAGTGAGCAAACCATGAGCCTTTCGGTGCCGAAAAGCAAGGTTACGGGTCTTAAAGTAGCGTTTGACAAAACTTCCTATAGCCTCCGAACCGGAGAATCAACAGAAGTAAAGCTTACGGCTAAGCTTACTGTTTTTGGAAGCGATACGATCGTGACAGATCTGCCGGCTATTTCAGTAAATGATCCTTCCATTGCCACCTATAGCAATGGAAAAATTACAGGAGTAGCAGAAGGAAGCACGACATTGACGGCATCTTTGTACGGACTGACAGCAGCAGATATGCCAACGATAAATGTGTATAGGTGTGAACATCATTGGGATCAGGGAGAGATCATAACAGAAGCAACCTGCACAGAAGAAGGCGAAAAAAAATTCACCTGTAGTATCTGCGGTGATGAAAAAACAGAAAAAGTAAGTGCAACAGGTCATCAGCATACGGAAATCCGCAATAAAAAAGAAGCTACCTGTAAGGAAACAGGCTACAGCGGAGATACCTGGTGCAAAGATTGTGGAAAGAAGATCTTATCCGGTCAGGCGATTGCAAAAACAGAGGATCATAGCTGGAATCAGGGAGAGATTACAAAAGAACCAACCTGTAAAGAGAAAGGTGAAAAAACATTTACCTGCAGTATCTGCGGCAATACAAAAACGGAAAAAGTGAGCACAACGGACCATCAGCATATGGAAATCCGCAATCAGAAGAATCCTACCTGCAAGGAAGCAGGATATAGTGGAGATACTTATTGTGCGGATTGCGGAGTGAAAATTTCCTCCGGTAAGACGATTGCAAAAACAAAGAACCATAACTGGGATGGAGGAGTGATCACAACAGAACCGACCTGTACAGAGCGAGGCGAAAAAACATTTACCTGCACGATCTGCGGAAATACAGATACAAAGAAGGTAAATGCAACAGGACACAGTTATGGAGCATATAAAGTTGTCAAAGAGCCGACAAATAAAAGAAAAGGACTGAAGAGCAAAACTTGCAGTGTATGCGGAAAAATAGTTTATGAGGGGATACCAAAGACAAATTCTTCGCCGACAGATTCTTCAGAGACAAATCCGGATCAGAATCCGCAGACAAGCCAGAAAACCACGCGAAAAATCAAACTGAACCGCAGGAAACTGACTTTGAAAAAAGGCAAAAGTTTCAGATTGAAAGTTACGTTAACTCCGGCAGACAGCCAGGATAAGATTACTTACAAGACTTCCAATAAGAAAATTGCGACAGTTAGCAAAACAGGAAAGATCAAAGCAAAGAAAAAAGGAAAAGTAAAGATTACGGTGATTTCCGGCAAGAAGAAAGCAGTTTGCACTGTAAAAGTGAAATAGGTGTAAAGGAAATGGAAATGCTTATGAAAAACAGAAAGTTATATCAGATGTTAGCTGTAACAGCAGGAGTGCTGCTTCTTTCTGGCTGTGATGCTTCCTCCGCACAGGAAACGGGCATAACATCATCCGATCCGCAGGAACCAACCACAATTTCTGAAGAAACAAAAGCACCAGATAGTACAGAAAGTACAGAAAACACAAAAAGCACAGAAAGTAAAGCATCAGAATCCGAATCTTCGGCTGAGACAGCAGCAGAAACAGAATCTCAGTTGCAGCAATCTGAAATACAGCCGCAGCAGACGGATCAGCAGATTTCACGAATCAATTATTATGATGCGGATGGCAAACTGATCTACTACGACAGTTATGCTTATTATGATAACGGTTTATTATGCAGCACTACGCTTCATTCCGTTGATTATTATGACAATGGAAACGGAGAACAGGATTCCTATACGGGCAATGAATATACGTTTCTGTATCTGTATGATGCGGATGGTAATATCAAAACAACGATGCCGGGTTCCCTGACAATTGCAGATAACTACAATGATGAGACGGGGGAATTTGTGCTGGATTATGATTATGATGCGGATGGAAATTCAACACCGCTTATCATTTATCCCAAAGAAGAAAGTATTGAGCAGGAGAAGTTTCATGTGGATCCGTCAAAGACAGAAAGAATCTACGGGGCTGCACCGATTCTTCCGACGCGGGCAGAAAATGGATGGACTTCTTCCTATTTAAATGAAATCTTTTCGCAGGATGCACCAACAGACATGACAGAAGTACGGTTTCTGGATATCAACGACGACGGGCAGCCGGAGCTCTGGCTGGATTATGGATATGGTTATGCAGGCGGAGAAGTATTTACAACGGATGGCGGCACGACGGACAAGGTTTACCTGTCACATGGAGCGGCCTATACAATCCCTGGCAGCAATCTGCTGCATACAACCGGTGGACATATGGGTGGATATTATGACGAGATTTATAAGATTGAAAACGGAAAGTTCGCTACAGTTGCCAAAGGCAGTTATGGGGAAACAGAAGATCAGCAAACGGATGAAAACGGTGAACTGATTTACCGTTATTACTGGAATGGTGAGGATGTGTCAGAAGAACAGTATGAGCAGAACCTGAAAGAACTTTTTGATCAGGATCAGGCGGAGGACATTTATCAGAATATCTATACATTTGAACAGAGCAAGGCACTGCTTCAGCAGATGATGTAAAGATTATGAGTGGAAACACGGATTGTACTTAAAAAAAAACAACAAAAACAGTAAAAAAGCTCTTGCATTTACAAGGGCTTTTTATTATAATAGCCAGTGTTGTGACATTGATAGCGTTGAAGCGTGAGGTTGCTGCGGACTCAAATCGCAGGTTTTCCGTGGAGCGAATGTCAAGTTATAAAACTGGCGACAAGTCACTGTACAATATAGAGAACGTCCGGGTAAGCCGGAAACACCGTGTGAGATTTGAGACACACACGGCATAGTGTACAGTCACCGCTTGTCGTACTGAAACAAAGTGCGAAAAGGAGGCGACTTTTTTATTATGGCAACAAGTCAAGTAATGAGAATCACATTAAAAGCATATGACCATCAGCTGGTTGATGCATCTGCAAAAAAAATCATCGAAACTGTAAAAAAGAACGGATCTAGGGTGAGCGGACCGGTGCCACTGCCAACAAAGAAAGAAGTAGTGACAATTCTGAGAGCCGTACACAAATACAAAGATTCTAGAGAACAGTTTGAGCAGAGAACTCATAAAAGACTGATTGATATCGTAGCACCGACTCAGAAAACAGTTGATGCACTCTCCAGACTGGAAATGCCGGCTGGTGTTTACATCGATATCAAAATGAAAAACAAATAATGAATTTGTTCCGTAAATTATCCTAAAGGGTTGATATAGAAGTAACGCAAGTTCCACTTATATCGATTGTTTGACTAGGATGATTGCACAACACAGTGTAATCCGCTGTAGAAAAACAGGAGGTAAATCAATGAAGAAAGCGATTTTAGCAACAAAAGTCGGAATGACTCAAATCTTCAATGAAGACGGAGTGCTTACTCCGGTAACCGTTCTGCAGGCAGGTCCTTGTGTAGTAACACAGATCAAAACAGTAGAAAACGACGGTTACAGTGCAGTACAGGTTGGTTTTGGCGACAAGAGAGAAAGTCGTGTAAACAAACCAATGAAAGGTCAGTTCAGCAAAGCTGGTGTATCCTGCAAGAGATTCGTAAGAGAGTTCAAATTTGAGAATGCTGAGGATTACAAAGTAGCAGACGAGATCAAAGCTGACATCTTTGCAGCTGGTGATAAGATTGATGCTACTGCAATTTCCAAAGGTAAGGGATTCCAGGGTGCGATCAAGAGACATGGTCAGCACAGAGGACCGATGGCTCATGGTTCTAAATTCCATCGTCATCAGGGTTCAAACGGTGCCTGCTCCGATCCGAGCCGTGTATTCAAAGGAAAAGGAATGCCTGGACAGATGGGAAATAAGAGAATCACCATCCAGAACCTGGAAATCGTAAAAGTTGACGTTGAGAACAATCTTCTCTTGGTTAAAGGTGCAGTACCAGGACCTAAAAAATCTTTAGTGACAATTAAAGAGACTGTAAAATCTGGTAAGTAAGCATTTTCGAAAGGAGGAACACACAGATGGCAAACGTATCTGTTTTTAATATGGAAGGCAATGAAGTTGGCACTATGGAGCTCAACGATGCCATTTTCGGTGCGAAAGTAAATGAGCACCTTGTGCATCTGGCAGTTGTAAGTCAGCTTGCAAACAAACGTCAGGGTACACAGAAAGCAAAAACCCGTTCTGAAGTATCCGGTGGCGGAAGAAAACCTTGGAGACAGAAAGGAACCGGTCATGCAAGACAGGGTTCAACAAGAGCTCCGCAGTGGACAGGCGGCGGAATGGTATTCGCTCCGGTGCCACGTGATTACACAATCAGACTGAACAAAAAAGAAAAAAGAGCAGCTCTGAAATCTGTTCTGACTTCTAAAGTTCAGGAAAACAAATTCATCGTTGTTGATGAACTGAAGTTTGACGAGATCAAGACAAAAGCTATGAAAAATGTTCTGGCAAACCTGAAAGCTGACAAAGCACTGGTTATCCTGAATGACAACGACCAGAACGTAGTTCTGTCTGCAAGAAATATCGAAGGTGTTGAGACAGCTCTGACAAATACCATCAACGTATTTGATCTGCTGAAACACAACACCGTTGTAGTTACAAAAGCAGCTGTAGAAACAATCGAGGAGGTGTACGCATAATGGCAAATGTACAGTACTATGATGTGATCTTAAAGCCGGTTATCACAGAAAAAAGCATGAACGCTATGGGCGACAAAAAATACACCTTTTTTGTTCATCCGGAAGCAACAAAAACTCAGATTAAAGAAGCTGTAGAAAAAATGTTCGAAGGAACAAAAGTAAAAAGCGTAAATACCATGAACATCGACGGCAAGAAGAGAAGACGTGGTATGACAGTCGGAAAAACAGCTAAGAGCAAAAAGGCAATCGTTGCTCTGACAGAGGACAGCAAAGATATCGAAATCTTCCAGGGACTCTAAGATCTGACTTAATCAAACGATATACGCAGGCTAAGCGTGACAATAAATAGTTGAAAGGAGAAACAACAATGGGAATTAAAACATATAACCCATATACACCTTCCAGAAGACAGATGACTGGATCTGATTTCTCTGAAATTACAAAAACGGCCCCTGAGAAAAGCTTGGTAGTATCTCTGAGCAAAAACTCCGGACGTAATAATCAGGGTAAAATCACAGTAAGACACCGCGGAGGCGGAAATAGAAGAAAATACAGACTGGTAGATTTCAAGAGAAAGAAAGATGGAATCGCAGCAAAAGTTATCGGTATCGAATACGATCCGAACAGAACAGCTAATATCGCACTGATCTGCTACGCAGACGGTGAAAAAGCATACATCCTGGCACCGGCCGGACTGAAAGTCGGCATGAAAGTTATGAGTGGTGCTGAAGCAGAAGTAAGACCAGGTAACTGCCTGCCTCTGTCTGCTATCCCGGTTGGTACTATGGTACACAACATCGAACTGTATCCTGGAAAAGGCGGACAGCTGGTTCGTTCCGCAGGAAACGGCGCACAGGTTATGGCTAAAGAAGGAAAATACGCAACACTGCGTCTGCCTTCAGGTGAAATGAGAATGGTTCCGATCAACTGCCGTGCAACCATCGGTGTAGTTGGAAACGGAGAACACAACCTGATCAACATCGGTAAAGCCGGAAGAAAACGTCACATGGGTATCAGACCTACTGTTCGTGGTTCCGTAATGAACCCGAATGACCATCCACACGG